>Ga0224555_1001754_pt1 | contig 28269 bp, 21 predicted proteins | sample 714S23034metaG_FD_180687 | JGI IMG/M metagenome (GOLD analysis project Ga0224555, IMG submission 180687) | Peat soil microbial communities from Stordalen Mire, Sweden - 717 S2 30-34 | ecosystem: Environmental > Terrestrial > Soil > Wetlands > Peat | place: Sweden: Norrbotten County, Stordalen...
CCGACTAAACGCTCCCGCCGTCTCCCCGATCACCTACGCCTCAGAGGCGAGCGGAATCGCAGAATCTTCCCACGGTCGCGCTCAGTGTCTTGGCCCATCACAGGCAAGAAGTGCCGACTGTTGCGCGTCGCTATTCAATGACTCGGATTTCCTGGGTGTGGGCGTGATGTGGGTTGGCCGCATAGTTCTTAGTAAAAGAATCGTTCGAGTGCTGCCGGGACAGGTTAGTCTTTAGGGCGTTTGAAGAAAAACGTGTACCGGATTGTCTCAGTATCTCCAGTTACAGACTTATAGTACTCTGACGCCCTAGTTGGTACGATGGCAGCCAGTTCCCAACCGTCATCACCGAACTGTGCTAACATTACTTCGCTTTCTGTGCCAATCTTCATTGGTAGCGATCTATATTCCCATTTTTGCATAGCAATTCGATTTTACAACAATTAAGCACCCGAAGTGGTGCGAAAGTCAACACGACCATCCTCGAACGACAGATCCAACGTGCATCTTGGGTGCCAAGATTCCTGCCCGCATCGCATCCACGTTAATCAGCCGTTTCTTCGGCTCGTTCGGCGCAATCGGAGCACGCCAACAAGTGTTCCTCGCTACGGGGCGGTACACGCTTCGCCGTTGCCGGGGATGCTGGCGGTCTGGCGTGGCGGTGGCGGGTGGAACTGAGAGGCGCTGTTTTGTGGGCTTGGCGGGGGCTTCCGCTTTGGGGCGGCTGGTGTGTTGGCTGCTGGTGCTCTGTGCGTCGTGTTCATGCGTGCGCCCTTGAGCGAAAGAGGCACGCCGGTACACTCCACGGTGTACCAAACGGTGTACCAAGAGAAATGTTGGGCATGAAAAAGCGGCTGTCAAAAGCGGTGGAAATTCTTTTGTTTGTTTCTGGTGCGGATGAAAGGACTTGAACCTTCACTCCCTTGCGAGAACTAGAACCTGAATCTAGCGCGTCTGCCAATTCCGCCACATCCGCACAATTTGGCTGGGCTTATTCCATTTTTTCAGGCGCGCCGCCAGAAGTCAAATCGCTATCGCTCAGCGCTCCGCAGTCAATTCGACGACCGCCGCGCGCCACTCCGCGTCGAGCCGGACCGGCAGCCCCCGGTCCGACAACTCCTGCGCGGTATAGCTGCCCACCGGCCTCCCGTCTTGGCTCGCTCGATAGCGCGCTGCCGTCAGCCCGCGCAGCCTGAAGCTCCGCTGCGCGTCGCTGTGGCCCAATCGGTACGCCAGCACCACGCTGCGTCCGGCATCCTGCGCGACGTACTCGATCGCCATCCACCCCTGGGGATCGTCGTGCGCCGGCTGCGCAGTCGGATGGTAGACGTCCGCGCCGTCGATGATCTGCCGCAAACGCTTGTACATGGCAATGTTCGCGGCGGCGCGCTGGCGCAGTTCCGGGCTCCAGTCCAGGATGCGGCTGGAGACGCCGAACTGGCCATTCATGGGAACGCGGAAGAGGAAGTCCCACCACCCGGCCGGCTTGGCCGGATCCACGCGGCCGCGATCGTCGTCGCCCACCATCCAGTGATTGCACACCTCCGGCGCAAACTCCACCGTGCAGCCATACGCCAGTTGCGCGGACGCGAGCGGCGACACCACGTCCGAAAGCCAAGTGGTGTGAGCGTGCGCCAGAATGCCGAGGTCGAAGCGCAGGCCGCCGCTCGAACAGTTCTCCACCAATAGATCCGGATGCGCCGCGCGCAGATCGTCCAGCCAGCCGTAATAAGCCTTCACGTGGCGATAGAGGACATCGCCGGCGCCCCCATCGCCCGGCGGATCGAAGCGCTCGCCAATATCGATGTTGTAATCGATCTTGATCCAGCCCAGGTCGTACTCGTGGATCAGGCGATCGACTGTGGCGCGGGCCCATTGGCGCACTTCGGGCCGCGCGAAATTGAGCTGCTGCCGCTGGTCCTTCAGAATCGGCGCGCCGTTGTAAGCCAGAAACCAGTCGGGATGCGCGCGCGCAAGTTGGGAGCCGATGCCCGCGTTCTCGATTTCCACCCACAGGCCGAATTTCATTCCCTTGCCGCGAACGTAGCGCGCCAGTTCGTGCAGGCCGTTCGGAAACTTGGCCGGATTGGTCTGATAATCGCCGAGTTCGAGGGACCAATCCTTTTTGTTGTACCAGCCGGAATCGAGGACGAACGCTTCGATGCCGAGTTGTGCGGCGAGATCGGCGGCGCGCTCCAACTCCCCGGCGGACACGTTTTCCGAGAAGGGATACCACGAGTTGAATTGCACCAGCAGTGGATCGCCCGCCGGCCGGCGCGGGATCGCGGATCGCTGATAGCGGTGCAATTGATTGGCAGCGTCGTCAAGGTCGCCGGCCGTGGCGGTGAAGGCCACTTCCGGCAGTGCGAACGACCCGCCGGGTGGCAGCGCCAGCGCGCCGCCGAAATCGAAGCGCATGCCCAGTTCGGTCGAGAGGGCGAATTGGTTGGGGCGGGTGCGGTCTCCGCCGGGATCGCGGCCAAAGCTCATCTGCCAGTTGCCGGACCAGGCAAGCTGCGCCATGTACAATACGCCGCGATCGCGATCGCGCAATGCGAACCACGGCGTATAGCCGTTCGTGGATCGCCCGCGATCGGCGGTAAAGCCGCGGCGTCCAATAGACAACGGTTCGGTCGAGAGCTGCCGCTCTTGCCCCCAACCTCCCCATAAATAGGTCAGATCGTAATCGGCGGCGGGCAGGCTCCACGCCAGCGACGGCAGCGATGCGACATGCAACACCCGCTCTCCTCGATTGGTCAGCGTCAGCCGGCGTGTGATCACGCCCGTGTCACCCTGCGCGCGGTAGACCGCTTGGATTTCAAGAGGCAGCCGCCGGTGCCGATACAGCAACGCCAGTTCCCGTTCCGTAACCGTTGGCTCGACTGTCACCAGGCGCAGATCGTCCGGGCCAATATCCTGGCCTTCGACCAAGCCGGAAATTTCGCGGCCCGGCGCGGGCCATCGAGGCTTGCCCTCCGGACCGAAATAATCGAAGGCGACACCATCGCCGGAACGCCGTAGCCGGTATTCCACGCGACCACTGCGCAGGGTCCAGATTTGGGCTGCGGGATCGTATTGGATATGCTGCCCCTGTGCGGCAATGGAGAGGGCTGGCGCCACCGCGAGCCACGCGGCGCAAAGGGTGGTCATCTTGGGCATCTCTTTTTAGGATAAACTGTGGTTAGGCTGCACGCCCTCGAGAACCCCTTGGTTTTCCGGCGGCGCGGTCGCGAGCCGCAAACCGACATTCGAGCTGCCGCGCGAGTTGCGCGGCGGCTGACGCGATTGCCACCCGGCAACTCCGGAGTCGAGCGCCTCAGAAGGAAGTTAAATGGAAGACAAACTCAAACTGGCCGTGTTCATCGACTTCGATAACATCGAGATCGGCGTCAAATCCACGTTACACCGGGAATTTGACGTGGCCGCCGTGCTGGATGCGCTGAAGGAACGCGGTGAAATCGTCACCTGCGTGGCCTACGCCAACTGGGGACGGCAGGAAGCCGCCACCCGCGCCATGACGGAACACGCCGTGCAAATGGTGCAGCGCGACCCGTCGCCGCGCGGCGACAAGAACGGCGCGGATATCAACCTGGCGCTGGATGCGCTGGAGATGGCCTTCACCCACGATCACATCAACGCGTTCGCCATCGTCAGCGGGGACAGCGATTTCATGGCCCTGCTCAACAAATTGAAACAGTACGATAAGCGCGTCTTCGTGCTGGGCGGGAAAGCCTTCACCAGCACGATTCTGCAAAAGAACTGTCACGAGTTCATCAGCTACGAATCGCTGCTGGATGAACTGAAATCGGCCCCACCGCCGCAGCAGCCGCGGGCCGCCCATCAATCCGGCGGGCAGCCGCCGCAACAACAACAACAGCAGCAGCGGGGGCCGCAGGCGCACCGGCGTCCGGCGCCGCTGGATCTGGCCCAGGCCATGCCGCTCGTGGAGCGCGCCCTGCAAGCCCTGGAACGCCGCAGTGTACGCCCACAGCTTGGGCTGCTGAAATCCACCATGCTGCAGCTCGATTCCGCCTTCAGTGAGAAAGCGTACGGGTCGGGCTCTTTTACGGATTTCGTGGAGAAGCTGCAAAAAGCCAACTACGTCCACGTCACCGGCGGTGAAGGCCGTTACATGATCAAGCGCATTGGCGCGCCGGGTCCGGAGAAGGCCACCGTGCGGCCAGAGGCGGCTTTGCCCGTTCTGCGCGATGTGCTGGAGACGCACCGCATGGAGGTGGACGAGGGCGTGGCATCCGAGGCGCTCGCCGAGTGGGTGAAGCAGGAGCACCCCGACTACGACTGGAAGCAGTACGGCTTCCAGGAATTCAGCGAGCTGCTGAACTACGCGCAGGACAAACTGGTGGTCCGCATCACGGCGGATGAGGAGAAGGGACTCACGGTATACCTGGGTCCGGAGTTCCATCCGCCCGCGCCGCCCGAGCCTCCGCCGGAGCCGGCCATCGAGGAAGAAGTGGAGGAGCCGCAGCCTATCGTGGCCGGACAGCCCACCGCGGCCGGGATCATCCCGGATGTGGAACCCCCGCCCACGCGCGGCCGGACTACCCGGAAAAGCTCCGGACCGAGATCCACGGGTCCCAGATCTGCCGGACCGCCGAAAAAGCGCGCGCCCCGGCGCAAGAAGACCGAGGAGGGGCTGCCCCAATAGCGGCGGTTCTGGGGGGCGGGATTTATCCCGCGCGGGGCTTCAGCCCCGCACTTCGCAAATCGATCGGCTGGGTTGGAGAGTCCTGCGGCGTTCAGCGGCGGGGAGTCCAATCCACCTGCTCGATGGGCCCGATTACGAACATATAGAAAAAGGCTCCCGCCAGCACTATGCCAGTAGCCACCGCGAAGGCCCAGAAGAACTGGCCGGTGCGTTGAACCACTAAGCCAGTGAGGGCCGGTGCAGCCACCCCTGCCAGATTGCCGACTCCGTTCTGCACCGCGGTCCATTTGCCCGCGGCGGGCGGCCCGGCCAGCGTCTCGCAGCATCCCACTTGAGAATCGAACAGAACTGTTCGACAATCGAGAAGTGAAGGGTAGCGAGTTCCTCCGCAAGGTGAAGGCCATCGCAGCCCGGAAGAAGCTCACTTACCGCTGGGCTCCCGAGCGGGGCGTCGGGAGCCACGGGACCCTCTATCTCGGTGAGCGACACACGATTGTAAAGGATCTCAAAAAAGAACTCGGCCCCGGCCTGCTGGCAGACATGTGCCAGCAGCTAGGGATTCGAAAGGCGGACCTCTGATGTTCAACGCAAGTTATCCCGCAAGTTTCTTACCCGAGGGCAACGGCAGGGGATTCCACGTGCGGTTCCCCGATCTGCCCGAAGCGCTCACCAGTGGCGACGACCTTGAGGACACGCTGTTGCAGGCGGCGGACTGCCTGGCTGAGGCCATTGCCGGCCGCATCGCCCGCGGAGACGAGATTCCCCCACCGTCCAGGGCTAAACGAGTCCAGCATCTCATCGGCGTTCCGCTCTACCTCGCGCCGAAACTCGCGTTATACCTTGCTATGCGTGAACGCCGCATGCCAAACACCGAGCTTGCCAAGCGCCTGGGTGTCAGCGAAACAGTGGTCCGCCGTATGTTGAGCCCGAAGCACAATACTAAGCCGGAAAAGATTCAGGCCGCGTTGGCTGCGCTGGGCAAACGCATCGTGGTGACGTTCGAGGACGCCGCGTGATTCATGGAGTAGGCTGTGGTTCACCAGCCCAAGGGTGATTTGCGATTGGTTTGCGGCTTTGGACCAGTCGCCGAGTGGAGTTTCAAATCGACCGAAGCGGCCGTCAACCTCTCGTGTCGGCAGCGACCCGCACGACTTCGGCCTCGGGGTTGAGTTCCCACCGCTCATGAGCCCAGGCTGACGGCACCCGGATTGGCCGGCTTTAATTAAGGGAGATTCCGCCGGGACGCCAAGTAATGAGTCGCTGATGCCACGAGCGCGCCAATGATGGCGCCGGCAACCATCAGGTTGAATGACCTTTGGGCCACGGGCACCAAGAGCCTTTCGACGCCCCGGAGGTTCGATCCTCGAAAAGGCACAGTCTCGAATGGAAGCGCGCCAACCAGCATCGCCGAAGGGCGAAGCAGAACCCTGCAAGGCCGCCGCGCGGACGGCTCCCATGACGCTAAATCCCGACATTCGCAGCACTGCCGTTGGTCGGCCTGCTCCAATCCACCTGCTCGATGGGCCCGATTACGAACATATAGAAAAAGGCTCCCGCCAGCACTATGCCAGTAGCCACCGCGAAGGCCCAGAAGAACTGGCCGGTGCGTTGAACCACTAAGCCTGTGAGGGCCGGCGCAGCCACTCCTGCCAGATTGCCGACTCCGTTCTGCACCGCGGTCCATTTGCCCGCGGCGGGCGGCCCGGCCAGCGTCTGGATGAGGGCCCAGTGATTGGAACTCCACATCCCGAAGAAGATGCAGGCGATAAACAGCAGGGCCATGGAGAGGCTCTTGCTCTCGACCATCGCCACCGGCAGGATGATGGTGGACAACGTCAGGCCGCCGACCGTGAAAGTCTTGCGTACACGCGTGGGGGTGGCGCCCGCGGCGATCCAATGGTCGGAGAGCCAGCCGCACAGCGTCGAGGAAAGCCCGATTGCAAGAAACGCCAGCGCGCCCATGGTTGCCATGCGATCCATGGAGAAATGCCGCTCCATCACCATGTAGGAAGGCAGCCAGGTGAGCAGGAAATACCAGAAGTAGTTGCCGCAGAACAAGCCGCCGAAGGAGCCCCAGGCGGAGCGTTGCCGGAGGATGTGCAAAACGCCGGGCGGAGGGTACGCGGCGGGTTCGGTGACGATGCCCTTGCCGCGCGGCATCCATTTCATCCACGGAACCAGCCAGGCGAGGCTGACGGCGCCCAGCACGAAGAAGAAGGGCCGCCACCCGAAACGCGCCATGAGCATGCCGCCGACGAGCGTTCCCAGAGCCGGCCCGAATTTCGATCCGGCGTCAATCAGCCCGTTGGCGAGGCCGCGGTGGTGCTCCGGAAAATGCGTCGCGAAAATCCTGGAATACGAAGGATAGGCCGCCGACTCCGCCATCCCCAGCAGCAGGCGCAATCCGAATAGCACGCCGAAAGTCCCGGCCAGACCGGTAACCGCGGTGGCCGCGGACCACATCAGGTAAGCGGCGGCATAGACCCAAGCCACATCGAAGCGGTCCAGCACAAATCCCACGAGCCCGAGCAACTGGCACAGCGCATAGGCCCAGAAGAAGGCGGACAGCAGTTGCCCCAGCCGGGCAGGGTCCAGACCCAAGCCGCCTTTCTCGGGCGAGGCGATTAGCAGCGGTCCCGCAATCGAGAGATTGCTGCGATCGATATAGTTGATGAAGATGGAGACGACCAGCAGTGCGAGCACAGTCGTTTGCGCCCGTGACAACTTAGTGCGGACGGCGGGGAGGGTGGACATAGGGTTAGTTGGTGGGTTTGTCGCGCGGCGGCGCAACCGTGGCGAAGTCTTTCTTTACCCGCTCGACATACTGGTCGAGCAACCCGGCGACGCGCTCCCGGTGCGGCGACTTCACGATCATCCCGACGTGGTGCGGCATTTGCATGCGCCACACGATCTCCGGATCGTTGTAGGCCGAGGTGTCCGGATGCTCCTGTCTGGCGAGCGACACGAGCAGCGCGGCGTAATCGTTGGCGGGCGGCGGAGGCGCATAGGGCAGGTTGCCGCCGGCGATCTCCACCTTGGCCCACTCGCCCCACAAATTCAGGCCGGTGGCCGCCTCCACCAGTTCGGCGATGTGCGCTCCGCCCACGCGCGCCGAGGTTTCCAGGAAATACAACTCGCCGTCGTCGCCCTTGATGAACTCGGTGTGCGAAACGCCGCGCACCAGGCCCATGGCCGCCAGCACGCCTTGGTTGGCGGCCAGTAGCGCCTCCGAAGGGGCGGAGCCGCGCTCCAGCAGCCGTGTGGTGAAGATGCCGCCGCGCTGCGAAACATCCAGCGGCGGATAGCCATACTGGCTGGCCACGGCGAAGAGAATCCGATTTCCGTAAACGATGGAGTCCACGTGGCAGACGTCGCCTGGAACGAAGCGCTCCACCAGGAAGAACGACCGGCGATCGCCGAGCGCCCGGTCGGCCGCCCGCAGATCGTCTAGCGAGTGTACCACCTGGATGCCAATGGCGCCCGCCATTCCACGCGGCTTCAGCACCCAGGGCGGGGGCACGCGCCGGGTAAACTCTGCGACCTTCGCGTCGTTGAGCAGGTGTACGAACTCGGGCACGTGCAGGCCCGCCTCCATGGCTTTCATGCGCATGGCCAACTTGTCGCGAAAGTAACGCGTGGTGGTTTCGCCCATGCCCGGAATCCTCAGATGCTCGCGCAGGGAGGCGGCCATTTCCAGATCGAAATCGTCGAGCGCCACTACGCGGTCGATAGCCTGGGTGCGGGCCAGGTGGCTGATGGCCAGCAGCGTATCGTTGCGGTTCCAGGTTTTGTCCTGGTCCGGCATGTAAAAGATATCGTCGATGCTTTCGCGCGGCCACTGGGCTTTGTCGCGCAGGCTGAGCGAGGTGATGAGGAAGACGCGCGCCCCCTGCCGCTTGGCTTCGCGCATGAAGTCGTGGCCCTTTTCGTAGCTGGCCAGACAGAGGAAGGTTAGCGGGTCCATGTCCGCTCGCGGAGCGCCCGCATGTTCGAAGGCTGGCATGGCAGAGGTCAAGAGAGGCAAGTATAGCAGGCGCCGGGGGGGCGCGACATGCCCAAGCTAGCACCAATGCTGTTCACTTTGGTGGGGCAGACCATCGCACTTTGTGGTCTGCCGTCTTCGGGGAGCGCTTGGCAGCCGACATAAAACGATCGTCGGCCCTTGATGCGCATCAACTCGGCCAGCAGCATGCCCACGCCCGCGCGCATTTTCTCGTAACTGCGCACCATCCTGTAAGTGGCGCCGGTCTTGTCCATGATGTAGCGTACGATCAACTGGCGGTCGCGCTGATGGTCCTCTTCGATGGTGTCCCCCTTCGGAATGCGCCGCAGTTGCGTCAACGCCACCCGCGCCGCCGCGAAAATGCAGTGCGGATCACTTGTGTGCCTCCCAGAGTATGGTAGATCGGATCGCATCGCCGCTTGCCAGCCGTTGTGAGTTACGACACAGTCTCTACGGTACAGCTTCGGGGCCAAAGCGGTACGCGGGGCTGTCCGCTGTATCTCGGGACGCCCGATCAAAGGAGAATACGCCGGATGTAGAGAAGTCCAAGGTTCACGTGGATGTTGTCGAGCCTCCTCTTCGCCACCCCCGCTCTATGGGCTCAGTGTTCATCCCCATCGCCTTCATCGTCCTCAACGTCGCTCTGCTGGTTTGGGTGGCGCGTGACGCCAAAGCCCGGGGGATGGACAGTGCCGTGGTCTGGATGATCCTGGTCATGTTTACCAGCGTGCTCGGGCTGGTGATCTACATCTTCTCGCGGCCCCAGTGCAATCTGATCCGGTGCCCGAGCTGCGGCAACCAGCGGCTCCAGGCCAGCGCGAAATGTCCGCATTGCGGCAACGCCTCTAGGAACGGCCAGGCCGCTGCTAACGCCTATGTGCTCGCCCAAACTGGCGTAGTTATCTTCGGAAGTGCCATTCCGGGACCGTATGGGCCTTACGCGGCCCGCTCAAATCCGTGAGCGGCAATGGTGGAGTTACCGGCACTCATGGATCTGGCTTGGCAGCAGCAGGCGAGCAGGAGGATTTTCACCTCTTCTTCGTTTCACAATAGCCGAGAGTAACTTTTGGCTCTTTGGCTGTTCCCCCGTCCCAAAAAGCTCGCATTCGCACCGCGTATCGACCTGTCCTTTCCTCCCTCCTGCCGTCACCATACAATCGGCGCAAGCGCCGCGACTACAGCGGCTACATTCGCGCCGATGTCCATGCCGTCGGTCCCAGCGTCTTTGTACGGAGACCCGGAACTCAGCGCGCAGCCTGCTAGGTTCGTCCCGGCGTTGCATCCAGTAAAGTCAAGCATACCCACCAAAGCCCAATCGAGCGGCCAGCATGTGGTGTAGTTCTTTCCACTCGTCTGACAACTGTTTGTCGAACTGCTGAGAGATGTCATTCCCGGAGGGTAGACTGGAAGTCCTGAGCCGTAGCCAAAGTAGTCGCCCACGTTGACCATCCCTGCCACTGTTACTGGCACGCCGTTGTTCGCCCAATCGGCCATCGTCATTCCCGCGTTCTCACTGTCCGCGAAGGGTTGCCCGTACATGAAGTTGTTCGTCCATACGAATCCGGTGTTGGTGTGGGGAGGCGCACCGGCAAACATCACAGAGAATGGGTTGGTATTGAATGTAGGAGTGTTGATCCACGTGTTGTGGTCAATCGTTTGGAACTTGGTGTTCTGGACAGATCCCACATACCCATTCGCGCCCCACGTAGGGCCGGAGATGTCAATGGCAAGATTGTTACGGATCGATCCACGGGAAGTGTTGGTGTTCTGCGGTCCAAACCCGCCATACCCGAACGGGGTGCCTACAGATGGTCCGTGCATGAACAAATTGTTTTGGATGGTGATATCGTTGCACATGATATTAGGGTCATTCACAATCCCACAGTTCCAGATAAAGAACCCCGCCTGACCTTCCGAAAACGTGGTATCGAACAAATTGGAGTCCACCAGAACGCGCTGTCCGCTTTTGATCTCAAACTCGTTCTTCACATCCCAGCATCCCCAAGGAATAGAAGGGATGCAACCCTCGTAGTATGGGACGTTGGTTTGTATGCCAGCACTGGTAGTCAACGTCATGCTGGTTCCCGTGGTAGGAGATGCTGCAATGTAGTTCTGGCCGTTGATGACCACGTAGATGCCGCCGTTGCCCCAGGCGGAATTAAACGGAGTGCCCGACACCAGGCTAGCAACCGTGCCATTCGTAGACACTACACCCGTATAACCGACCGGGTTGTTGCGCCAATTGGCTTGCTTCTTAATGTGATTCAACCTGACAGTGACGTCTGCTTCGGCAGGACAACTCGGTTGCCCGTAAGGCCACTCGTAACCGTAGAACACAGTGGAGTAGGGAACCGCACTAGACTGTGTTCCCGCGCTGGTAGTGAGTGTGAGAGAGGTCGCGCTTTGCACACTTTGCACGAAGTAGTTAGCATTGTCGATAGTGAAGGGGATGCCGGGCCACGGGTTAACCGAGGAAGTGTTGAATTGCTGCCCAGACACCAACGTGACAGTCGGGCCGCTTGTGGTGACCGTGCCGCTTACGGTGACAGGGGTTTGGCATTGTGCGGGAAGAAAGACGTTCTCTCCACTGGCTTCAAGGTAGTTGGCGGCGATCAACACCGGACCAGCGTTGTTGTCCGTACTGACCGCATTAGTATCATTTCCGGTATTGATGATACCCCAGATTTGGGAGTACATCAATGTACCGTAGTTAGCGTTGAGGTCTAGGCCCGCCTGGACGAAGGCACATCCGCCCAGAGCGGCAGAACAGGGAGCGGGATGCACCAACACCCTATCGAATGTGATGTAGGAAGGAACTGCATACGCCTCTGGTGTGTATCCTGCCATCCCAATGATCGGGTAGGTGTTAGCCGCGCTTGTGCCGAGAGTGAGCTCCACACCCGCAACATATAACCCTGCCACACCATCGGAGAGAGAAAGCGTGCTACAACCATTTGTGTTGCATTCCAACGTAGGGACGTTTGTGGGCGTGGCACTTTGTGAAATGGTCTGATACTGCGGCAGATTGGCGATGTTGGAGCTTACGACCAGCACCGGATTCGCGGGGCAGTATTGCGGCAACACCCCCTGGTCTGCCCAAACAATTCCCCCGTCCATGGTGGTTCCCTGAGAGTCATTCCATACCGGCTCGGCAGATCCGGACGTGCCGGCGATCGTAATTAACTGGAGATGGTACGCCGGGTCTACAAACTGTTGTCCAGCACTGCAGGCAGTGCTTGCTTGCCACCCCCACGGGAGAGCGTTAGTCGGCCCGTAGACGAAATTCCCTACGTATGTAGCATTGGCCGGAACGACGATTTGTTCTCCACAGACCGCCGCGGAAAGCTTGGATTGCAGGTCGGGCCCGCTGTTGGCCGCCACGGTCACAGTGCTCGTGGTCGTAGGGAATGGGGGCTGGTAACAAGTCTGCGGCAATAGCGGCAGCGAGCTTCCCGGAACGCCGGCAAGCGGGGGCAGGCCCGTGGGCGCCGCGGTACATAGGTCCGGCGCCGGATTAGCAGCAGGCGGCGCGGCCACTGAAAATGGGCTGGCCAGGTGTGTCACGGTGGTCACGACAGAGTTCTGCGCAGTGCCGATTACGGACAATGAATTCGAATACTCGTTGACCACGTAAACCTCCGAGCCATCCTCAGAGATCGCGACGGACGTCGGGTAAGCTGTTACTTTCACCGTCGCTACGGCTTCAAACGACGTCGTGCTAATCACCGAGACAGCCGAGCCGGTTAAGTTCGATACGTAAAGGGCGCCCCCACTGGGAGCGACCGCAATCGAGTCCGGGTAGCTAAGCCCCCCGATCGTATTCAGAAGATTCCCGGTTGTGGTGTCGTATGCGGTTATCTGGTTGGTCACGGGGCTCGCGACATATAGTGTGGCGCCATCGGGACTAAGCGCAAGAGCATGCGCGCCGGGGGTTGTTAACCAAGTGGCGATTACCGTGTTGGACGCGGTGCCGATGACTGAGATGTTGCCCGAGGTGGGGCTCATGACGAACGCGCGGCTGCTATCGGGTGTAACTGCTATGGCTGTCGGATACCCGGCAATCTGCACTGTGGCTAGCACGGCATCCGTTGCGGTGCTGATGGCGGATACGCTGCTGGATCCCGCGTTCACAACGTATGCGGTCTGTCCGTTCGGGGTGATGGCCAACGCCAGCGGCATCGTACCGACGGGAATGGTGGCGACCACGGTGTTGGACCCAGTATTGATGACCGCTACACTGTTGCCGCTGGACTGCGCGACGTAGAGTAGCTCGCCTCCAGGGGCCAGCGCCATCCCGCTCGGGCTTCCAGTCACCGGTATCGTAGCCGCGATAGACCCGTTCGCCACGTTTACAAGGAACACGTCGCCGGCCTTGCTTGAGACGTAGGCGGTCGGGGGGGGCGGCGTTTGGCCGAGCAGACCCGCGGCGCCTGCGAGGACCATCAAAGCCAGCCGGAGCCGGGACGTAGGTGCAAGACGTTGTGAATTCATTAGAGTTATCCTTTCGTTGACTGCGGACATGCCCACGCGGATCTAAAGTCGTTTGCAGGACCTCCGCTGGAAGCTGGACTGCTCAAATAATTGGCAACTGTGGCTGGCGACCTTAGGCGACCTTAATGTCGCATATCGTTTGGCCGTGGTAAATACTACCTTTGGTCAGTGTTGTGTCCAAACTCCTCAGTCTTGGCACGTATTACTTCCTGGGGCACAATGAAGTTGAATCGCGTATCCGTGTTGTGAGAGCCGCCGCGCATTGCCGAATCCGCTTTCCAAATACTAAGGACGCCACTTAGAAAGCGGCCCGAAACCTACCTCGCGGCGGTCCACGGCTATCGGCACTACGGGCGGCTGCTAGTGCAGCCATACATCCGCTGCCGCTACCGGCCAACCTGCTCGGAGTACTCGATCGAAGCCGTGCGGAAATGGGGCATTCGCCGCGGTTTGGTGTTGACCACCAGGAGGCTCCTGTCCTGCACGTCCGCGGTTCCGCCTGGCACGCCGGATCCGGTGCCTTGAGCGCGGCTGCGGGCAGGGCTTCGGCTGCGCCCGGCGCTACTATAGTGGCGATGACCAAAGCATCCTGGGCGCTGCTCGCCGCCCTATCTCTCCCTGCCTTCGCGGCGCCCCCGGCTCCTCCCGGGTGGCTGCCGGGCGCAGTGATCTACGAAGTCTTCCCGCGCGACTTCTCGCCGGCCGGCGACCTCAACGGAGTGACCGCAGGCCTGGATCGCCTGCATCGACTTGGGGTAGACGTGGTCTGGCTCATGCCCATCCATCCCATCGGACAGGTGAAGCGCAAAGGCCCGCTCGGCAGCCCGTACTCCGTGCGCGACTACTACGCCATCAATCCGGACTACGGCACCAAGGACGATTTGAAGCGGCTGGTCGCCGAAGCGCACCGCCGCCGGATGCGGGTGATCATCGACATCGTGGCCAACCACACCGCCTGGGATAGCGTCATGATGCAGACGCCCGAATTCTACAAGCACAACGCCGCGGGCCAGATCATTTCGCCCGTTCCCGACTGGGACGACGTGGCCGGGCTCGACTACTCCAATCCAAAGCTGCGCGCATACATGATCGACATGCTGCGCTACTGGATCCGCGACTTCGATCTCGACGGCTTCCGTTGCGATGCTGCCGGCATGGTGCCGGTGAGTTTCTGGGAGAGCGCTCGCGCCGAGGTGGACAAGCTCAAACCCGGCGTCCTCTGGCTGGCGGAAGCGCACGAGCCGCCGCTGATGGCCAATGCTTTCGACCTGGATTATGCCTGGCCGCTGCATAGCACGCTGGCTGCGATCTTCAGCAAGGGCGAACCGGCCCGCGATCTGCGCGCGGTCTGGGAGCAGGAGCGCGCGCAATATCCCAAAGGCGCGCTGCACATGCGCATCTCCGACGATCACGACGAAGAACGCGCCATCGTGCGCTTCGGCAAGGGCGGCGCGCTGGCGGCTTCCGCATTCATGTTCACGCTGGATGGCGTGCCACTGCTCTATGAGGGCATGGAAGCGGGCGATACGACCGAATCCGGCGGGCCCCCGCTATTCGAGAAGCTGCCGGTGTTCTGGAAGATCGCCGAACGCCGCCCCGAGTTTCCGCGCTTCTATGCCGGCATGATCGCGTTGCGCGCCGCGCATCCCGCTCTCCAGCAGGGAGGGACGGAGTGGCTGCGCAATTCCGACGATGCGCGCATCGTCACCTACCTGCGCAAAGGCGGAGGCGAGGAATTTCTGGTGGCCATCAACTTCTCGAACCAGCCGTTCCTGGGACTGGTGGACACCGCCGCAGCCGGTCTCGCGGAAGTCACGCCCGGCGTGGAGACGCCGCGGCCATCGGCGCTGCCGTCACTGGCGCTGGATGCCTGGGGCTTCCGGATTTTTCGAAGGATTCGGTAGCTATGGCCGTGGGGCAGGCCATCGTTTTTCGTGGCCTGCCGGGTTCGAGAACAGTAGCGGCTAAATCCGGATCAGATCGTAAGGCTTCCGCAGATCCCGCGTCAGCAGCCTGGAAGCTTCCGCGTCGTTTTCGAAATCTTCCTTCTCCGCGTTCCAGTGCAGCGTTCTGCCCACTTTGGCGGCGATGGTGCCCAGGTGGCAGGCGGCCGTTGCAGTGTGGCCCACCATCTCGTCGACGGCGCCCTTCGTACCGGTGCGCAACTGCTTTACGAAGTTCTGCGCGTGCTCGGCAGTGGCGTCCGCACCCTGAAAGGTCTTCCGTTCCGCGCGATACTTGATCCCGCTTTCGTCGGCCGGCGCGGCGGCGTAAGGCGCTCCAGGCTCCGGTTCGGGAAAGACTTCGTAGCCGATGCGGTCCACGTACAACGCGGCCTTCGTGCCATAGAAGGCGAATCCGTGCGGACGGTTGTACAGTCCGCGCATGCCGTAGTACCGCATGCCCGGCGAACGGCCGCCGATGCCGTTGCTGTTTACCCACGAAGCCACATACTCCATGATGAAGCCCGGATACTGATACGTGGCCACGTGCAGATCGTAGATGTCGCCGGCATTCTGGGGACACAGGCGGCGGCCCACCGCCGAGATGGTGTGCGGGCTGGAAACGCCCATGATCTGGTGGACGCTGTCGACGCGGTGATTGCCGAAATCCGTAATGTAGCCGCCCGCGTAATCCGAGAAGACCCGGTAATTGGTGAGGAAGCGCATCCGGTTGAAGGGCGCCCGGGGCGATGGCCCGAGGTAGAAATCCCAGTCGAGCCCGGCCGGCGGATCGGAGTCCGGAACTTTTTGCTGGACGTTGGGAGCGATGTTCCCGCTGTTCCACACACGCACGAGGGAGACATCGCCGATCTCGCCCGACTGGACCATGCGCGCCGCCTCGGCGATGTGCGGCGCCGACCTGTGTTGGGTGCCCGGGTAGAGAATCCGCTTCGTGCGCCGGGCGGCCTCCACCATGGCGCGCCCTTCCCGAATGGTGAGCGCGAAAGGCTTCTCCACGTAAACGTGCTTGCCTGCTTCGAGGCCCAGCACCGTGGCAATGGAGTGCCAGTGATCGGGAGTGGACACCATCACGGCATCCACTTCCTGGATCTCGAGCACCCGGCGAAAGTCGCGCAGCGTTTTCGCGCGGCCGCCGGCCAGATCTTTCGAAGCGCGCTCCGCGTTGGGATCGTACACGTCGCAGGCCGCCAACAGCTCCGTGTTAGGCGCCTGCAACAGGCCGCGCATGACCTGCCGGCCGCGCCCTCCACAACCGATCAGTCCCACGACTACACGGTCGTTTGCGCCGAAAACCCTGCTTGCGGAAAGAGCCGTCCACGCCGTGGCTGCCAGGAAATCACGCCGTTCCATAAAGGCCTCCAGAGATACCTTTATTATTGTAGACCGCTACCAAGAGATCGAAATCTCCTACTTTATCGATTCTTGCCCAGCTCTCTGCGCTTTCTGGCCCAGTCTTCTTTATTCACCTGGCGGGCGCGGCCCACCCCCAACGCGTCCGCGGGGACCTCGTTGGTGATGACGGACCCGGCCGCGACATAAGCGCCGCCGCCGATTTCGACCGGCGCGACCAGCGTGGAATTGCTGCCGATGAAAGCCCCCGCGCCTATCTTAGTGGCGTGCTTGCGGGTTCCATCGTAGTTGCAGGTGATGGTGCCCGCCCCGACGTTCACTCGCGCGCCGATTTCGGAATCGCCCAGGTAGGCAAGGTGCATGGCTTTCGATCCGGCGCCTAGGCGGGTCTTCTTGAGTTCCACGAAATTGCCGACATGCGCCCCGGCGGCGACGTGATTCTCCATGCGCAGGCGGGCGTACGGGCCGGCGTGCGCCCCGCGCTCCAGCCGCGAGGTCCCGACGATGGTGAACTGCCCGACTTCTACTTCGTCAGCCAGTTCCGAATCCTGGACGATGGAGCACGCGCCGATGCGGCAGTTCTCCCCAATGGTGGTGTGGCCAAGGATCTGCGCAAACGGCTCCACAATGGTGTCCATGCCGATGGTGACATCCGGGTCCACAGTGACCGTCTCCGGTTTCTCGACGGTCACGCCGGCCAGCATGAGTTCGCGCACCTTGCGCTGGCGCAACAGACGGTCCACACCGGCCAGTTCTTCGCGGTCGTTGATGCCCAGCACCTCGCGCGAATCGTTGATGCGATAAGCGGCGATGGCGTGCCCGGCCCGGTGCAGGATCTCGACCATGTCGGTCAGGTAGTATTCGCGCGCGGGATTATCCGGCCGGAGTTCTTGAATGTGCCGCCAAAACGGCGCCGCTTGATAGCAGTACAGGCCCATGTTGGCCTCCCGGATGGCGAGCTGTTCCGGCGTGCCGGCGCGTTGCTCCACCACGCCTGTGACCTGGCCGTCGCCGTCGCGCAGCACGCGTCCGTAGCCGGTGGGATCGTCCATCACGGCGGTTAGGATAGCGCCTGCGGCATCGGAGGATTGCTGGGCCGCGACCAGGCCTTCGAGCGTTTGCGGACGCACCAGCGGGCAGTCGCCGTAAAGAATCACGAGCCGGCCGTCCAGGCCCGCGAGCGTGTCCGCGGCGACCATCAACGCATGGCCGGTGCCTTTTTGTTCGGTCTGCTCGATGAAGCCGATGCCAAAGCCGATGCCGGGCGTCTGGAGCGCCGCGCGCACCTCGGCGGACTGATGGCCCACCACCACGAAAATCCGCTCGGGCGGCGCCAGTGCGCGCGCGGTGCGCAATACGTGCTCGACCAGGTATCTGCCGCCGGCGCGGTGCAGCACCTTGGCTTTGCGCGACTTCATGCGGGTGCCCAGCCCGGCTGCCAGAACCACTACCGTCAACGGTGTTTCCACTATTTCCTCCCGCCGGCTTTGAGCCTTTGCCGCCGGCCCTCGTGCGCCAGCCGCACGGCCACTGCGGCGGTCTCGGCCGGATCGTGGCGCACCTTCTTGGATTCCTGCAGCAGCTTGCCGCTCACCACCTTGATCCCCATTTTGAAGATTCGGTCGAGGTCGTTTTCCACGGGTAACGCCTGCTGCCTCTCGTAGCGCTTCCGTGCGGCCATCTGCATGGGTGCGACGTTGACAATCGCGCAATCGACGATCTTGCCGCCGGCATGCTTGTGAATGGCGCGGATATGGTCGGAGGCGGTGAAGTTCATGGTTTCTCCGGGCTGCCACATCAGGTTTACAAAATACGCCTTGAGGGCGGGCGAGCGCCGGATGGCCGCGGAGATTCCCTCCACCAGCAGGTTTGGAATCACGCTGGTGAATAGCGAACCGGGGCCCAGCGTGATCAGGTCGGCCTGAGCGATAGCGGACAGGGTATCGGCCATGGGCTTCACCTTGCGGGGGCGCAGCCGTACGGTGCGGATGATCCGGCGGCTCTTGCTGATGTTGGTTTCTCCGGTGACGCGCGTGCCGTCCTCCAGAATGGCCTCGAGCGACACATTGGCTGCCGTGGCGGGGTAGATCCGGCCGGTGATCTTGAGCACTTCGGAACACGCTTTGACGGCCTCGGGAAAGTCGCCCATGAGCTGCGTCAAGGCCGTCAGGAAGAGGTTGCCGAAGCTGTGTCCCTTGAGTCCCAGGCCGGCTTGGAAGCGGTGTTGGAATAGGCGCGAAAGCAGGGCCTCGTCTTCGGAAAGCGCCACCAGGCAGTTGCGGATGTCCCCTGGCGGCAGCACGTCGAACTCGCGCCGCAGGCGGCCGGAGCTGCCGCCATCGTCGGTGACTGTGACCACCGCCGTGATATCGATCAGCGGAGCGCGGCGCGGGCTGGCGTAGTGTTTCAACCCTTGCAGGAGGGCGGAAAGGCCGGTGCCTCCGCCAATGGCGACCACGCGTAAAGGTTCGGCGTTAGACATGGCGGGCTCGGTGGCGCGCGCACTCGTGCGCAAGGCAAGTTACCGGTGGGGCGGACCTCCAGGTCGGGGTGCCCTCTGGGCCGGGTCCTCCAGGACCCGCTCGGGCCGGCGTGGACGCCGGCCGCAGGACTCTCCAGAAACCCACCCGCCAACTTATCGATTCTGCGAAGTGCGGGGCTGAAGCCCCGCGCGGGATAAATCCCGCCCCCCAGAACCTTGGGTTTCTGCCTCTGATGACGGCCCCCGCCGTCCCTGCTGAAGTGGGTAAGCTAGAACTGCGTCTTCTTGTCCGGATAGAGCAGCCGGTGAAAGGCCGGCTGGCCGGCGATGGCCGCGAAATCGGGATCCTGGCGGGCGGCCAGCCGGTTACGAGGTTGCAAATCGATCGCACATTTCAGGTTCTCACAAGCGGCCTGCAAATCTCCACCCAGGCTTTGGCAGGCGGCCAGCGCGTAGAGCACATGGTCGGCGGTGGCGTCCGCCTGCAAAGCGGCCCGCAGGTGCATTTGAGCCGTGGCAAGGTCGCGGGAGTTGATCAGCGTGATGGCGTAGTTGTAGTGCTCTTCCGGCGTGTTCAACGCCGGGCCGGGAGATTCCAGGCGCTGCTCGCAGATGCGCGCGTGCAGGCCGGCGCGATGGGCCACGGCGCGATCCGGCCCACCGGTAGCCCGCAGAAAAGACTCCCTAGCCGGCTGGAATTGGCGCGCATGAAACAGGCGCATGCCCTCCTGGAACGACTGCATCTGGGTGGGTCCCGTTTCGCGCGGCGGCACACCCTGGCCGTTCTTGCCTTCCGGGGGCGGAGAAGCTCCCGGGACATTGCGCGTTTCGGCACTTTTCGGCATGGGTGTCTTTTTCTTCACGGGCATAACGGGGCCCAAAAGCCGGCGACTGAAGTCAGTAAGCTCTTATACCAGACCCGGTGCTTCGCATGCAAGGGGCGGTGAAGCATCTCCCCTACCGTACCCGTCCCGTCTGGCGATTATCGCACACCGCGCACCGGGCGTTATACTCAGTGTCGATGAAACTGGCCGCTATATTCTTAATCTCGCTGTGCGCCTTTGCCGCTGCGCCCACCACCGACATCAAGGTGGACCAGGCAGGCTACCTGCCCCACTCTCCCAAGCTGGCGATGGTGGTGTCCCACACTCTGGCAAAGGAGTTCTCCGTGCGCCGCGCCGGCAACGACTCCGTGGTGTTACGCGGCAGGTTGGCGGAGCCTGCCAGCGATCCGGATTCCGGCGATATCGTCCAGGAAGCCGATTTCACCAAACTCGACAAACCCGGCAAGTATTATCTGGAAGTGCCGGGCGTGGGCCGAAGCTGGGAGTTTGGCATTGGCCCGGATGTGTTCGCGCGCGCGTTTTATTTGTCCATGCGGTCGTACTACGGGCAGCGTTGCGGGACCGCCGTGGACCTGGGGCCCGAGTTCCCCGCCTACAAGCACGCCGCCTGTCACCTGGAGGGCGCCTATCATGTTTCTTCAGGCAAGACCGGCCCGCACATCTCGGCCAAAGGGTGGCACGATGCCGGCGACTACGGCCGTTACGTGGTCAACTCCGGCATCTCCACCGGCACGCTGTTGTGGACCTGGGAGATCTTCGGCGGCCGCCTCAAGCAGGTGACGCTCAACATTCCGGAATCCGGCAACGGCACGCCCGACATCCTGAACGAAATCCGCTGGAACCTGGACTGGATGCTCTCCATGCAGGACGGCGATGGCGGCGTCTGGCACAAACAATCGAGCGAGCGCTTCTGCGATTTCATCCCGCCGGAGAAAGATACGCTGATCAGCTACGTCATCGGTACGGGGAAGGAGCCGTATAAGAGCTCTTGCGCCACCGGCGATTTCGCGGCCGTGATGGCGATCGCAGCCCGCGCCTACCGGCCCTTCGATGCAGCCTATGCGGAGAAGTGTCTGCGCGCCGCCCGCCAGGCGTGGACCTGGCTGGAGAAGTATCCCGACGTGTTGTTCCACAACCCTCCCGGCATACAGACCGGAGATTATGGAGACGGCGATTGCGCGGACGAGCATTTGTGGGCCGCCGCCGAGTTGTGGCGCTCGACCGGCGACCAGGCCTTCGAGCGCTATTTCCTCGATCATTTCGGGGCCTTCCGCAAGACGCTGAAGCCAAACGCGCCTCCGGATTGGGGCAATGTAGCGCCGCTGGCGCTATGGACCTACGCGCTCGGGCACGGGAAGAACGCCGAGGCAGTCGCCGCCATCGCGCAGGATTCGGCGAGCGCCGCCCAGCAGATCGTGGAGCGCGCCAGCCGCCACCCCTACCGCATCAGCCTGACTTCCGCGGATTACATCTGGGGATCGAACGGCGTGGCCGCCAATTACAGCCTGCAGCTCCTGGTGGCCAACGCGCTGCGGCCCGATCGGCGCTTCGTGGAGACGGCGCTGGATAACCTGCATTACCTGCTGGGCCGCAATACCTTTTCGCTATCCTGGGTGACGCAGGTAGGGGCCAACCCGTACCATCACCCGCACCACCGTCCCAGCGCCGGCCTTCCGGAACCGTGGCCGGGACTGCTTTCGGGCGGTCCCAACCGCGGCCGGCAGGACGCTGCGATGCGCAAGCTGCCCAATGGGCCTCCCGCAAAGATGTACCTGGATGAGCTGGCTTCGTACGCCAGCAACGAGGTGGCCATCAACTGGAACGCGCCGCTGGTGTTCGTGCTGGCCGCCGCGCTGGCGGGGAATTGAACTATTCCGGTGAGAAGTTTCGGGCCTGAAGCCACGATCTTCTCAAATGCCGAAAGCCTTGCCTGCCGGCCGGATCCCGGCCGCCATGCCCTTGATCGAGCACCGAATCTATGTCATTCGCGGCCAGAAAGTGATGCTCGACAGCGACTTGGCGGAGATCTACCAGGTACCTACCAAACGCCTCAACGAGGCCGTGAAGCGCAACCTTGCCCGCTTTCCGGAAGACTTCATGTTTCAACTCAACAACGAGGAGCTGGAGAATTGGAGGTCGCAAATTGCGACCTCCAATCCAGGGGCGAAGATGGGGATACGCCGGCCGCCCTATGCCTTCACCGAACACGGCGTGGCCATGCTCTCCGCTGTGCTCAACAGCGACCACGCCATACGCATGAGCATCCTGATCGTGCGAGCTTTCGTTAAGCTCCGCGAGTTGTTGGCAGGCAACAAAGACCTGGCCCGCAGAATCGAACAGATCGAAGCCGGCCAAAATCGGCACGCGCAGACACAGGAGCAACAGACCCGCACCCTGCAGCACCATACATCTATCCTGGTCTCGGTAGTCGAAGACATCCAGAAACTCAAGAATCCGCCAATCACCCGCGCTATCGGCTTTGTGGCCCGCAGCCCAAAGAAGAGATAGCGCCGTCAGCCCTTACAGCAGCTTCGGAACCAGCGACCCGGTAGCGCGCCGATAAGCATCGTACTCCGGACCGAACGCCTTCCTCAGGTTGGCCTCCTCCAATCGGATCTTGCGCCAGTATGCGAAACCCGCCATCGCCAATCCCAGAGCCGCGTGCAGTTGGCCCGACACAACCGCCGTGCCGGCAAACATCCCCAGCATCGCGGTGTAGATAGGATGCCGCACGAAGCGGTAGGGGCCGGACCGGATCAGGCGGTGATCGACCTTGATGGCGATCTCCCCGCTCCAATAGCGGCCGAGATGCCGCCGCGCCCATACGCCCAGTGCCGGACGCCGTCTGGATGCAAAGACCGGCCCAAGCGGTGTAAGGCCCGCCTGGCAGGAATCGCCGGCCTGGCAGGCCCGGGAACGGGAAAACAACCAGCAAGAGCGCGAGGTTTACCAATAGCTCATGTACGCGCCGCGATGGCCGCGACTCCTCGGATTTCGCCGGCGAAGAATTCTTCGCGGCAGCATTCCAATAGAGCGAGAATACCGACCACTCCGCAAGGGAGAGAAGCATCGGCACGCTCAAGCGAACATGCGGCAAATGGATCGGCATGCCTTCCTCCACATATTGACGCTCGCATACAGTGACAGGCAACTTTGGACCTTGTGGTGGGCAATTTTGCCCGCAGCCGACTTTCAGCCGGCCCCACATCAGCCCCAATGCAGAGGGCACATTTGTCGCGAAAGCTGTCACCGTATTACGCGAGACTCAATAGGTTTTCGAGAGCCTCCGCTGGATTCCTTTTTTGATCCGTTCGGCCAGTGTTCCGAACGGCTGGTCGGTGGTGACGTAGGTCCAGGTCGCTCCGCGTTCCATGCGCTCGGCATTGCGGAAATGGATCTCGCCTTTGTCGACCTCCGCCGTCCGAAACGCGTCTGCAATCTCTTCTTTCAGACAATCGTGGAAATCCGCATAAATCGCCTGTTCGCCAGTCAGGAATCTATGGAGCGGGTCGCCACCCGTCCACGAAACCCAATGGATGCCGCCCCTCAATTCGGCGACATTCGCCAAGTAATCGGCCCATAGATCGTCGACGATCGCCAGGGCCAGTTGCCGCCCGGCCGTTTCGAGCGCATGCTCACCGGCAGCTTGGATCAGTTCGCAGTATTGCTCTTCGGGCAGCATCGAACGGAGGCTCCAGCCGGGCGACAGCAGAATCTCCCGGCGCAAGTTGTACACTTCGCGGCGGTGATCTTCAACGGTGCAGTCGTATTTCCAGAGCGTCTGCCGAATCTCAAGATTCTGGCCTTCCGCGGTGCGCTGCACGCTGTCGATATCCGGGTTCTCTCGAATCCCGAAACGCACCAGCAGATCGTCGTCCAGGCTGATGAAGAAGCGGGATGTGCCCGGATCGCCCTGCCGTCCGGCACGGCCGCGCAGTTGGTTGTCAATCCGCCTGGCCTCGTGACGCGTTGTGCCAATGACGTACAAACCGCCGAGGTCCACCACCTTGTCGCGGTCTTTTGGCGGATTCCCACCCAGCAGAATGTCGGTGCCGCGTCCCGCCATGTTGGTGGAAACGGTGACGGCTCCAAGTGCGCCGGCCTGCGCGATAATCGCGGCTTCCGTCTCATCGTTCCTGGCGTTCAGGACCGCGTGCGCGATGCCGGCCATTTGCAGGCGGCGGCTCAATGCCTCCGATTCCTCGACGCTGGCCGTTCCCACGAGAATCGGGCGCCCTGTCTCGTGGACCCGTCGAATTTCCTCCGCGAGCGCTTCGTTCCGCGCTTCCTTGTCCGCATACACGACGTCGGGGAGATCTTGCCGAATTACCGGCCGATTCGTCGGGATCGTCTTTACCGGCAGTTTGTATACCTTCCAGAACTCTTCGGCTTGCGTCGCCGCGGTGCCCGTCATGCCGCAGATTCGGTCGTACATTCCGGCCAAGCCCTGCACCGTAATCGAACCGAGGATGCGCCCCTGGGTCTTCAGCCGCACACCTTCCTTGGCTTCCACGGCGGAATGCAACCCGGCCGGCCACCGCCGGTTCTGGGCGATGCGGCCCTTGAACTCGTCCACCAATTCGATGGAGCCTTTCTTCACCACGTAGTCCACGTCGCGCCGCAGCAACGCGTGCGCATGCAGCGCGTCCTGCGCCGCCGTCAGAATGCGCAGGTTTGGCTCGTCGAACAGGCTTCCGCAGCCGAGGGACGCTTCCACGCGCTCAATGCCGGCATCGGTCAACTGCACGTTCCGCGCGAACTCATCGAGCGAGTAGTGCAGGTGCGGCTGCATCCCCGCCACTACGGAATCGATGCGGTATGCCAGCGCGGAGTCCTCGGCCACTCCGCCCGCGATGACCAGCGGGATGCGCGCCTCGTCGAGCAGGATGGAGTCGGCCTCATCGATGACCGCGAATGCAAACTCCCGCTGGACCAGTTCGTCCGTGCGGCGCGCGAGGCCGTCCCGCAGGTAGTCGAAGCCGACTTCGTTGGCCGTCGCGTAGGTGAGATCGCACCGGTATGCGGCGCGGCGATCGGCGGCCGGCATGTCCTGCGAGATATGCCCGACGGAAAGCCCGAACCAATCGTAAATCCCGCGCATCCATGCGGCGTCGCGGCGAGCAAGATAATCGTTGGCGGTTAACACATGGACGCCGCGGCCCTGACGCGCGTACCAGATCGCGGCGGGCACGGCCGCCAGTGTCTTGCCCTCGCCAGTCTGCATCTCCGCGATCTGGCCGCGGTGCATTGCCAGCGCGCCCAGGATCTGCACGTCGAACATCTGCAACCCGAGCACACGAGCCGCTATCACCGCCGCCAGCGCGAATGTTTCAATCACGTCGGCGTCCCGGTGCAAATCTTTCGCGGCAGATTTGAGCCGATCGTCAGGCAACCCGGACAACTCTTGCCGCCGCCGGGCAATGGCCCGCAGTTGATCCTCGGACTCGCGATCTACGAGCCCCAAATGACGTAGTAAGTTTCTGAAAGACACGGTCCTCTCCTTTTCGGTTTTCGTTTCAAACAGCGTGATTACGAGCAGAGAGAGGATGCTGGAGGTGGCCGTTGGAACAGGAGGGCGGCGTCCGGCTCAGGCCGGGTCCGTGACACGTACGTAGCGGCGGGTTGGCGGACTTGTACTTCCGCCCGAATGCGCCGGGCTTCCCGCGGGGCCTGTTGTTCGGCCTCGGTCGAGCAGACAATTTCGATGGCTGTGACAACACGAAGCGACGGCACGCCTGCCTGCGTCGAGAGCAACGCAAGCAGCGCGGCGAATACGTATTTCGCGGCCGCCCGTGCCATTTCTTCAGCATCTCACAAAGCCAGCCTTGAATTGTGTTAATATTCCGCAGAATCGAGGAGGTACGCATGAAAACCATCGCCACCCTTTTTGCCCTGGCGCTCGCCGCCGTACCGGCATGGACGCAGTGTCACAAGCTCGCGGAGGTCAACAGCGGGACACCGGAAGGTCAACTGCTTCAGCAGGCCGGCCAGGAGGAAGACGCCGCCAAGAAACTGGCTCTCGAGGAGCAGTTCGTCACCCAGTATCCGCAGCACGAGGCCGCCGCCTGGGTTTACGAGCAACTGCTGACCGGGTACGTCAAGGCCAACGACGCCGATAAGGCGCTGGCCGTGGCCGACAAACTGGCCGCCATGCCTCCGGAGTGCGTGGAGAACGCGCAGCAGACCCTCAAGGCGGCCGAGTTGAAGAAGGATCCCGACCTGGTCTTGAAGTGGTCGGGCAAGACCGCCGACCTGGCCCAGAAGGTGGTCGCCTCTCCCCAGCCGACGGATGCCGACGAGGTCGAAAACTGGAAAGCGCGCGTGGACTACGCCCGCCAAGTCAACACCTACACCGAGTACTCGCTATACGCCATGGCGCTCGGAACCGCCGATCCCAAGAAGCAGGTTGCGCTGCTGGAGGCGCTGCAGCAGCGCAACGCCAAGAGCGAGTACTTTGCCAAAGCCATCGACACGCTGTTCGTCGCGTATCAGAAATCCGGCGCCAATGATAAGGCGGTGGCCCTGGCGCAGCAAACCGCCGCCACGGGCAATCCGAGCGAAGACATGCTGCTGGTTCTCACCGACGATGCCGCCAAGAAGAAAGACGGCGACAAGGTACATGCGTACAGCGCCAAACTCATCGAAATCATGAGTTCCAAACCCAAGCCCGAAGGCGTCGCCGACGCGGACTGGACCAAGCGCAAGAACACCTTTGTCGGGCTGGCCTATTCCATGAGCGGCCAACAGTATCTCAGCGACGGGAATCTGGCGCAGGCCGATGCGGAACTGCGTAAGTCGCTGCCGCTGGTGGAAGGCAACGGCGCGGTGAAGACGGAAGTGCTTTTTTACCTTGGCGTGACCAATTACAAGATGGAGAAGGTTCAGGAAGCTTACACTTTCTTCAAGGCGTGCGCAGCGGTGAGTAGTCCGTTTCAGGCGACCGCCACCAAGAATCTGAACGCCATAAAAGCTCAGTTTCACGGCGTCAAATGAACCTCCTGGTTCCGAACCTGGGCTCCACGTCGCTGAAGTACCAGATTCTGGAGATGCCCTCCGAGAAGGTGCTGGGCCGCGGACGGTTCGAGCGCGTGCGGAATTATGGCGAAGCCATCGAGCGGCTCCGCACCGGCGGCGTTCCGGTGGATGCGGTGGCCTTCAAGGCCGTGCATGCCGGACCACGATACTGCGGCACGTTTACGATTGACGATAGCGTACTGCTGGCCCTGGAAGAGTTCCTGCCTGCCGCGCCGGCGCACAATGCCATCTATCTGGCGGCCATCCGCGCCTTCCGCGAAAGCCTGCCGGGCATCCCGCTGGTGGCCGCCTTCGAGCCGGAGTTCCACGCCAGCATGCCCGCCTGCGCGCGTCTTTACGGCGTGCCCGCCGAGTGGCTCGCGGAAGGCGTGCGCAGGTATGGGTTCCACGGAGCTTCGCACCAGTACGTGGCCGAGCGATGCGCCGCGCTGCTGGGCCGCCAGACCCGCCTGGTAAGCTGCCACCTGGGCGGCAGTTCGTCAATGTGCGCCATCGACCGCGGGCGGTCCATCGACACCACCATGGGCTTTTCGCCGCAATCCGGCCTGGAGAACGCTACCCGCCACGGCGATCTGGACGCCTTCGCCGTGCTCTTCATGATGGAGCGCCACGGCTGGACCTGCGGGCAGGTGCGTGAGCAACTCGCCAAAGGCGGCGGACTCGCCGGTCTTTCGGGGATCGCAGGCGGCGATGTGCGCGACCTGGAACAGGCCGCCGCCGCGGGCAACGTGCGCGCCGCCGAGGCGCTGGATGTCTTCGTCTACCAGGTGAAGAAGACCATTGGCGCTTACGCCGCCGCCATGGGCGGACTGGACGCGGTGGCCTTCACCGGCGGCATCGGCGAGAACTCCGCCACGCTGCGCGCCGCTTGTTGCCATGGCCTGGAGTTTCTGGGCATCGCGCTCGACCCGGAATCGAACGTTCGCGGCGGCGGCGATCGCATCGTATCGAACGGCCAGGTGGCCGTCGTGGCCCTAGCCACCAACGAAGAGCTGATCGTCGCGCGGCGGGCCTTCCAATTGCTGACCGGCGCGTAGTGGGTCAGTTTGCAATTGGAGGGCGGGCAATTCTGCCCGGGGTCCCCTCTGGGGACGGCTTTCAGCCGGCTCTGGCCGCCTAAAAAGGCGGCTGCGGCCAAGATTGGCCGCCCTCCAAGGCGATGCTACGCAAATTGACCCACTACCGACTTCCGCCTGCGGTACACTCGCATCATGATCGATGCGGCGGTGCTGACCATCAGCGATTCGGTCGATGCCGGCACGCGCGCCGACGTTTCCGGCCCTGCCGTGCGCCAAAGACTGGAGCAATTGGGCTGGCGCGTCTCGGTGACCGAAGTCATCCCGGACGATGCCGCGCTCATCGGACGGCGGCTGGCGGCGCTGGCGGACAGCCATTCGGTGGCGGCCATCTTCACTACCGGCGGCACGGGTGTGGCC
>Ga0224555_1001755_pt1 | contig 28259 bp, 32 predicted proteins | sample 714S23034metaG_FD_180687 | JGI IMG/M metagenome (GOLD analysis project Ga0224555, IMG submission 180687) | Peat soil microbial communities from Stordalen Mire, Sweden - 717 S2 30-34 | ecosystem: Environmental > Terrestrial > Soil > Wetlands > Peat | place: Sweden: Norrbotten County, Stordalen...
CCTTCACAGAGGGGCAACTGGACACCGTGGCCCAGGAGCTCAACGAACGCCCTCGACAAACCCTCGGGTGGATGACACCATCGCAGCGGCTCGCCGAGCTTGTTGCACTCACCGGCTGAATCCAAGGGTGAAACCCGACACCACTTTGGGCTCCAGACACCACCTTGGGCCCCAGCCTCCCAGAAACGGTACCAGCGTCGACCCGCAGGTCGGCGGCTGTCGTGCTGCGCCTGTAAGATCGTCTCCGTTCGATCAGCGCTTTGCCGGGAGGAGAGGCCATGGGCGGTCGCAGGTCTGTATCACTCGTGTTCGTGGTGTGGGTGGTGATTGGCGTGATCGTGGCTTACAACAGTCACTACTTTGACAGCCTCAAGACCCTTGGCGGCGTCCTGTCGGCGCTGCTGGCGATCCTGCTCTGGCCCCTTATCCTCCTCGGCACCAAGATCACCCTCAACATCTGACGGGCCGCTCGCTCGCCTCCGCCTTTCACCCAAGGTCACACGTCGGGACCGAAACCCAGTCCCGACTGTGACTTCCCGGATCGCCCCGTTGGTCAGCCTCGGGGGATCCGCCGTTGGGCATCCCGGGCAACCCGGGAACGCTCACCTGTTCATCAGGCTTCGCGCTCGATCGCCGCGTTTGGTGCTCCAGGTCGACATATCCGCGTCCAACGTCGCCGTGTCATCAGAAACCGAAGTAACGCGCTCCAGCGCCGCCACCGGGCCGATCCGAATACGAGTTTGAGCACGTTCCTTCCAAGCTGGATGTCGCGAGTTCGAGTCTCGTCTCCCGCTCCCGCGACCCCTCGCTGTCTGCTGGACTCAGGTTAGCGAACGACCTTGAGGAGGATTCCCAGCGACCGCCCTGCCCAGCTGCGGTCGGCTGTCCACACGGTGGAACCATGTAGCCTGCCCGCCGCGAGACAAAGCCGATCGCCCAGCGAGAGGTCGGAACAAAGCGACCAAATCCTCGCGGCTTCGGCTGCGATCTCGGCGGTGACGGGCTGCACCTCTAGGCCAAGGCTCAGGAGCAAGGCCGCTACCTCATCAGCGTCCCGGCCGTGCTGCCATGTCTTCTGGAGAACCTCCGACCAGTTAGCCGCCCCAATGGCCGAGTGCTCGATGACCGGGTCGACTTGCTCGGCACCGGGTTCCTGTTGGAGCCACGTCAAGACCGCTGACGCATCCAGGATGTAGTTGAAGCGCGCGTCTACCACTGGGGGCCCTTGCTCGGTCACGGAGCTTGCCGGTGAATTCCGCGGGGCCGAGGGCCACTCGAGGCATCCCGCTGAGCCTCCGCCTGCCGCTCGCTGATGAGTTCCTGGGTGAGGCTCCCGTCGACGGGAGCGAAGATGTCGCGCAGCCGCCGGCGCGCTGCATCGACGGTCATCAGGACGATGGCCTCGCCCTCCGCGCGCATGCGGATGCGCGCCCCAGGTGTGAACCCAGCTGCCCGTCGGAGCTCCGCCGGAATCAGCACGCGCCCCTCGGGGGTCACCGTCGTTTCATGGCTCGTGGGCATGCCAGGATCATGACATGGATACCTATGGTATGTCAAATTTACACATGAACTGTCATATTGGACCCGATATCGGCGGGCCCTGCCGTCGTTTGGCGGCAGGAAGGGGGAGGTTGGGCGGCCGAGCAGGCTCTGTAAACGCGCGTCAATCTGTTCTGTGTGAGGCGAGCGCGGCTCAGGGCGCCGTTAGGGCAGGCAACCGCTGGAATCCAATTCGGTAGAGGCCGATGAGTCTGGCGACGCTCGGCCGTCTAGGAGAGTATCCGGACAGGTGCCGGCCGGGTGGGCGGCGCCGCGCCGCTGGACGCCGGACAAGGAGGACGAGGTCATGATCCCGCTCTACGGGTGCGAGCTGAGGCTTCGATACGAGCGTGCCTGGGTCGGAGCCGAACCGCGGACGGGTACCGTTGCCAGTCGGCGCCCATGGGAGGGGCGTGTCCGCCACCTACCGCCGCAGCCCCAGTCGGCCGGAGTCGCCGCGAGTGGTCGGGCACCAGTGCGTGCCGCCCATCAGGAGGGCCGCCAGCCTCTAGCAGCCCACTTCTCGGGCGCCCACGGTCGAGGGCACTCGAACCGTTCACTTGGCGCCTGGCTGTCCAAGGTTGCGTCTCTGCACCCATGCGGCGACACCGGCAAGCGCCATCACACCCTCGACGATGTGGGCGCAGATCGCGCCCCACAAGGGGAAGTTCTCGGCCGGGAAGGCGACCACAAACACCGTGAGGGATCAGCCCAGCCTCAGAGCAAGGGTACTGGCACAAGTACCCTTGGCATACTGGCATAAGTATGATATTATGCCACTATGATCGACGCCAACGAGATGGCCCGGCTGGTCCGGGAACAGGATGGAGACGAGGAGGTCAGCTCCAGTACTGTCCACTACTACACCCAGCTCGGGATCCTGCCCCCCGCGGTGGGACGGGGTAAGGGCGCCTTCGCCCCCGAGCATCTGGCGCGATTCCGGCTGGCGCGACAGCTTCGCCGCCAGGGCCGGAGCCTGTCCGAGATACGCGAGGAGCTCGGCCAGCTCCCGCGCAGGGAGCTGGCGACGCTGATCGCCGAGTCGGATGCGGTGCCGCGGTCCTCGCCGCCGCCCATGACACGGGCAGCATCAGCGCGAGCTGCTCGGGGGTCGACCGCCATGCGCATCGAGACAGCGGCCGACGTGCCCGCCGCCAAGCGAGCGGGTGCTCGGACGCTGCGCTTCCGAGGCGGGTTCGCCCTACAGGTGCCGCCCTCGGTGCCCGATGACGCCGTGGCCCGCATCTACGCGGCGGTTGAGAGAGTGCTGGAGAAGGAGACGCCGCGATCGGCGCGGGGGAAAGGGGGTTCGCTGTGAGCGAGAAGCTGGGACTGACATTGGCGTCGTCGCGACGGGGCATCGCGCGACACGGCGGAAGCGTGCACCTCCTGGTCGAAGCCACGCCGCCAGAGCAGCGGCATGACGCGAGGCGGCGCCCGGTGGCGCTCGCCCTGGTGCTCGACCGATCCGGATCGATGGCGGAACCTGCCGTGCAGCTCGCCGTGATCGGGGTTGCGGAACCCGACGTCGAGACGCCGTGCAAGCTCGACTACGTCAAGGAGGCGGCGCTCCGGATGTTGGAGCGCATGCCGAATGGTGACGCCGTGGCCCTGATCACCTTCGACGACGAGGTGCGGGTCGAGAAGCCCCTGACCGTGCTCTCGAAGTCGTCGCGAACCGCGATCGCCAAGGTGGTGCATGCCATCAGGACGGGTGGTTCAACCAACCTGGCCGGAGGACTTCGCGCTGGCATCCAGCAGCTGCAGGTCGGCACCAGCACGTATAGCTCCAAGGTGGTGCTGCTTTCGGATGGGCTGGCCAACGTGGGTGAGGTCCGTCCCGCTGTGTTGGGGGAGATCGCCGCGGGCGCCGCCCACAACGCGATCGCCATCTCCACCCTCGGCGTCGGCCCCGACTACCACCTGGGCCTGATGAGCCACGTCGCCGAATGTGGCAACGGCGAGTTTCATCACGTGGCACACCTGGACGACCTGAAGGGGATTCTCGCCGGCGAGTTCCTGGACGCGGCGGCGATGACCGCGCGCAACGTCGAGGTAACGCTGCGCGTCCCCGATCAGGTCGCGGTCGGCTCCAATATCAACCGGTTTCCGCAGGTGAACATTGACGGCGGAGTTCGGATTGCACTGGGGGACCTGCCGCGGAACTGCGAATTCCTGATCGAGCTGACGACGCCCATCGAGTTGGCCGGCGTGTCGCTCACGGTGGAGGCGATCGCCGAAGGATCCGACGCAAACGGGGGGCTTCTCGAGGCTCGCGCCTTGTTGGAACTTCCGGTGCTGAGCGCTGAGGCGCTTGCGAAGGCTGTCGTCGACGAGAGCATCGTGACGCGGGCGACGGAGCGGATTCAGGCGAAGGCCGATATGGATGCCTCGCTGGCCTCGGAGGCCGGCGACACGTCGACGGCGAAACGGCTGGTGGCGGCGGCTCGCCAGTCGGCCATTCGGCTCTCAGACCAGTACGGGGCGGCGGTGGCCGAACGAGCCCAGGTGGGAACCACCGTCGACTACCTGGATGCGCTGGCCGGGCGGCTTGATGCGCCCGAAACGTCGGAGACCCTCAAGCGCCGGTTCGCGATGGCCTCGATGTCGACCCGGGGTCGTGGGAGGCTGATCGGCCCCTGCCCGAAATGCGGGGAGAAGGCGCTCTTCGAGGCCGACCACGGCGGCCGGATGGTGCGGAGCTGCAACGCATGCGGCCATGAGGAGCGCCCATGACCACCGAGGACGGGATGAGCTCAGCGCTGGCGCGCCGCCCGCGGGTGACCGCGCGACCCCCTGGGGACGGTGACCACACGAGGATCTCGATGGCGGTGGATCCGTTGCGGCAGCGGATCACCGGGACCACGGTTCACGGCGACATGGACTTCGATGCGCCGTACATGACTGAGGTTGCGGACAACCTGTGGCAGGGTGGATGTGCAGAGGGGCTGGTGCTGCCCGCCTTCATCGACCATGTGCTCAGCCTGTTCCCGTGGGAGGCGTACGAGGTCAGGCATCACCTCACCAGCTTCCGGGAGGTGCGCATGTACGACGACGCTAATCAGGCGTTGGAAGAGACGGTGCCGGAGCTGGCGACGTGGGTGAACCACTGTCGCCAGACAGGACCGACGTTGGTGCATTGCCAGGCCGGCCTCAACCGGTCCGGCGTGGTGGTGGCGTACGCGTTGATGCTCGACGGGATGTCGGCGGCCGAGGCGATCGCTCGGATTCGCGAGCGCCGATCGCCGGCCGTTCTCTGCAATCCCCAATTCGAGCGCTGGCTGCGGCGGCCAAGGAGGTCTCGAAGCGATCTGAAACGAGAGTGAGGAAGCTCTTGCGGAAGGTCGCAACGCGTCTGACTCGTGTGGGGCAGGCCGCCGGGAAGTGCGCCACGCCGGCACTTGAGGGACCTCCCCGAATATGCAGGCCGCCGGCGGGGAGCCCTCCAGCCCTCCCCGCTTGACGGCGGCCAGTGCCCACTACGCCCGGTCGCCGGCGCGCGCCGGAATCATCGAGGGAGCGGTGACCTGGGACTCCACTCCAAGAGCGCTGAACTGGCGGTGCAGGGCATACCCGGTCGGCCCGGCTTCGTACGCGACCACCAACGGGGTGCCGGCAGCATCGAGACCCCGAACCAGCTTGCGGACCGCCTCGGGATTGTTGCGGATGCGTTCGTGATCGACGGGCTGCCCTAGCTCCTCGGCGACGGCCACGCTGAGGGTGGCCTTGTGGGCGCCGATGCCGACGGGCACGCTGACTCATGGGACCGGCCTCCACGCCTGTAGCTGCACGTGGATCTGGTTTCTGTCCGCAATTCACGACCGAACGTGAGACTGCACCGGTCCTTCCATGTTGACTAGACGGGAGGCCCCCTTCGTCGGCTGACCCGGCGAGCCTCCTGACGGAGCAGCGCAGTGCTGGGTTCCCACCCGCTCCGCCGAGTTTTCGGCGATAACACCGGCAACGACCGTCGGTTCGTCGTCCAGAGGTACGGGCCCAGGATGTGGCCGGGGCCGACCCATCGCAAGTCCGACCAACATGATCACGCCGCCCAGGAGCTGGAGCGGCAGGATTGGCTCCCCTATCAGCAGCCCCGCTGCGACCACTGTAAGGAAGGGCTGTAGGTAGCTGTAGACCGTCGTCCGGGCGGGTCCCAAGCGACGGACCCCGGGCAGATAGAGCCAGGTCGTCAGCGTTACCGCCGCTAGGGCGCTATACGCGAGCAGCCCCAGCCAGGGCCCGGTGACGTGCGGATGGCGGTTGAGGGCCTCCACGGCCCCGAACGGGACCAGCATCACCGCCGCCCCCACGGTGACCAGGGCCGCCAGAGTGAGGGGGCGGTAGCGCCCCAGGAGCCTGGGCAGCAACAGCAAATACACCGCCCAGCCGAGGGGATTCGCCAGGGCGACTGGGACAACCAGCCAGCTCGACCAAGTGCCCCCTGCCGCCCCTACGACTAGCACCAGACCGACCAAGCCGAGACCGAGGCCGCTCCAGACCTTGGCTCCGAAGTGCTCTCGGCCACGCCAGACGAGCCAGCCGACCACCAGTAGCGGAGCGGTCCCCGAGATCATGGCAATGTTGTCGGCATTGGTGAGGGCCAGCGACCCGGCGAAGCCGGCCTGGTTGACCAGGACTGCCGCCGCCGCGGCTGCAATTAGCCACGCGTCGATACCTCGCGGGCGCCTCAAGGGACCTTCCAGCCATCGCGCTAAGCCGCAGAGGGCTAGTCCTCCGAGAACGTAGCGGATCGCAGAGTAGGTGAATGGCCCGCTATCGGTGAGGGCCAGCTTGACCACCACCACGTTGACACCCCAGATGATGGTGGCCGCCACCACGAGAACGTCGCCCCAGCCAAAACCTCGTCGTACCCGCTGGGCGCGCGCCACCATATCCAAACTCACCTCATCAAGCATAGTCAACATGGATGGCTCGCCGCCGCTCGCTGGGGTTCCGCAGCTCGTTGAGATGCGTCCCGTTGCTCCTATGTCAAGCCACGAGCCCTCTCTGCTCCAGATGCGTGGAACCGCGTCGGCGAGGAGCGCTCGGTAGACCACGTCCGAGAGGCGCCGCTTGAGGCAACGCATGGCTTCCGTCGTGGTGCTGTGACCGGACCCCGTTCGCTGGTCCACCTGATCTGGACCCCATTTCCTGGACTCGGTTTGTGAGAATCGAGCCGCTCAACAGGGAGATGGTAGCTGGTTGGAACTCGGCTTTCGGGAGTTCCACGCTGCGGCGAAGGCGGCGGGAGACAGGTAGCCGAGCGAGCTGTGGGGTCGATACCGGTTGGGGACGTCGGCCCAGTCATCGAAGAGGATCCGGGCCTCCATCACGGTGTCGAAGACTTCACGGGCGAAGAGCTCGTCACGCAGCTTGCCGTTGAAGCTCTCCACGTCGGGGTTCTGCCAGGGACTCCCCGGCTCGATGTAGGCGGTCCCCGTGCCCATGAAGCGGCACCAGTCTCGGATCGCCGCGGCCACGAACTCGGGGCCGTTGTCGCAGCGGATGAACTCCGGGGCGCCACGCCGCGCGTAGGCCTCGTCGAGGGCGTCGACGACAGCGTCCGAGGTGATCGAACGGCCGATCCGCCGGGCCAGGTTCTCCCGGGTGAACTCGTCGCACATCGCCAGCGCCTTGAGCGGGCGCCCGTCCGAGGTCGCGTCGAAGATGAAGTCCAGGGCCCAGACGTGGTTGGGCCGCTCCGCCCGGAGCACATCAGCCGGCACTGTGCTCGTCCCCAGCCGCCGCCGCTTGGCCGACTGCGCCGGGACCCGCAGTCCCTCCTCCCGCCAGATTCGCTGCACCCGCTTGCGGTTCACCAGCCAGCCCTCCTCGCGCAGCAGCGCCCAGATCCGCCGATACCCGTACCGGGGCTGGTCCCGCCCCAGCGTCCGCATCCGCTGGCGGAGCTGCTCCTCCGGTGCCAGGACCGGCCGCGGTGGCCGGCGTTGGGTGGCCCGGTGCTGTCCCAACGCCCGACACGCCCTGCGCTCCGAGACCCCGAACCGCTCGCGCACGCGGCGGACGGCATCCCGGCGGCGGGCCGGGCTCAGGAGTTTCCCCGGGCTGCCTCCCGGAGCATGGCGTTGTCCAGGGTCAGATCGGCCACCACCCGCTTCAGCCGGCCGTTCTCGTCCTTCAGCCGGCGCAGCTCCTTGGCATCGTCCGCCTTCAGCCCCCCGTACTGCGTGCGCCAGCGCAGGTAGGTGTAGTCGCTGATCTCGAGCACCTTGGCGACCTTGCCGACGGTCTTCCCCTCGGCGATCATCCGCTCCCCCTACTGCGTGGAGCTCCGGGCCAAGGGCCAGAGCCAGGCTGCCGAGTGCCTGGAGCGCGATTGGGAGGACTTCGTCACCTTATACGACTTCCCCGAGGAGCACTGGCTCCGCCTGCACACCAGCAACCCGATCGAGTCCGTCTTCTTCGGGGTCAGGCTGCGCACCAACACCGCCCGGCGGATGCGGGTCCGGGAGAACGCCCTCTACCTGGTCTTCGAGCTGGTGATGCGGCTCAGCACCAACTGGCGGGCGATCAACGGCCGCAACCAGCTCTCGCTCCTGCTCGCCGGCGAGCATTTCGCCGATGGCAGGCTCCAACGTCAGCCGACCCAGGAGGGCGCTGCCGCATAGCTCATCTCACCGACTTGCTGGAAGCCTTTTCCACAAGTCTTGACACGAGCTCCCCCGCTGCTCATGCTGGGGGAACGGCGAAGGCTTGCGGGGGGCCTTGCGCGCGGTTACGATATCAGACCATAGGTCAGGTCGCGAATCGCCTCTTGAGCCATCACCTAGAGAGCTAGATGAGATGAAGGGCATTGGTTGGCAACGGGGCGTGGTGATTTTCTTCCTGGTCTTCCAACGGCAGTTCGTGGAGTCCTCGATCGGTTAGCAGAGGAGCCATCATGCGTCTCCTGGGAACACTCGTCATCGCGCTGGCAGTGCTCATTGCCCCGTATGGAAATGCGTCCGCCGCTTCGCAAGACCCCGCAGCAGGTCTGGGGCCCGACATCGTCAATCTGGCCCACCTGGACTTTCTCCACGACTCGGTCGCATACCCAGCCACGCCACCGGCCGGCCACTCGACCACCGACCCGGGCAGCCCGATCGACACCTGGTGGGTCTATGCGAACTTCAATGCCGCCTCGGGGACGTACACGCGCACTGGAGGCGGGGCCTACGACCCCACCACTAACACCTACGCCCAGGGTGCGTTCGACACCGACGATGTGAGCCGAGCCGCCATCGTCTACCTCACCCACTACCGGTTCTATCACGACCAATACAGCCTGGACATGGCCCGCGGAGCGTTGCGTTTTGTGCTCTATATGCAGACGACCTCAGGCCCGAACGCGGGCAACTTCGTGCTCTGGATGCAGCCCGATGGCGCCCTCAACCCTACTCCCACTCCGCCCGATCAGCCTAACCCGTCGGACGCTGGCGCCTCCTCCTGGCTAGCCCGGTCGATCTGGGCGATCGGCGTGGGCTACCAGGCGTTTCAAAAAACCGACCCCGCGTTCGCCTCTGTCCTCGCCGCCCGGATGCGGCTGGCGATGGCGAAGCTCGACAGTGAGCTTGTGGGTCCCAACTATGGCCATTACCTCACCCTCCACGGTTACCAGACCCCCGCCTGGCTGATCGCCGACGGCGCGGACGCCTCTTCCGAGGCGCTGCTCGGCCTGACCGCGTTCACTCAGGCGACCGGCAACCCAGAGGCACACAAGCTGGGCTTGGACTTCGGGATCGGTATGGCCGGCTTCCAACTCGGCAGCTACGGCGACTGGCCCTGGCTCGCCCTGATGCCGTCGGCGCTGTCGGTCAGCGATTGGTATGCCTGGGGAGCGCACATGACGATGGCGCTGGCCAGTGCCGCCCAGACGTTCGATCGGCCAGACTGGCTGGCCGCGGCGCAGCATGATGCAAGTTCCTTTGACGTGCACATGCAACTCAGCTTTGGCGCCATCAACGGCCTGTCGCCCGCGCCGGACGACCTGACCCAGATCGCATACGGCAATGAGACGACGGTGGACGGCCTGCTGGCGGTCGGAACGGCCACCGGCAACCCCGTGTTCCTGCGCTGGGCGGGGATCGCGGCCGGCTGGCTGTTCGGTGACAACCCTGCGGCCACACCGATGTATCAGCCACAGACAGGGGTGGTCTTCGACGGGATCAACAGCGACGGCAGCGTCAACCGCAATTCAGGCGCGGAATCCACCATCGAAGGGCTGCTGTCGCTCATGAATGCGGTCAACGACCCCGTGGCCAGGCAGTACCTCGGATTTGACACCGTCCTAAGCCGGCTCACCTACCAGAAGGTCGAGGCCGAATCGGGGACACTAGGCGGTGCTGCAACAGTCGTAACGCCGGGCTCTGCCTGGACCGGCGAGGCCACGTGGAGCAATGGCCAGTATGTCGACTTCGCCACCGGTGCCAGCGACACGCTTGCGGTCACAGCGCCCGCGGCCGGCCCCTATCTGCTCTACCTCGTCTTCGACAAGCAGATGTCGCCCCCGAAGTCAGTTGGGGTCACGGTCAGTGTCGACGGTGTCGCGCAGGGCACCGACTGGCAGGGCGGAGCGGGACCGCAGGGTGTGTCGCCCAACCCGGACTATCTGTGGATCGACAGCCTTCAATTTCTACGCCCGTTGTCCGCCGGACAGCACCCCCTCGTGCTCACGTACGCGGGCACCGGTGCGGTGCACGCCAAGGTCGATGCGGTGCTGCTCCAGCCCGCGGTCGAATCCACGCTGCTGGCGGACGCGGGCGGTCATGAGCTGATGCTCTACAAGAGCCTCGCGGGTAGTTCCGACGAGGCGACGCTTCCCAACGGTCGGTGGCGTGTGCAGGTCTACGACCGAGAGGGCAATCCGGTGGAGACGATCGTGCGGCCCGGAGGCGAGACCTTGGATGTCCCGGCCTATGGCTTCGCTCTCGCCGCGAGCCAGTAGACCGCCACGCCGTAGCCGCACAGGTTGCCCTCATCGACCGGTGTGCCGGCCTCCAGGTCCACCAATCCCTGGCCCGGAGGGAGACCGGGCCGCAGCTTCACCGGCTTGGCGGCCTGGCCGAGAAACCACACGTAGCGGCTGCCGTCGAGGTGCAGAGGGAGTTCACCAGGACATCCGGGCGTGGGCTGACGACCGCACGCTCAATTCCGGCCACCTGGCATCCCTCTCGGCGCCGCATGGTTGGCCAGTCCCGACCACAGCTCGGGAGCGCAGCTACCGTCACCAGGCGCGACCAGGGCCGGTCGGTCAGAGGGCCTGGCCAGCGACCCGACCGCCGCAGCGTCCGAGGGCGAGGCGGACCGCAAACGTGGTGCTCGTCGATGGCATGGTCTCTGAATCGGAGTTCCGGCGTATTACCGAGCTCCCATCAGCGGAGAACCGCGCCATCTTTGAGGAACTGGGAGCGCCGGATGACCCGGACCATCAGGAGCGAGTGGCTTCGCGCGCGGCCTTGGTCGAGTGGCTAAGGCCCAACCCGGATTGGGGACGAGCTACGGCTTGGGGAGGAGGCCGTCGATCGTGAACCCCGATGCCGTCTACCGCTCGACGGTGAGTGGTGGTGCTGACCATGACTCTCCTCTACGCTGATTGCGTCGTTTTGGAGGCTGTCGGGCTGGCGGCTCGTGGTGCGTCGAGGTCGCCGTCTAGGTCAGCGGCGATCCGGCGGGCCTCGGGTTCGGAGAGATCGTCGCACCACTCTCCACACGAGTAAGGATCTTCGCCCATGCCTGTAATGGCATCAAGGTCGTAGCTGCTTCCAGCCTCCCACCGGCCGCCAGCGCTATTCGGACGAAGCCGCTCAGGCCACGATAGTTGGCCCTGCTCACGTCCACTCTCCATCCACCGCCATTGGCGCATGAGGTAGCCTTCAGGTCTTCCTGAAGTAGACGTGATGGCCATCCGGATGGTCATTCTCGAGACTTGCGACCTTGCGATACAACGCCCAGAAACCAAGTTCCCTCTCCGCGCGTCGGTACTTCTCCCGGAGCGCCGCGGCCTTCTCCGGGGGGAGTAGCCGGAGGCGTGCCTCGTCTGCGTTATCGGCAATGTCAGCCCGCTTCACCATGACGGCGACGGGATCAGCTGAGAGCCGCTCCAGGAAGTCCGAATAGGCTTCACCCTCGGGCCTTGTCAGCGCCACCAGTGATTCCATGAGCGCGTCATCGCAGCCGGCCTCCCGCAAGTCCTCGTCGGTCACGTCGGTGTCCTCGAGGATGTCGTGGAGCACGGCAGCGATGCGCGCGACATCCTCTCCAGATCGGCGGCCCCAACCCACGTCGCCAATCAGGGCAGCAAAGCGCTCTGTATCTCTTCTGACGGCATCCGCTACGCGAAGAACGTGCCCGAGGTACGGCCGACCCGCCTGATCTACCTGGCTGGCGTGAGTTCGTTTAGCGAGTTCAACAGCGGCCTCGAAGGTGATGCTTGCCATGCCTACCCGACTATTATCGTCGCCTGCCACCCCTGAACCGCCGCGCCCAGCCCTGGTCCGGCACAGACGGCACTCACCGCTACCTCTGGTGACGGCGCATCCAGGGAGGTCTTTCAATCGGTCGGTTGGTGCTGGCCGGCTGCGCCCGGGCTCGGCGCACCCGTGCGAGGTGTGATGCCACGCGCTCGCGACGCTCACCATCGCGCGTGGGTCGGCCCAGACATGGCGAGCCACGCCGTGCGCCACATTCGGGACAATCCACTGTCCAGTCATCCCGGAAAGCTTGGGCCGGGTAATCGCCTGCCGGGGACTGCACGGGACCGGCGCGTGCAGCTGGCGGGCGCGTTGGACCCCGAACCCGAGACGGGGGAGGAGGGGCTTCCTCCTTGGCCAGGACGCCGGAGTGGCCCTGACGTTCCGCCCGCTCACCCCAGCGGGCTTGGAGCTGCGCCCCGGTGGCGAGGCGAAGCGAGACGCCCGCTTCTCCAATATAGATCACGATGCCGGAGTAGCCGCCGCTGAGCACCAGGGTGTCGCCCAGGTGCGGTACAAGGGTCGGGGCCACGCGGGGCCGGACCGGGTGTGGAGGAGCCTCTCTGGCGACGATGCGGGTCTCACCGGTCCGTCGCGGCGTCGGCGCGACCGTCGCCAGCTTGGTCTCGAGGCGAGGCGTCGCTGCCTCCTGGAGTTCGCGGAGGAAACGGGATCCCTGGTTGTTTGAGAAGAGGATCAGAACCTCATCACGCCCGCGGGTCAGTGCGACGTGCATGATCCGGCGCTCTTCCTCGAGTTCCCCGACGGCCAGGCGGTGAGGCATAAGCCCTTCGTTGACCCCGTAGATGAGCACTCGCGGCCACTCTTGGCCCTTGACCTTGTGGACCGTGGCGAGGACAACCCCGTCGGGATCACTGGCGGCCCGGAAGGCATGATGCAGCCAGGCCTCGAAGGTGTCCGAGTCGGGGTGGAGGGTGGCCACCTGCTCTAGCGCCTCGAGGTCGTCGACATGGGCCGACCACCGATTTGGGGTCGAGCAGGGTCGCCGGCGTGATCGTCACCTCGGGTGCGCTGAACCAGGCCGGGGGTACGTCGGCGTCGCCAGCAACCACCACTCCCCGGCCCAGTAGGAGGGGGGCGGGGAAGTCGACTGCTGGCGACTGGCGCATGGTCATCACGCTATCTGCATCCGATTGGGATGGTAGCCGCTAGTCGGAGAGACGCTGGTTACCGGTGTCGCGACCGCAGATGCGTGGGGCCGGATGCTCTGCCGCCCGACAGCGGGGCCCACGGTGGCCGGACAATGTCCGGGAGCCCGTACCGCGGTGCCGCCCCTGTGGCGCTGCCAGGCCATCCGTCGTCCAGAACGGCGATCGAGCTCCTTTGCTCCAGGTGCCGCACAGCCTTGCGCCGAGGTCCTCAGATACCCCCGGGCCCGACTTCCGGGCCTCCTGGGGCTCCTACGGGCGCGCTCTTGGTGGGAATGGTACTTGTGGGGCGATTTCACTGGCGGCTGGCGTCCCGAACCGCGCCACCATCGGCGGTACTCTTGCGAAATGCGACCCCTTCGGTACTCCATCAACGTCACATTGGACGGGTGCTGCGATCATCGTGCAATCCCCGCGGACGAAGACTTGCATCGTCACGCGGCCGAGAACCTCAACCAGGCCGATGCCCTTCTCTTTGGCCGGGTGACTTACGAAATGATGGAATCAGCGTGGCGGCCGCTGGCGCCGACGGGAGCGAGACCTGATTGGATGGAACCCTTCGCCCAGACGATCAACGCGGCAAAGAAGTACGTCGTGTCGAGCACCCTGGAGCAGGTCGATTGGAACGCGGAACTCGTGCGCGGGGATCTGGGCAAGGCCGTTCAGCAACTCAAGCGGGAGTCGGGCAATGGACTGTTGGTGGGGGGTGTGAAGCTCCCACTGGCGTTGACGGAGCTGGGCTTGATCGATGGGTACGAGCTCGTGGTGCATCCGAGGCTCGCGGGCCACGGGCCGACGTTGTTCGCGGGTCTCTCGAAGCATGTCGACTTGAAGCTCGTGAGCCGGCTGGAGTTCGGCTCGGGGGCAGTGGCGATGCGGTACGAGCCGAGAAGGTAGACGCCGCGGCAGGCCGCCGGGAAGTGCGCCACGCCGGCAGGTGAGGCACCTTCCCGAATACGAAGGCCGCCGGCGGGGAGCCCTCCAGCCCTCCCCGCTTGAAGGCGACTACCGTCTAGGAGAGGAGGGGCAGCTGCCGGCGTCGAGTGAGGTCAGCGTCGTCCACGCCAGTGTCACTCAATCTCACGTGAGCGCGAAGAAACAACGCGTCCCGCCGCCGGGGCCAGCCACTCACGCTGGGGCGCCTACCGGAGGAGGCTACCCCGCGCCTGGCCGATCCGCTTCAGCCGACTACTCTGGCTCGGTGGTGGAGCGAATCCGGTGCGCCGGCGTGGGGAGTAGGAGTGGCGCGGTCCGCGGTCGGACCTGGGCCACATATCCCGATGCGGTGAGAGGGCGCGGCGACGTACGCACTCTCCCGTCGAGCCATCTGGACCTCCTTCGTGGGGTTGTCCCCCACGTCATGGTGGTCCGTCTTACCGGGTCAGGCCCACTACTCAGCTGCCGCGCCTGGGGGACCGGAGGCCAGAGTGCGTTCCACGTCCTGCGTAAGCAGGTACATGTCTAGGCAATCCGAATCGTCGGGGTCGACGCGGGCGAATCCGAACCGCTCCCACCATGCGCACGCCTGCAGGTTCAGCGCAGCGACGACGATGGCCTTGCAAGCTACCTTGGCATTGAGTTCCACCGCCGTGGCCAGAGCGTACTCCACGAGTGCAGTGCCGATTCCGAGGCCGGCATAACGGCGATCTACCGCTAGCCGGCCGACAAGAAGCCCGGGCACTGGGTCTGGGGACCCTCGACGTAGACGAGGTGGTGCGGCTGACAGATCGATCCCCGTCATGGACAGCGCTACGTAGCCGACGATGACACCGTCGGCGTCCGTGATGACCCAGGTCGCCGAGTTGTCCTGGCGGCGGTTCTGCGCGGCGTAGCGGCGCAGCCAGTCGTCGAGGGAAGCGTCACCGCACTCGAAGACACTACGGTCGTGGCGCGTCGTATCCAGTGGCTCAGGCCGCCGGAGCTCAATCAATCCACGAGAACCGGCGTGGTCGCTGGAGAATGTCGGCAAGTCTCTCGTTCACGCGGGCTGGGCGCTCCAATGCCACGGCAAACGCCGCAGCCGCCTCAGGCGAAAGCTGGATGGTGCGCCGATCAAGGAGCACCTCATCTGCTCTCTCCTCAGCCGCTTGGAGGACAAATGCCGACACGGAGAGCCGGGAGGCCCGGGCTGCCTCCTCCAGCACGTGCTTCCGGCTGGGAGGAATCCGGATCTGAAGGCGGGAGGCTTGAGCGCTAGTAGCCATGTCAGTACAATGGCAGTACGCCCCTCCCGGCGTCAAGTGACAACTCTATGGTCAAGTGGGTGGGGGCCGGGACGGTGTACACCGGGCCGCAGCCGGCGGGAGTTGAGGGTCGCTCGACCCGGGGCCCGTCCTACCGACGGCCCTTGCGGTGCAGGCCTCCCGGGGTAAAGGATTCCAATGGCCGGCTGGTGGCGGACTATAGGAGTCTAGGTCCATGGACGAGATCCCCGTTGAGACGCTGGCGTCGATGATCGACGCTTCCATCGGTGGGATACCAGCCGCCACCCACGACGAGCTTCGCGCGTTCCTCGGGACTCTGGGACCCCATCGCTACGCGGCGGTGATGGTGGAGCCCTCTCAGGTCCGCTTCGCCCGTCCCATCCTATCGGACCTCGGCCAGACGCTGGTCACCGTCATCGCCTATCCGCTGGGTGCCATGACCACCGAGACCAAGGTCCTCCAGGCGGAGCAGGCGCTCGAGGACGGTGCTGATGAGCTCGACATCGCGATGGACCTGTCAGCCTTCCGTTCCGGCGACGAGGGACGTGTGGTGGACGATCTCCGGGCAGTGCGGCGACTGGCAGGCGACCGGGTGGTGAAGGCGATCTACTACTCGGCTCTGCTGGACGACGAGGAGTCGATCCGCGCTGCCGAGCTCGCCCTCCGCGCCGGCATCACCTTCCTCAAGACCAACCCCGGCTACGGCAATGTGACCACTCCCCATCACGTCGAGCTGATCAAGCACCGCTTCGGAAGTCGCCTCCGGGTGATGGCCTCCGGGGGAGTTCGCACTCATGCCGAGGCCCTTGCGATGGTTGCCGCCGGCGCCGACCGGATCGCCACGAGCTCACACCTCGCGGTTCTGGGCCTCACCTAGTCTGGCTGCGGAGATGAGATAGGGCAGATGATCACAACCCGAGCTGAGCTGGCATCGTATCTGGACCAGACCAACCTGGTGCTGGGAGCCAGTCGTCACGAGCTGGACGCCTTCCTCCACGAAGCCGTGGATCACGGTTTCTTTGCGGTGTGCGTTCTGCCCAACATGACCCCCCTGGCGCGACGGATCACCGCAGGCACCCCGGTCAGGGTCGCGGCAGTCGTCAGCTTCCCCCTGGGCGGCGATACGCTGATGGTGAAGCAGGCCGAGGCACGGATGCTGCTGGATCTCGGGGCAGACGAGATCGACGTCGTCGTCGATGTGGCCCAGGCGCGGATGGGCAGATACGACGCCGTGGCCGAGGAGGTCGCCGCGGTCAGGTCCATCCTGGGCACGGGGCAGGTGCTGAAGGCCATCATCGAGGTCCCGCTGCTTACTGAGGGGCAGACTGTGGGCGCGGCGCTGGCCGCCGAGCGCGGCGGCGCGCACATCGTCAAGACATCAACCGGCTTCAAGGGCCTGAAGCTCAGATCCACCAGCGACCAGGACGTGCGGCTACTGCGCCGCACCCTCCGCCCGGAGACCGGGATCAAGGCGGCAGGCGGCATCCGGACCACAGCTGAGGCGCTGGCGATGATCGAAGCCGGGGCCACGCGGATCGGCACCAGCAGCGGCGTCGCCATCCTCGCGGGACTTCAGGAATAGTCGGAGCCCGTGAGTGTTGCGGTCCGCCCAACCGCTTCCGCGACGGGGCGATCGCCGGCAGTCCTTCTTCCCTCACTCGCCCACCGGCGGCGCCAAGCCGTCAACGAGATTGCGTGCCATCCGGACGGTGGTGGCACCACGGAGGACTGAAGCATGGCTGGGAAGTACGTAATCGGCATCGATAGTGGGACCTCGGTCGTCAAGGTCGCGGTCTTCGACCTGCACGGCGCCGAGATCGCCGTTGCCAGCCGCAAGACGCCGGTCACGGAGGAGCACCCCGGCTGGTCCGAGTTCGACATGGACACCGACTGGCGCGAGACCTCCCTGGCTATCGGCGAAGCCCTCGCCAAAGGCGGCGTCAGCCGCGACGAGGTTGCCGCGGTGGGCGTGAGCGGCAAGGGCATCGGCATCTGCTTCCTCGACGGCGAGATGCGCCCCGCGCGTGCCGGCGTGCTGTGGAATGACGCTCGTGCGGTGCCGATGATGGAGGAGTGGATTGAAAGCGGCATCATGGACAAGCTGTTCGACATCACCGGCAACTGGCTGGTGCCCGGTGACATGGGCTTGGTGGTGCCATGGATGAGAGACCACGAGCCCGAGATGCTGAAGCGCACCCGGGTGATCTGTCTGCCCACGGGTTGGCTGGCCTTCAAGCTAACCGGGAACCTACAGTTCAACCGCGCGGACGCCTATAGTCAGCTGGACATCCTAAAGAGCGAGTACTCGGACGAGGTGCTCGCCATCGAGGGCATCAGCCAGTACCGCGGCATCTTCCCCGAGTTCGGCAATCCCTGGGACATCGTAGGTGAGGTGACTCCCGAGGCGGCTGCCGAGTCGGGGCTTAGGGTGGGGACGCCGGTGGTCCGCTTGGGCTTCGACGTGGTGGCCTGTGCGGCCGGGGTGGGGGCGATCCATGAGGGCCAAGCGAACATCATCCTCGGAACGGCCGGGGTGATGGAGCTGGTGCTCTCCAAGCCGCTGTTCACCCCGCGTGAGCTCGGACTCCAATACATCCATTCGGTGCCCAACACCTGGCTGAAGCTGATCGCTCCGATGTCGGCGACGCCCCATGTGGACTGGTTCGTGGAGCAGCTGGCGGCGGCGGATCAGGCGCGTGCAAAGGCTGAGGGTCGGGGTCTGTTCGCGATCTTCGACGAGGAGGTGGCCAAGATCGCGCCCGGATCGGGTGGCGTGATCTTCCACCCGTACATGAGCGCCAACGGAGAGCGTGCGCCGTTCACCAAGACCACGGCCAAGGCCAGCTTCTTCGGCTTGGGGCTGCACAGCAGCAGGTTGCACCTCCTGCGCGCCATATACGAAGGCATAGCCTTCTCCAACAAGCACTGCGTCGACGTCAGCCCGGTGCCGGTGACCGATATCCGCCTGTCGGGCGGGGGATCCAAGAGCCCCATCTGGGCACAGATCTTCGCCGACGTCCTCAACGCCACCATCCGGATCCCAGCGGGCTCCGAGCTGGGGGCCAAGGGCGCGGCGTGGAACGCGGCCCATGCCGTGGGACTCTTCTCGACCCGTGAGGAGGCGGTGGATGCGTTCTGCCAGGTCGAGCGGGTGTATGAACCCGATCCGGCTGCGGCGGAGAGCTACGCCGAGATCTACGAGATCTACAAGGCCCTGGTTCCCGCGCAATGGGACGCGTGGGATGCCCGGGCCAAGTTCCTGGCCAACCACGCACAGGGCTGACGGAGAGGCGGGACGACCCTTCCGGTGCTCACCAAGCCCGGGAGAGACGCCGCGCCAGAGCCTCCTATCGCGGTGCGGCTTGGCATCGGCGTGATGCCGTGGGTGGGTCGTGGCCCCCGGGTCACGACTCACCTCGAGGTGGGCGCCGGTGATCTCGGCCGTCGGGCACGGGTAGCTGGCGTCGAGTGAGGTCAGCGTCGCCCAGCGGAGCATCTGGCAACCGTCTCGCGTCTGAACCGCTTCTATGACCGGCACGACGCATATCGGGGCCTATCCCCGGTGGATCGAGATTGGCTCACCAATCCTGTTCTGAGGCCTGGCCCACGAATGCGGGCCGGCCGTCGTCAGAGAAGCGCTCGCACCTCGGCGAAACGGGCGAGGATCTCGTCGAACTGCGGGAAGTCTCGGCTGGCGAAGAAGGGCAGACAGCTGACGTGGTATGCGCGAGCCAGAGTTTCCCAGAGCTCTGGATCGGGGAAGAGAGCCGGGCCTTCCGCGAAGCAGAGCTCGGGCGGGAGACGGTAGGACCGGGGGTAGAATTGGCGGCTCTTCTCGTCGTAGTCCTCGCGGATCTCCCGGTACTCGAGAGAGTCGAGCATGCGGCGGACCGCCTCCTGGCCGAGAAGCGCAAAGAGGTCCGGATAGTGGCGGGCGTCCCGGCCGAGGGGGACGCCCTCGGTCAGGAGCCTCACCACCTTTCCGTGGATGGTGAATAGCTTCTCGACGAAAGTGCGGCGGAAGTGAAGCAGCGTCATAGGGAAGGGTTGGATGTCATCAGCAAGGTCACCGAGGCCCTGCTCGCGCAGGTAGTCCCCGACCAGGCAGCTGATCGTCGCCTCCTCGGTGGGGAAGTTGCCGCCCTGGATCCCGGGTTCGAGACGGACGACGGGCCGGAGCTCGGGTAGCGCTGCGAAGTGACTGGGGTAGGCGAAGTGGTCCTCCCGGCCCACTGCTCGAACTCCGGGTGTTCGAAGAGCTTCACCGGGCCTGCCAGGCGGAGGCCCAATTGAGCCCACGAAGCAGTCCGAAGTCGAACCGGCTCAGCGGATTGAGGCTCCGGCGCAGGCGGCCCAGGACCGGTGGCGGCATGCCGAGCTCCTCACCCAGCGCCCCCAGCATGGCCCGGACCCGCGGCGGTTCGGCCGCTGCCGCGCTGGCGAGGCGGCGAAACCGGGACTTGTCATTGAGTAGGCGCAGCAGTTGCTCAACGGTGAGCGTTGGCGAAAGGTCACTGGACTGCGCCCGTTCGCGCAGGATCTCGAGGATCGCACCCTCGGTAGGGGACAGGCCGACCCGCTGGCGGGGGCGCCCGCAATGGACGATCGCATGCTGCAATGCCCGAGGCTTGCCTGGGGACGAGGTGGCGTACTCGGGCTGGCGAGGGTTCTGGGAGCTGAGCCCGAGAAGATTGGCCGCGCTCAGTCCAGCCGGGTGGGCGGGAGCAGTGAGGAGCCGGGCCGCAGTGTTGCTTGGGGCCGGGCGGCTCGGGCCGAAGACAGTCGGCACCGAGCGGTAGTAGAGACCTCGCCCAACGCGTTCCAGCTCGCCCGCTCGAGCGAGCCGGGAGAGGGTCATAGCCACGGCAGCCGATGGCAAGCCGGCAAACTGCTCGAGCTTCCAGTACTGGGGGTGGCGGCTGAGCCGCACGCGACGGCGCACCCGCTCGGCCACGCTGGGCGGCTTGCTCGTGGCAGAGAGCTTCCTCGACATGGCGCCAGCCTAGCCATGAACCCGCCACTTGTCAAGTTTTGTGGCTGGAAAACATAACAAAATAAGGTGAATATTCCATATTCTATGGGGAGAAATGGATATGACGAACGCGCGTACCTCGTCGAGAGGAAATCGTCCTAGCCTAACCAACTCTCTACGGGACTGTCTCCTTCTGGCCTGGCACTGGTTTACGGTCCGATGTCCGAGATCGCGCTCGACGACGCCATCGCCGCGTTGGCCGGGCCGTCCGCCACGAGAGGAGCCATGCATGAACCTCCCGCCCTTCCGCATCGAGCAGTACTACGAGAGGCACGAGTTCACGACCCGCTACATGGTCTCGAGTAGCGACTGCGAGTCGTGGACGCTCCAGGAGCTGTTGAGCCTCGAGCCGGACACCCTGGAACGCCTCCTGGCCATCCGGTGCGGCTACACCGAGTCGCGCGGGGCACCCGAGCTGCGCCGGGCGATCGCGGCCACCTACCAGACCATCGACGCCGATGAGGTCGTCGTCACGACCTGCGCCGAGGAGGCGATCTTCCTCGTCTACCACGCTCTCCTCAGTCCGGACGACCATGCCGTGATCGAGACGCCCTGCTACGAGTCGGCCCTACAGCTGGCCCGGAGCACCGGTGCTGCGGTGGGCGAGTGGCATCGCGTTCATGCGGATGGTTGGGCGCACGACCTCGACGCCCTCGGCCACCTGCTCCAGCCCAGCACGCGCGTCCTCTACATCAACCAGCCCCACAACCCCACCGGGACGCTGATGTCCCGGTCGACCTTCGACCGGGTCGCTGGGCTCGCCCAGGAGCTGCGGATCACGCTCTTCTCCGACGAGGTCTACCGGGGCCTCGAGCACGACCCGGCCGACCGGCTGCCCGCCGCTTGCGACCGCGACCAGCACGCCGTCTCGCTCGGGAGCGTGTCGAAGAGCTACGGGCTCCCGGGACTGCGGATCGGTTGGATCGCCTCCCACGACGAGACGCTGCGACGGAAGGTGATCGACCTCAAGCACTACACGACGATCTGTGCCAGCGCCCCGAGCGAGGAGCTCTCCGCTCTCGCCCTGCGACACGGGCCCGAGCTGCTCGCTCGCAACGGCGGGATCGTCCGCCGCAACCTCGGCGTGGCTCGACGACTTCCTGGGCCGGCATGCGGATACGTTCGACTGGGTGCGCCCGACGGCAGGCCCGATCGGATTCCCGCGGGCCACCAGCGTCGGTGACGTCGACGGGTTCTGCGAGCGCCTCGCCGCGGCCGGGGTCCTGCTCCTTCCAGGGTCGGTGTACGACGAACCCGATCACGTCCGGGTCGGCTTCGGCCGGGCCAACCTCCCAGAGGCGCTCGCCGTCCTTGAGGAGGCTCTCACCGGTTGACCTCGTCCGGGGCACATCTCCCTCAGGTGTGGGCGACATCCGAGGTCCGCCTGATTCCTAGCGCCGGCGGAGACAGTAGCTGGGCGTTAGCCACGCACCCAGCGTGACGCTGAGGCGACCGATGGGGACCTCCCCGCCGCTCACGCGGGGGCCGGGGGCAGGGCGTCACCATCCCAGCCCGATGGTGACGGCGTCCGGCGTCTCGACGCTGGTGGACCAAGGGAAGAGTGCCGCGCCAAACCCCGTCCGGCAACGGTATCCTGTGCGGCGTCAAGCCACCTCAGTGGAGGGCTCACAGGAAGGCGTTCGCCAGTCACAGAAAGTGCGCCATGTCGGCGTCAAGGACCTTTCTGAATACGCGCGGTGGTCGCGCGGTGCCCCCTTTCCTTCCAAGCTGGATGTCGCGAGTTCGAGTCTCGTCTCCCGCTCCATTGCCTCTCACCCGCCTTCGTGCAAAGCTCGGGACAATGAAGGACAAGCGCCCACCGCTCCGCCTTGAAACTTGAAAGTCGGACGATGCCACAACTCAGCGCCAAGGCGGAGCAGCTTCGATCGGAGTTCCCTTCGGTCAGGATCGGATGCGAATCGCACGTGGCCGGCAGCCTTACGGACTTGCAACTGCACACGACCGCAGTCAACGGCTTGACACGGCGGGAGCGTCAAGACTCGGCTGGGAAGGATGTTCTGGGGGCGGTATCTTGTGCGACGAGCTGAAGCGAAACGACACCATCATGCCGACCGAAGCGGCGCAACGCGCCGAGACTCGAGGAGGACCAAGACTTGGCTGATCAGATTGCGCCATGGCCGAGGCAAGGACCTGCCTCGTACTTCCCTTCAATTGAGAAGAAGTATGGTCGGTCGATCGCGGATTGGCAGAAGATCATCGCCGAGTCAGGCCTCGACAAGCACATGGAAATCGTCGGGTACCTCAAGTCCGAGCATGGGATGGGACACGGTCACGCGAACGCGCTCGTCGGTTGGACGCTCGCAGGAAACACCGCAACCCCTTGAATCGACGTCCACGCGCGACGGTTGGATGCAGTTGCGGGCCGCGTGGGGAGAATGTCGATGACGAGCCTGCCCGCTCGACGGTTTAATGAGGGGCAGTGATCGCTCCACCGCAGCGGCGGGTGAATCAAGGGAGGCAAGGACCCATGAGCAAGGTTGTCGTGTCGGAGTTCATCACCCTGGACGGGGTCTTCCAGGACCCGGGAGGGGGCGGAGAGATCGAAGGAGGCGGCTGGGCATTCCGTTTCGAACGCGGGCCAGAGGGCGACCGCTTCAAACTCGACGAGGTGATGGCGGCAGGGGCTCTGCTTCTGGGCCGGGTGACGTACGAGGGCTTCGCCAAAGCCTGGCCCACCATGCCCCGCGACGAGGCCGGATTCGCCGACCGGATGAACAGCATGCCCAAGCATGTGGTCTCGACAACCCTCAATCACGCGGGCTGGAACAACTCCACAGTGATCCGCGGCGATCTGGCCGAGGCGGTGGGCCGACTCAGGGAGGAGGTCGACGGCGACATCCTCGTAAATGGCAGCGGTCACCTGGTGCGGGCGCTTCTCGAGCATGACCTGGTCGACGAGTGCCGACTGATGCTCTTCCCGATCGTGCTGGGCACGGGCAAGCGCCTCTTCGCGGAGTCAGCGAGGCCGGTACCGCTGCGTCCGCTCACCACGACCAGGTCGGGAGACTGCTTGATCCTCACCTACGAGAGGCCGCGAACCTGAGCCGGAGTTGCGGTGCCGCCGGTCGGGCGCTGCCGGTGGGTGTGAACAATGAGCCGCCCTATCCCATAACCGCGTCAATCGGTCGCGTGTGAGGCGAGCGCTGTGCAGGGCGCCTTTCTGGTAGTTCCCGCTGGTACCAGAGTGGTATCATCGGGCCATGGCCATGACCGTTCGCACGGACCCTGAGATGGAGAAAGCCCTGACCGCTCTCACCGAGGCCGAGGGCGCCTCCCGGCAGGAGATCATCCGCCGGGCGGTGCTGGACCGCTACGAGCGACGTGGACATCTCGCCCGGGTGGAGGCCAGCTCGGACCGCATGTTCAACCGGTGGGGGGACGTCCTGGAGCGCCTCGGCCGGGCGTGACCGAGGTCGAGTACCTGAATCTCGAGGACCTGCTGAAGCTGTTCCGCACTCTCGAGGTGGGGCCGGTCCGAGACGTTAGTCTCCTCGATTCGGCGGCTGCTCGGCCGCGGTCGAGCGCCTTCGGGGAAGACGCTTACCCGAGCCTTGAGCTCAAGGCGGCCGCGCTCCTTCACTCGGTCGCTCGCAACCACGCTCTCGCGGACGGCAACAAGCGGCTGGCCTGGCTGGCCACGGTGCCTGGACCTGAACCAGAACGCCCCCGACATCGACGACCACGCCGCGTTTGATCTGGTCATGGACGCCGCCCAGGGCGCCGTCGAGGTCGAGGAGATCGCTGCCCGGCTCCGAGTGGTTCCCGGGTCGGAGCACTGAGCTTCGGCCGTCCTCGCCCGCGGGGCCCGGAGGCCTGGATATGTGGTCGGTCACCCTTCCATCTTCACCGTGGGCGCAGAAGCTGAAGTAACGCGCTCTGGAGCGCGTCATCGCCCAATCTGAACTCGAGTCCGTGAACATTCCTTCCAAGCTGGATGTCGCGAGTTCGAGTCTCGTCTCCCGCTCTCGACTCCGAATCCGAGTTGCGTGGCCGCTTCCCCCCAGCGGTCTCGGCGGCATGAGGGCCCCGGCTTAGAACTTGTGGCGGGTGTGACCGAAGGGATCGCCCTTGGCGTGCGCGAAGACTTTGGTCGGCGCCACCCGGAACACATGGCTCGGGGAGCCTCCATTGTAGAAGCAGCCGTCTCTAACCATGAAGCGCCACCGCCCATCCCACTTGGTTCCCCAGGCTGCAGCGAGGTGCTGAAGCACCTCGTGGTCAGTGACGCGCTGTGCGTCGCCCTCGACGACCACGTCCAGCCCTCCGTCCCAGCCGTTGCAGCCGGTGGTCAGTACAACGTGCGGGTTGGTGCGCAGGTTGGCGTACTTCTGCTCCTCGGCTCCAGTGGAGAAGTGGAGAGCCTCGTCGATCCACACCGCGACCACTGGGGTCACATGTGGCCGGTCGTCGGCCCTGACGGTAGAGATCCAGAACAGCTCGGCCTTCTCGAGTACGCGGCGGGTCTCATCCCACGGGGTGGCGACCGCCGCCGGGTCGCTATACCGCGGGTCCAGAGTGGTCACCGGCGTGGGCATGGCCGACCTCCTACATCTGCGCTCGTGACTATGATGGACCCGTGCTTGGGCAGACTCCCGACCCGGCGTGGAACGGGGATGAGCGAACGACTCTGACGGGCTTCCTTGAGGATCAGCGATCCACCCTGACCTGGAAGTGTCAGGGGCTCACCGACGCTCAGCTCAAGACGGCGTCGGTCCCTCCCTCCAATCTCACCCTGCTTGGACTTGTCCGCCACATGGCCGAGGTCGAGCGAAGCTGGTTCCGCCGGCGCCTTTCTGGAGAGCCGATTGGGCGGATCTGGTGCACCGAGGCTCAGCCCGACGCCGACTTCGATTCGGTCGCGGACGCCGATGTTGCCGAGGCCTTCTCAAGGTGGGGGAATGAGTGCCGGATCGCCCGGTCCATCCTGAAGGATCTGGACTCGCTGGACGTGACCTTCAGCACTCCCGACTACCTCGAGATGTCGGCGCGCTGCATGGTCAACCACATGATCGAGGAGTACTCCCGGCACAACGGTCACTCTGACCTGATCCGGGAGCGGATCGACGGGAAGACGGGGGATTTCCCCTCGCCCGAGGAGCACGTTCCTCTCCCCGGCCAAGACTAAGAGGTCGCCTCCCTGTCCCTGGTCGAGGTCATCGAACGGAACGGCCAGGAGTTCAAGCTCTGAGGCGAGGACACCGCTTAACGGGCCGCCGGTCTCCTCATCGACATGCCTTCCCACATGATCAGCTAGCGGGAGCTACAGGGATCGACGAGTCTCCCGCTCCAATCCTCGATTTCGAGTTGAGTTGGAGCGCTTGCTATCCCGATTTCGAGGTGCTGCGGTTGTCAGTTTGGCTTGACACTCTTCCCGGATCGAGGACTGATCCGAGCAAGGTCGTACCCGTCCTGTCGCCGTTACCGGGCCGATCGCCGCTGGCTTAGGGTCGGTCCACTGTGCCAGGTTGATTCGGCCGCCCGGATGGAGGCGCTCGATGCGTGCGGTGCTAAACGCTGCCGATAGCCGTGCCGAATGTCGCCTGGTCGTCAGAAGCCGAAGTAACGCGCTCCGGCCTCGCCATCCGGCGATTCTGAATTCGGATTCGTGCATGTTCCTTCCAAGCTGGATGTCGCGAGTTCGAGTCTCGTCTCCCGCTCCACTCCTCGATTTCGAGTTGGGTTGGCGCTTGCTAGCGCACTGTCTCATGGAAGGTTGACGGTGTAGTGGGGCGAGATCGCGCCGGTGGATGGACGCAGGGCGGTAGTGAATCACCTCCTCCTCAAAGTCCTGCCCTTAGAGCACGAGAGCATCCGATCAGCGGGGCGATCGAGGCACCTCGTAGTACAAGTGGGTCACGCCGTTTCCTGCGATGACCTCGGGGTTGTCCAACTCGATGGGAGCGGCGGTGAGGTTGTCGAAGAGGCGGATCCCCTTGCCGAGCAGGACGGGGACGACCTTCACCTGGATCCGGTCGACCAAGCCGAGGTTGAGACACTGCTGGATGATCGACGGGCTGCCCAGGGCGACATCTCGCGGCCCGGCGATCTGCTGAGCGCGCTCCATCGCCCCCTCCACGCCCTCGGTCGCAAAGCCAACCGATGAGCCCTCGTGGGGCCACCCCTCCGGAAGGCGGTGGGTGACCACGAGGACCGGCACGCCGGTGGGGTGGGTGCCGCCCCAACCCTTGGCGGCGTCGAACGTCCGGCGCCCATACACGATGACGCCGAGCCCGAGCCCGCCAGAACCTGCCTTGGTCGTGGCGTCGGGCAGGGTTGGCTGAGGTTTGCCATACCAGGAGAACACGTGCTCCATGTCGTCGCGCGGGCCGGCCACGAAGCCGTCCAGCGACACCGACATGTCGGCAACCACTCTGCCCATCGGGGTCCCTCCGTTCTCATCGCCGCTCGGGGCTACGCCCTCTCGTTCAGTCCGCGAGAAGAACCCGCTCGAGCTTGTCGAGCTGCTCGGACCAGCCCTGCTCGGCACCGCCCATCGCCTCAGCGGGAGGCATCGGCTCGAAGTAGGACTGTCGCATGGTGAGCGCGGTCCCCGCGTCGCGAGCCTCAAAGGTCACCTCAATGAGCGTGACGAAGAGCTCGCCCTGTTCGTCGTTGACAGCTCGACCGCTCATGACCAGGCGGTGCGGACGCTCGATCTCGTAGTACTCACCCCCCATGTAGTGGGAGAACTGGGCCTCGGCAGGGATGGAGCCCGGCCACTCCATCGCGAGCCGGTACGTCCCGCCGGCACGAAGGTCGACCTCTGCCGCGGGGCAGGTGAAGCCGTTGGGCCACCACCACTTCTTGAGCTGGGCCGGGTCGGTGAAGGCGTCAAAGACCCGCTCCGGCGAGGCATTGATGGTTCGCTTGAGGACGAGCTGCTTGGTTGGGGTGGCGGATCGCAGATCCACGGCGGTGTGGGACTCAGGCATTGGGGCTCTCCTCTGCTGTGGTTGCTTCTGATTGGGCGGCGAGATGGGCCTCGAGACGGTCGAGGCGGTCGGACCATTCGGCATGCGCGCTGCGCAGCCAGTCGTCAACTGGGATCAGACCCTCGAGATGAAGCCTCGCCGGGCGGCGCTGGCCGTCGCGGGTGCGACCGATGAGGCCGGCCCGCTCCAGCACCTTGAGGTGTTTGGTGATGGCAGGTTGCGTGAGCGTCGAGGCCTCTGCAAGCTCGACGACGCCGGCCTCGCCGGCCCCGAGGCGCTCGAGGATCGCCCGGCGGGTGGGGTCGGCAAGGGCGGCGAAGGCGCGGCTCAGGGGGTCGTGAGTGGCCATAACCGCGAGGTTATATAACTAAATGGTAAAAGTCAACCGTGCCTAGACGGGTGGTCCCGGTACCCTTTAGCGGTGGATCCTCGTGGTGGTCTCTTGGCACGTGCTCGACGCGTTTGCAGCTCCCGGGCTGCCGCAGCCGCGTCCAAACGTGGCCGGTGATCAGAACCTGAAGAAACGCGCTCCAGCGACGCCCCGAGGCGAAACTGAACTCGAACTCGTGAATATGCCTTCCAAGCTGGATGTCGCGAGTTCGAGTCTCGTCTCCCGCTGTCCAGCGCCCTTGCGCCATCGGCTCTCGTGACGCACTGACAGGACCTGTCGCGTCAAGCTACCCTTCACCCATGCCGCAGACTCGCCGGAGACGAGCAACCTCGAAGGGGCGAGGGCCCCGTGCTCGGAGGCGCGGTGAGGCTCTCGAGTGCGGAGTTCGGCGAATCCGACCACCCAGTTCGGCTGAATCCGACCAGGCGGATCGGCTGAATCCGACCACCCAGTTCGGGGTTTCCGACCACCTGGGGGAGGACCTGGCGGCGGCGTGAGGTGA
>Ga0224555_1001757_pt1 | contig 28254 bp, 26 predicted proteins | sample 714S23034metaG_FD_180687 | JGI IMG/M metagenome (GOLD analysis project Ga0224555, IMG submission 180687) | Peat soil microbial communities from Stordalen Mire, Sweden - 717 S2 30-34 | ecosystem: Environmental > Terrestrial > Soil > Wetlands > Peat | place: Sweden: Norrbotten County, Stordalen...
GAGCAGAAGGAGCCAAAACACTGCTACAGGAGCCTGGCTCCACGCTCTCTGTTGTGGCAAGGCGATGCGGTTTCAGAAGTGTTGCCGCTCTAAGGAATGAATTTATCCTTCAATTTGGTACAACGCCCAAGGAATACAAGCTGAGACTTGGCTCCTAGGCCGTGTCGTACTCGCCTAAGCGAGAAGGCGCAGGGAGTATGCATGTTCGAGGCATCCCGCAAAGCGAACGCTGGTCGCTTCTGGATCTGCCAATCCCATATGGGCGACGCGTGTGTTAAGTGTGAGCCTTGCCGGTTGCTCTGAACTACACGTGGGAAGGTTAAGGATGGTAAGCTGAAGCGGCGAATTGCGTCATCAGACCCAGATGGATTCTCAGAAACGCGCATGTGGCCTGGAGAGATTCCCGCTTTACGCCATATCCGCCAATGTACTCATCGAGGACCGGTTAGTAACGATACGTCGGCAAGTGTTCATCGATCTGCCCAAAAGAATCTCAGTTGACGCCCATATCGCTCATTGAGTTATTCAGACCGCGCCGCTCGAATAGTCGGGCTCATTTTCTACAGCATTATCTATTGGGTCATGGAAGCATCGTGATCTTTGAGGTATGTCCAGGCTCATAAATGGCAGGTGTTCAGCAAAGCTACTAACTCATATAAATACACGTCTATAACTTTCTATCCGTTTCAGTGAGGGCTCCTGCCCTACGCTCCAGGCGCGCCGCAGTAGAAAACGGCACGTCTTGCGCTACCCCTCTAGCGGACCTGTGTCCTGTCCGCAACGCCTGCCCTTGCCGAACAGCAACAGCAAAAACCCTTCCTAAGGAGTGAGAGTACCGGGACATCCTTTACGTTTTAGACCGGGGACATGGTTTACAAGCCCCTTGCGGTGAGAGTGGCTCTGATTGCGGGTTTTCGGCGGGCTTTGCCGGTCTTCAGATACATGATAGCCGTCGTCGTAGCGGTGGGAATGTGGGAATCCCCGCAGGGATTTCCAAGGGGTGTGGGAAGGGTGGAAAGCCGGCTTCATGGCTTTCCATGCTTTCCACACCCCGGCATTTCCATGGCTTGTTTTTGGACAAATCGCGTTTTTCAGCTTCCAGTGAGCTGAGTATACTGCTGGTCGTCATCGACAGCTGGCTGGGAGCAAAGACCGTTGCCCAATTGCAGTACTTATTGCCTCCTTCTATCTGGATTTCATATTCAGCGGTTCTGTACAAAGGCTTCGGATTAAGAGCCAGGACTATGCATATTGCTAAAGATTCTGACAGCAGTCACCACTCCCGGCATGGCCTACTCAATCCATGATCAGTCATTGAATTCGAGAGCGGTGAAGCTTCAAACCGTCTCGAAGGTTCGGTTCAAATCGGATTGCAGCAGCTCGATGGCTGAAGAATACTCATCACACAACTGATGGAGAGGGCCGATGGATCGCAGGAAATTTCTTCAACTGAGTGCTGGAACTGTTGCGATTGGCGCATTGAACGTGTCAACGCGTATCGCCGCTGGATCGCCATTTCCATCGAGCTCGTCCGAAATGACTGCTTCCGAATTTCAAGCGGCCCGACAATTCGTTACGACAGAGCAGGGCAATATTGCCTTTATCGATCGCGGTAAAGGCGATGGAGCGCTGTTCCTGCATGGTTTTCCGCTTAACAGCTTTCAATGGCGAGGCGTCATCCCTCAGCTTTCAACACTAAGGCGCTGCATCGCCCCTGATTTTCTGGCCCTTGGTTATACAAAAGTCGCGAATGGTCAGAGCGTAGCGCCACAGGCCCAGGTGGCCATGCTCGTACAGCTTCTAGACAAACTCTCCCTCGCCAAAGTTGACATTGTCGCGAATGATAGCGGCGGCGCAATCGCGCAACTGCTCGCCATACGCTATCCCGAGCGCGTGAGTTCGATGCTTCTCACGAATTGCGACACAGAGCCGGATAGTCCTCCATCGGCGGTTAGGACTGTCATCGAACTTGCACGCGCCGGCAAATTCGCCGACCAGTGGCTTGTTCCCTGGCTCGCGGACAAATCTCTGGCTCGCTCTGCGAGCGGCCTGGGAGGTCAATGCTACTCAGATCCTAGTCATCCCACCGATGAGGCCATTGAGATTTACCTGGGTCCGCTTCTCCGTTCGAAAAGACGCAAGGAACTGACGAATGCTTATGCTGCAGCTCTTGATCCGAATCCGTTAGCCGGCGTGGAATCCGCACTCAAGAAGTGCTATGTTCCGATCCGCGTCGTGTGGGGGACAGCGGATACGATCTTTTCGCAGTCAAGCCCCGACTACCTTGCCAAGACTGCAGCAAATTGGTTGGGTGTGCGGCGCGTGCCAGGTGCAAAGCTCTTCTTCCCTGAGGAGATGCCGCAAGTGATCATCGAAGAAGCAACTGAGCTATGGAGTCTTTGAACGGTCACAGAAAGCCATCAAAGGGAATTTGCCAGGAACACATCGCCGGAAGTGAAAGAGGAGATTATCTATGCAAACGTTTCAGCTAAAGCAGCGTTGGTTCCTCGTGTGTATTCTGGTCGGGATCATTACCACGGCGGCGTATCGCAATGTATACGCATCCGACCATCTTGATACTCCGACAGTTATTGCTGATCCGGCCGCAGATATTGGCGATATCTTCTCATGGACATCTTCCGACGGACGCCGCCTGAACCTGGTGATGGACATCGTGGCTCACCAGTTTTCTGATCGGCTCGAATACGTATTTCACGTCGATAGTGGATTACGCTTCGGCAAGACGACCGCAACCACGTTGATCCTCTGCCGATTCGACACTGCACAAACGGCGGAGTGCTGGGTGGGCAATGCGGACTATGTTCACGGAAATGCAAGTGACCCGGCTGGACTTGAGGGAGAGAATCACCGATTCCGAGTGTTTGCCGGTTTGCGAGACGATCCCTTTTTTAACAACGTCAAAGGGACTCGTGAAGCATACAATGTCGCTGGTGCTGCTCTTCAAAACGGAACCAGTGTGGACGCTGCAGCCTGCCCACGGTTCGATCAGGCCACATCCCGGAAGATCCTGGATACATGGCGGCATACCAACGGCGGTCCCGCAACGAATTTCCTCGCAGGTTGGCAGGCTTCTTCATTGGTCCTTTCGATCGATCTCGACGTGGTGGCCAACGGCGGAAAACTGCTGGCGGTTTGGGGAGCTGTACACAGGGCACCTCGTACGCAGTCATTGGCGACCTCAAAGAATCAAAGCAAGTGGCCGGCGGTCCCAACACTAGGCAATCCGATCGAGCGCACTGCACGGCCGCTGATAAAGAATGCGCTAGTTGGCGGCCCGCTTGCTCCTGACGCGGAGAGCAATCGGCGCAAGGAGGCCTATAACCGTGTCCAACGGACTGGCTGGATGCAGTTTTCAGGAGACATCGAACGGACACTCGGGCTCTATGACGGGTTCGACGGAAAGTGCGGGAATCAATGGCTGGCCGATTCGAAAGGCGATCCACACAGCCGCTATGAGAAGCTTGCCAAACTGCTGGCTGACGATCGAATCTGGGTCAACAGCGCATCGGCAACATGCACTCAGTTCCTGGCAGTTGAATTCGCGGCATTGGCGACACCGGGCGCGTTAGCCGGAGATTGCGGCGGTCGCACGCCGAACTACGACGCCAGCAACATCTTTCGATCTTTGTTAATAGACGGTACCAGCACAGGTGGCGTAGACGGTCTCACACGAGATGAGAAGACGCACTCAACGATCGATTTCCCCTTCTTGGCGGCTCCATGAAACAAAGGGCAGGCTGAAACGCATGGCGTGAACAAGGTCTCGACGACAGCGGCGCTTCGAACGGTAATGCTGTTCGTGTCTTTCGGCTCGTCGTGGAGACTTTATCGAACACCCTCACACGGGGATTGCGGAAAGTGACCACCTGCGAGACGAGCTCGACTCAAAGAAGCTTATCTCGCTGACTAAACACAGATTCTCAGGAGACGACAGCGTGAGACATTTTAGTTACCGTTCAGCGGTCCTCGCAACTGTCCTCGCAACCTATTGCGCTGCATACAGCGCGCCGGTTGCCGAACCATCATTCATTACAACCAGCAGCAGCATCGCAATTCGAAACCTGGACCAACAAATTGCCCAGTTGGGAGATCAGCCAGGCGTTGAGGAGCTTCTTCTTGTTAGGCAGCGATTTCTAAGCGACTTCGAGGCATTGAATAGGGCGTGTACGCTTACGGAGGGCCGATCCGAAACAAGCGCGGACCTCTTACGACGCGCCCGAACGCGGGCAGCAGTGCATCGGTTTGCGGATGCCCTCGGCGACATAGCAGCCGCCGAGCGCCAAGGCGCAACTTCTGAGGAGACCAAAGGATTGCGTGCCTCCATACTTGTTGCCACCGGTCACGCCTATGATGTGATCCCGGAGCTGCAAGCGGACCTGGTTCACCGGCCGGGCTTTGCGTCGCGGAGCGCTCTGGCCACCGCGTACGCAGAAGTGGGCCGCCTATCCGAAGCAGATCGTTTATTCGTTGCGGCCCTCGGCGACCTGGACACCACGTTACCTTTCCCTTATGCGTGGATCTACTTTGCCCGCGGCTTAATGTGGGCCGATCAGGGCGGTGATGCGGCGCGTGGAGAGGCTAACTATAAGCGAGCGCTCACATACCTGCCTGAGTTTGTCGCAGCGAATGCCCATCTCGCCAAACTCGAGGCCGCCCGCGGAGACACGGCGTCAGCAATCGAGCGGCTCGAGCGCGTCGTTGTAGCGAGCAACGATCCGGAAGCACTTTCCTTGTTGGGAAAACTGCACGTCCAGGGCGGCGACACAGTACATGGCCGGGAGGAGATATCTCTTGCACAGCAGCGCTACGAATCACTCTTGGCGCGGTATCCACTGGGATTCGCCGATCACGGCGCAGATTTCTATCTTGGACCTGGCGCAGATCCTGAGCGCGCGTGGGTTCTGGCACAGCAGAACCTTGCAAATCGAAAGACGGACCGTGCCTATGCCCTGGCAATCAAGGCCGCAGAGGCAACCGGACGGTACCAGGAAGCGTGCGACCTTCTTCTGAAGACACAATCACAGTCAAATAAATACAAAAACAGGCAGGTAAGCCTTGTGAAGACGAACGCCAGGTAATCGTACAAAAATCGACAATCTGGTCTCGCTATTATCTTGTCTGTACCAAGGCTAATATGCATCGGTCCTGAAGAGAGTGCAAAATGATATCCTCCTCTCTGTAACCGGCAGGGGGGAGTGTGGGCTCGAAGAACAAGAATGGGAATGTCGCGGAATTCTGCGCTCAAACCCTGCTCAAGTCTCCAATCGTCAAGATTCGCGACGTGTATTGCCAAGGAAGTTGTCGCGGTCAAAGCGCCGAAGAGTATGCGACGGCTACGGAGCTCGTCTTCCCGTATCGAGGCGTCTTCATGCGCCATCTTGGGAGCGACCAGGCGGTAGCGGAAGCGAACCAAGTGATGTTCTTCAATGCTGCCGAAGGCTACCGTATTAGCCATCCAGTCGCGGGGGGAGACACGAGCTTGTCGTTGGCAATCAGCGAAGAGCAGCTCCTTGAACTGGCGCCGGCAACTCTTCTTTGCGATAAGACGACTCCTGCATTTCGAGGACAGCGTCTGCGGATCGACGCACGGGCTCAAGCGCTTGTGGCTCTTCTGCGCCATAGCCTGCGCGAGGACATTGCAGAGCCATTGGAAGCCGAGAGCCTGGCGCTAACCTTGATCCGCCGCGCGTTGGGGCCGCGCACCACGCATGAAGCGGGCGCGAGTCTCGGACGGCAGCGACTGGTGGACCGGGTCAAGCTTGTCTTGGCAAGCGATTTGACGCGACGCTGGACGCTGGCCGAAATCGCTGCGGAAGTGCGCGGTTCGCCGGTCTATCTCACTCAGGTCTTTCAACAAGTCGAGGGCATGCCTCTTTATCGTTATCAACTGCGCCTGCGATTGGCGCGGGCTTTGGACCTTCTTGCCCAATATGACGATTTGACCACTCTGAGCCTCGATCTCGGCTTTTCGAGCCACAGCCATTTCAGCGCCGCATTCCGTGACGCTTACGGACGCTCACCCTCCGAGTTCAAGCAGTCGGCGCTCCGTCGTTAGAACAGTCCTGGCAAATCGCTAAATAATCTGACAGCGGCGCTCCCTCCGTTCATGGCCTACTGAATTTACCCGGATCTCGGGTACTGAAGGAGAAAACCATGGCTGAGAGAACGTGTGCGGCGTGCGATTGCGCGCTCGACGGAGATTCCATCAAGGTCACCATCGGTGGCAAAACGGTTGAGGTTTGCTGCGAGGAGTGCGCCCAGAAATTGAATGAAGCTGCTGCTTCCGCCGCCACACCGGGGAGAGGCTAAACCATGGCAGCAGATAAATCCTCAGCGATCCGGCGCAGCGTTGAGATTCCCTCCGGACGTATCAGCTATTTGGATCAGGGCAGTGGGCCGGTCGCATTGTTCGTGCACGGCGTTCTCTTGAACAGCTATCTTTGGCGTCATCAATTGGCCGGCTTGTCGGACATTCGGCGCTGCATCGCCGTTGACCTGCTGGTTCATGGCGACACTGAAATCGCTCCCGATCAGGATGTGTCCGTTACAGCCAATGCGAAAATGCTCAAGGAATTCCTCGACGTTTTGAAGATTGATCAAGTTGACCTCGTGGGCAACGACAGCGGCGGCGGCATCGCACAGATCTTCGCCGCATTGAATCCGGAACGCGTCCGCAGCCTAACGCTCACCGACTGCGATACGCACGACAACTGGCCACCTGAAGCATTCAAGCCATTTCTTGCCATGGCCGCCGCAGGCGGTTTGTCCGGAGCGCTGAACGCTATGCTGTCGGACAAACAAGTCTACCGTTCGGCCGGGGCCCTCGGTCCCGCCTATGAGCATCCGGAACAAGTAAGCGACGACACCATCGAGAAATACCTGCGTCCGTTGGTCCGAAGTGAACAGCGCACACGTGACTTACAACGTTTCCTCGCGGCTTTCGACAACAGCCACACAGTAGCGATTCGAGAGCAGTTGAAGGGGCTCCATGCACCGACGCTTGTTGTATGGGGAACGGACGATGTCTATTTCGATCTGAAATGGTCACATTGGCTCGCCGACAACATCCCTAGCACACGGCGGCGTGTCGAGTTCAAGGACGCCAGAATCTTCTTCCCCGAGGAACGCTGGCAGGAATTCAACCAGGAATTACGCGCACACTGGCAGACAAGCCAATAGAAAGGCCACAATGACCGTCGAGACAGCAATCGGGCGCTCGCAAGGCTTTCAGGAGCACGGGATGACCGCCCAAATCCGAAAGGCTGCCCAGTTCCGGGCATTGCATATCCCCGGAAAACCGCTCATCCTCTTCAATATCTGGGATGTCGGGAGTGCCCGGGCGGTCGCCGCAGCCGGTGCAAAGGCAATCGCAACGAGCAGTTGGTCGGTCGCACATGCAAATGGCTATGACGACGGCGAGCAGACGCCGCTCGATCTGGCAATTGACAATCTACGGCGGATTGTCTGTGCGACCGATCTGCCAGTGTCCATCGATTTGGAAAGCGGCTATGGCGCCGCGGCGGAGGAGGTAGGTCGCACTGTCCGCTTCGCGATCGAAGCGGGAGCCGTAGCCTGCAATTTGGAGGATTGCATTCAGGCAAGCGGGAGACTTCGGGCCACTGCCGATCAGGCGAACCGTATCCGAATCGCGCGGCGCACAGCAGATGAGGCGAAAGTCCACTTGTTCATCAATGCTCGGACCGACGTTTTCTTTCAGAATTCGACAAATCAGCATGACGATGCGATGGTCGCAGAGGCAGTTGAGCGGGCGCACGTTTATGCGGGGGCCGGCGCAGATGGGCTCTTCGCACCCGGTCTTACGAACCTCACTCTGATTGCGCGACTGGCTGAAGCCTCTCCGCTCCCGATTAATATCATGGTGGTCGACTTCACTTCACCGCTGAGCGCCCTGGCCGAGCAAGGCGTTGCCAGAGTAAGTCACGGACCGCGTCCCTACCTGCTGGCGATGAAGGTACTGGAAGAAGCGGCACGTGACGCGAACTTCGTCTCCTGATGCTGCACATGAGTGACCCATTGTCGTTGATGAACGATCGGCTTGATACACCCATAGGCGAGATGCTGATCGTCGTGGACCACGATGGATATTTGCGTGCCGTGGATTGGGCAGATCATGAGACCCGTATGCACCGTCTGTTGATGATTCATTACGGTCAAAACGGTTTCAACCTCGAACCGGCGCACTTGGCCAACGGATTAACAGACGCGATCAAACGATATTTCAGAGGAGAGCTTACAGCCATCGACACTCTGCCCGTGAAAACAGGTGGAACGTCCTTTCAACGTGATGTGTGGCGGGCGCTTCGAAACATCCCTTGCGGGACGACCGTCTCTTACATGGAACTCGCCACACAAATTGGCCGGCCCGCGGCTGTTAGGGCAGTTGGTTCGGCCAACGGTTCCAACCCGGTGGGAATAGTCGTTCCGTGTCATCGTGTAATCGGGTCCGACGGTTCGCTAACCGGATACGGTGGTGGAATCGAACGCAAATTGTGGCTTCTGAATCACGAAGCTGGTGCAGCGATGATGCGCAGTTAATCACGGTGTGTCTGTCGTTAGCTTTCCCGCTCTCTGTGATTGTGTCATCCTTGAAACGCTGAACGGAACCGCATCTCGGAACTGTTGAACTCGCCCAGTTCGGTGTTGCAGAAGAAGACACGGTGCACATCCTCATCCATCTGTTCGAGCCCGATCTCCTCGTTGCGTAACACCTCGCTGACGAATACCCGGCCCTTATGCCAGCTGATGTCTCCGCTGTTGTTCACCCGGCGAGTCTGGAACGCTTTGGGGTATTGGAAACTTGCCACACTGCTGGGCAGTATTCGGGCGCTCGGAATGTAGATGCTTCCCGGCGTTTCGTTAGCCAACGCTTCGTGCGGACGTTCATGGTTAAACACTAAGCGGAAGCGATCAAACTTCTTTTGTTGCGCCGTCACCGTGCGACCAGGTGGCTTTGCTGTGTCCTCCTTCAAAGTGCGATGCATCCGTTCATGTCTTCCGTTCTGCTGCGGTCGTCCCGGCTGAATACGCTCGTGAACAATGCCGAGTTTCATCCACCCCAGCGACAACTTCGAGAGTCCCAGCAGGCCGACGCCCGCGAATGGTGCTCCGTTGTCTGTGCGGATACGCTCGGGCATGCCGAACTCTCGCATCGCTGCATCACAAACGGCGCTGACCTGGGCGAGGTCCATGCGCGCGACCGCCTGGCATCTAATCAGAAATCGGCTGTGTGCGTCGGTGATCGTGAAGGGATCGCAGCGATACCCATCGCCTGTCAGGAAGTACCCCTTGAAATCCATGCACCAAAGTTGGTTCGGAGCCGTGACCATCGAGAACGGTTGCGAGCTGGGTGTGGCGCGCCGTTTCTTCCTCCTCGGGTTGGTGAGTCCGGCCCGACTGAGGATCTGACCTACCGTACTGGCCGCTGGCCAGCTCACGTTCGGGTTCATGCGCTCCAGTCGAGCCTTGAGCTTCCTCGCGCCCCAGGACGGGAACCGCTTCCGTAGCGCAAGGACCTCGTTCTCTATCTCCGCCGAAGTTGCGTACGGCGAACTGTGCGGCATGCGTGTCAGATCGAGCAAGCCCTCAGGCCCGACCTCGTCGTAACGCTTGATCCACTTGTAGGCAGTTGGACGCGAGATGCCGTACTCGTGACACAGATCGGTCACGGACATTTCTTCCCTCTGATAGCTCGATAAGAACTGCAGGCGTTGATCCACGGTTCGAGTCTCTTTCCAAGGCATAAACGCATCTTCATGCGTCAAGCCAAAGCTGGGAAAGCCAACTGTTCTCCGCCATGGTGTAAACCATGTCTCCGGTCTGTTTTGTAAAGCATGTCCCCAGTACACTCAGGAGCTCCGCCCCTCGCGCCCGCAAGGGGTTTCCCCAGTCTTCCGCACTGCGCTGCGCTGCGTTTGTGCAGACCAAGGGGCTTTCCACTCCCGCTGCGCTCCGTTGCAAGCCCTGGGAGATTCCCCTCCCCTTGCAGTTGCTACCCCCGCAGGCGTGGGCCTGGGCCAAGGCGTTGTTGTGTGAACAACAACAGCAAAACCATTCAAGAGCAAAGACAAAGGAGTAACACCCATGAGCAGCGCAGCTATCACCACCGCAAACACCGTCAACACGTCCACCCAGAACCCCAACCAGCCGCAGCAGAAGCAGACAGCGAAAGAAGTAATCGCGGCGAATGTGCAAGCCCTGATTGAGCAGTTGGAGCAGGGACACAGCGAGGGACTTACCGCCTATCTAACTGCGATGGGCAGATTTCATAACTACAGTTTCGGCAACATTTTGGAGATTGCACGGCAGAAGCCGGATGCAACCCGCGTTGCTGGCCTGTATGCGTGGAACCAGCTTAAACGGAAAGTCAAGAAGGGAGAGCACGGCATCCGCATTCTTGCCCCGGTTATCGGCATCAAGCGCAAGAAAGATGAAGAGGCCGAGAAAGACATCCGCACCCAGAATCATGCCGTGTTGGTTGGATTCCGTTCGGCCTATGTTTTCGATGTGAGCCAGACCGACGGCGAAGAGCTTCCCGAACTTTCAACCAAAGTGAGCGGAGATGTAGGCGAACGGCGGGAGCGCCTTATCGACTTCATCATTGCTCAGGGCATTCAGCTTGAGTTCAAGGAATCTATCGCCCCCGCGTTGGGAGTTAGCTACGGAGGAAAGATCGCCTTGCTTCCAGGCCAATCAACAGCCGAAGAGTTTTCGACTTTGGTCCATGAACTTTCTCACGAAATGCTGCACAAGGCCGACCGCCGCACCGCAACCACCAAGATAGTGCGCGAAACCGAAGCCGAAGCAATTGCCTTTGTGGTCGGCAAAACTATCGGCCTCGACACTGGCAGGGCATCGGCGGATTACATCCACCTGTACCACGGAAACGCGGCCCTTTTGACCGAGAGCTTGGAAGTTATCCAGCGTACCTCGGCCCTCATCCTCTCCGCGCTTGAAACACCCAGAGCGGAAGAGATGCAAGAAGCAGAACCGGAACTGGCGAAAGCCAGTTAACCAATCCCTTTCAGCGGCGGGCGGCCTCATGCCGTCCGCTCCACCAGCAATGGAACACCCAACCCGCTCAAGGAGAGCAACTATGAACCCGAACACCACCACCGAATACCGCAACCTTCCCCTTGCCGTCCTTACCGAGTCCACCACCAACCCACGGCGCATCTACGAGGTTTCTGCACTGAAAGAGCTTGCAGAAAGTATTCGCGTTCAAGGAGTCCTTTCGCCCTTGCTTGTCCGGCCTTTGAATGAACGCGGCTTTGAGATCATCGCTGGAGCGCGGCGCTTCCGCGCCGCGCAAATGGCCGAGGCCGAAACCGTTCCAGTGCGCATCGTCAACCTTACCGACGCCGAAGCATTGGAGGCACAGCTAGTCGAGAATTTGATCCGCGCCGATGTGCATCCGATGGAGGAGGCGACTGGCTTCCGCGCCCTTCTCAACTTGGAAGAGCCGAAATACTCCATTGAACAAATAGCCGCCCGAACAGGGAAGTCACCCGTCTTCGTGGCCTCACGATTGAAATTGACCGAGCTTGCGCCGGTGGTGGTCGATGCTTTCTATCGCGAGGAGATTGGCACCGGACACGCACTCTTACTGGCGAGGCTCCAACCCGCACAACAGGAAGAGGCGCTCAGTGCTTGCTATCAGGAACAGTATGGAAGCAATAACAAGTCGAAACGCACTCTGTTACCCGTGCGGCACCTGCAACAGTGGATTGAGCACAACATCCTCTTGGAACTCGCATCCGCGCCATTCTCAAAGAAGGATGCTCAGCTTGTGCCGGAGGCTGGTTCTTGCGTCGAGTGCCCGAAGCGCACCGGACATAACAAGCTACTCTTTGCGGACATGGGAACAGGGCAGAAGGATTCATGCTCAGACCCGAAATGCTATGCCGCGAAGTTAGACGCGCATATCCGGCAGACCATCGCAGCGAAACCCAAGCTGGTACAAATCAGCACGGGCTATGGTCAGCAGAAAGAAGGCAGCACCACGCTACCGCGAAACAAGTATGTCGAAGTCCGGCAGGAGAAGCCCAAGACGAAAGAGGAGGCCACCCGGCCGGAGTTCAAGACGTGCAAGTTCACCACTGAGGCCATTGTCTCCGAAGGCGTCGAGAAGGGCGAAACTCGCACAGTCTGCGCTCAGGCAGACTGCCCAGTGCATCACGCCAAGAAGCAGTCCAGTGTCCACAATTCAAAATGGACAGCCGAAGAGCAGAAACGCCGCAGCGAAGAAGCACTCGCCCAGGCGACCGGAATTCGCACCCTTGCCGCCATCGTCGCAGCGGTCCCGGTGCGATTGATGAAGCGCGACCTGCTTTTCGTGGTCGAGAGGCTGTCTGTATCACTGGACGAACGCCGTTTGGAGATTGTTGCCCGTCAACGCGGCATCAAGAAGGCAAAGGACAGCGACTCTATCGGGAAGCTGTTTACTGCCTACTTGCGCCGTGCCGAGGAAGGAGCGTTGAGCGGTTTGCTGGTAGAAATCACCATCCTACACGCGGCGACCCGGCAGACTGCCGCGCAGGTACTCCGCGACGCCGCTACCGCGTACAAGGTGGATTTGGACGCCATCAGCCTCAAGGTCAAGCATGAGTTTGCCGCGAAGGAGAAAGCCAAGCTGGCACCGAAGCCAGCAGCGAAAGCTGTACCGCCAAAGGCTAGAAAAGCCGCTTGAGGTCAGGAATCGATTCGGGGGTCTGCTACGGCAGGCCCCATTTTTTCGTGCGCCCGTCTTCCCACCCTGAAGGTCGCTCCGGGAGACCGGAGCGCCATGATTTGCCCACCCGACGGGCTTGAGCGCGCCGCCGTTTTAAAATACGACAGCCAATACCGGGACGGTCAGCATTGAAAACTGGCCCGATGCCCTGAGAAGCTTTGCGGGAATCCCAGGCCTCAGAGTGGAGACCTGAGGTGCCCGACAAGAGCACCGAGTTGGTCCAAGCTCCAATCGGGTTGCTCGGGAAATTCTGCCTCTTGGACACCGCAGCGTTTTTCATTACTGGTCCGGTAAGGGCTCGGATTTGCGGCCACGAGCCCTGTCGATGAGCGCTTTGGGCGTAATTCGACCGAATATCCTCCCAGGTTCGAGGATCCGGACCTGAGGCGCCCGGCTCAACGCAATCCCTGCTTGGCGTCCTCCAACAGCTCTCGTTCGAATGGGACGAGAGGTACGCGGTCGAGGTCCAACTGCTGGAGCAGCGCCAGGGTCCCGTCGAGGCTATTGTTGTCAGCTAGTCGGCGTTCCAGCCTGAATGCAAGAGGCAAGGGCACCCCGTATTCGTCGAGAGCGGCCACCCCAGCGTCGTGGAACAAATTCTCAACTTGCTGTGCATACGGGCTCACGTCACCCGCAGTCAAGCGGTAGCGCGAAAGGACGTCTCTTGCGATATTGCCAAGGCCGATCAGGAGCCGGGGAAAATGAAACATAGCCCAATTTCGGATAAAGGCGGACGTTCTCTGAACGGCGTCGTCGGGTCCCTCGCTGTATGGTATGAAGTTCGTTATGAGGTCCTTCAGGGTCCGATTGCGCAAATTAAAAACGAGATTCGCAAGCTGCTCGGGGCTCCTCACGGCCCCCTGCGCGATCTTTCCCCCCGAGAAGCACTCCCACATCAGACGGCAGATGGCCTCCACCTGTGCGTAGGTCGGAAAGGTGGTGAAATCGAACTGTCTTGCCCAAAATTCCGGCGATGCGTCTATCTGCCGCGCCGCGGCAATTTGCTGAAGCGGGTCGAGCCCGTTCTGGCGAAGCGTCTCCCAGCTCACCAGGTCGCTTTGATGGAATGGGGAGACCTTGTCCCTCGAAGCAGGTGTCAGGTCCTCATCATCCAGTTCCAAAAGGATTTCCGGCGAGGTTCCATCCGGCTGCGTGTAAAACTGAAAATCGACGAACGGCAGCTCAATTTGCGGAGCATCGGAAAACATGAATACATTCCCCACAAAGTGCTTCATCATCCTGCCCGCGCGCCCCTTGATGTTGTTGAACGTGAAGAAGTCGATTGGCCTCCTCATGACCTTCGAATCTAGGATGATCATGTTCTCGGCCCTCGTATTCACACCCTCGATGAGCGTGGTTGTACAGAGGAGGAGGCTGAGAGAGCCGTCGTTGAATGCCTTCACGCACCAGTGGGCAAGGGACCTTGGGATGGCCCCGTGGTGAATCCCGATCCCATGCGCCACTGCTCTCGCAAAATGCCAGTCGGGATGAAACTGGCCCCCAGCCCACTCGGAGGCCTGCTTGACCCGGCTGTTAGGCCACGAAAGACCAGCCTCGATCATACGGCGTGAAACATCTATGACCCTGCCGGGGGAGCGGCAGAAGACGATGGTCGAATCCCCAAGCTGCTTGCAAAGGCGGATTGTTTCCTCGACCGGGTCCTCGGCCCCCAGCACACTCACATTGGCCGCGACGGTCCGAAACTCGGTCTGAAGGAACTGGCACCGCTCCCTCATTTGATCGGGTATCCCCTCAATGTTCGGCCCGAGCATGAAGAATTGTTTGCCCGTCTTCAGGAGCCGGTAGCAAATCTTGTTCAACGTCGCATGTCGGCCCACGTCCTCAACGATGCCAAGTTTGTAGAATTCGTCCACAATGAATAAATCGAGCTCCCCAATGCGCTCGAGATTCGCCCTCTCGGGCGTCAGGACAAAGATGTTTTTTGAACCCTTCTCCTGCGAGAGGTGCGTTATAACCTTGAACCCCGGCGAGAACCGAACAGAGAGCCGCCTCCTCGCCTCGTCCATGAGCGCTATTGTCGGCACAAGGATTAGAACGTTCGAGTAGCCCCCCTCCGCGAGCATCGCGTCAATCAGCACGCTTTTCCCAAACGAAGTCGGCGCGCTAAGCACAACGCTTCTACCGCCCAGAAGAGTGCTCAGAATCGCACGCTGTTCGCTGTGGAGCACAAAGTCAGGGCCTAGGGTGCCGAGCCTATGGAGCCCGATCGCAAAGAGATCATCCGTCGCGGCATTGCCAGGATCGAGGTACGGAAAGAGCCCGCATTGCCGAACGAGCGCCTCGATAACCCTCCTACAATCTCCAAAGCACTCAAGCTTATTTAGGGCACGGAGCACAATCTCCTGTGCCACATGATCGTAGTTCCTCTCTGCACAAACGGCCGCCACATCCGACGCGACGGCGAACGGGTCCGCCTGGACCCATTCCGAATTGCCGAGGGCTACTGAAAGCGCACCTAGTTCAACGTTTGGCATGCTGTTAGCACCTGATGGAAGGAGTCACTGAGCGCCGCCTTGCTTCCCAGCGGGAGTAGGCACAGATGAACGCGCACCGGAATCGCCGGGAGCTTCCCAACGAACTTGTCATAGATCGGCATCAGTTCCTGAGAAAAGGAGCTAACGAAAGCCTCGGTGACCGCCGTGGCTGAACCCACCGTCTCGCTGTCGTACGTAAGCAACACGGGAACGCAGATCCTCTTAACGATCTTGTCAAGCGTAACGTTCTTGTCCGTCATCGCGAGGATAAGTGCCTCGTCTTCCGCTGACGCCTCCAGCTTCCGTCGAATGGGAATGAACTCTGCCTTTAAGTAGTCAAAGGACAAATGCTTCTCGAGCTCCTTGGCAACGTCGGCTATCGCGCTGCCAATTTCCGAGTAAAACTTGACTTCGCCAAGCCAAAGTTCGAGCTCATCGCCGGCTCCGCAAACATGCACGCTGTCAAACCCCTTCACAGTGTCATTCGCGGCGTCCTTGAAATAGACCTTCGCGACTACCGGACGGCCACCATAGAACTGGCACATGACGACATGAAGGAGGAGCTCTCCAATCTCACCGCGCGACTTGTAGCTCGTCGTGTTATAGAGCCATGCGGCCGCCTCGGCCAACTGCCGCCCTGCAGTTTCGGCACCGATTCCCTGCTTTTCGTCGCGTGTGAGCGCAAAGTCCAAAAGACAGTCCCGGATCAGGTACTTCGAGAGCGCTTCGGCACGCCATTTACCTGCCTCGAACCCGGCGCAGATGCCCCGAAGCGTTGGGTCAACGTCCAGCTTCTCAACTCGGAGTTCGAGGAAATTCGTAAACAAGGTGCGCCGCTCTGTGGCTGGGGTTACGGCACAATCCTAGCACGAAATTTCGCGAGCGGAATGCGCAGATGCCCGGTGTGCGACCCTGGAAGGTCGCCGAAGCGCTCCTAGCTTACTCCGTCGCCAGGGCGCTCACCGGTACCGATTCGTTCTGAAAAGTCGGCATGGCGACGGGGATATCTTCGTCGCGCCGACAGCGCCGGCGCGGATTCACTACACTCCCCGGACCAGCTAGCTCATTCCCGGCAGCACCAAATACAACAACGAAAAACAACCGCAACAGCAAACACCCTGACTAGGGAGCGCCGCTCCCCGCGCGCGCAAGGGGTTTCCCCAGTCTTCCGCGCTGCGCTTGTGCAGACCAAGGGGCTTTCCACTCTCGCTGCGCTTCATTGCAAGCCCTGGGTGATTCCCCTCCCCTTGCACTTGCTACCCACGCAGCCATGGGCCTGGGCCAAGGCGTTGTTGTGTGAACAACAACAGCAAAGCCATTCAAAGGCAACTGCAAAGGAGAAAGATCAATGAGCAACATCACCGCGACGTACTCGCCAGAAGACAACAAACTCCGGCTTTATAGCACAACCCGCCTTGACTCAGAGATGTATGACCGGGTCAAAGAAGCGGGTTTCAAATGGGCACCGAAACAAGAGCTTTTTGTGGCTCCTATGTGGACCCCGCCCCGTGAAGACCTTTGCGTCGAGTTGGCCGGTGAGATCGGCGACGAGGACACAACTCTGGTTGAGCGGGCCGAGGCGAAGGCCGAAAGGCTGGAGGACTTGAGCGAACGCCGCGCCCAGGATGCAGATCGCGCACACAAAGCCGTTCACGCTATCGCGGACGGTATCCCGTTCGGCCAGCCTATTCTAGTCGGCCACCACTCCGAACGCCACGCACGCAAGGACGCAGAGAAGATCGAGAACGGCATGAGGAAGGCGGTAGAGTGCTGGAAAGCCGCCCAATACTGGCAGGACCGCGCCAAGGGAGCAATCCGGCTCGCCAAGTACAAGGAGCGCCCGGACGTGCGCGCGCGGCGCATCAAGGGGTTGGAGGCGGACAAGCGCAAGGAAGAACGCACCCAGGCCGACGCGGAGAAGTTCCTCAAAGCATACGAAGACCCGAAGGCCCGCACCGCGAAACTACGCGACGGGCGCGACCTGCTCCCGGCTCTGCTCAAGTCGTGGGAGGGCGGGCTGTCGTCAGAGAATCAGCAACGCTTTTCAGATGGCGCGATGACCTTCGAGGACGCATTGCAGATGGCCGCCAACAGCAAGAAGCGCATCATCGCCCATGCCCAACGGTGGATTGACCATTACACGAACCGCATAGCATACGAGCGGGCAATGCTCGACGAGCAGGGCGGCACCGTCACCGAGAAGACCGGCCCGGAGAAGGGCGGCGCGGTCAGGTGTTGGTGTTCCCCCGGCCATGGCCGAGGCTGGTCATACATCCAGAAAGTCAACAAGGTATCCGTGACCGTGCTCGACAATTGGGGCAACGGTGGAGCGAACTTCACCCGCACTGTACCGTTTACCGACCTGAAAGGTGTAATCACGAAAGCGGAAGTTGACGCCGCCCGCGCCGAAGGCCGGTTGATGGAGAGCGAAAACAAACAGGGTTTCTATCTGACGGACCCCACGCCGACACAGACACCGGAGGCCGAAGCCGCGCCGGTGCCGGAGCCGACGAGGAAGACGAACACCCGCGCCAAGATCGAGGAAATGCAGTCTGCTTTGAAAGCCGGTGTTCAGGTAATCGCCGCCCCGCAGCTTTTCCCGACACCGCCCGCGCTGGCCGTGCGCATGGTCGAGGAGGCCGACATTCAAGCGAATCATCGAGTCTTGGAACCTAGTGCCGGAACCGGGACAATCGTGGACGCAATCAGAGCCGCTATTCAGGCCGCAGGTGGACAGTGTGACATTGAAGTGGTCGAGATCAACCCGACTCTGGCCCACAGGCTGACCTTCCATGACGCGCTTGGAGGGAACCGAGTACACCCAGGCGATTTTCTGGAGCAGAACGGTAATTTGGGCCAGTTCGACCGCATCGTGATGAATCCGCCCTTTGAAAATGGCGCGGACATCAAGCACATTCAACACGCAATGAAGATGCTGAAACCCGGAGGCCGCTTGGTTGCCATTTGCGCAAACGGACCCCGGCAGCAGGCCACCTTGAAGCCTCTGGCCGAGAACTCGGGAGGATGGTATGAAGACCTTCCCGCCGGAACCTTTGCCAGCCAGGGAACCAACGTCAACACCGCACTATTGCTTATTGAAAACTGATAGCCACCCCAAGGGCCGGAGCAATCCGGCCCTGCATTTTCCGTCAACGCCGCAGATGCGTCATTGCCGGCGCCGCCCGCTTCGCCCCCGGCACCCCTCCCTTTTAGTGGCGCAGGAGCACCACTCTGTTTGCCCTACTGCCAGTTAGGCAGTTTCGCGAGATTGGGAGCCAGAAGCGTGTTTTTCTGTGAATAATTGTAATTATAGTAATTGGTGTATGATGGATGCGGCAGAGGGAGGTTCATGGTCATGCCGAGTCCTAACGTAGCGGCCCTAACTCGAAAAGACATCATAGATGCGGCCAGAAATTTCAAGGGCACTCGCCGCATGCCGAAGTGGACGGCTATTGTGGAAGGGAAGGAGTTGCCTGCTCGACCGCTCGTTCTTGACGCGGCGGGTGTGGCACCTAACGACACCACCAACTCACATCAGGCAGTGGCAATTTTGAAAGATTTCGGCTTTGAAACCCGTTACGAAGGGAAATCGGTTTGACATTTCCAGGCTGTGTGCATTTCAATTGCGTGATGGCGAATAAAAAGCGAATTTAGACCGAAGATTCGGAGCGACAGGAGCACGATGACGGATACCTCAAAGGTCAGGCAACTTGCTGTTTGGCGCTCGGTTCTGGCTCTCTTTCCGGTGGGGCGGCCATGACAGTGTCCTCGAACAGCGAATGGCGAAGCGAGTTCGGTATCCCCGCTGCCGGTCCAAAGGGTTTTTTCGCCAATAAAGCAGAACTAAACACGCCCGGAATGAGCGCCTCACAAGGTCACGTTCTGCGTCGTGCCTTTGATCTGCTAGAGCTTGATGGAGTCCTTTGCACGGAGAATACGCCTCTCGTTTACTTCAAACAGGTGACGAGAATTGAGCCTGCTGAGGTTGCGAGACTTCATCGCACGCTTTGGAATCACGGCGGCGCACCTATCCTTGTGCTCGTAGCGCCAGATCAAGTTCAGATTTACTCTGGCCTTGTCCGGCCACTTCCGCAGGTGGACCCAAATGGAACCATCCCCGCATTGGTACAAATTCTGGCGCGCGCTTCCGACGCCGTCAAAGAATTTTTACCGACGGTCGAATCGGGTGAGTTCTTTCGCCGCAATGAGAGGTCATTTAATCCTGCCCACAGAGTCGATAGGGATCTACTAGACAATCTTCAGGCCACGAGGGAAAGGCTGGTCGCGATATCGCCCGGCCGTCTCGATACCCGTGTATTGGATGCTTTGCTTTGTCGGCTTGTATTTGCTTGCTACCTCTTCGACCGCGGGGTCGTTGGCGAGACCTATTTACGCGGTATCGGTTTGCCAAACGCGCGCCACCTTCGGGACGTGCTCGGCCTGCAACCAAGAGCGAAGGCCAAGCAGTACCTCTATAACCTGTTTCGCAAGCTCGGAAAGGACTTCAATGGAGACCTGTTCAGCGACAATTTGGACGCGGAAGCCAGATTGGTTTCCGCTTCATACATCGATCCGTTGGACGATTTTTTTCGGGCCACGGAGGTAATCAGTGGCCAGACTTCATTCTGGCCATATGACTTCGCTGCGATCCCAATCGAGGCCATCAGTGCGATCTACGAGCGATTCCTGAAAAGTTCCGAGAAGCTTCAGGGCGCTTTTTACACGCCTAGGTTCCTCGCTGAACTTGTCCTTGATGTGGCGCTCGCAAACTCGCCCTCACTAATTGGACTTCGCTGTCTCGACCCTGCTTGTGGATCGGGAATTTTCTTGGTGGGCATCTTCAATCGTATGGCCGAAGAATGGAAAGGCGCGAACCCCACAGCTCGGAATGACAAGCGAGCGAGAGAACTCCGTAAGGTTCTCTGTAGTCTCCACGGAGTGGACATCAATCCCACAGCGTGCAGGATTACTGCTTTCAGTCTGTACCTGGCCTATTTGGATCAACTTTCCCCACGTGACATCCAGGAACTGAGACAAAACGGGCATAAGCTTCCGAGGCTCATCCATGACTCCAAAGCCACACGGCAAGGGGAAATCGAAGGCAATATCTGGTGCGCAGATTTCTTCGCAGAGAACCCAGCCTATCTCACCGATGCCGACCTGGTTGTTGGCAATCCGCCATGGGGTAGTAATGCGGTGCCCAGCACGCCCGCTGCTAGCTGGTGCGCCGAACATCAATGCCCCATCCCCGACAGGCAGATCTCTGCGGCGTTCATTTGGAAGGCCGCCAATCACGTCACAGACAGCGGGAGAATCTGTTTGGTGTTGCCACACGGCACCATCTTTAATCACAGCGCAACTGCCCTGGAATTTCAAAGAACCCTATTCAAGCGGCATGCGGTAGACCGCGTGCTCAATCTTGTGGACTACCAATTCTTTCTATTCGAAGAAGCGCGTCATCCCGCGATTGTCATCACCTACCGGAGAGGAGCACCGAAGAATCGTCAGCAACCCATCGAATACTGGGGGCCGAAAACCGACTGGCTCGTCACACGTGCTGAGGTTATTGCCGTAATGCCTGAGGATCGTTGCACTCTGACTACGGGCGAGGTGCTCGATGATCTTGAGGGCGCGGACGCACCCCAAATCTGGAAGCAGAGATACTGGGCAACGGCGAGAGACCGGCGGTTGATTGATCGATTGTCGCTTTATCCACGCTTGCGCGATCAGGTGCGACAGACCAAAGAGAAATCTACCACTAAACGCTGGCTGATAGCCGAGGGATTCCAGCCAGTCGGCGTGAATGACGATCCCACAAAAGCGGCAACGATTCGACTGCCCTCGAGGCTCTTCGTCGAGGCGACCTCTTCCAACTTGGACTTGGTACTCCTCCCTAACGACTGCACAAAATTGTCAGCGGCGGAGGTTTCCGTCAGGGGCAGATCGAATAAAGGCACGGACGTGTTTACAGCACCGCACGTTCTTGTTGCAAAGGGATTCACGAGGACAGCCTTCGCCGATTTTGATGTATCGTTTCGGCACGCCCTACGCGGCATTAGTGGGCCGAAAGAGGATCGCGATCTCCTTATCTTCCTAGCGGCGTACCTGCGTTCGGCGCTCGCGAGATACTTCTTATTTCAAACGTCTTCCAACTGGGGAGTAAGCCGTCAAGAGGTTCACGTTGAAGAACTGCTCCGGTTACCATTTCCATTGCCCGACGTGATGCCCACTCCCCGCCGTGCTTGGGAAATCGTCAAGGACGTAGGTCAGATAGTGACAGCGGCGGCTAAAGAAGCTAGTGGAGTCCTTGCTGACCGCCAGGATATTATGCACGTCGCCAGCGGGTCGATTGAGATTCTAATCCATGAGTATTTAGACATTCTCCCACTGGAGAAAACTCTGGTCGATGATACTGTGCGAATCATCATTCCGAGCGTCCGCCCAAGTAGGGCTAATCCGATTATTCCTACTATCAAGCCAAGCACTCAGAAGGATCAAGACCTGTATGTGCGACGCTTGTGTGACACCCTCAATGGGTGGGCCAAGACAGGGCCAGTTACAGTTCAAGGTCGCGCCGCAGGTTCCTCGACACTTGGGATTGGCGTTGCAATTCTGAAAAGAAATCGACCGGGTGAGGTTTCCTCAGGGCCTCCAAACGATTTGGGCGATCTACTGACTGCGCTGGAGCATCTCCGTGGAATCACATCGCAGAAGCTCAATACCCTCGAACTGATACGCGGGGCTAAAGTATTTGACCGGGACCGTCTGTATCTCGTGAAGCCAATCGGCCAGCGATTCTGGACAGAGACGGCAGCCCTGAATGACGCTGACGAAATTGCCGCCACCATTCTCATGCAGACCGGGCAGGGGGTAGCGTGAGCATTATCGGCGTACCCACTGAGTGGTCCAACCTGATCGACCCGATGGTGCCCGAAATCCTCAACCTGATTTTAGCGAGTTGGCAGGAGATGCCTTCGCCAGCGCCGGATGAGAAGGAAGACAACATCACAATAGCCTTGTGTCGTACCTTGATGCAAAACCGGACTGCTCGTGGTCTGATGTTTCAGGTCCGAACACAAGTTGTGGAACTAGACCCGATGCCAGGGGAAGATCTCGGACGACTGGACATCGCTTTCATTCCATTGGTGCCGCGAGAGGATATTTACTTCTGCCTAGAAAGCAAGCGCCTGAATGTAGTCAAGAACGGGCAATTGCGTACGTACGCATCCGAATATGTCCGGCTAGGCATGTTGAGGTTCGTGACTGGTCAGTATTCCAAAGTGGTGCGACACGGCGGGATGATCGGTTACGTCCTTGACGGAAAAGTTTCCGATGCCATGACGAACATTGAAGCAAATATCCGACAACGGCACGAAGAATTGTGCATGACCCCGCCTGGTGCATTCCAGCCATCAGCCGTGTTGACCAGCGACTCACGAGCGAGAGAGACTCACCACAAGCGCGCCCATGATACGAGCCACTTCCGAATCCATCATCTGTTTATGGCAGCAGGAGCCGTTACAGAATCAATTGTAAGGCTTGCCCCTACCTTGTCGGTACGCGCCGATATTGGGGCCTGATCCTGTTCCCGGAATTTGCACAAGTCGAGAATATCCTCAATCAGCTCGGAATGCAGTAACCATGATTAATGGAGAACAACCTATGAATAGGGCCGCCGAAGACGCTGCCGTCCAACAGACCGGCAACACTGTGCTGTTGCAGCCAGACAATCACAACAAGAAGTACGAGGCCCTGTTCGTCGAAATCGACACTGGGCAGATCAAGCTGCCTATGTTCCAGCGCGAATTCGTGTGGGAGAAGGAGCAATCTGGCAAACTCATCGATTCCATTCTCAAAGGGTTCCCTATTGGGACCTTCATTTTCTGGAAGACCAAGGAAGAGCTGCGCAGCTACAAAGAGGTCGGCAATCACACACTGCCCGAGACGCCGAAAGGCGATTATGTGCAGTACATCTTGGACGGTCAGCAGCGCATAACCTCACTCTACGCGATCCGCAAAGGAATTCGCATTACCAAAGACGGCAAGGAACTTGACTACAAGGACATTTTCATCAATCTAGACTACGAGCCTGAGAGCGACGAACAGATCGTCGTCACGGAGAAGCAGGACGGCAAACTCTATGTATCCGTCCATGACGTACTGAGCAAGCCCCTCGGCACCTTTTACAAAACGCTCAGCCACGAACAGGCTGACCAGGTTGAGGCATACAAGGGCAAGCTCACTAACTACGATTTCTCTAGCATTACCATCAAGGACTACCCCATTGAAGTTGCTTGCGAAGTGTTCTCGCGTATCAACACCGGCGGCAAGGTGCTGACCGTGTTTGAAATCATGGTCGCAAAGACCTACGACGAAACCAAAGGATTTGATCTTGCGGAGAGATACGAAGTGCTCCGGGACGGTTCGGACGAAGAAAAGGAGTGCCTTGCCGCAGCTAAGTTCGAAACGATTCCCGAGTCCATCATCATGCAGTGCGTGGCGGCGATCACGCTGCGAGCCGTGCGCAGCAAAGACATCCTCAAGATTCGGCGAGAGACCTTCATTGCCAACTGGGAAGCAATGAAAGAGGCACTGTTCATGGCCATAGACTTCGTCCGCTCGGAACTGCGGGTGCCAGTTTCGCAACTGATGCCGTATCCCGCCACCATCGTGCCCTTGACCTATTTCTTTCATGCGACCGGCAACAAAAAGACGACCAACGAGCAAGTGCGCCTGCTGGAACAGTTTTTCTATTGGGCGGGCCTCACCATGCGCTACAGCTCCGCCACTGAATCCAAGCTAGGCGAAGACTTCAATAAGATGGATGCGATCGCCAAGGGCACGATGCCCAACTACCAGAGCACTGAACTAACTATTGACACCAAGACGATCCAGGAAACATGGTTTTCGGCAGGCAACGCCTACTGCAAGGCGGTTCTATGCCTGCTTGCCTATCAGCAGCCAAAATCGTTCGACACCAATGGCATGGTGATACTGGACAACAGCAACCTTAAGATCGCGACCAGCCGCAACGATCACCACTTCTTTCCGAGGCAGTACCTCGCCAGCGCGTCTCCGAACAAAGAGTCGAATCTGATCGCTAACATTACACTGATCGACGGCTATTCCAACAAACACCGTATCGGTAAGAAGGCGCCCAGCGAATATATCGACAAGTTTGCCAAGGACAACGAGTCCCTCCCTGAGACGCTCCAGACCCATCTGATAAAGGATATAGATGCATACGGGGTTCATACTGACGATTACGACCGCTTCATTGCGCGCCGCGCAAAAGCGATTGCCCTGGCATTGAACGTAAAACTGATGTCCATGACGTTGGCTCAGGCTGCGGCGGCGGAAAAGGAAGCAAGCCTACAATGAATCTTTGGAGAGACCCTCATTTTCAGTTCACCCCCCTTTCTGCGATACGGGGTTTGGGGAGTGCTTTTGCAACGTATTGAGGGTAGACAACGGTCACCGGGGGGGAAGCGATGGTTGAAACTTCCATACTTCAAGCAAAGGCTGACGAGCTTGCGGGTATCCTCAACGTCGATTTGCGCAACGAACATATCCGGGCGCGAACCAATCATTGGACGGGGATGACGTTGATGATCCTGGCAATTCTGGCCAGCGCTTTCGCCGGCCTCGGTGGTCTCAGTGCGAAGCTGGGAGCGCAGACTGTGGGTGCGATTGCGCTAATTCCCGGCGCATTCGCTCTTCTATCGACCACTATAAAGTTTGACGGCAGGGCCATGTGGCACTACCGGAAGAAGCGGGAGTTAGATGCCCTGTGGCGGAGGCTAAAATTCGAGATGCCGGTGCCTCCGACTGCGGATCAAATCGCTCTGATTTCTGCGGAGCGCAGCGCGCTGGATAAGAAACTGGATACCGAATGGGAAAAGGAGTTCGCGCTGGGCTGGGGCTGGTTTCACGCCAAGGGAAAGAAGTGATGAGCCGCGGCATTGCGCAACCTCAAAACGTCATATTCTGGGGTGCGGGCGCTACGGCGAAGCTCGGAATACGTATGACAGCGGGCCAAGAGCAATTCATCCGTTGCATCACCGGCGTGGACGATTCCCGTAGACCGCTTAAGGAACGCGTCGCCGAAGCCCTCGGTCCAAAAGCAGCAAAGCTCTGGCATGCTGCTCTCATCGATCTGATCACCATTCTCGGTGATACCGACGCTTCATATGACAGCATCACCGATGTCACCGAAGAACAACTCAAGGCCATGCGCCGAAACTGGAAGCGAGGCGCGAACCGCAAAGAGCTTCGCGGACGCATCGTCAATCTCCGTCTAACCTACGACTGGCCCGCGTTGAAATCGGCGGTCAGCATCTGTCCGGGCAGCGCGACCGGCAAATTAAGACTCAACGACCTATTCAATCTGCTGGACATGCATATTCCGACTGGCTTCGGATTTCGCGCACCCGCACATGCCACGGCTTCGGGTTCGAAGAAGCGACCCGATGAACAATTCTTTGATGCTCGGCGGCTAATTGGTGCGAAGAACGCACTCCTTATGATTCTGATTGCGTCTTTCTATGTTGACTATCAGGTGTGCATCACTTCAAACCCAAAAGTTCTCGCGCAATACTACGAATTTGCAAAGGCGCTGGGGCGTCGCATGCAGCGTCAGGGCGAGGTTCTTTCCAGTAAGAAGCGAGGACTCGACCAGCCAACGTTCTATCAGGGAGATGTCGGCTTCGTAAGCCTGAATTACGATCCGATTGCCCTATGGGTGCAGTTCTTCGCCAACCGCGAGTTGAATAAGAGCCCAGACGTTCCGAAAATCGGAACTCCGCCCGTGCCCCTTCACCTGTTCCACGACTTCGGCCATCTCATTCCCGCCCGGCGCATCGGCAAGGGTGAGGACGATTGGCCGTGGTATCCGCTCAACGAGGGAGCCGCCCAGCGACTCAACGAATTGGAAAATGGCGACTGCAGGGTTAGGTTGACCAAATTCTTGTTCCCGCATGGCTGCCTATGCTGGCGGGAATGTCCGGATTGCGGCAAACTTTCCGCCTATCACGGTGATGAATGGAAACTTAATGCCCCCGGCTTGTTTCCACCTCCGCCTTTGCGGGCTTTTGATAGAAGAGAGTGCGCGCCTTGGATCACAGGCGCGGAGCGTGAACAGCGGGAAAAAGGCAAGGTAGATGCCAGGAAATGCCTCCATTGCGGGACGTTGACCTACACGCAGCACACCCAGGCCGTGATGCAGAGTTCATTCAAGCCCCGGCCGCCATCTTTCATCGAAGAAATCCAGCGCGAACTTCGAGCTACCACGATGCAGGCGAGCCACATAATTTTCATGGGGTATTCGTTGCCGCCAGACGACGTTACCTATCGCGCCTTTTTCTCCGCCAGACGACAGCGACGCGGAACGAAAGTGCGTTGCACGGTCGTGAGCTGGGACCGTAAGAATCCTGGCTGGTATGGGCCGCCCCAACTGAAGACCTTAGACCTGTCGAAACTTCCTGCTGTCAACGCTGCGGTCGATATATTCGGCAAGGAGAATGTTCGCTTTTATGGCGGCGGCGTTCCCGACGTTTTTCTCGACAAAGGCAAAGCGACGGACGCCAAACTAGAACAACTGCTGACCTGGAGCTCTACCCCATAACCTTCAAAAGTGCCAAACCTCTGCTGTGCAGCGGAAGAAGTCGCAGAAAGGTCGAGGGCTAAAACTCTGTTCCAGACCTCTGCTGTCCACCGGGAGAGGTGGGAAACCCGGCGACCTCTGCCTCGTTTGGGCAGAGGTCGCGGTCAAATCAGGTAAAAAAACGTGGGCACGTTAAGGACACAATAACGATGACCAAGGGTGTCTCAGGGTGCTAAAACGGGCCATCCGTGCCCCCTGATTACTTGCAGTTACGAGTTGTCTCTTCACTGTCACGGCAGAGGTCGCGGGTTCGAGCCCCGTCGTCCCCGCCATACATTCCAAAGGACTTAGGAGTGTTTGGCAAGAAAAGTGACAGCCAAATCTGGGCACGATATGGGCACAATAAGCCCTTACCTAGCATTTACAGCTACCTTCTCAAAATCAGTTGTGCCCACGTCTGACAAAACTGTGCCCACGTTAGAAACCATCATCCGCACAACCTTGCTTTGCGCCGCTCGCTTGTTCGAGGTCACAGCCTGCGTGTACACATCAAGCGTGATCCGACTGTTCGCGTGCCGCAAAAGCTCCTGCACGGTTTTGATGTCCTCTCCGTTCGCCTTCAGCAAGGTGCCGAAGGAGTGGCGGAAGGTGTGCCAGCCGATGTTCTTGGTGATGCCGGCTTTGCGCGCGACCGGCTTGATGTACCGCTTCATGAGGTTGTCCGGCCAATAGGGCTGCTTTCCCCCCATAGACGGACTTGCGAAAACCCAATCCTCACCCATCGGGTACTCTTCGGCCATGAGCAGGGAGCATCGTGAAGTGCCCATAAAACAAGGGTCCGGCATTAGAGAATCCGGGAAGGTTTTTGGCCAGGGGCAAAAAGCCGCCAAAACGGTCCGCGCCGGCCTGTATGCCCGAGTCTCCACCCTGGACCAGCAAACACTGCCCATGCAGAGCTGCGCCATGCGCGAGTATGCTGCCCGGCGCGGCTGGACCATCGCCCTACAGGTGAAGGAAGCCAGCTCTGGTGCAACTCTCCGACAACTGCGGGAGAAGATGCTGGAGGTTGCGCGGCGACGGGAGATCGATGTCGTCCTGGTGTGGCGGCTGGATCGCTGGGGCAGACCGGTCACCGAACTGCAGGAATTGGAACATCTGAGCGTCGGCTTCGTATCGTTGACCGAGGCGCTGGACCTAGCAAGAGGGGGCTCAACGACTACCGACTAAAGGTCGTTTGATTTATGATGGTTCTCATGATCATCTTGAGAGTACCGAGATCTGAAGGGATGCGTATCAAGCGGCCAATCGTGTTCCTTCGGTTCTGGACAGGTCCAGCCTTGATCGAATGAATTTCACCAGGGTTGTGGTTTCTGGGTCAGTTGCGAGAA
>Ga0224555_1001758_pt1 | contig 28248 bp, 26 predicted proteins | sample 714S23034metaG_FD_180687 | JGI IMG/M metagenome (GOLD analysis project Ga0224555, IMG submission 180687) | Peat soil microbial communities from Stordalen Mire, Sweden - 717 S2 30-34 | ecosystem: Environmental > Terrestrial > Soil > Wetlands > Peat | place: Sweden: Norrbotten County, Stordalen...
CGCATGGCTTCCAGCGACTGGCTGATCACCTGCGGCGCCAGCTGATTGTCCTCGAAGACGTCACCGGCGACCACGACGAACTCGGCACCCACGTCGGCTGCCAGTTCGCGCAGGCCGGCCACCGCATCTCGGCGGGCCGCCGAATACCGCGGCTGCGCTTCACCCGCGAGGAAGTGACGGGTCATGCCGAGTTGCCAGTCGGCGGTATGCACGAAACGCATTGCGATCCCGTCCCTTCTGCTTGCTGTCCAGCCGATCTGCGACCGGGCACCGCGAGTGTAGGACTCGGCGCCGACAACTCTGCGGACCTCGTTCGGCAGGTCTGACATACATCGGACGTCGTTCCACCGGGATCACCTCATAGGCGCACAACGGTCACATCCGCCACATCAGTCCCCGTTTGAGGCGGTACCCGCTGCGCCCACCTTGCAGCGAATATCGCCCGGTAGCCTCGGTCGAATGAGCGACCACGACCGCACGCTGGTGCTGCTGCGACACGCGAAGTCGGCCTACCCCGTCGGGGTGGCAGACCATGACCGACCGCTCGCACCCCGCGGTCAGCGAGAAGCCGGCCTGGCCGGTGATTGGTTGCGGACGAACCTGCCTGCGATCGACGCGGTGCTGTGCTCGACGGCGACCCGCGCACGCGAAACCTTGGCCCACAGCGGCATCGACGCGCCGGTCCGTTACGTCGACCGACTCTACGACGCCGCCGCGGGAACGGTGATCAACGAGATCGCCGGCGTCGGCGACGGCGTCGCGGTCCTGCTGGTCGTCGCACATGAACCGACGATGACCCAGGTGGCGCTGGGATTGACCAGTCCGGACAGCACCAACACCGATGCCGCCGATCGTATTTCGACGAAATTCCCGACCTCGGCGATGGCGGTGCTGCGCTTCGGGCGCAGCTGGACAGACCTCGAACTCGGGTCCGCCCAGCTGGCCCATTTCCACGTGCCGCGCTGAGCCGATCCTTACTTGGGCGCAGCGTCCTTCTTGCAGACCTCGACTATTGTCTTGATCTTGTCGTCGAGGTTCTGCCGCAGCTCGTCCTGAACGAATTCCTGCGCACCGGCGAGGTATCCGATGGTGAGCTCCTCGAGCTCGCTGGCCATGGCATTTGCGGGGTTCGCCAGCTCGGTTGGAGTCGCCGGTTCCTGGTTCAGCCGGTCACGCAGAAACGCTCCGCCGCCGAAGAACGCAAAGCGCTGGGCAGTCGCGATCGAGAGCGCGCCGATCGGCCCGCCGTTCTCCGGGTTCTTCAGGTGCGAATTCCTAACCACTTCCCGATCGACGATTTTGAATGTCTCGCAGATGTGCTTTTTCGCGTCTTTTTGCTGTTGGTCGCTATATGTAGCCGCGGACGACGCGCTCTTGTGCGGGTAAAACCATCCGAGGGCGGCGGCCGCGACGGCGAGCACCGCAATTATCAAGGCCGCCAACGAAGCCCACCGGGAGAACCTCGACGGGGCTGGAGCCGGAGCCAGAGCTGGAGCCGGGGCTGGAGGCGCGGCGTGCTTGGCCTCAGGCTCGGGCAGCGGATCGGCGATTGGCTCAGTCAGCCCTTCTGCCGCGGAAGAAGGTTCGTGTGGAGGCGTTTCAGACATTGGTCGATGGTATCGCTCACAACATGGCCCGTAACCCTTTTAAGGGTCAAAAAATAAACTCTCTCAATCGCTTTGGCTAAAACTTCCGCATCGCGGATGCACAAACCGGCGCGCCAGCATACTCGACTGGCGCGCCTGGCATTCAGCCTTCGCTATCAGGAGTTCGTCGAGAGCGTCAACTCCATTAGCTTGATAGCCTGCGAACAGGCGTCGATACCGGGCACCTGCGGGTTGACCCACCACCCGACCACACCCGCGGCGTCGCTGGCGACACCGCACGAGCCGTTGGGATCGTTTGGCCGCATCACAATCGATGCCACACCGGCGATCGTTCTATTCTCGATCTGATATTTGAGCCCCTCGGCAACCTTGCGCTCGTTGGCCAGGCTGCCTTGCTCAAACCAGAACCGGGTGATGTCGATCAAACCGCCGGGGTTGGCCGCCTGCCAGCGGCAGATCGCGCCGACGAACGTGCTCTGAATGTCTTGCGGATCGGCACCCACCGTCTTGGCCAGGACGTCGGTGGTCAGTACCTCACATTCCTTCTGCAGGTTCGGGTACTGCTGCTCGGAATTGTTGTTGCGCGGCACGTCGTCTCCGGCGCCCGCCTTTTGCGCGGTGCCGCCCACCGACCTCGTGCAGCCGGTCGACACCGATAGCGCGGTCGCCAGCACCGCCACGCTGACGAGGACCCGACGACGCATGGTGGTACTCATTTGGAGTTCGCAATCGTTTGACGCGCCAATTCTTTGGCGACGTTGCAGGCATCGGGGAACGGTTTCTGGCTGAAGTTCACCGACCATTCGAAGAAATCGTCGGAGAACTGGATTCCAACCTCGCACAGCGAGTCACCCAACTGGGGATCGTTGCCGACGGCGATGAAGCCGCCGTGGCCGTCGATGTTGATGTCCTCGACACTCGAACGGGACAACTCTTCGGTCTTGCGTTCCCGTCCGATCGGGCTCCCGCGATACCAGGAGAACGAGAAGTGTGGGCCGAGGATGCCGCCGCCGGCGAGCCACTGGCACCCAACCGAATTCTTGGCGGTGTTGACCAGGCCATTCAACTGAGTCAACTTGGTCACCGTCTCGTCGCTGATGCCGCCGCACTGCGGAAAGAACGGACCGTGATTACCCTGCCCCGACGCCGGCGCAGACGACTGGGGCGACGAGGATTGGTTGGAGCCGGAATCAGAGCATGCGGCCGCCATCGGAATCAAGGTCGCTGCCGCGCACGCCAGCGCCGCCACGTGACGCCGCACCGCTACCCGCACCTTCTGGTGATCACAGGTTGCACTGTAGCGGCACCACCTTGGGGCAACCATTGCACACGCGGTGAGCTGTGATTTCTTGTCAACTTGCGGCCGCTGCGCCGCCACGAACCGTCCGGCGATCGCCCCGGCCCGACGTCAGGTGGTGTGCAACAGTTACCAGATGCTCCTGGCCCTGCTGCGCCAGTTCGTCCGGCCGTATCGATGGCTGGTCACGGCAGTGATGACGCTGCAATTGGTCAGCACGCTGGCCTCGCTGTATCTGCCGACGGTAAACGCCACGATAATCGATGACGGCATCGCCAAGGGTGACACCGCCACCATCGTCCGGCTCGGGGTGCTGATGTTCGCGGTGACCGGGCTGCAGGTGCTGTGTTCTGTCGGGGCGGTCTACTTCGGCTCCCGGACGGGCATGGGGTTTGGCCGCGATCTGCGCGCGGCGATCTTCCACCAAGTCACCACGTTCTCCGAGCACGAGACCGCCCGGTTCGGCGCGCCGTCGCTGCTGACCCGCACCACCAACGACGTCCGCCAGATCCAATTTCTGGTGCAGATGGCCTGCACCGTGCTGGTCGCCGCGCCACTCATGTGTGTGGGCGGAATTCTCATGGCGATCCATCAGGACGCCGGGCTGTCCTGGCTGCTGTTGGTCAGCGTGCCGGTACTGGTCGCGGCTAATTACTGGATCATTTCGAATACGCTGCCGATCTTCCGCAGCATGCAGAGGCTGATCGACAACATCAACCGCGTCATGCGCGAGCAACTGTCCGGCGTGCGTGTGGTCCGGGCGTTCGCGCGCGAGCCTTTCGAACGACAGCGGTTCGACGAAGCCAACCGCGCCCTGTCCAACACCGCACAAAGCGCCGGCAATTGGCAGGCGCTGATGCTGCCGGTCACCACCCTGACCATCAACTGCTCCAGCGTGGCGCTGATCTGGTTCGGTGGCTTGCGCATCGACAGCGGTCAGATGCACGTCGGGTCCCTGATCGCGTTTCTCGCGTACTTCACCCAGATCCTGATGGCGGTGTTGATGGCGACGATGACCGTGATGGTGTTGCCGCGGGCCTCGGTGTGCGCAGACCGGATCACCGAGGTGTTGTCGGCCACCCCGGCGGTCAGCAGTCCGCAGGATCCGGTGCGGCCACTCCCGGGTCACCGGGGGGTGGTGCGGCTAGAGGCTGCGTCGTTTCGCTATCCCGGCGCGGATCGGGCTGTGCTGCAGGATATTTCGCTGACCGCGCAACCGGGCACCAGCACGGCCATCATCGGCAGCACCGGTTCGGGAAAGTCGACGCTGGTGGCGCTGATCTGCCGGTTGTACGACGTGACCGCCGGCGCAGTCCTCGTCGACGGCGTCGACGTGCGTGACCGCGACATCGACGAACTGTGGTCCACCATTGGGCTGGTGCCCCAACGCGGCTACCTGTTCTCCGGGACCGTCGCCGACAACCTGCGCTACGGCAAGGCCGACGCTACCGACGACGAGATGTGGGACGCGTTGCGAGTAGCGGCCGCTGACGAATTCGTGCGCGCACACGCCGACGGTCTGCGGATGCGCGTCTCACAGGGCGGCATCAACTTCTCCGGCGGGCAGCGGCAGCGGTTGGCGATCGCTCGCGCGGTGGTCCGCCGGCCGCCGATCTATGTCTTCGACGACGCGTTTTCCGCGCTCGATGTGCACACCGATGCGCTGGTGCGCTCCAGGTTGGCAGAGGTCGCCGCTGATGCGACCGTGATCGTTGTCGCGCAACGTATCTCGACGATCATCGGTGCCGATCAGGTGATCGTCGTCGACGACGGGCTGGTGATCGGCGCGGGCACTCACGAATCGCTGCTCGCCGAATGCCCCACCTACCGGGAATTCGCCGAATCGCAGTCGCTGGACGCCGCGGTGGGCGGTCCGCGATGACCAGCACGATGCGGCGCCCAGCCCCTCCCCCTGCGTCGAAGCCGCGAAACTTCACGAATTCGGCCGTTCGCTTGGTGAAGCTTTTGGCGCCGCAGCGGCGCACGGCTATCGCGGTGACCGCCCTGAGCGTCGTTGGTACCGCAGTCGGTGTCGTGGTCCCTCGCATCCTAGGCCATGCCACCGACTTGCTGTTCAACGGCGTGATCGGCCGCCAGCTGCCGGCAGGCATCACCAAGGATCAGGCCGTTGCCGCCGCGCGCGCCCACGGCAACAACGCCTTCGCCGACCTGCTCTCCGGGATGCATGTGGTTCCAGGCCACGGTGTTGACTTCGGCGCGGTCGCCCGAACGCTGGCGCTGGCATTGGTCATGTATCTGGTTGCCGCGCTGATGATTTGGGTGCAGGCCCGGCTGCTCAACGTGACGGTTCGCCGGACGCTGCAGGCGCTGCGGGCGCAAGTCGAGGACAAGATGCACCGGCTGCCGCTGACCTACTTCGACAACCGGCAGCGAGGCGAGGTGCTCAGCCGCGTCACCAACGACATCGACAACCTCCAGACGTCGCTGTCCATGACGATCGCCCAGCTGCTCAGCGCCGTGCTGACCGTCGCGACGGTGCTACTGATGATGGTGACCATCTCGCCGCTGCTGACCGGTATCACTCTGCTGACCGTGCCGCTGTCGGTGCTGACGACTCGCGCGATCGCCCGGCGTTCACAGCGTTTGTTCGTCGCGCAGTGGACCAACACCGGACGGCTCAACGCCAGCATCGAAGAGAGCTACAGCGGTTTCACCCTGGTCAGGACATTCGGCCAGCGCGCGCGGATCGAAGACGAGTTCCGCCGACTCAACGATGAGGTGTACCGGGCGAGCTTCGGCGCCCAGCTCATCTCCGGGTTGCTGTCGCCGGCGACGGCGTTCATCGGCAACCTCGGCTATGTCGCCGTAGCGGTGGTCGGTGGTGTGCAGGTGGCGACCGGACAGATCACGGTGGGCAGCATCCAGGCGTTCATCCAGTACGTGCGCCAGTTCAACGGGCCGCTGAACCAGGTCGCCTCGATGTACAACACACTGCAGTCGGGGGTGGCCAGTGCCGAACGGGTCTTCGACCTGCTCGATGAGCCTGAAGAGTCACCGGACCGTGAGCCACCACTGCCCTCGTCCGACGGTGAAAGACTCACAGGGCGGGTGGAATTCGACCATGTGAGCTTTAGCTATCACCCCGGCACCCCGGTCATCGAGGATCTCTCCTTCACCGCCATACCGGGCAGCACCGTGGCGATCGTCGGACCGACCGGGGTGGGCAAGACGACGCTGGTGAATCTGCTGATGCGCTTCTACGACGTCGACTCCGGCCGGATCCTGGTCGACGGCGTCGACATCGCGTCAGTCAGCCGGCATTCGCTGCGATCCCGCATCGGGATGGTGCTGCAGGACACCTGGCTGTTCAGCGGGACGATCGCGCAGAACATCGCCTACGGACGACCCGACGCCGGCGACGACGAGGTGATCGAAGCGGCCAAGGCGGCGTATGTGGACCGGTTCGTGCACACGTTGCCCGATGGCTATCAGACCTGGGTGAGCGACGGCGCCGGCAACATCAGCGCCGGCGAGAAGCAACTGATCACCATCGCGAGAGCATTTCTCGCCCGGCCGCAGCTGTTGATCCTGGATGAGGCGACCAGCTCGGTGGACACCCGCACCGAACTGCTGATCGCCAAAGCCACTCACGAGCTTCGCCGCGACCGGACGAGTTTCATTATCGCCCATCGTCTTTCGACGATCCGCGACGCCGACGTCATCCTGGTGATGGAGTCGGGCAGGATCGTGGAGCAGGGCAACCATAGCGAGCTGCTGGCCCGCCGTGGCGCCTACTTCCGGATGACCCGGGCCTAAAGTTCGGGGCCTTCGGCACGCAAGTCGTCGACCGCGGACATGGCGTCGCGCAGTTTGGCCAACCATTCTTCGGTGTGCTCGCCAACCAGCTTGACCGACCAGGCCAGCGCATCGGAGCGAGACCGGGCCACGCCGGCGTCGACCAGAGTGTCGAGCACCTGTCGCTCCGGCTGTTTCAACCGGGTCATGACCGGAACCGCGATGTGGGTGAACAAGATCGGCTCGCCACCGACCTCGACGCCCCAGGAAACCTTGCGGCCGTAGCGCTCCTGCGCCTCGTCGGCGATGTTCATCCGCTCCGATCGAGTCTCCTCGCGAAAGCGCGAGACACGACCCGACGCGCGAGCTTCGCTTTCGTCTTTCTGGGAGCCCTCGGGGTCGGGCAATGTGCCGATGACGGTGATCTCTTCGCGGTCGACGACGACGGTGGGGTCACCGTCGAACCAGGTGTCGGGCAAACGTCCAGCGAACCAGTCCGCGGCATCGCCGGCATCGGGTTGGCCGGCTTGTTGCCAGCCGCCGGGGCGACCGTAGCGCCGCCCATGTCCATGGTGATGTTTCATGCTTACATGATTACACCATTACACAGCGTGCGAAAGCTTGTTCACCGGCAGCGAACGAGCCGTCCCGGAGCCGCCGAGTGGCCAGTTAATCCACACTTTTCGCCGCAGACCGTGACACGACTTCCCATTCGGCGACCGAGGCATGGCAGTCGGCGGGATAACACTTGATCTGCTGCTAATCGTTGATATGACGTGCTCACAGTTGTAGCTTTAGGAGCGAAGCAGGCCCGGAAAGTGACAGATTCCAAAGAGCCGGTCCAGGGAGTGGAAACCGGCCGCGCGGGATAAATACGACGCCTCCCCAGTGTCCTCCGGGCCTGCCCTATGCGATCAGCACGTCACTTGGCAGCCGACGGGGACTCGTCGACGCTGTCTCCTCTTCGGGCGCGGAACAGCTTCACCTCGCCCTTGATGCCCTTGAGGTGACGCGGGCCGGCGAACGACCAACTGAAGCCTGCGGCGTCGCCGAGTTCATCTCGCACCGACTCGGCGGCCAGCACCGCGCCCGGCCGCGACACGGCCGTCACCCGGCTCGCGATGTTCACCGGGCTGCCGAACCAGTCCCCGGCCCGGCACACCGCCGAACCCGACGCGATGCCAGCCCGCAGCCGGGGAAAGTCGTTGTCGCCGTCGGTGATCTCGACGAGCTTGAGCACGGCGTCCAGCAGCGGCGCCGGTTGGGTGCAGACGAACATCGCCGCGTCGCCGATCGTCTTGATGAACCGCACCGGTGGGGCCGCCACGTCGCGGGCGAGATCGGCCAGCCGGTTGGCCAGTTGCCCCAGCTCCTCGGGCGGCACCTCTTCGCCCAGCCGGGTGAAGCCGACCAGATCGGCGAAGGCGACGCTGATGTGCCGCGCCCCGGGCAGCGGGGCGCCCACGGCCCGCTCGCCAGCGTTGACGGCCTCGGTCTCCAACATGTGTCGCAGCTGCATGAACAGCATGTCCTCGATCATCGGCCCGAGCAACGGCACGATGCGGGTCACCAATGCCTGAGATGCCTGAGCGATCTCCAGTTCACTGGCACCGGGCCGCAGGATGGTCGACAGCGCGGTATATCGCATCACCTCGGCGGCGTGCGAAAGCCCTTCGGCGAGAACACGAACGACCTGCACCACCTGGTCGGGATGAATGCCGAGCTCGAGGAAATCCTTCGCGTGGGCGGCGGCGGCCCCGTCGGCGCGCAGATGCACGGCCGCGTCGGGGTCGTCCACTCGCACCAGCCCGATGGCGCGTTGCACGCGTTGCAGCAGTTCCAGGTCGATACCGGTTGTGTCGCTGATCTCCCGGGTTGAGACGTAATCGCCGTCGTCACCCATCAGCCGGCGCGACGCCACCAACATCGGAACCGGGGATGCTCTTATCTCGTCGGCGGTGATGCCCTGCTCGAACAGCCACTCGATCAGCTCGGCGCGCTCGGCACGTGCGCTGCCCTCCAGACCGTCGAGCAGTTTGTCGATGTCCGGGTCGATCTTGTCGTCCACGTCGCCAACGTATAACGCTGCCGGGCATCATGTGCATCGATGACCGCACCGCTTCTGCGAGGGTTCCCGCCCGTCGTTGACGACACCGCCGAGATACTGATCCTGGGATCATTCCCCAGTGTCCGGTCATTGGCGGCCCGCCAGTATTACGGCAACCCACGAAACGCGTTCTGGTCGATCACCAGTGCACTGTTCGGCTTCGACGCGGGCGCACCCTACGAAACCCGGCTGGCCGCATTGCAATCCCACGGCGTGGCGCTATGGGATGTGCTGCACAAGTGCCGTCGCGTCGGCAGCTCAGATGCCAAAATTGATCTGAAAAGCTTTGTGGTCAACGACTTTCGCGAGCTGTTCGGCACGAATCGCTCGATCGGACGGGTGTGCTTCAACGGCCGCGCTGCGGAGCGACTTTTCGGGCGACTGGTCGACGTCGATGCGACGGTCAGCTACCAGCTGTTGCCGTCGACCAGCCCGGCGCGCGCGATGCCGGCGGATCAGAAACTTAAGGCCTGGCGGGTAATCGCGCCGTCATGACACCGGCGGTCGCCGGTGCGCCCACGGTCGGGCGGCCTCGATCTGCGTGCTCAGCGCCAACAGCGTCGCCTCGTCATTCGGGCGGCCGACCAGCTGAATCGACAGCGGAACGCCGTCGCCGTCAAGCCCCCACGGCACGGATGCCGCGGGCTGACCGGTCAGATTCCAGATCTCGAAGAAGGGCACCCGCCGCGACACCAGCAGCAGGCTCGACACGGCGCCGCGGCGCTGGTAAGCGCCGATGCGGGACGGTCCGGTCGCGTTGCCGGGCGTGATGACGACGTCGACGTCGTCAAAGATCGACTGAATCCGGTCGGCCAGCGCCGACTCCCCCGCGCGCACCGTTGCCATCCGCCGCTCGGAGAGCAACGACCCGATGCGCGCCATGTTGCGGGTCCGCGCCTCGAGCCGGTCTTGATGCGGCAGCGAGCGGACGTCGTTGTAGATCCCGCGGAAATAGCGCGGCAGATAGTTGGCATAGATGGCCGGCGGCGGATAGTCCGGGTCGCGGACGACGACGTCGTGGCCCAGGTCGCGCAGCAGGGCGCCGGCCTCGTCGACCGCTGCCCGCTGCTCCTTGCCCACGTTGACGATCAGGGGTGGTGGAACCTTGGTGCTCAACGCAATTCGCAGTCGACCCGGATCCTTGGCGGCAGCGGCGACGAATCCGCCGTCGGGACCGGGCGTCGTGGTCGTCACGTCCAGAAAAACCGCCGCGTCTTCCACTGACCGCGCGATCGGACCGTTGACGCTCAGCCCGCACCACGCGTCGTCATGCGGCGCCAGCGGGACCCGATCGCGTTGCGGCTTCAGCCCGTACAGGCCGCACCAGCCCGACGGGATGCGGATCGAGCCGCCGCCATCAGAGCCGACTGCCAGTGGCGCCAGCCCGGCGGCCACCGCGGCACCGCTGCCGCCGCTGCTGCCGCCCGGCGACAGCGCGGTGTTCCACGGATTGCGGGTCGCCCCGAATGTCAGAGATTCGGTGTAGGGCAACATCATCAGCTCGGGCACGCTGGTTTTGCCGATGATCACCGCGCCCGCAGCGCGCAGTCGGCTGACCACTTCCGAGTCGCGGACTGCCGACGTCGATACCGCACTGCTGCCGTACGTGGTGAGTTGACCGCCGACATTAATGTCGTCTTTGACCGCGACGGGGATGCCCAGCAGCGGCAGCCGCTCGCCCGCCTCAAGGCGGCGCTGCGCGGCCTCGGCCTCCTGGCGCGCGTTATCGGCCAAGACCACGCGATAGCTCCGCAGCTGTGGATCCAGACGCGCGATGCGGTCCAGGTAAACCTCGAGCAGCGCCGGTGCGGTGATGGTGCCTGCGGCCAGCATCCGCGCCTGTTCGGCAGCTCCCGCGAAGGCCAGATCTCTCACGTCCACGTCGAGGCAGACTACTCACCTGTACCCCGTGGGCAAGCCCCCTGCCTGAGGCCACCCGCTACCGTGACGGGATGTCGTGTGTGTTCTGTGCGATCGTCGCCGGCCAGGGCCCGGCCATCCGCATCTACGAAGATGACGGCTATCTGGCCATCCTGGATATCCGCCCGTTCACCCGCGGCCACACGTTGGTGATCCCCAAACAGCACTCGGTCGATCTCACCGACACGGCGCCGGAGACACTGGCCGGCATGGTGACGATCGGACAACGGATCGCCAAGGCGGCGCGCGCCACTGAGTTGGCCGACGCCACCAACATCGGGATCAACGACGGCCGCGCGGCCTTCCAGACGGTCTTCCACGTTCACCTGCATGTGCTGCCGCGGCGCAACGGCGACAAACTGTCGGTTGCCAAGGGGCTGCTGCTGCGCCGCGATGCCGACCGCGAGGCCACCGGCCAGATCCTGCGCGACGCGCTGGCGGAGATCGACGCCGGCCGGTAATACTGGGCGCATGCCTCTTCCGTCCTGGTTCGAGCAACGCGCGCTGCCCCAGGTGTTGCGGATACACGACGCCGTCTACCAGTCGACGAACGGCTGGATCGGACATCGCATCCTGGGGATACCCAGCCTGCTGTTGCACACCGTCGGCGCCAAGACCGGCCAGGCCCGAACCGCATCACTGACCTACGCCCGCGACGGCGAGGACTACTTGATCGTCGCTTCCAAAAGCGGCGGCCCGAAGGCGCCGGGCTGGTATCACAATCTGAAGGCCAACCCGAGCGTCGAAATCAATGTCGGGCCAAAGCGTTTCCGCGTAACGGCCCACCCGGTGCTGCCCGCTGATCCGGACTACACGCGGCTATGGCAGATCGTCAACAAGAACAACAGCAACCGTTACGAGGCGTACCAGAAGAAGACCTCGCGGCCCATCCCGGTCGTCGTACTCAAGCCCGCCTAGAACGGCCCCTAGAACAGCTCTTTGGCCAACAATTCCAGCGTCGTCTCGCGCGCGGGAGCGGTCGCGGGATCGGTGCCGCGGTGTGCCGATGCGACCGGATGCACCATCACCTCGTCGACGCCGAACCGCTGCGCCAGCGCACTCAGCTGTTCGGCGGCCTCGGCGGGCGTCCCGAGCACTGCCCGGTTGAGCCCGCTGTCGACGATGTGCTGCTGTTGCGGTGTCAGTTCGGCACCGTGCACGTCCTCGACGAGTTGCAGTGGTCCCAGTGGTTGCCCGGTCCGCAATCGGGCCATCATGTGCAGGTTCGGCAGCATCAATGCTGTTGCCTCGTCGCGGGTTTCGGCCACCGCAGCGTTGACGGTCAGGAAGGTGACAGGTTCGTCGGCCAGCTCGCTGGGTACGAACTCCGACCGATACAGCGCCAGCGCCTCCTCGGTTCCCTTGCCCGAGAAGTGGTGGGCGAACACGTAGGGCAAGCCCTTGGCCGCGGCCAGCCGCGCCGAATACATCGACGATCCGAGCAGCCACAGCCGCGGCTCGCTGGCCGCGGCCGGAGTGGCCTTGAGGATGTACTCCCCGTCGCGCAACTGCACGGGCACTCCCCGCGCGCTCATCATCGCCCGCACGTGGTCGAGGTAGACCGGAAACTGATCGATATCGCGGTCGTCTCGCCCGGCGGCGCCGCGCAGCATGATCGAGGTGACCGGATCCGAGCCGGGCGCGCGGCCGATGCCGAGATCGATACGGCCCGGAGCGGCCGCTTCCAGCAGCGCGAACTGCTCGGCGACCGCCAGCGGCGCGTGATTGGGCAGCATCACACCGCCGGAGCCCAAACGCAGCTGCGAGGTCTGTGCCGCGAGATAGGCAATCAGCACCGGCGGGCTGGTGGCGCCCACCGACGGCATGTTGTGATGCTCGGCAACCCAGTAGCGAGTGAAGCCCAGCCGGTCGGCGGTCTGCGCCAGGCGCACGGTGGCTGCCAGCGCGTCGGAGGTGGTCTGGTCGGTGCGGACTGGCACGAGATCAAGCACGGAAAGCCGCATGAGCAGGTCAACGCCTGCCGCCGGTCGAACGTTCCCTGCTCACTCCTGAGATAACAACCGTCGTCATCGAATATCTGCCATCTTGCTCGCCTTGCCAAAGACGTCATCGAGCATCGCGGTGGTCAACTTGCCGGTAAAGGTGTTCTGCTGGCTGGGGTGATAGCAGCCCAGCAGCATCACCTCCCCGCGGTCGGTGAGCAATGTCGCGGCGGCGCCGTGGCCGAACTTCGGCTGCGGCCGCGGAACTACGCCGCCGCCGGAACGGACCATGTCCAGCGCCGAGCGCCAGCCGAATGCGCCCAGCGCCAGGATGACCCGCACATCTGCGCCGGTCAGTAACCACTCGGCGGTCAGCCACGGCGCGCAGGTCGATCGCTCGACCGGCGTCGGCGCATTCGCCGGTGGCGCGCACCGCACCGCGGCCACCACCCGGGTGCCGTTGAGCGTCAGGCCGTCGGCGGCGTCCACGCTGATCGGCGAACTGGCCAACCCGGCCCGGTGCAGCGCCGCGTGCAGCACATCCCCGGATCGGTCGCCGGTGAAAACCCGACCGGTCCGGTTGGCGCCGTTCGCTGCGGGGGCCAGACCGACGACCATCAGCCGCGGACGCGCAGCACCCCAGCCCGGAACGGGCCTGCCCCAGTACGGCTGGTCGGCGAACGACCGCCGTTTGGTGAGCGCCGCCTGCTCGCGCCACTCGACCAACCGCGGGCAGGCTCGGCACACCGACACCTCGGCATCAAGCTGTGCGAGCGATATGGCGGCCCCGGCCATCGCGGCCACCTGCGCCTGTTCGGACGCCACCGCGGTGCCGGCGGTCGCCGGATCCCCGGGCCACCCGGTGCCGGGCGGCACCGGGGAGTCGAAGAGCGCGCCGGTACGCGGGTGGGCGAAGTTCACCGCTCCACTGTGCACGAACGCCGCCCGCTAATGTCCGTAGGATCGCTGTCGTGGCCGCTGATGTGCTGGCCGGTCTGATCGCCGAGCTGCCCGAGGGGATGGTCGTCACCGACCCCGCGGTCACCGAGTCCTACCGGCAAGACCGCGCCTTTGATCCGTCGGCCGGAAAGCCGGCGGCCGTGGTGCGCCCGCGGCGGACCGAAGAGGTCCAGACCATCATGCGGTGGGCCACCGCGCACCAGGTTCCGGTGGTGACCCGCGGTATGGGAACCGGCCTGTCCGGCGGCGCCACCGCGGTGGACGGCGGCATCGTGCTGTCGACGGAGAAGATGCGCGACATCGTCGTCGATCCGGTCACCCGCACCGCGGTCTGTCAACCCGGGCTGCTCAACGCCGAAGTGAAAAAGACGGTCGCCGAGTATGGCCTGTGGTACCCGCCCGACCCGTCGTCGTACGAGATCTGCAGCATCGGTGGCAACATCGCGACCAACGCGGGGGGCCTGTGCTGTGTGAAATACGGCGTCACCACCGACTACGTGCTCGGCGTTCAGGTGGTGCTGGCCGACGGCACGGCGGTCCGATTGGGCGGCCCGCGGCTCAAAGACGTCGCCGGGCTGAGTCTGACCAAACTGTTCGTCGGCAGTGAAGGCGCACTGGGTGTGATCACCGAGGTCACGCTGCGGCTGGTAGGGGCGCAGCAGCCGTTGAGCACGGTGGTCGCCAATTTCGCGTCGGTGCAAGCCGCCGCCGAGGCGGTGCTCGCGGTGACCGCGCGGCTCCGCCCGGCGATGCTGGAGTTCATGGACTCGGCCACCATCAACGCCGTGGAAGACAAGCTGCGGATGGGCTTGGACCGCGGCGCCGCCGCGATGCTGCTGGGCGCGTCCGACGAACGCGGAAAAGCGGGCAGCGACGATGCCGAGCTCATGGCCAAGACGTTCGCCGAATACGGTGCGACGGAAGTGTTTTCGACCGACGATCCCGACGAGGGTGAGGCCTTCGTCGCCGCCCGTCGGTTCGCCATTCCGGCGGTCGAGGAGAAGGGGCCGCTGCTGCTCGAGGACGTCGGCGTGCCGCTGCCCGCGCTGGCCGACCTGGTCGGCGGGATCGCTCGTATCGCCGCGCAGCGCGATCTGATGATCGCGGTGATCGCACACGCCGGCGACGGCAACACCCATCCGCTGATCGTTCACGACCCCGCCGACCCTGAGAGCAGCGAGCAAGCCCAGCTGGCGTACGGGGAGATCATGGACCTTGCCGTGGAGCTGGGCGGCACGATCACCGGCGAACACGGCGTCGGGCGGTTGAAGCGCCCGTGGCTGGCCGGCTACCTGGGACCCGACGCCATGGCGCTGAACCGCCGCATCAAGGACGCGTTGGACCCGCTGGGCATCCTGAACCCCGGCGCGGGCGTCTGACCCAACAGCCTGCGGCAGTCACGTCTGCCACAGCAATCTCCCGCCTACGGAACTTCGATGCGCCCGTCTCATAGCGACAAATCCCGGGCAGGCATGCAGTTGTCGCTATGAGACGGGCAAACAACGCACTAACTGCCGCTGAGAGATGTCGATTCTCAAAATGCGTGTCATTTTCCGGCGGGCTGACCTGCGTTGATGCTGCACGTCTCGTGCCGTGTCATCTGCAATCTGTCTCAGATGCATGTCATTTTCCGCGCTGGCCACGGGACTGCATCACGAGAGCGCGCACGTCGACGCCGTTTTGCGCCCGACCTGGTATGCTCTATGACACGAAAGTGACACTAGGACAGCGGTTTTGAGAACCGACAGGGGTTGTAGGTTCTCACGCGGCGTGTCATATCGCACCTCTTTGACCGGCGGTGATGCTAGGCGTCTCACGCAGTGTCACACGGGATTCGTCTGAATCTCGTGTCACTTCCTGCAGCATGCGTTTTAGCGGCTTGGCGACACTTCACGACTGATAAAGGAGCCTGAGCTGGGCATAACGGGGGCGTTCGTCACGGTGACGGCCGGCTCCTAGAGAGGTGGAGCCATCGCCGCCATAGGTAGCAACTGCACCGCAACGTAGCTGCTGGAGATAGATAACGGAAGGCGTGCAGTTCGACAGGTTGCAACCGCCTCCCGCCGCTACGCCGCCGCGACTGCACTCCCGAACAGGAGCGGCGCGTACTCGTTTCGCCCGATTCGCAACGTGCAGATAAATCAGTGCCCTCGCCTCGGCGGCCTTTGCGCCACCCACTGCTGCAGCTCAATCTGAAGATTTGCCTACGCAACCGGCGAATAGGGGCGCAAGCTGCATATATGCAGCGATGAGCAAACGAAAGATTCTCGACTCTGTCCGGGGGTCGTATCCGCCCAGCGAGGCTACCAACACGACGGCGATCAGCTAGGAGGTTGTGCAGCAATGGATTTCGCATTTTTGCCACCGGAAGTCAACTCCGGGCGAATGTATGAGGCCCTGGGTCAGGGCCTATGCTTGCCGCCGCGGCGGCCTGGGACGGGCTTGCCACCGAGTTGCACTCGGCGGCAACCTCATACGGCTCGGTGCTCTCGGAGCTGAGCGCGGGGCCCTGGCTTGGCGCCGCATCAGCGGCGATGACAGCCGCAGCCGGACCCTACGTGGCGTGGATGAGATCCACCGCCACCCAGGCCGAACAGACAGCCATCCAAGCCAAAGCGGCGGCGGCCGCCTACGAGGTGACGTTCGCGGCGATGGTGCCCCCGCTGGTGATCGCAGCCAACCGCGCCCTCTTGCAAGCACTGGTGGCGACCAACTTGTTTGGGCAGAACACCCCGGCGATCGCCGCCACCGAGACCCTCTACGCCGAGATGTGGGCACAAGATTCCACAGCGATGTACGGCTACGCGGGCGCCTCGGCGTCCGCGACAACGCTGCCTCCGTTCACCCCATCACCGCAGACCACGAACGGGACATCGGCCGCGGTGAGCACGCAGACGGCGGCGTCCCAGCTGACCTCCACGGCAGTGCAGGGGCTCACATCGACAGCGGCGACCAACGCGACGTCCGCGTCGACGCTGGATACGCTGTCGGACCTATCAGGAATCACGCTGTTCCTGCCGGGTGTGGCCCAGGCTGGGCTGACGCCATTGAACACCACCGGTTTATTTACCGACTTAACGTTCGACGACGATGAACTCCGGGATGAGGCGTTGAAGAGCACCAACGATAAGATCTTAAATACGTTGGTCTATAACAATTTTCGCTTGCCACCCGAAGTCGAAGACGCCGTAGGGAGCGGGTCTACACGGCCGGTGATGGCGTTGGGCCCGGCGGAGGTCCCGTCGGTGACGCCGGGTCTGGGTCAAGCTCCAAAGGTCGGAAGGTTGTCGGTGCCACCAGGCTGGACCGTGGCGGCACCGGAGATCAGGCTTACCGCGATGACGCTGCCGACCGCAAGCCTGGGCGCCGCCCCAGAAGTCATGGCAGCCAGCCCCGGAACCCTCTTCAGTGAGATGACCCTGGCAAACATGGCCGGCCGTGCCATCAGCGGCACTCCGACTCCGGGACGACGTCAGGAGAGCATCGGGTCGATGTTGCGTGCTCGTCCCACGCAGACGCCGGCGTCGGTGAGCGGACGCATGACGGCAATGGCCGCCGACGTCCACGAGTTCGCTGAAGCCTTAGTCAAACTCGGCGACCTCCGCGACTCCGGGCTGTTGACCGATGAAGAATTCAACGCGCAGAAGGAACGCCTCCTGGCCCGCTGAGTCTCGACATGTTGCGCACCACGGTCTCGCATCGGGCTTCGCTGCGGGCAGACCACCCGCGCAGCTCCCCCATCGAACCCTTGGGCTGAACCCCCACGCCAACATCTCGAGAGTGATGCCTGTCAGCACGTCGTCGATTCAATATCTGGCGCGGCCATCCTGAAACCGGTCGACCCCCGAGCTGGATGCTCATGTGCGGCTGAATTGCGGAATCTGGTAGGCACATTGACGCGGTGCGATCGCTGGCGGTCCGGAGCACATAACGGTGCGAGCGAGCTTAGCGATAGTTAACGACCTTCCTACATAAACCCTGGAGACATTATGGCCACCTCCATGCAGACCATAAAATTGGACGGCGTCGGCCCAGTCGATGTCACCTTCGTCGACCGCGGCGAAGGTCGACCGTTCGTGCTGTCATGGTGAGCCGCATTTTGCGGTTGAGCTGGCGATGGTGTTACTTGATCGACTTCATCAGGCTCGCGACATCTGTGTACTCGTGAAGACTGGAAATATGCCCGTTCGCATCGATCTGATAGACCATGCACACCGGCACACGGTATTTGCGTCCCACAAGGGTGCCGGGGTCCGCAGGAAACTTCCACGTAGAGTGGGCCGCGAAATCGACCACTCCCGGGGCCACGGTGCCTTGATTGATGAACTCGAAGACGCCCCACGTCGGTGTCGCCGCATCGAAGACGATGTCGAGCGGCATGCTTCTGTCGAAAGCGAGCGCGCCCCGCGTCAGCATACCGAGGCACGCGTTCTTGCCCCTGCCGGTTTCCATGTCTGGCTCCATCACCACGACGCAGTCCTGTGCAAACAGTTCCATCGCCGCGTCGAAATCGCGCTTGAAGGCCGCGTCGAACACTGCGCGTAGCGGAGTGGGTGAGGCGCTGCTGTTTGTCTCGCGCTCCAATCGTGCATCACCACTGCCGTTCAGCACGTCGTCGAGCCAATCGAACATGGTCCGATGCTTCAAACCAAAGTTGTCAAGCTGGCGGTAGCTGGTCCCGTCTTCGGGCGTGAAGACGTGCACAGCCGTGTTCTTGTTCGCGATCGCCGCCGCCGCTGCGCGAGCCTGCTGGAGGAGCTGCGGGTAGTCGTGCGAGTCATTGAGCGCCAACGTTGGGCAGGTGATCCCGCGGGTATCCACCTTCATCTTCTTGATGGCTTCAGGATCGGTGAGACCCCAGATCAGCGGCATGACACTGCCGGCATTCGAGGCCAACGTTTGTTTCCCGGAATCAGAACCGGGCAGGACATGGGTCAAGATCAGCGGCGCGATCGGCTCCATGTCGAAGACCAACGGATCGGCCACGCACGCGGCGATGCGGTGCTCGTGGGCTGCTGCGCGAGTCACGATGTACCCGCCACCCTCGCCGCCTCCATAGGCCGCGATCCGCGAGGGGTCGACGTCGCTGCGCGCGCACAGGTAGTCCATCACCGCTTTGACCGGGACCTCCGAATCGAAGCGGAACGGCAGCCCGTTGAAGGAGTTCAAGCCGACGCCTGGCAGATCCACCAGCAGCGCGTTGTACCCGCGTTCGAGGGCAGGAGGGCCGATCCAGTAGTACAGTTCCTCGCTCGCGTTGTCGCCGATGATGACCGTCGGCCGCTTTTTCCCGCTGGCATCGGGCCGCAGGAAGTACGCGGGAAGGACGGTGCCCGCGTAGGGAATCTCGACGAACTCGATCGGGGGTTCGCTCAGCGCCGCGAATCGCTTGAAGAGCACACGGGACTTCTCCAGCGTGGCCCGGTAACCGGGATCGGAGGCGCGAAACCCCCACAGGACGTTGCGGTAGTAGGTGACCGCGCGCAGGTAGCACTGCCGTGCGCTGACCCGATGCCCCTTCGCCTCGGTACTTCTTGCCAGCGCCTCGACCTTTTCCGCGAGCGTGCTCCAAACCTGTCTCCAACTCTCAACGTCACCCTCCCGGATCTGGGCAGCCGCGGAGTAGCATTCCCCGACCTCGGAGCCCTTGAAAGCCTGCTTGGACAGGGTGGCCAGAAAGGCAAGATCAGTGAAAGGGTCCTGGAAGTAAAAGGGCTTGGACTTCTGGGCGAAACCCTCTGTCGTGGAACTTGTATGCGTATTCATTTCAGACTTCACGCTTTCTACTGCACTTCATGAATGGGTTCGGAATAATGCAGCCTTGCGGCTTGCTTGAACACATCATCCAACAAGTCGAATTCGATTTGACTTTTGAGGCTCGGATTATTGATGGTATCCGACTGCAATCGGCGGCCTACGAACTCGTCGTCGAAGGCGAAAGCTACCGGCAACGCCAAAAACCCGGCGTCAACAAAGCCGCCGACCGAACCGGCTCAGATTGACGCCGTGGCCATGAAAATGGACGCCCTCAGCCATCTCCGCGTCGCTCCTGTGGTGGCTACTTGAAGATTTCGGCCAACCAGTCGAACTCGACCTGGTGTTTAAGGCTCGGGTTATTCATTTGGCAGTGCGCCTCGCCGCCATCTGCGGAGAGAACGACGCGTTCCGTCTTCGGGCAGGTCAGCTTCTCATAGAACTCGTGGCCCGCACTCACCATCTGCGATCCTTCGCCCTCGCCTGCGAAGTTCAGGAGAGGACAGGTGATGTGGTCCTCGAGTCCGGCCAGACTGTAGGTGCCGAGGTTGTCACAGAAGGCGGCCAGCGACTGACCGGCCATCCCACATCGATCCTTGAGCCCCGAAACGAGGACTTGTTTCATCGGTTCGGAGAGATCAGCCTTGTCCTCGAGGTCATCGCCGTATGGTTCGTCGGGGAGGCCGAGCATGGCCATGATGATGGGCTTGAATTCCGGAGTGAGCGAATTGGCGATCACGGCGGTGATGCGCTTCTCGTACGCCGCGGCGCGCGGGGCGAAGTATCCGCCCATGCTGTGCCCCGTGAGAGCAAGCCGCTCGGCGTCGACGTCGCCACGGGACACGACGTAGTCCACGGCATAGCGTGTCGGTACCTCCCAGTCCGGGCGATAAGTCAACTCTGGATCCAGCGCGTATGCGCCGACCTGACCGGGCCCCTCCCACAGGAACGCGTTGTACCCGCGGCGGACAGCCGCCGCACCGCCGCCCCAGTAGAACAATTCCTCACACGTGGTGTCGCCTCCGCCGAGGATCATGACGGTCGGACGTGGCCGACCGTCGGCAGCGGCGCGCATGAAATAGCCGGGCAACGTCTTCCCGTTCTCGTAGGGGAAGCTGACCGGCTCGATCGGGGTATCGAACAGCGCGGCTGCCTGGATGAAGCATGACCGGTGCCGAGCGTACATCTGGAGCTGTCGCGGGTCGCTGTGCTCGAGATAGAAGAAGGCAGTGTTCCAGTACATCGACGCCCGAAGAAACGCCTCGCGGGCACTGACCGTATGGCCGGCGCGCACGCAGTCCTCGGCGATGGCCTCGACCCTTTGTGCGGTGTCACTCCAAGCGACGGTCCAGCTTTCAACATCTCCGTCCACCACCCGCCGTGCCGTCGAGAAGCACTCACCGACCGCACCGCCGTCGCCATAGGAGCCCGCGCACATCGCCCGCACGAGCTGATAGTCGAAGTTGGACGCGAAGACCCGGGGCATCCCCGGCGTGGCGCCGAACACCACACCGGTTTGTGCCGTTGAATTTCTCGAGACTGCCGGTGTCGATGTCATCGCGTGTTCCTCTAGTTGAGGAGGCGTCAAGCCCGTACCGGGCGACGACCGTGTGGGTGGTCGTCCAGCCCGAACCAGGCGTCTCATGGGATCAATGCCAAGCCAGCGCTACCAAGGTCGCGAGCAACGCTCCCGGAGGCTGCCAATGGTCTAAGCAGAATCCGAGCGGCGGGACTACCCGGCGCGTCACAATCGACCGTACACCCAGGTCAACTAGCACTTCAACGAAAGCGCAGGCACCTCGACGTATCCGTCCACACTCGGACGAAAGGGGCAGCCGGCCCGCGATCAACTCTTGGCTCGGGCGTCCCAATTGCGCTGAGCTGCTTCGACCTGGTCCCAATGGGCGTCAACCCATCGCCCGAGCGCGGCGAGCGGCTCGTCAAGGGATCGGCCGAGGTCGGTGAGTTCGTAGAGGTTTGCCGTCTCCATCCGCCCGGAGTCGAGATGGCGCCTGATGAGACCGTCGCGCTCAGCGCGGCGCAGCGTCTCGGTGAGCACCTTCGGTGAGATGCCCTCCAAGCCGTCGTGAAGGTCTTGGTAGCGGCGACCCCCAGCCGCCAACTCGGCCAGCAGGATCAGAGTCCAGCGCCCACCGATCAGTGCGACCAAGGCATAGGGCCGTCGCCACTCAACAGTCATAAGGACGATTGGCCACCGCTGATGTCGGTAGCAACGGCATCGGCAACCTCTGCGGCGTTGGCCAGCGCTGCCCACACAAGCGTGACGAGTTCGGTCATCTGGCGTTCGTCGAGCCGGGTTCCCCTGACGATCCATCCGTGCAGCAGGGGCCCCAGGAGAAGGCTGATCGCCGATGAAAGGTCGAGATCGGGCGGCAGTGCGCCGGCCGCAACACATCGGCGCAGCGCCGCTTCGATGACCTGCTGGCGGGGCCGAAAATAGCGCGCTCGTAGGGTCTCCGCGAGATCCGCATCGCTCATCGCTTCGCCCAGCAGGCTGTAAAGCACATGCGCGATTCCCGACTCCACCATGGCGCACGCGAAACTGACCAACCCGCGCCGCGCGCTCTCAGCGGCGTCGCCCTCGGGGTCGAAGTGAGGGGTTGGCGCGAACCGGGCAACGGCGTCGGCCACCAGCGCCGCCTTCGACGGCCACCGTCGGTATACCGTCGGTTTGCCCACGCCTGCTCTCTTCGCGACCAACTCCATCGACAGTCGCGCGAACGACATCGTCGACAGCAGCTCGATCGTGACCCGAAGAACAGCGTCGTCCACCCCGCTGCGCTGCCGTGGACTGTCAGACACGCCGGCCCCTTCCCGCACAACGGAACGTAACGTAACGTTAGAACGGAACGTAACGTAACGCTGCTGGGCTGTCAATCACACGCGGCACACATGCCCGCCAAGCAGCGGTTGTATCGATCAGTCAGAGAAGAAGCCGAAGAGTTGACAACAGTTGAGGTCATGCAGCGCCGGAAGGCGTTAACTCGTGTCCTAGGTGTGCTTTTCACGATACCGGTCGCTGTGGCGGCGTTCTATCTTCTCTTGCTCGCCTACTCGACACTGCTGCGGCCCAATGACCCTGGATAAAGCTTTGATGCCGGTCCTCGACGGGCATCCCGACGTTTTCGACCGCGAATGGCCACTGCGGGTGGCCGACATCGACCGCGATGGCCGGCTGCGGCTGGACGCCGCCGCCCGTCACATCCAAGACATCGGCCAGGATCACGTGCACGCACTGGGCTTCGACGAATCGCATCCGCTGTGGGTCGTGCGCCGCAGGCCTACTACGCTCAACACCAGAGACCAGCCGCCGTCTGAGTTCTCACACCGGAACGTCTGCGGACCCGCCCGCGGGCGAGTCAGATAGTAGAAGATCTTGTATGGGCGATGACGCTGCATTTCCGGTCGGGTATTACGACCTTCATCCGGATGTGACACTGAATTTTCAGCTCAACCGCTTCTGGAACTGGGTTGGCGAACCACAGATGCTCGACGAGCTGCGCCGGGTCGCGCCCAGCCTGACCAACTACGACGAGTGGATTCGGCAGCTGCTCGCTCTCGGTGAGCATGCGCTCGGGGAGGGCCGGATGCTGGCGGGCGCCTACCTGATCCGCACCGCTGAGTTCTTCATGTCGGCGGATGACCCGCGCCGCCGTGGCGCGCGCCAAACCTTCCTGGACACCGTGCTATCCCAGTGCGGTGTGGGCGCCGAGCAGCATCACGACGTGGTCTACGGCGGGACAACCCTGTCGGCGTACCGCTTGACCCCGGCGTCGCCGCGCGGGGTCATCGTGGTCTTCGGCGGCTTCGATAGCTACATCGAGGAATGGCTGCCGATCCTGTTGGCGTTGCGCGACGCGGGACTAGACGTCGTGGCGTTCGACGGACCCGGCCAAGGGGCGGCGTTGGAAGCAGGACTGCCGATGACGGCCGAGTGGCACCAGCCGGTCGGCGCTGTGCTTGACCATTTCGGTGTCGATGATGTGACTCTGATGGGGTTTTCGCTCGGCGGGTGCCTGGTCATGCGTGCCGCAGCCTACGAGCCGCGGGTGAGCCGAGTCATCGCCGACGACATTCTCACCGACTTCACCGCCTGCTTCGCCTACCGGTTGGCCGCGCCGCAAAAAGCGCTGGTGGTTAACGCCGGCCGACTGCCCGCGGCCGTGGTGGACAGGTTGCTAAACCGGGCCCGCAGCCGGAACTTGTTGGCCGACTGGGGCATCGGAAACGCCGAAACGGTGTTTGGAGTCGACACCCCGGCCGAGGCGCTGGCCGCGGTGCGCGCCATGCGCACCGATGACGTCTCTTCCCGGATCACCCAAGACGTGTTGCTGATGGCCGGAGCCGAAGATCACTACGTGCCCCTCGCCCAGCTCGGTGCACAAATCCAGACCCTGACGAATGCTCGATCGGTGACTGCACGCTTGTTCACCCGCGTCGAGAGCGCTCAAAACCACTGCCAGATAGGGAACTTGGGGTTGTCCTTGCGAGTCATTCTCGGCTGGCTCGACGCCCATACTGGCACCACGGGCTGAACGCTGGACGGTCGGCGGTCGACTGGCTAACCACCGCCGCATCTAACCAATACAGCAGCAAAATCCCACCGGCCGACACGCGCGGCACGCCTCAATCGCGATGCCGCTCACCGCCGCCGACGGTGAGCGGCGAACTCCCGCAGATGCAAGGGTGTGGTGCGTCGGCCGCTCTGACCGAGGATGCCATCGGCGTAGACGCCGTCGCTGTAGAGGCCGCGTTGTCGCAGTCCGATGCCGATGCCGATGATGGTGAGCGGGAATTCGTTGCTGATGTATTTGAACTGATTGCTGATCTGCACGCTGGTAGTGCGTTGTTTGAGGAAGTGCAGTTCATCGACAACGAGCAGCTTGGTCTCGCAGGACAGCACGCAGTCAAGTGCCCGGTCGGCGAACTGCGCGGCCGTGCCTCTCTTGGTGCCTGCATGGTTGTAGAACGCGAGCAGCGCGCGATTGAAGTCCTTGATCCCGGTGTTACCGGACATCCCGACGCGGCACACAGGCCATCGTTCGTCGCCCGCCGCTGTCATGCGCCCATGCCTGGCAATCTGGTCGTTGTGGTAATGATACGCGAAATCCAGTGTCGCGTGGGTCTTCCCGATGCCAGCGCTACCCTCGATCCCAATAGCGCCCTTGGCTTTGTCTCCGTCTTGTTTATTGCTGTCGACGATAACGGCGAGGCCTTCGCGTAATTCGAGCAGCTGTGTGGTCTCGATGGTCGGCAGATTTGCATGCCAGATGGCGCGCTGCTCGTCGTACTCGTAGCGGGCGCTGCTCCCAAGGTTGCGCAGCTGCCTGGCCGTCAACACGTCAGGCTTTTCCCTCCGAGGCCCCTCTGCCTTCGCCTGGAAACCTTCTTTGCGCGACAACGTGAGGTTGTCAAAGCTCACTGCCGGCTTGGGGGGCGGGGTTCGCCCGATGGAACTCCGCTGCCCATTGTGTGCCTCCGATAATTCTGTTGCAGGAGCGGTCTTTTCGCTCGTGGCCCGGTCACGAATTTCCGAACGCGTCTGCGTAGTACTCCTCATCATCGGTCTCCTCCTCATCGCCGGCGGGTTCCTCGGCGAAGTAGGCATCGACGTCGTCGTCGATGCCGTGTGCTTTGACTTGCTGCGGCGACTCGACGACGTTTCCTGCCAGAGCATTTCGGCACTCGGCGATAAACGCACGTGCATCTGGCTCATCTTCGGTCGAGAACTCACCAAGCAGTTCAGCGCGTTCTTTCGCCAGGCGCAGCGCGATGCGTCGCTCGACCGTGCTGCGCCCCATTCCGAGACCCCATTCTTCGAGCATCCCCGCTAGCGCCGCATCAGGCTCTGTCGACGTGCCACGCGCCGCGGCCAGTCGACGGGCGTAGGTGACGCCGAATTCGGTCATCGGGAGGTCCGACGGCGCATCCCTCCATAACAGAGTGCACCATTTTCGGGTGTCCAACCGGCGCAGATAGACCCTGGTGATGTCGTCGGGGTTGACGTGTATGTGCCAGCGGCGCTGGGCTTCTCCGAGATTAGGGCTATCGGTTTCGCGTAATCCGTTCAGCCCGGGGCCGTTGTACATACGACTGTTGTAGCTCACGCCGTCGTGGAAGATTCGTCGCGCGACCGGGCGTAAGAATTCAAACGCGAGATCGGGATCACGTGGAGCGTCGATGTACCCGGCGCGCTCGACGCCATGCTGAAACATGTGCGCCGGGGACAGCCGGTGCCCGGGCACGGTGGGGTCGAACAGGCTGTCGTGGGGACGGTGGTGGTAGACAACGGCGATCCATTGGCGGATCAACTGCTCAATCTCGTCGAGATACAACATCGCCTCGGACTCCGGGGACACTCCCCGCGAATAGACGTCGGGGCCCTTGTATCCGGGAAGGTATTGCAGCAAATCCAATCTCAGTGTCAAGAAGAACCGCTCTAAGATGCCCTTGTCGCTGGCGGTCCTCAGTCGCGCCGGCTGTATGGAGATGCCCATTCGTTGGCACACACTGTTGATGTGCTGGCTCTTGAACGGGCGCCCGTGGTCGATCACGATTGTTTCCGGGACCACAGCCGGATGCATTGTCGCGTTGGCTCGGCCTTCCAACCCGTCGACGTCTGGGAACACCGCTCGGGGGATGCCGTGCTCGGGCCACACCGCGTAATCTGGCCAATGCGCTGGAGCTGGCAACGGACGGAACGCCTGGAACATGGTGGCCGCCACGTCGAGCGAATTCGTGGTCGGTGTCACCCGCAGTCCGACGATGCAGCGGGTGTAGGCATCCATTGCCGCGGTGAGCTCTACCTTCACGCACTTCAGAGTTACCGGGTCTAGGGCGTACACATCCAGGGAATTGGTGTCCATGACCATAAACTCCCCGGGGCGGTTTGCCCGCAGCTGCCCGTACTCGCGATCGACCCTGGCCGCAACATCGCGATTGCGTGCACGGCTGCCGGTGAAGGTCGGCACCCGCCGGTCGAGTTGTCGAAGTCGCCGGTAGGCCGTTGCCCTCGACGGGCTCGGAACAACAGCAGGACCGTAGGTTAGATCGAGTCGGGCTCGGGTCTGCAACATGATGTTGTTTTTGTTGGGCCGAGATGAGTTCGCGTGCTCAAACATCACCTCCTCTGCGGTAGCCAGCCAGCGGGGATCGGCCAGGCCCAGTGGATCGGTAGAACTCAGATACGCCAAGCCGGCTTCGCCATGATCCCGATACGCCGCTGCCCACCGTCGAATGGTGCGGTCGGACTTGCCTAATTCTTTTGCTTTGGCCTCATACCGGCACGCTAGCGGCAGATCCGGTGCGTACTGCGGGCGCAGCTCATCGCATCGCGCGGTCTCGGCGCATCCTGATCGGTATCCGGTGAGCACTTCACGGACGTGGTCAGCCTTCTCGGTCGCCGCGGCCAGCTGCCGCTCAGACAGGTTAGAGAGCAGGACCCCGGCAAGCTCGATATCGTCATCCGCGCGGGGGCCGTCGCCAATGGTGATGATCGATGCCCGCCCGGATGCCAACAGCTCACGCATCGATAGCTGGTAGCGACGCGCACCGCCACGATCCTCAACGACGACCTCGTTTCCGTGCCCTGAGGTGGCCATCTTTACGATCGTTACGGTTTCGCCGTCGTAGGCGAATGTGGTTCCCACACCCACCGGCACAGCCGCCGCCCGACGCCTGCCGTAGTCGTCTTGCCGTGTCACGGCTGGGTCCAGACAACAGTCGTTGGTGACAGCCGCTCGGTGATATCCACCGTCAAGTCTTGGCGCCACAACAAGTGCATCAGCGCGGGTAGCGCAGTTCGCTTCGGATAGGAAGTAGCACAAGCAATTTCGTCGATCGTGGATCCTGGCGCGCTTTCTGCAACGCGGCGAACCTCATCGACGACTCTCTCGTGGAACAACCACGGACGGCGGTATCCGGCTAGGAATCGGATATTAAGGTATTCGGTCCTCGGGGGCTCGTGCGCCAGTTCATATTTCCATCCTCTGGATTCCACCACGCGGCGCGTGAGGTCGAAGAGACGCGCGTACTTTGGCTTGTCCATCCGTGCTTTTCGAGTCACATCGATCACCAGGGGTTCTTCCTCACTGAGGACGAGATAGTCGGGAATGCGTGTGAGGCGCTCTCCCTCGATGACAGCCTTGATCTGAAATGGTTGGCTGACAATACGTTTCGATGAGCGGTCAAAGTCAGCCATCAGCAGCCGCGACAGCTCCAGCAATGACTCGTACCCCACCAGCTTGGCCTCGGTAGCACTCCAGTACATACCCGAGTAATGACGTTGGCCCAAATACCAGGGAAATTCCCGCCAGGGACGGCCATCGGCCACCGCCAGTGGATCGACGTCAGTCCAAGGCATCACCCGGATCTCGCCATTCATGGCCTTATAGGCAACGTCGACGACATCGCTGTCCGCGTCGGTTATCTCCTTCATCGGCCACCCTCGCTTCAATCACGTTGGCACCGTTGACAATCGTAAACCCGCAGAGTGGGCGCAGACCATAGCTCTAGCAGATAAAAGCCACCGTTCTATTGGAACGGAGCAAAACCGCGGATACGCGAACCGCACTTAGCTAGCGGTGCCACCACCTGTTCGGCCGGCTGGCACCACAGCGTGTCCCTGATCTCGGGATCACCCCCATAATCTCACCGTCGTGTCCAAAATGACAAACAGATGACAACCCAGATGAGAACATGACAAACAGTTTGAGAATCGACAGGGGGATTGTCGATTCTCAAAATGCGTGTCATTTTCCGGCGGGCTGACCTGGGCACTATTCGCCGCTCCCGCCGGGATCGAAGATCCCGCTGAACGCATCAGCGCAATCCGCGGCCTCGTGCTGTCGGTGCGCACCGAGCCCGCGCTGGACTCGGTCGCCT
>Ga0224555_1001759_pt1 | contig 28233 bp, 26 predicted proteins | sample 714S23034metaG_FD_180687 | JGI IMG/M metagenome (GOLD analysis project Ga0224555, IMG submission 180687) | Peat soil microbial communities from Stordalen Mire, Sweden - 717 S2 30-34 | ecosystem: Environmental > Terrestrial > Soil > Wetlands > Peat | place: Sweden: Norrbotten County, Stordalen...
TATCCAAATCCATTTATCATGGCCACGGCGTCATCAAATCCCGATGCCACTATAGCATGGCAGCCGGGCGCGGTGGGGACGATAAATATCAGGATATACAACACTGCGGGAGAACTGGTAAAGGTAATCACGACCGCGCTCGAGGCCGGCAGCGCTATATGGGACGTTTCATCAGCGCAGGGAACCCCGGCTGCCAGCGGATTGTATATAATAGTCCTTGAGGCGAAATCGAACAGCGGGACAATACAGGTAAAGAAAATAAAATTCGCGGTAATAAAACAGGCCCGCGACGACGATGTGATAAACTAAGCGAAGCGGATGACGCCAGGTTCCCTATGGAACATTTCTTGACAGACAAACAGATTTTTAAACTAAATCCGCCCGAAACAACGGTTTTAAACGATGAAACAAGGATAACGGATGGGACATATAAATAACCCTTGCAAAAATAATTTAAAAATGTTAGAACTTTTCTAGATTAAATCGGACTAACTTAATAGAGATATTGACTCAAAAGACAGCTGGCTATTTAATGGAGTAAATAGGCTTACTGATTATATTGACCGACTAAAAAACGCATGAATTACAATCTATGATCAGCGTGATATTTCTGTTTAAACGTATCAATAAAAATATCGAGGGGGAAGCGTGGGCTACACGGAAAAGAATTTGATAGAAGGGGAACGCTTGCTTTACATTGCCAGGCTTCACTGGATTATTTTTTTATCGCCGGTGCTGGTTCTTTTGGCGGGGGTAATATTATCCAGGTACCTTCATATATATACAAGATATGCCGGATACGCGGGGTATGCAATTGGAGCAGTAGGACTTTTCATTGCACTATCAACATTCTCTGAATACATGGGATCGGAATTTGGGGTAACAAACAAAAGAATTATCGTTAAAGTCGGAATCGTTAGCCGCACAGCCAGGGAAATCTTTATAAACCGGGTTGAGAGTATTCAACTTAAACAAACATTCATTGGCCGGTTGCTGGGTTTTGGTTCAGTTATCCCGGCAGGAACCGGCGGGGACAAGGCGAGCCTGCATAATTACATAGATAATCCAATGGCACTCAAAAAAGCAATTGATCAGCAGATAATAAGGGTAAGAATAAAATGAACGATTTAATACCGATAGAAAACATAGCACAAAAGATTTATTTCATAAGAGGTCAGAAAGTCATGCTGGATAGCGACCTTGCTGTGTTTTATGGAATTGAAACAAAAGTGTTAAATCAGGCCGTTAAAAGAAACATAGAGCGTTTTTCTGAAACCTTCATGTTTCAGCTTACGATTGAAGAAGCCACTTCTTTGAGGTCGCAAATTGGAACCTCAAAGGAAGATGAATCTTCAAGGTCACAAATTGTGACCTTGAAGAGAGGACATAACATTAAGTACCAACCTTATGCATTTACCGAACACGGCGTTGTAATGCTATCGAGCATTTTAAGAAGCAAAAAAGCCGCCCAGGTGAGTATTGCAGTAGTAAATGCTTTTATAAAAATGCGCGAGTATTTGAGCACGCATAAGCAAATATTGGACAAACTGAAAAAGCACGACGATAATTTTGTAATAATTTTTAACGTATTGAAGCAATTGACAGAAAAGAAAAAGGAACCTATTACACAAAAACAAATTGGCTTTAAGCCGTAAATTCAAGGGGGGAACAAAATGAAAAAGATTTTAGTGATTATTATTGGGTTTGTAATTACACTTTCCGTACTCTCATGCAAAGGGCCACAGGGACATATTGGGCCCAGCGGCGCACCCGGTTCTACAGGAACGCCGGGATTGAACTTTGGCGATATACCAGCCAATGCAACTATACTAATGAATGAAAATTTTGAGAGTTATGCTGTAGGTGTAACGCCAACCAATTCGGCTGGCACGTGGCAACGTTGTATAAGTTGCATGGCAACAGCGCCCAACAGCGTATATAATGTTGTAACCAACACGGCTTTTGTATCATATCAAAAATCATTAATGATTGAAGGTATAACAATCGACGCGGCGCGTGAAATATTAAAAGGCCCCTTTGTGGATGCAATACCGAATACTTTATCGGGCATAATATATGCCAGCTTTTATGTCCAAAAAGACGGAACAGGCACCAAAGGATTTACATTATATATAAATCAACTTGAAAAGGCCAGAATTGATCTTAATACGACAGGTGCAATTAATGTATACACGAGCAAATCCAATTATTATACTGCTGGTCAATATAATTTTAATATTTTTAATAAATATTCACTTGTTATAAATTTAAGCACAAATACATATGATGTATATTTTAACGATTTGATGATTGCTCAAAATATTATTTGCTATAACTCTGTTGAGTGTACTTTAACCGGGACGGTCATTTATGCAAATGATACTGTTTATCCGACATTTTTTGGCATCTTTACAAATATAAACAGTGAGTATACTTTTGGTACAGTATATCTTGACAATATTTTAATATATTATGTGCCGGGAGTTTAATATGTTTAAAAAATTAAAAACGTTATCAATCATTATAACAGTTCTAATTTTTGTTGTTTTGGCAGGCTGTAACAAAACCAATCCGGCGGGAGCTCCTTATGATGCAACGCCAACACCATTGCCGGAATTAAGTGCAGAGATTACTTTGACAGATAATAGTATACCGGCAAGTGGCGTACTGATCCAGCTGTTGTCAAACAATAATATAACCACAAGCGGCACAACAAACGCTAATGGATATGTTGGTCTTGCATTATATGGTTATGGCAACCATAGGATTGTTATACCAAATGATGTTGCACACGGATTTACTACACCGTTAGACTATAGTCTTGATGCAACAACGGATCAGACTATTAAAACAATAGACCGCGGGACACAGTTGATATCCGTAGCGCTTGACCCCTTAAACATTGATGCGTTTGGAGCGGGGGTAAATAATATTAAATACGATATATTTTATAAAACAGATACACAAAAAAAATATACCCTGTCTGTTAAAGGCCTGCCTGCAACTGTTACATGGCAATTTGTACCACCGTATGTACTAAACGATGGAGACACATCAATGCTTACAATTACAACGCCTAAATATTGGCGGCTTGGTAAATTTTATTCATATTTAACATTTACTGCATTTGGAGATGACGGCGATGGATTAGGAGCAACGTTTCCGGCGGGAGATACTATAAGTGGATACGCTTTATATCAAAATTGGGCTTTTGACTTATCGGGTGTTAGTGTCACGGACACGGTGAGAATAACCAATATAATAGATCAAGCATCAGCATATACGTCTTATAGTTACTTTGGCAAACAATTTCAGGGTCAAAATTTAAGTAATTTTCCAACACAGTATCCGTTGCAGATTAGTATCGTACCAGGCTCGTTAACATATTATTACCTCGGAATTACTTATACAACAGCTAATTCATATATTCAAACGAATCCTCAATTTATATCAAATATTTTGACCTATACAAGCATTACAACAACGGTACAAAATTTAAATGCAACAATAAATTTCACAAATATTTATGGTGGATTAATTCAAGGTTTCTTAGGTATTGGTATTTATGGAGTCAGTGCAAATACAATGCAATATCAACTAAACTTTTCAAACAGTGACGGATTTAATTATATTTTAAACTGTGGTACAAATTATTAGGAGATTAATGTGACTAAAAAAGCATATTTAGTTGTTATTTTATTAACGATTATAATTATATCAACAAACGCATGTGTAAGAAAAGGACTGCCAGGAGGACCGTGTGATGCAACACCTACACCGGCGCCCGCTGTGCATGTCGGTATTACACTCCTTAATTGTGGGACACCTGTGGCAACACCTGTCTATATGACCATTGACGCTGCCGGCGGAACCACCAATAGTAATGGTTATTTAATGCTAATGGTTAATGGATTTGGTATACATCATCTTATAATGCCTGATGACATAGCCAATGGTTTTACCAGTCCTTTGACGTATAACATTAATATTACAAAAGACTGGATGCCTGTTGTTATAGATCGCGGGGTATTTTCATTGGACATGACGCTTGATCCAAAATCAGTTAATGTATTTACATGTATACCAAACACAGTTACTTATCATGTAAAATATATTACAACCACACAGCGCCCGCTAAGTCTTGAGGTTGATGGATTGCCACCGTCATTTAATTGGAAATTTACACCGTCGTGTGTAACAAACAACGGTGATACGTCAACTTTAACTATACAAACGCCTAAATATTATCAGCAAGGATATTATTATGCGCCTTTAACTTTTACTGCTTGGGGAATAACTTTAGGTTACAAATATCCCGTCGGAGATACAATAAACGGATATGCTCTTTATCAAGGATGGAACTTTAGGCTTAAATATCAAAATTTCAGAAATGAAATTCCCATAAGATACTCTTATGATTTATCATATAACAATTATTTTCATTTTATTTTGTGTCTTAATGCAACCGGTGGAGTTGGCACGGGTGGCAATATCGGGACTGACACACAGATAATTGATCATACAAATTTTCCGGACAGCATCCCTGTAAAAATACAAATAGTAGACGTCCAATATTACCAAAATAATGCATGGACTTCTCTGACAAGTTCGGTAACTTCCGGAGCTATTAATTTTGGCGCGGCTACAACTTCCGGAACTTATTGGGTAATACCATCCGAACAGGGCAGAACTCTAACGTGGTTTACTGGCCCAATAAATAATTTTTTTTATGTACCTAACACAATGGATTTATATAATGGCATTGTATATGAGGTTAATGCAATTGGTACATTATCATTTAACGAAAACTGGACGGATTTAAGATTTAAAATTCGTTTTTTTAACGATGATGGATTTAATATGGTTTTAACTGCTCTAGAACTACCAGATTTTTCATACTAAGGAGAGTTTAAAAATGAAAAAATTTGTTACGCTTATGTTTATTTTAAATTCACTATTTGTAACGAGCTTAATTGCAAAAACAATTCCAGCGGCAGTTACATCAACAGCCTTAGCCGTAACAGCAACGGCTACGGCTATTGTAACTGAAACGCCGCCGGCGGATGCTACAGTGCAATCTATATCATCAACATCAGCACCGGCCACGAAATACTCTATTGATATTAAAACCGACTATCAGGAAGACAGCGCAGGGCAGGTGATCTCAAATAAATTGTCGTTGAAAGCAAAACAGACACTTTTTGATAATTTTTTGGCAGAAGCGTATATTCGGTTTGATAAACCTATGTCTAATGAAAATTTACCTGTTACCACGGAAGTTTTAACCGCAAAGTTCCAGTACGTGAATAATTACTTTAACATAACGGCAGGAAGGGCGGAATTGACAAAGACAATATCAACGCTTAATTTCTTTGGGCCGTTTTGTACCGCAGGACAGAGATATTTGGATTTTGTTGGGTTCACAATTCCTTTTTATCTTAAAGCCGGCATACCAGAGCTTGAAGAAATAGATTTGCCGCCGTTGGCATTATCGGCATATTATTTTCCTACTATGTTCAACTTCTTGCATACATCATACGACGGCAGTCAGGAATATTACCTTTTCCAGGTCAGGGCAAACGCAGAGATTGCAAAATGCCCATCGCAACTGATACTAAATGTTGGAAAAAGCACATCTGATTATTTTAACTATTCTATCCTGTCAACAAATCCGGCAATTGATATTTCTTTGAGTACAGATTTAGGAAATCATTTTAAAATAAATTTATCAGGTGGTGTTCTAAATACATCTCTATTTAATGATACGTCCGTAATAGCAGGTGGCATTGAATTACATAATTTCAAGGGATGGATTTTTGCTTTTGATGAAATAATCTTTGAGACCCAGATGCCCTTTATACAGGGTGCTGCAGCAGGATTTGATCCGCAAAAATTTCCGTGGTTTATTTCAGTAAGGAACAAGATTGGAAAATTCCGGTATGGTCTGGCCGCAACAACATCAAACAACGACTACACATTTAATTCATTGGTTTCTTACAACCCGAACTTTGTTCCGCCATTCGGATCAGGCAACGTTTACGCGCCGGAAGGAATTCAATTCAATGGCGCAAACCCCGGCGGAGCGCCATGCTGGTATGGATATGTTGGGTATGAATATTAAAAATTTTCAAGGGGGAACAAAATGAAAAAGTTTTTTGTTTCGGTTTTTATAATTATCTTTGTTTTGTCAGTGTTATCTATAGTGGGTTGTCAAAAACGGGTAAATCCAGGCGGTCCGAGTGCTATAGACGCGGGCATAGCCTCACCAACACCAACGCCGGATTATAATTATAATTTATATCTGTATGCACAGGGAACCCCGCAAGCAAATACGCTTGTTACAATGTCGTCTCAACCCGGAACGGTGCCAACGCAATCAATTACTTTGTATACTAATCCGGATGGTTCGGGAATTTTTGCGGATTTGCATGCGCGCGGCGTGTGGAATATGGATGTTGGCGCAAGCAACGGATATTTGGAAGGCAATTATAGTATCGATACAAGTACAACAACGTTTACAGCTATTGATAGAGGGCCTGGCACAATAACATTTACGTTAAAAGGCTCATCAAACACAACCAGTAATATACCGATCATAGCCAATACCTTGGTGTATACAGCAACGCTGTCTACTGTTGCGCCAATGAATTATAATATATCGCTGTCATCCGATTGCACATTTACAGCGGCAGGAGCATTGCCGGTGAGTTACACAATAAGTACAACCAATGGACTGGGTACGCTTGTAAACAATGGCGACGTGGCGACAATTACGATATCTTTTACTTCAGCGGAAAATGACTACGGCTCCGGATTTAACTTTTGGCTTACGGCAAGTAATAATAAATATACAATTGCAACATCAAAAATGGCTATTGTAAAAGACTGGACGTGTGACATTGCCTGCTATACATACTATTCGGAGATTTTTACCGGATCGGTTGCTGTACAAACTTTATATTTTAATGGAACGGTTGCAGAGTCGTGCCAATTTACTAATTTTATGTACAATATAACAGGCCCTGTTATACCAACAGCAATTTTTCCACAGGTAATAGGATCTGGGCCTGCGGGCAATCAAATTACAGGAATGACAACATCGTATGACAGTGATGATGTTTGGCAAAGCGAACAACTTAATTATTCATCGGGCAACACTACGCAAATTAATCATATGTATACACTTCCGTATGTGGACGTACAGTTTACGGACGAACAATCGCGTGATGTAATTAAAATGCGTTTTACAAATCCATTATATACAACATCATCATCAACATGGACTTGTGGTTGCGCTCAAAACGGGCCTTTTTATTGGTATAATTCAGGTCTTGTACAAGGGGTTCAAATACCATGAATTTTAAAAAAAATTGATGAACAAATAATAGGCCATAAATTCAAGGGAGAAACAAAATGAAAAAGATTTTAGTTTTAATTTTTGCAATCGTTTTAGTTTTGTCGTTACTGTCCGTTGTAAGCTGTAAAAAGAGGTCAAGTCCTAACGGCCCGGTGGACGCAAACGACGGAACGCCCACACCTGAATACAGCTATCAGTTCTATTTGTATACACAAAGCACACCGCAAGCAAATACAAACATTATAATGCATTCTCCGACCCAGGTTGTACCAGCACAAGTAATTGATGCAACTACAGACACAAACGGGGCAATTACTTTCCAAAATTTACATTCTAAGGGAATTTGGCTTGCAGATGTCGGAGCAAGTAACAATTATTTAGAGGCAAACTATAATGTGGACACGACATCAACAACTTTTACCGCCATTAACAGAGGAAGAGGTTCAATTTCTTTAAATTTGGTTAGTGGCACTAACAATGTACCTATTATTGCAAATCAATTAATTTATCAGGCTGTTTTAACAGCACCTGCTCCAATGACATATACGGTCACAGTATTGTCCGACCCTTCCAATATATTATCATCACCAGCAGTTGTCAGTTATACGGTGAGCACAACCAACGGATTAGGTACGCTTGTAAACAACGGAGATGTTGCAACAATAACACTTTATTTTAAAGATGCTGAAACTGACTATGGTACAAATTTTAATATTTGGGTTAAAGCAGTAAGTTCTGCATTTACATTAACCTCGCCAACACAAGCGGTTACCAAAAGCTGGACGGCAAGCATATCTGCCTTTACATACACATCAATAACATTTACCTCAACGACCTCGCGCGGCGCGGGAACTGAATGGGACACCAGCGAAACTTATGAACTTTATAATTTTGCACCTTTTATAACAGGTTCATTTGTGCCGAGCAGTCTTACTCCTATAATAGTTGGTTATGGTGTAAGTTCGGGGCCCGCATTTTTAACAAGCACGGTGTCCGTGGTAAGCTCTGTTATTACTATTACAGGACAAGGGCCAAATCATCAAAGCGCGGAAAGCCCACCTAATCAATTATCATTGTGGGAGCCTGTGCCGTATGTTGATGTAAATTTTGTTGATGATTTGAACAACAATATTATCAAAATGCGGTTTGTTTTTCCTTATTTTACAAGTAACACTGGTACTGGTCCAATTTATATGACCAATGTCGGGAACGTCAACGGAACACAAATACAATAATTGAGGTAAAACATGAAAATAATTAAATGGTTAGTGTTACTATTATGTAGCACATCACTTTTATACGCCGACAACATAACACCAACAGCACAACCCTCCACGCCCACGGCGCAGGCAACAAACGATATATCACAGACGGTACAAAATACTAATGTTTCCGCCAGTATGGCAACAAAGATTGTTTACGATCTTAAAAGCACCTTTCAGGAAGACGGCTGGGGCAATAAGTACACCAGTGAGCTTGGAATAAAGGCAAAACAAACTCTTTTCAATAATTTTACGGCTGAAAGTTATATTCGATTTGTTAAACCTTTTTCAAACAGCAACACGCCGGTTGATATAAATTTAATGACGGCAAAAATAAGCTATGTAGGGCAGTGGTTTACATTTACGGCCGGGCGTGAGGAATTGACTAAAACAATTTCAACACTTAATTATTTTGGACCGTATTGCACGGCCGGGCAAAGATATCTGGATTTAATCGGCATTACTGTTCCTTTTTACCTGAAGGCCGGAGTGCCGGATGTATCAGAACTTGACCTTCCAATTATTGCGTTGTCTTTCTATTATTTCCCAACTATGTTTGACAATGCATATACTACTTATAACGGATATCAGGAGTATTATTTGTGGCAATTAAGGTTTAGTTCGGATGTATTTGAGAATCCAACGCAAATTATCTGTAATATTGGCACAGGAACGACAGAATATTTTGATTATTCAATTTTATCGGGCAATCCGTGTATTGATATATCCGCAAGCACGGATATTATGAGACATGTAAAAATTAATGCGTCTTTCGGGATACTAAACACTGACATGACGGAGCAGACATCCGTAATGGCGGCCGGGCTTGAATTGCATAGTTTTCAAAAATGGCTGTTTATGGTTGATACCGCTATTTTTGAAATGCAATTTCCCCTGGTGTCGGCGCTATCAGAAGGTTTTAATCCTGAAACAGCCCCATGGTTTTTTGTAATAAAAAACACAATCGATAAATTCCGTTATGGATTGGCCGCTTCAAACGCCAATAATGATTTTACTTTTCATAACATCATGGTTAATGGCGTTCCAACGGTTTACGGGTCGGGCAACGTATACGCACCGGAAAGCCTGCAATTCAACGGCGCTCCGGGCGGCGGGCCGAGCTGGTATGGTTATATAGGATATGAGTATTAAAGACAAAAATTTGGAGCAAAGATGAAAAAATTGTTAATAATCGTTACAGCCCTTTTTGTTGGATCATTGCTTTATGCCGGTGATGAGTCCTTACAGTTACAAAAGGACGAAATCTGGGACATGGCCAAAATGTACAAACAAGAAAATGCGAAAAGGGCACAGCGCCTTCCGCCCGCGCCAAAAGCCGTAATTGGAAAAATCGTGCACAGGCAGGGCAGGAAAGCGCAAAAAACTGCATCTAAACAGCAGGCGGCAGCGGTTGTTACCGTTCCGACAAAACCAAACGTTTACAATTTTTCAGCATCAACAGCATGGGGAAATTGTAAAGCCGAGGTCATAGAATATCCCGGGAAACAGTACTTTGATGTGACGTTTGAATCAGAGAATCCGGTTGAGGGACTTGTAATACGTGATAACGGCAGGAAAATGGATGTGTACACAGGCTATTTAAGCGATATCAAGGCCCCTGATGCGCCCATACGTATAAATTATGCTTATAGTCCAATATATCTGATGATATTAAAGACAAATATTGACGGTGAAATACAGCCGCAGATTATTGCCCTGTATAAAAAAGACGTGGTTAAAACTGCGCAATAAAAAATAGGGAGGAAAAATGAAAAAAGTATTATCGCTTGTACTTGTTGGACTGTTGACCCTGATACCGGTCTTATCTTTTGCGGCAACGACTGAGGATAATTTACAGGCCGCAAAGGATCAGACTCTTGACGCGTTAAAAGAACTGCAGAATGCAAAGGGTCCGAATAATAGCGCTGACGCGGCAATTTATCAGGAAAAGGGAAGCGCATACAGCGAATATAAGACATCGGGATTGGGCGCGAATTACTATAGAAAGACGGCCGAGAGCCCTTATACCATGAGTAAAATAGCGGAAGCTATAGCCGCGCTGGCGCAAACCGCGGCTTCAGCTATCGGGACATCAATGCAGCTATCAGCAGCGGCACAAATGGCGTCCCTGGCCGCTGATTTAAAAGCTTCCGGAGTACCGAATTATCAACCTCTGGCAACAAGCCTTGCGGCTGAATCAGGCTATGTTTCTACAGGGGACACGATTTCCGCCCAGCAGACGGCAACAAATATAGCCGCGTGTGCAGCAACAACCATGCCGGTTGATACTTCGTATAAACCGACAACTTCCGAAACAGCCGCTTTAAGTCCCTTTTCACAGTTTTTTAAGGGATTTCTCGATTCTGTTTTACCCGTCTTGTCAAGTGCCGGAATGCAGGTTCTTATGGCCGCGCTGGGTTCAATTTTTGGGCCGTTGGGCACTACGCTGGGAACCATTATGGGCGGGTCTTTAGGGCCAATGATAAGCAATATGGTAACCTGCTGGTTGAATAATACACCTATTAGCGATTCAGGCACTGGGGCAGAGATTGCCACAGGAATAAATACTTACGTAAACGCAACTTCAAATTCAATAACAGCCTCATTTAAAGTCAGTCAAACACCAGTTATTAATCCCGCGACAAGCTCTTCATCATCAGCCGTTGCGGGCCCAACACAGGTTGTGGGCAGTTCAAATCCCGGGGCAACTACAATACAGAAAAGCAGTACGGACGTAAAAGCAGTAAATAATAATTAAAAAGGAGATTGAAAGTGAAGGTAAAAATGGAAAAAGTTTTGTTTCTGACAGTGCTTTTTGTTCTTGGTATTTTTTCGGCTATTTTTGCGGATTCAAATTCATACATGCAGAATGTTATGGCATACGGTAAATGGGTTGTAGGAATTATTGCCGGTATAGTTACTTTAAGTTCGGTAGGTTACCTGATGTGGGGCCTGCATTTACGCAACTCGGGTGATATAAAGGGCGATCAAATGGTTAAAAACGCGCTCTGGACCATTGTAATATGCGCGATTGCCTGGGCCTTGCTCGGCGCGTTTTTGTTTAAGGGCGCGGAATTGAACACCGGAGTAAATAACATTACCAACGGCTGGCAGTAGCGGGTATTGTGATGATAAAAAATTATCCGGTCAAAATAATTTGTTTGCTGCTGTTATTATTCGCACCGTTTGCAATTTATGCGGACGACACGACAAACGCAACGCCCGTGCCTGCGTCGGCACAAATATCCAACAACAAACAGTCATCCAACTGGATTGCACAGGGTATGGAAGAGGCACTGCAATGGTTCTCCAACGCCTGCGGTGTAAATATGGTGGAGCATTATGTTACCAAAGCGGCCGTGATAATTAAAAATGCCTTTGAATCGCTCGTGGACAGCGCTTTTAATATGCTTTGCGAGAGCCTGTTGAGGCTCTGGGATATTAGCACAGGTCAAAGTTTAACTGACTATAGCGGCACACAACACACAACCGACGCAACAACCGGTGTGGTTATAACAAAATCGGTAACAAATACAATTGATATTGGAGTGGGTGCTGCCACTGTAAATTATATATCAGGCACAGTAATGCCTTTTTTATACACGCTTGTTGGAGTTTTTCTTTACATTTTTGTAGTTTTAAAACTGGTTACGGGACTGTTTAAAAACGAAAGTCCAGTACAGCTGGTTGGTTATTTTACAATAGTTGTATTTTTGATAATAAGCTATTCGCTATTGTATAGCGTTGTAATACAGCTTTTTTCACACGTGCTGGGATATATGGGTTTTGACATTGCAAACATAACAACATCAAGTCTCGGCAATAATTTTGCGGCCACGCTTACCAACGACCCGGACACGCTTAATCTGATTTCAAGCACACACAACCTGACATTTCCGGAAATTGACACAATTTATTCAACGCCCGCGGGCATGGTGCATCTCTGGGTTGGCATAGTTGTTGAAATGCTTGTTTCGTGCATATTTATTTATTTCATTGTTAAGATATTGCTATTAAAAGGAATGCAACTGGTCCAGTTGTTTTTGGCTTATTTTCTCGGTATTTTAATAATTCCACTGACGATTTTATCCGGATGGGATATGTTCGTGCGCTGGTTTAAATCTTTTGTCGGCACCTGCCTGTATTCGTTTGTCTGGGGATTATTGTTTATGCTTTTGTTCGCAATATCTTTGAGCAACCTCACGCTGGGTACTACTGCAACCGGGGCGGGATTGCCGTCGATAATAAAATTGATGATGTATTTTGGAGTTTTCATGCTGATGACACAGGTCGGCAAATTGGTTGAATTTTTCACCGGTGGTGATACGTTTTTGAAAATAGCACAGTCAGGCTCGCGTGAATTTGGGTCAATGCTGCGAAGTGCCGGCACAGTTGCGGACATGCCTGCGGCCATGACGCTTCCTCCGGCTTTAGGAGCCGCGCCTTTTGCCGGTGGAGTTATAAATGGTGCCGGTTTTCTTCCTGATATGAGCAAACTTACCGGGTTTGGCGGCAGCGGTGGCGATAGAAATGGCGGAAATGGAGGTGAAAAAAAATCAGAAGTTTTTTCACAGTCTATGGGCAGGGCTAAGGATATTGCCTATACTGCCGCCGCTGGAGGCTTTGGCTCCGGAAGTTCACTGGGTGCGACTTTCAGAAGCGGGGCTAATGATATTATTAAAGCAATACGCAATTCAAAAGGCGGCGGTTCAACACATCCTAATGACGGCTCCGCCACAATTATGCCTGAAAACTTTATAGGTTAAGGAGAAAAAATTGAATATTGACAAGGAAGCGGAAATTCTTGGAGGGTTTACGTCCACGCATATTATGTGGATTGCCGGCGGCGTTGTTGTTGACGTAATAATTGCGTTCATATTTTACGGCATATTCAAGAATTTTTTGACAGCGTTCATTTTTTTTATGTTCCTTGCGGCAAACGTGATTGTAGCCGTGAAATTATCACAGAATTTGCCGGACGGATATTTTTTAAATTTTTTTGAAAGCTTAAGATCGCCTAAAATTTATATGCCGGGAGAGAATAATGAGCCAGATCAAGATAAAGACAAATACTAAAGAAAAACAGCCGTTATATGGCCAGGCAAAGGCTTTAATCGAGGATATGACGGACATCATAGAAGGACATTTAATCATTAATAAGGTCCGGCCGGTGGCCATATACAAATTAACACCGACAACCAACCCAGATACTATTGACACACACAGCGTACAATCAAGTCTTGCGACTTATCAGGGAATTTTAAATGCCCTGGTAACCGGTGAGAAGGTACAAATACTTATTAAAACCAGACCGTATGACCTGCCGGCGCGTATGACTCTATATGACAAGCTAACTTCGGCGGCCCGTGAAGAAAAACAAAAGGAACTAAACAACGCGCTTATGGATAAAAATACGGTACTTGCGGAAAAAATCAGCAATACGCTAAATGACAATTACATTAAAAATAAATATCCCCGGTTTTTAAGGGCATGGCTCGATGAATTTGTGAAGATCAATAACGTATATGATTATGAATATTATATTTTATATGCATATGACCGCGTGAGTTTACAGGATTTGGCCGGTAATGAAACCGATCCCACAAAAACAATGATCAAGAACAAGGATTTTTTGGATATAAATAAAACAGCTTTTTTATCGAATATGAGGCGGTTCGGAAATTTAAGGCCCCTGGAAAAAGAGGAAATCATTCACCTGGTGGAAGACTGCATAAACGACGATGCCGGGAACATTGACGCTGTATATACGTCGTCAAATACAATTGCGCGTACGGCCATTGAACGCAATAAGGATTATCTGCAAATAGGCGATAAATTTTGTCAGACGATATACATTTCGGACCTCCCCATGACCAGTATGGCCGGATTTTTAAAATCCATGCAGTATTTACATCGGCCGTACAGAATGTCTATTATTTTTGAAGGTATCAATCAGGACAACGTGAAAAAACGTCTTGAAAAAGAACTTAAGGTTGCGAGTTCCCAAAATTCAGGATTCATAAAGAATTATGCAACTGAAGATTTGATGAAAAAATACGACAATCTATTACAGCGTAAAGCGGCCGGACAGATCAGTTTTTTAAAATTTGGCTTGTATATTACGCTTATGGAAAGCAGCAAACAAAATCTGTCGGATAGTATAGCATTTGTAAAACAAATTTTTCAGGGAATACCATTCTGGAAGGGTGCATACGAGCAGATGAAATGCTTTAAATCCACATTGCCGTTTTGTGTAAATTATGGAGGACATTCTTATACGGTATCAACAGATGATGCAATATCAACTTTTGACTTTTTTACATTTGACTCCTCAACGACCGAAGGTGGGGCGTTTCTTGGCTGTAATAAACTGCACCAGCCCATCTATTATTATCCATGGAGCGAGGATTTTACGAACGGCAATATGTGTATTATGGGTATTCCCGGCTCCGGAAAATCATTTTCAATTAATACAATACTTGCCAATCTCGGTGCCTGGGGCCATGATGTATTTATCGTAGACAAAAGCAAGTCATACGAGTTTTTATGTAATATGCAGGGGGGGCAATATCTGGCCCTTGACCTTGAAGGAAAATATTCCGTAAACATTTTTGACTGCGTAGATTTTGACGAAGATCTCATTGACGCCACCAGCAATGATAACGACATAAACATTGACGGCACGGTAACATCAAATAAAATCGCTCAAATTGTTGGATTTTTTAAAACCATACTATGCAGTGAATCGGCCAGCGCATGGCAGTTGGAAAGGTCGTTGATAGAAACGGCGATAGCACAGACATATAAAGGATATATGAAAGTGAAAGACGGAAAAATCGACCAGAAAACAACGCCGATACTCTCTGATTTTTGCAAGACTTTTGCGGGTATGGTAAAAGAAAAAGCAGATTGGAAAATACAAATATTGGAGATCTCCGAAAAATTAAACAGTTATATTAAAAATGGCCAATACGCAAAATTCACGGACCGTGCAACAAACATTGATCTATCTGCCTCGTTTATAGTGTTTGACACGTCAGGATTGCCGGAAGATGAGGATTTACAATCTCTTGCCGTCTACATCATCAGCACCTTTTTAACAAAAAAATTCAAGCAGAATAAGAAGCGGGGCAAAAAGCAACTACTCATGGTTGATGAAACCTGGACGCTGGCCAGGTTCGCCGCTGGTGTGACGTTCCTGCTTAATTTGTCGAAGAGATCGCGCCATATGGGGCTTGTATGTGCCTTTGCCACACAGCAGATGTCGGACTTCATGAACAACCCGGATGCGGCGCAACTGTTTAAAAATGTCGAAAATTTTATCCTTTTTAAACAATCCGATGCTGATCTGGGCAATATACAGAAGAATCTGGACCTAAACGACCAGGAAAAGGCCCTGATAGGCTCACTTGACCAGGTAAAAGGGGAATATTCAGACGCGTTTGTGAAGTTTGGCAAGCTTGGGTCCAACCTGGTAAAGATAAGGCCCAACCCGCCGTTAAACTGGATTGCCACAACTAACAAGACCGACGCGCCCATAAAGGCGCGGGTATTGAAGGAAGAAAATTACAATTATGAAAAAGCGATAGAGCGATTAGTCGCAACAGGAGGAAATTAACATGGCAGACAAGAATGTAAATAAGAATATTTATGATGAAATGGACATCGGGGATGTACCAAAAGCAAGCGGGCCGAAACTGCCCGCAGTAGGCTCCGGCAAATTTATTGCAATTGGCGCCGGGTTTTTAATTGTAGTTGTAATTATCATATTTTTCATATTCAGCGGCAATTCCGGCACATCACAACGCATAGCAGCAGCCAAAAACCTGCCAATTTCCGAAACTGACAGCGAGGTAAATACGGTAAAAGCATTTGCGGCGAAATTTCTGGACAAATTCTACTGGTACAACCGCGATTCATATTTGGACATAAGAAATGACCTTGAAAAGATGATGACCGTAAATTTTTTGGAAAAATATAAGGTGAAATATTACGACAACGCTTTTGAACAGGACATCATTGACGCTGATTTGATTATAAGTCCCACATATGACGCTATAATGTATAAAAAAGACGGTGATAAAACATATGTAAGGGTCCTTGGGGACATTAAATATGAAAACGGCCGTACAGGAGCCTCGAGGACAAGCGTTTCTACATGGACGCTCACAATAGTTAATCAGGACGGGCAGTATCTCGTTGATGATTTTAAAATTGAGATCGGAAAATAAAAAATGGAAGAAATCAAATCATTAGGCCGGACTGAATTTACAGAAGTTGAATTAAAACAACGCCGGGATCTCTTTTTGCGCTATTATGCCAACGCGCAGGCTTATTTTTCAGCGCAAAATTACAGGGAAGCCTTCAAAGAGATCCGCCATGCCGGCGAGATCGACCCGTTGAATATGAAGCTTGCACAACTGGCAATCGAGATATTTAAACGCACACAGAATGGCGAAAATCTGACCGCTATTTGTGAAAAAATGATTGAAATTGAACCGGACAATATAGACTTACAGCTTGACCTTGCCCTGGGCCATTTCCTCATAGGCAATTATCCGGCTGTCATTGATGCATGCACGTATATTTTGACAAAGGACTTGAATGATTCACAGGAATTAACCTGCACAGAGCTTCTTGCCGACGCCCTGCGCAAGAAAAACGAATTTGAAAAAGCCAAAAATTATTATTTAAAAATTGTGGAGCGTGTAACAGGCGTTCATAGGATACTTATTAAGCTGACAGGCTGTTATTACAGGATTGGGGACCATAAAAACGTGGTTGTTACAGCCGGCCGGCTCATTGAAATGGGGTATAACGACCAGAATATTATAAATCTGTATAATTTTGCAGTTGAAAAGACCGAAAAGAGTATAGGCAAATTGTATAAGCCAAAAAGTTTTTTACAGTCCCTTTTCCGCAAAAGTTACGACCCTGCCTACGCACATTTGATGAACCTGGAGCTTGAAAAAGAACACGCAGAGCGCAGGGTGGACACAGAACAGCGTAAACGTTATACGGACACATTAACCGGGTCAAATAACCGCGCATTTTTTGATGAGAGACTTTTAAGCTATTTTACTCCAGACACCACTACTCAAAGCGCCGGGTTTGTATTTTGTTTTTTTGATATTGATAAATTCAAAACTATTAATGACGAGTACGGTCACAAAATGGGCGATGCTGCTTTAATTGAATTTTCAAAGATAGGCAAGGATTTTTTCAAACAGGATTTACCGGACGGCAAAAAACAGGTTGAAACGTGGTGCAGATACGGCGGGGAAGAATTTGTTGCCCTATATTTTGGCGATAAAGCGGCCGCGTTCAAAAAGACAGAAAAATTTAGGCTCTATATACAAAGTACATTACATATAAAGGTTCAACAAAGCCAGGGAAAGCCGGTTAGGATTGTAACATGCAGCGGCGGACTTGCGGAATATCCGGCAGAAGTTAAAGACTTTACTGAAGCCCACCAGTTGGCAGACAAAAGGCTTTACTACGCAAAGAACCACGGCAGAAATCAGATTGTAAAAGACGGCGACGGCTGGACGACGTCACTGCCTGCCGAAAACAAATAAACAGTATTAAAAAGTTCATTGCAGGGCATTCCGCAGGGCATTCCTTTATTTTTTCCCTTGCATTTACCCCGAATTCTCATTAAAATAGAGTCCATGTTTATGAATGGCTATATAATAATGAAAGGCGATTGTCCGGAGGGAAAATGAAACACGCTATAAAGCTTACTTTTTCGATAACAATGCTTATATTTGTGGTTTTTTCATGTTCGTGCGTACTTGGCAAGACGACAAATACGGCAAAAACAGATGAGGCCGCGGTTTCACCTGTGACATCATACGCGGTTCCTCAGGCGGTAACAACCGTCGCGGCCACTGAAGCCGTCAGTAAGCAGGCCTCAAATCATGAAACTAAAACAGCCGTAACCCATAAGGCTCCGGTTAAAAAAGTAAAAACTGTGGAAACCGCAAACGCCGGACCGATTCCGACGCCGGACGCATTAACAAAGCTTGTGGACGATATCAAAGCGGCTGATAAAAACTTTTATGCCACGAAAACAAATATAACATTAAAGACGACATATACACAGGCCCAGGCATCCGGCGCGGCGCAGGCTCCCCAGGTGGCAAAGGGCGCGGCAATAATTGAAAAAAAGGACAAATTCCGCGTCCATTATACCGAGCCGACAGAACAGATTATGGTTTCCGACGGGAAGACAATATGGATATATACCCCGGAATTAAAGCAGGTAATGAAACAGTCCATGGAAGGCGCGGATATGAACGCGAAAGTTTTTACGGATATGGGGAACTCAATCGCGCGTTATGTAAAAAATTCCAAAACCACGCTTACGTCGGATGATAATACATATTCACTTGACATGTTTCCGTTAAAGGACAGCGGGCTTAATTACGAAGAGGTAACGGCAAAGATAGACAAAAAGAGCATGGAACCGGTTTATCTTTCCATGAAATACGACGGGGCGCTGATGGAAGTCACCTTTGAGGATACCGTAAATTATACAAAAGCGCAGGCCGCAAAGGAACCGTCGCTTTCGTCCAAAAATTTTAGTTTTAAGGCGCCTGAAGGCACCGAGGAGATCGACGCGGCAAGCCTTACGGGCTCAATGCAAAAAGACTCCGCGAAATAAGCGGATAAGAGAAAAAGGAGATTTATGGCTATAAAAGGATACGGGGAAATATTAAAAAGGGCAAGGGAAGAAAAAGGGTTTTCATACGCCGAACTTCACAAGATACTCAAGATGGATCCTTCATACATCAAGGCTTTAGAGGACGAAAATATGGCGCACTTTGAAAAGCCCATTTATATGAAGCTTTTCCTGAAAACATATTCAAGGTTCCTGAAGCTTGACACGGCGGAAATGATGGAGATGTTCGATTATTCTCCCGAGGTCGTGGAGGCGGAAAAAAAGGACAGGATAAAGCCGAAAGAGCGAATTGTCGTGGGCGATATAATAAAGGAAACCGAACCCAGGGAACTTGAATCCGTCAAGGGGATAGACCTGACCATAATGAGCAGTAAAAATATAATAATGATAGGCGCGGGAATCGCGGTTGTGATTATCGCGGCCATCCTGGTATTTGTTTTCGCGGGAAAAAGCAAACCCGCGGCGCAGGCGGCGGCGGCCAATATTTACACCGCGACTGTTACGGCGCCTGCAACCCTTAACATAACAATCCACGCCAAGGAAGATGTATGGATGAAGGCTCGTTATGAGGGGAGCCCCGAAGATGACTTTTTGCTGAAAAAAGGGGAAGATAAAAATTACAAGGACATTAACAGGATAGTTTTTCTTGTCGGCAACGCGGGCGGCGTTGAATTTACTGTCAACGGCGATTCAATAGGCGCAATAGGCGAAGCAGGCGAGGTCATAAACGGCCTGATATTTGAGGCTGGAAAGAACTGGTACATCGACAAATCAGAGGGATTTAAAAGGGGAAACCATAGCAGGGTAGAGGACACACCCACACAGGTTCCTGCACCGACGGCAAGCGCACCAAAACCGGCTGTTGAGGCGCCGACGGCATCCACCGTTTCGGCAAAACCCTGATAAATAAAAATATCGTATAAAGGAGGTTTGATATGGCGTCAGAGAGCTCGTTCGATATAGTTTCAAAAATAGAAATGCAGGAAGTGGTCAATGCAATTGACCAGGCCATGAGGGAGATAACCACAAGGTATGATTTCAGGGACACAAATACCAACATAGAGTTAAAACAGGAAGATCATGAAATAGTAATAACCACAACCGACGACTACAAAATAAAGGCCTCAGAGGAAGTATTGAGGGGCAAGATGATAAAAAGGGGGGTGCCGCTCAAGGCCCTCGCAAGCGAACCGGCAGTTCAATCCGGCATGAACAAGATGGTCATGAAAATCAAGATACAGGAAGGCATTCCCCAGGAAAAGGCAAAGGAAATAGTGAAATTCATAAAGGAACAGAACCTGAAAAAGATACAGGCTTCCATACAGAAGGACGTAATCAGGGTTACGGCCCCGAAAAAAGACGACCTGCAGGCCGTGATGCAGGCGGTAAAAGGCCATGATTTCGGCATAGATACGCAGTTCACGAATTACAGATAGGCCCTGATGATGCCATTCGCGGGTATTAACGCCGGGGAAAACAGGAAATGAGGCTCGGCGTTATTTCGCTCGGATGCCCGAAAAATACTGTCGATACCGAAGTTATGCTTTCCTACCTGAAGGATTTTCACCTGACAAACAATCCTGAAAAAGCCGATTATGTAATTATAAATACATGCGGTTTTTTACAGGCATCCCGTGACGAGGCTGACGGCGCCATCGGAGAAATGCTTTCCTTAAACGGGCCGAAGGTTATAGCGGCGGGATGTTTTGTCACAAAAGATATAGCCAATCTCAGAAAAAAATATCCTGGCGTCCACGCATGGCTGGGGGTCAATGACATCGCAAATATCAGGAGAGCCGTCGACATAGGCGGAGTATATACTTCCTCAAAACCATGCATATATTCCTCGGGCGAGCATACGGCCCTTTTAAACGGCGTATCCGCGTATGTAAAAATTTCCGAAGGCTGCGGCCACAGGTGTTCTTTCTGCACAATTCCGTCGATAAAGGGAAAGTACAGGTCGCGTAAGATACAGGATATAGTAAGCGAGATAAACAACCTGGTGGATTCAGGGGTAAAAGAGATAAACCTGATAAGCCAGGATCTGGCCTATTACGGAAGGGATAATTACAAAAAACCGGTTTTGCCGGAACTTCTTAAAAAAATATGCGCATCAACGCGGAAATATTTCTGGATAAGACTCCTTTACCTTTATCCCGACGCTGCCGTAATTGACGGCGTCATCGGGGAAATGAAAAAGGATGAAAGGATATGCCGTTACCTCGACATCCCTTTCCAGCATGTATCTGATAAGATACTCTCCTCGATGAGGCGCGGCCACGGAATTGACAGGATTACCGGCATAATCAGGGACGCGCGCCGGTCCATTGACGGGCTCTGCCTGCGTTCCTCGTTTATTACAGGCTATCCCGGCGAGACTGCCGCGGATTTTTTGGCACTTAAAAAATTTATTGCCGCCGGATATGTTGACAAAGCGGGCATCTTTGCCTATTCCGACGAGCCGGGCACGCACGCTTTTACCCTGGAAAAAAAAGTGAAGGAAAAAACCGCGCTTGAGCGGCAAAAAATATTAGCCCTTGCCTCGGCAGAGGTTTGCTATTATAATAACAGCAGGGAAAAGGGTAAAATGAAAAAAGCGCTTGTTATAGGGCGCAGGGCAAATGGGATTTACATTGCCAGGACGCAGGAAAATGCTCCGGATATTGACGGTTATGTTGTAATAAAGTCCAAAAAATCCCTTAAAACCGGAAAGTTTTACGATTGTAAAATAACCAAATACTCAAAATTTGACCTTGAAGGTGCGGTTTAAATGGAAAAAAAGAAAATCAGCGAGTCACTGAGGAAACTGCCGAACAGGATCACCATATTTCGTATGATGATTATAGTAGTATTTATTCCGTCTATTCTGGCCGCCAATATCGTCTTTAATTATGTCGCACTTTTTTTGTTCATCGTAGCTGCCATATCGGACTGGCTCGACGGTTTTCTTGCCAGAAAATACAACATAGTCAGCGATTTCGGCAAGGTCATGGATCCGCTGGCGGACAAGATTCTTGTGATATCCACACTGCTCTGTTTTGTGCAGATGAACCTTGTGCCGGCATGGATGGTGGTAATAATAATCAGCAGGGAATTTTTGATTAACGGCATAAGGATCATGGCGGCGCAGGGTGGCAAAATAATCATGGCCTCAAACTGGGGAAAGGCAAAAACCGTGATTGAAATGACGGCCATCACAACTGTTTTGTTCCTGAAAGTGGTGCAGGACACAATCGAGTATTTTAACGAAAGGCAGACATGGGAGGAGATTCTCATGAGGCTCGGAAATGCCGGGGACATTCTCGTCCAGGTCGTATATTACGCGCCGTACTGGCTGATGTTTCTGGCCGCGACGGTATCGCTCATCTCCGGACTTGATTATTTTTTCAAGAACAAACGCATGTTCGACGACGGGATATAACAAATGAGAAAAATTATAATAATATTCACCACTTTTTTTTATACAGGGTATTTCCCGAAAGGATCCGGCACCGTCGCCACGGCCGCCTTTGTCCCTTTTTATTTCCTCTTTTTTAAGGCGATGAACCCGTGGCTCTACGCGTCCATAACAATAGCTCTCTATTTTCTGGGCGTCTGGGCGTCAAACTACGCCGCGGTTATTTTCAAGGATGAGGACCCGTCGCAGGTTGTCATAGACGAGGTTGTGGGGTTCCTGATAACCATGTTCATGATACCCTTCACATGGAAAAGGCTCATCGTGGGTTTTTTTGTGGCCAGGATACTTGACATCATAAAACCCTTTCCGGCATACCAGTCACAGGCGCTGCGAGGCGGAAACGGAATAATGGCCGATGACGCAATATCGGGTTTCCAGGGGCTCGCGTTGATGTGGATACTGATCTATTTTAAGGCCATTTAGAAAGTAAAAATTTAAAATTTAAAACCAAAAATTACAACCTCAAAAGTAAAAGCCAGGAAATTTCCTTGATTTAAAAATTTAAAAGCTGTAATTTTTGGTTTTGAATTCTAAATTTTCCGAAGGGAAAGACAATGATTACTATGAAAGAAAGGCTCTCGGAATCACCGGAGATACAGAGGCTGTTGTCCCTAATCAAATCAGGGGAGAGGAACATATTCGCGGAAAGCGTCGGCGATTCTTTCAAGGGGATCCTGTATTCAAAAATAATATCCGAAACGGATAAAGACATAATAATAATAACATCTTCCGAGCAGCTTTTCGGGCTTTATTCGGAGATATCCAGCCTGAGGGATTACTTCAAGACCGGCGCGGACATACTATTTTATCCCGAAGACGATTCGCTGATATACCGCAACATACAGGCTTCCAGGGAAATTTCGAAATCACGGGCGAAGGTTTACGAGATAATATTTAAAAAGCAGAGAAAAATTTTGATTACCGACATTAACGCCGTGGTGGAAAAGATACCGGCGGCCGCGGAGATAAAAAAATTCCGCGTGAGCCTGAAAACCGGCGACAGGCTGGTGCCGGAAAAAATATCCGAAATGCTTTCCGGCAATAAATATGAAAGGGTGCTGAAGGTCGAGAATGTTTTTGAGTATTCCGTCAGGGGGTCGATAATAGACATTTTCTCCCCCGACTACGATTATCCGGTGCGCATAGAGCTATCCGGCGACACGATAGAATCGCTCAGATTTTTTTCCACGGATACGTATTCAACCACCAGCCATATTACCTCCGCGGAGCTGCTGCTTTTTAACCCGGGGAGCAAGGATAAAAGCGAGACATCCTCCATCCTGGATTATTTTGACTCCAAAAATACGCTGATAATAACCGATGATGTCGACGCCATAAAAGGAGAAATAATAGACAAAATTAAAAAGGTGGAAAAATATATCGGCAGCGGCGATATAAAGGAAAACCTTTTTACCCTTCCCGCGGCCTTCAGGAAGATGGCCCCTTTCCGGAAACTGAAGACATTTTCCGTGATGAAATCGACGCACGGCGTCAGCTTCAAACTGCGCCTGAACCCGGCGTTTAACAGGGATATAAAAGTTTTCTTTGATTATATGAGGACGCTTTCCGACGGCGGCTATTTTACGTGGATAATATCGGACAACGACGGCGAAACAATGCACCTGATGGAGCTTTTTGAAGAATATGATAAAAACAACGGAGTGAACCTTTTAAAAAATACCGATTTTTTAAGCGCAAATTTTTACTCGGGCTGCGCCCTGCCTGACGCGAAGGCCTGCTTTATTTCCAACAGGGAAATATTTTCCCGGTACAGGGGGAAATACGCCGCGCGCAGGAAGGACAAAAACTTAAAGCCCGTAAAACATTATATGGAACTCAAGGAAAAGGATTTTGTCGTACACAGGGAACACGGCATCGGCGTTTTTGAGGGGATAAAAACCATGAACATAGACGACGAAAATTCCGATTTTATATATCTGCGTTACGACGGCGACGACAAGCTTTATATACCTGTATATAAAATAGGGATGATAGACAAATATGTGGGTTCCGAAACATCCCCGCAGCTTTCAAGGCTGGGGAGCGGCGGCTGGCGAAAAACAAAGGAAGAGATACAAAAACAGCTCCACCTGATGGCGGAAGAACTGCTGCGTATATATGCCAGGCGCGAGGTGGCTGGCGGCATTAGGTATCCCGGGGACGATGCGGCGCAGAAGGAGTTTGAAGACGCCTTCATATACGACGAAACTCAGGACCAGGAAACGGCTATCAGGGACGTCAAGGCGGATATGATGAAGGAAAAGCCGATGGATCGCCTTGTCTGCGGCGACGCCGGGTTCGGAAAAACTGAAGTGGCCATGAGGGCGGCATTCAAGGCTGTAAATTCCGGCAGGCAGGTGCTGGTGCTTACCGCCACAACACTTCTGGCGCAGCAGCATTATTTCACCTTTAAGGAACGCATGGCGGATTATCCATTTAATATTAAGATGCTCTCCAGGCTCGTGCCGCAGAAGGAAAAAACCGGGATACTAAAGGAGATAAAATCCGGCGCCGTGGATATCCTGATAGGAACAAGTTCCGTTCTGGGCGGGCTTGTCGAGTTCCGCGATATGGGTCTCATTATAATCGACGAAGAACAGCACTTCGGGGTAAAAAACAAGGAACACCTGCGCGACAAGTACCCGAAGGCGGATGTTCTAACTCTTACAGCCACGCCGATACCAAGGACACTATATTTTGCCATGTCAGGGATTAGGAATATTTCGACAATTACCACCCCGCCTCCGGGCAAAAGGGCAATAGAAACCTATATAGCCGAGGAGCGGCCGGCAATCATAAAGGAAATAATTTTGAGGGAAGTTCTGCGCAAGGGGCAGGTTTTTTACGTCCATAACAATATCAAGACCATCTTCAGCGTCAAGGAAAAACTTGAGCAGAGCCTTCCCGGAGTGCGTTTCCGCGCGGCCCATGGAAGGATGGATAAAATGCAGCTTGAAAAAATAATGGTGGACCTGCTGAAAAAAAAGTATGATGTGTTAATCAGCACAACCATAATAGAATCCGGGCTTGACCTGCCGGACGTAAATACCATAATAGTGAGTTCCGCCGACAGGTTCGGCCTATCACAGCTTTACCAGCTGCGCGGCAGGGTGGGCAGGCGCGACAGGCAGGCTTACGCATACCTGCTTGTGAAGGATGTAAAATACCTCTCCGGAATAGCAAAGGAAAGGCTCAGGACCATCGAAAGTTATGTTGACCCGGGCGCCGGGTTTAAAATTGCCATGAAAGATATGGAACTGCGCGGCGCGGGCAACCTGCTCGGGACCAAACAGCACGGCAACATGGAAAAAATAGGGTTCGAGCTTTACTGTAAAATGCTCGAGGAGGCTGTAGCGAGGCTCTCAAACGCCGATTATGACGAGGAGATAGACACAAAAATAAAGGTGGACTTCAAGGCCTTTATACCGGAAAGTTATATATGGGATTCCGGTGAAAAACTGCGCGTTTACCGCAGGCTTTTTGCCGCCCGTACCATGGATGAGATAAAGGAAATCGGGGATTATATGAAGGACGCCTGGGGTGAGGTTCCACAGGAGGTAAAAAATATCCTTTTTGTTGCGGCGCTAAAGGCGCTAGGGAGGAAATTCAAGGCCTATGAGATAAGGGCGGCTGAAAATATGATAGTTATTTACTGGAGCGAAAAGCCCGTCGAAGATGCGAAAAAGTTTGCCGAGGCGAATAAAAAGACGGTGAAAACAGCCGGGAATAAAATGGAAATATCGGTTTCGGGGCGTAAAGGGGCGGCCGAGGCCATTGGAAGCATAATACAATAGATACTGGTCGAAAACGGTTTTAGTTTAGCGGGTGGGACTTTTTTAAGTAACGGCCACCCGATATTATAAGGGTTTTAGTGGCGCCGGGTCTTAAAAAAGTCCCACCCGCTAAACTCCTGGTTTAAATAAAACATATTTTTTCTATAGTACCCAACAGGAGGGAATATGAAAAAACTATGGGCGTATATTTTAGAAACCCGCGCGGGTATATTATCCACAACAATCATACCGGTGATGCTGGGAAGCGTGATAGCCAGACGCGGCGGGGCGGTATTTAAGGCGGATATTTTTTTCCTTACACTCGCCGGATTCTGCCTTATTCACCTGGGGACAAACATAATCAACGACTACTTTGACGCTTTAGATGGCACAGATAATGTGAATGCGGGATTTATACCGCCGTTCTCGGGAGGGTCAAGGATGCTCCAGAAAGGGAGGTTGTCTCCGCGGGAAATACTGGCGGAAGGCATACTGCTGTTTCTGGCGGCTGCAGCCATGCTTGCGGCCGTATCATTGAAAGCAGGCCCGTCCATATTATGGTTTCTGGCGGGAGGACTTGCGGCCGGGATATTTTATTCCGCTCCTCCTTTTAAAATTTCCCGTACGGGTTTCGGCGAGATACTGGTAGCTGCTGTTTTTGGGCCGCTGATTACGCTTGCGGCGTTTATGGTACAGGCGGGGGCATGCAGCGCTGTACCCGTCATAATATCCATCCCGGCAGGACTGCTTACGGCAGCTTTCGTAATAATGGCCGAATTTCCCGACTTTGAGGCGGACAGGGATACGGGAAAGGACAATCTTGTTGTAAGGCTCGGCAAAAAGAACGGGGTGATTCTTTACGCCGTTGTTTCAATTGCGGCGTATGCTGTAATAGCCGCTGCGGCATTATCCGGGTTTGTCCCAAAAGCATGCGGGTTCGCCATTTTCGGGTCGCTGTTTTCCGTTTATGCGGCTGTTGAACTTTACCGAAAATACGAAACCCCGGGAAAACTCGGATTGGCCTGTGCTTTGACGCTCGTTTCACATATGATTGCCGGAGCGGCACTGATAATTGCTTTTATCATTTAAAAAAAAAGCGCCCTGCGGCGCCTTTTTTAATTGTTGAAAACTTTTATTTTAAGGAAGATTCGTAAATTTAAGTTTGTTGTCCGCAATCTTGTAATAGCACATCTTTACGTTCTTCAGGCCGGCTTTTGCCACAATTCTGTTTGCATCGCCCTTCAATGGGTCCGGGACCATCAAAAAAAATGTCCCGAGCTGTTCGGATATTCCCTTCCAGGCGATTGCTTCGCCTTCGGTGACGGTTGATTCCGTCTCCACCTTGAAAATATATGTAATCGGGTTTTTTACGATAAGATCCACAGTCACGCCTTTCATGACGGCTTTTTGTGTTTCCAGGTTCGTGCTTACCATCTGGGCATTTTTTGACCTGTATATTCCGGCCAGAGAACTGATAATCGTATCGTGCATCTTCATTTCTTTCGGTGAACGCATTGACATTTTATACACCCCTCATGATTAAAATATTATCCCCGGAACAACCCTATACTTCGCTCCATTTTATATAGCCGGGCAGGAATTTTACGTTCAGGTCCGCGTTGTATGGAAGAAGCCTTACGGTAAAGTTAACGGTTCCGGAGGATTCCGGTTTTATTAAGGCTTCAAAAATGATATTTTTA
>Ga0224555_1001760_pt1 | contig 28223 bp, 26 predicted proteins | sample 714S23034metaG_FD_180687 | JGI IMG/M metagenome (GOLD analysis project Ga0224555, IMG submission 180687) | Peat soil microbial communities from Stordalen Mire, Sweden - 717 S2 30-34 | ecosystem: Environmental > Terrestrial > Soil > Wetlands > Peat | place: Sweden: Norrbotten County, Stordalen...
ACCTCGAGCACCTCGACAACTGCTGCCTGCACGTCCTGAGCCCCGCCCGCGAACTGGTGCCCCTGTGCGCCTACCGCCTCACCGGCGCCCGCGGACAAAGGCTCTCCCGCACCCTCGCCGCCAACCGAACAACAGAAAACCCTTACTAATCAAAATCGCCGCTCTTATTGATTGCGAATCATTCCCTGCAATCTGCGCATGAAGGCCTGTCTTTTCTCCAAGACAATTTACCGTCCGAGGCTGAATCCCCCCCATCTGGATGATATTCTGGCCACCGCGGCGAGAAAACCGGCCGGCAGGACGAAGTGAATGCAACTGCGGCCCGCGCATCTGCACCGAGGGAGCGAAACGGCGGAGTTTGCAGCGCCCCAACCGGGTTACTGAAGACAATCTACCCTCTGCAAAGGAATGAAGACGAACGACGATTGGCAGCAGCCTGTAACCATCCGCCCGATCGGAGTTGTGATCTCCGAGTTGAAGAACTTTGACCAGATTCCGACCTATCGCGAGGAGAGCTGCCTTTTGATCCGCGAGGATCTGACCGAAGGTTTGCTGGGCCTGGAACACTTCTCGCACCTGCACGTCGTCTACCGGCAGCACCGCCGCGAGGAGTGGAAGAGGCGCGCCCACATTCCCGAGGGCGAGGAGCAGCTCACCATGCCGTTGATGGGCGAGCCGACCTGCAAGGGCATCTTCACCAGCCGCTCTCCGGCGCGGCCCTCCGGCATGGGTTCCTGCATCGTCGAACTGCTGCGGCGCGAGGGCAACCGACTGTATGTCCGCGGTATCGATGCGGTGGATGGCACGCCCATCCTCGACCTCAAAATCTATATTCCGCGCTACGATAGTTTTCCCCTGGCCGATGCGCCGCTGCACTGGTGCCAGAAGACCGAGATGCTGACCACCTCCCGGCTGCTTCACTGGGGCACGATGAACGTGGCCTTGACGCTGGGCATGAGAGCCGGCCGGCGGGCGATGCACGAACTCGGATTGACACGCGGAGGCGCCACGCGCGCCGTGGTTCACGGAGGCGATTTCTTCGGCCAGGGAGTCGAGGCGGTGACCGGCTGCAGCGTGATGCACGGCACCATGAGCTTCGAGGAAAAGGCCAAGTCGCTGGCCGATTGGTTCGTCCTGCTGGAAGCCGATGGACGCAGCATCGAGGTACGGGTGAAGGACCAGCTCTACGCGGGCGCCGACGAGGTGCTATCGCTGGCTGACGAACATCTGTTCACCGTCGGCAGCCTCACCAACGCCGTCAAGGGGTAAACCGTGGCGCGCTGGCGCACCGCACCCAAGGCACCCAGGAGTCGGGAACGGTGCGTTTCAGCCCAGGGCTGTTTACCAAAATGACCGAGATTGAAACTGCACTCAGCGCCGTTGCAGAGCTGGCCCGCAAGGCTTAGGAATCTGCCTAAAAACTCGATTTTGGGTGAAGGGTACGGGCTTTAGCCCGTACATCTTCAAAGGCAAGAATGGATGAGGGCTTTAGCCCCTGATGGAGGTTTTTTCGCGGCTATTTGCATTCCCACAGCGGCTAACGCCGGCAATTGAATCTAGCTCTCAACGGACGGGCTGAAGCCCGTCCCCTTCAAAACTCATAGTTTTTAAACAGAGTTCTTAGGAATCGCGCTCTATGGCGTCCTGCGCCTCGAAACGCTCGTCCGCCGTGGCTCCGTGAACGCTTTTGCCCGCGTACCAGCCAGTGCGGGCGACCTCGAAATGATCGAAGGCTGGAACATAAGGCTTGATGTCGAGCAGCGGAGTGCCGTCCAGGATATCGACCCCCTCCACAAAGAGGCAATTTTGCTCAATGCTCAGAAGACGCACCGCGGAAATCCCAATGTGATTGGGGCGGGCCGATGAGCGGGTGGCAAAAACCCCGCGCTCCTGGTCGTCCAGGTAGGGACGGACGATCAACTGCGGCGCGGAGGCGCGATCCAGCAGGTAAATCAGCCAGATGCGCTCAAATCCCGCCACATCCTTGAGCCCCTCGGCGAACTCCGGGTAGACTTCCACGACGCCCTGAGTGTTGCCGGCAGCCGCCACTTGAATCGGCGTGCCCTTCGCATGGAGAAAGGGTGTGCGGATCACCCCCAGCGCGGCCATTCCTGGTACGGCGGCGCGAAAATCTAATTCCGGGTTGTACATAGGCCCTCATGTGTGTATTATCGTCGCGTATAGAATACAATCCTTCCTTGAGGAGTGGTAACCGCCGACTATGGACGTTCGAACAAATCTCGCAGCATTCAGAAACAAAAGAGGCCTCGCGGCCGCGCAACTGGCCGCCGAGATCGGCGTCAGCCGCCAGACCGTGTATGCCATCGAGGCGGGCACCTATGTCCCGAATACAGCGGTCAGCTTGAAGTTGGCGCGCGTCCTTGAGACCACGGTCGAAGAGTTGTTCGAACTCGAGCAGGAGGAGAAGATTCAGGAGGAGATTGCCGAAGCCACCCTGCTGGGCGATACGGAGTCGATGCTGCCGGGGCAGCTTTTGCGGCTATGCAACGTGAACGATCACCTGGTGGCCGTGGCGCCCGAGCCGGGAAGCTGGGGCCTGCCGCCTGCCGATGCCGCGCTCCTCGAGCCGGTTCGCAGCGGAAAGCGCAATGCCACTGCGAAGGTCCAAATCTTCGGGGACAGGTGGAAGAAATCGGCGCGCGTCATGATCGCCGGTTGTGATCCCAGCGTCTCCATTCTGGCGCATTCGCTGCAAACCCAGGGCTGCGAACTGGTGGTCGCCTTCGAACACAGTTCACGCGCGCTCGAATTGCTCCAAGAGGGATTGGTGCACATCGCCGGCACCCACCTGGTGGACAAGGTTACCGGCAAAGTCGATCTTCGGCCCATCACCAAGTTGTTCGGCCGGAACCCCGTGGCGGTGTTCTCCTATGCCCTGTGGGAGGAAGGACTGGTAACGGCTGCGGGCAACCCGAAACACATCGCCGGGATAGCCGATCTGGCGCGCAAGGACGTGCGGTTTGCCAATCGCGAGCCGGGAGCTGGCTGCCGCCGCCTGCTCGATGACCTGCTGCACGAGGCCGGGATTGCCGCCACCCAGGTGAAAGGTTACGACCGGATCATCGCGGGACACCTTCCCGCCGCGCGCCTCGTCCGCAGCGGCGAGGCGGACTGCTGCGTCAACACTTCCTCGGTGGCGCGCGCTCTCGGTTTGGACTTCGTTCCCCTGGCGCAGAAGCCCTACCATTTGGTTATCCGCCGCAAACAGCTCAATTTGCCGCCGATTCAGACGCTGATCGAAACCCTGGGCCGCGCATCATTCCGCCGCGAGGTGGAAGCCTGCACCGGTTACAGCATGAGGACGGCCGGAGATCGTCTCGTCTGAGAAATCCGCGCGAGCCGTCGTATGAATGCCGGTTCGGCCAGGGGCAAAGCTTTTCCCGGCAAGTCTTTCGTTCAGAAGGGGCGCGGCTTTAGCCGCGCCCCTTCTGCGAGCAGTTGAAACCTTACCATAGCGGTTCCACAATTGCTATAAACCGAAACCACAGCCGCTGGGTGGCTTTTTCCTCATGAAAAAGCCACCTTGCACAGAGTTGGTCAGTGTACGTGAATTGGAGAACCGCTCTAACGTGGGGTTTCGAGTGCCGTGCGAGGTGGCGCGGCTTCCCTCTACAGCAACGGGAGAGCCGCTTTAATCCTTGTTTTTGGCTTTAGAGGTAAATTTGCGCAGAACAAACTCCTGAACCAGACTGCTGACCAGCCGCTCGCCGGTGTCGATGGAGAAACTCTCGAAGGTGCGCCCCACGCCGCGATTCGACGCCGGATAGTAGGCGTTTGAAATGGCGGCCGAGGCCAGATCACCACCTATGCTCGAGTAGTTTGGCTGCCGCCGTCCATTGTCTCCCTTGCAGACGAATGAATTGGAGAGCGCATGTAAAGTGCGGGACATTTTTGTGCCCGTGCCCTGGTAGAAGTAGCGCGGATCCTGATGCAGAAGCGATGGCAGGATGGCGCCACCGACCATGATGTCAGTAAAACCGCCTGTGTAGACAGCGCCGATACGCTGACCGTACCCCTTTGCACCCTCGACGTAGTTGGGGTTGCGGGCCGCCTGGTCGATACCGGCCATGAAAGCCGCTCCGGCGAAGGTAACCGGATCGACGGAGACCCTGAGGGCCAGCTTGAACTTCAGCTTCGTCGTGAGCGGCACGGCATTGTGATCATAAACGACGTAGAAATTGGGAATAAAGCCGAAAACGCGCTGCTGCTCCTCGACCTTGACCTGTTCGACGGCAATCTGCTCGGGGGAAGCGTGGACGATCACCAAGGTCACGCCCCCGGAAATCCTGAGCTGGCAGCCCGTCAGGAACATATACTGGCCCGGTTTGAGGATAAGGGCAGGTGAGTTCCAGGTGATAAACCCCCCGCCGCTGATGGTGACGTGATAGGGAGTTCCCGGCTTGAGACCCTCGAAAATAAAGTTTCCCTTGTCATTGACCACCACCGTGCGCCGGTCCGCGGCGACAGGGCCCTCAAGAACGACCGTGGCGCCGAGGATGATGTCGTCGTTCAAATCCGTCACAGTGCCGCTTATGCTTCCCGGCCGCGGTCCAGTCGCGACGCTCTGCGCTTCAGCCGAGCCGTGCCGGCTTTTTTTGCCGCTGGGCTGCTGAGCTGAGCTCTGAGAACTGGAACCACCCGCGGCGGAGCCGGCTTGGGCTGGGGTGGTCTGGGCTGGGGTGGCCTGGGACGGGGTGGCCTGTTCTGGCCCGTCGGAGGTTGGCGCCACCAATGGCGCGGCCTCGGCCAGCGCAATCTGCGCCTGTGGCGCCTCGGGGAGTTGGAAGGCACGGACAACGGCCGACCCCGAGACTGGTTCCTGAGCAAATGTTGACGCGGGCAACCCCAGCAGGACAAAACCAGCCGTGAGCGTTGCAGTGAGAAGACAAAGACCTGAGCGCATACATTCACCAGTCATAAAATCGGCCCTCCCTGCCGCTCGCCTCAAAAAAGCAAATCGGCCGGACGAGGGCTACGCAGACAGAGTAAATCATTCCAGCTCGTACCGGTTTGTGAGCAACGCCTTCCAAAGGGCGATGCTCCATTCTGGGTACACAGTCCAGAAATATTAGACGAATTTCCACCTTTGCGGCTACAGCATTTTCGGAATTGTGTAGACCGAAAGCACGCACTCAAGTGGCTTTTTTCTCAACGGGGCCCCCACGGACAGGTCTTCGTCCGTGGGGTTGGAGTAAAAGCCCCCCTTCACGGCTCTCAAAAAGTCTATATGTATTCCGTAAATGCTCTATACCTTGACCTTCAAGCTGGGCCAGTCGGCGCGGCGGTGCTGTTTGAAGGCCTCGACGCCCTCCTGGAAGTCCTCGGTGGAGCGTTGCCGGGCGCTGACCTGGATGGCCTCCTCGATCTCTTCGTCCAAGTGGCGGCGGAGGGGGCCGGCCAGCAGGAGTTTGACCTCCCGCATCGCCTGTGGACTGTTCAAGAGCAGCGTCTGGGCCAGCGCCTGGGCGGTTTGCATCAGTTCCTCGGCGGGCACAATCTGCGTCACCAGCCCCAGTTGCAACGCCTCCTGCGCCTTGAGCAGCCGGCCGGTCAACAACAGCTCGCGGGTGCGCTTATCACCCACCTGGCGGAGTAGGAATGAAGCCGCAATCGCGGGCACCAGGCCCGCGCGCACCTCGTTCTGGCCAAACTTGACCTCGGGCGCGGCCAGCGTAAAGTCAGGGATGGTGGCCAGGCTCATGCCGTCGGCGATGGCCGGGCCGTTGACGGCGGCGATGACCGGCTTGGGGAAATCGCAGAGTGCGCGCAGCAGGCGGGCTATCTGCTCCGAGTCGCGGCGGTGCTCCTCCGCGGTGCGGGCCTTCATGCTCTCCAGGTGCTCGATGTCCAGCCCGGCGCAGAAGGCGGAACCGGCCCCGGTCAGGATCACCACGCCGCAGTTGCAGCTCTTAGCCTCGTCGAGGGCTGCGATCAGCTCCTCGATCAGCTCTGGCGAGAGCGCGTTGCGCTTCTCCGGGCGATTCAGCGTAATGGTTTTTACCCGGTTGGCCGATTGCGTGATGATCAAGTTAAGCGGGCCATGAAACTCTCCTTCTAGAGCATTTTCGGAATTTACGTAGTCTTTTGAGTGCATTGAATCTGGCTTTTACTTCCACCCCAGCGACGAAGACCTGTCGCCGGGGACCCCGGTCGGAAAAAGCCACTTGAGTGTGAGGTTTCGGTCCACAGCAATTCCGAAAATGCTATAGCGCCGGGCCGCCAGCCGGATCCGGGCGCGAACCAGCCTATCGTAGCGCGGATTTGCCCTCGCTGGCCGGGGATTCTGCGTCCCCGCGCTTTCAGGCCGCTCTGGTTGCAAAGCCCCCGGCGGCTTCGCCTCCAAATTTTCTCCATCACTCCGGAGCGGCAACTTCAGCCTCCGAAAGCCTCAAAGACTACCCGTTTAAACGAATTTTTTTCGGAAGGTGGGAATCCTTCTCCCCTCGCCATGAATCAAAGAGTGGAATTCAGCCCCTGGAGGAGTCTGCGCGATGGCCTTATCTGCTATTGAAGTCAATCAGTTGAAACAAGCCCCCGCGGTTGAGGGCGTCTTGCCGGTGGTGCTCGGCCGCTGGAGCCCGCGCGCCTTTGCGCCGCGCGAAGTAAGTTCCGCCGACCTGAAAAAGCTCTTTGAAGCCGCCCGCTGGGCCGCCTCCTCGTTTAATGAGCAGCCCTGGCGCTTCCTGGCCGGACGCCGTGGCTCATCGGCCTACAAGAAAATCTTCGACTCCCTGGTGGAACGCAACCAGGCCTGGGCAGGCAGTGCGCCCGTACTGATTCTGGGCGTCGCCAAGAGCACCTTCAGCCACAGCGGCAGCCCGAACCGGGTTGCCCTCTACGACCTGGGCGCCGCCGCCGCACTGCTCTGCCTGCAAGCCACGGCTCTGGGCCTCTCCGCTCACCAGATGGCCGGTTTCGACCCTGGCGCCGCACGCGCCGCCTTCGGAATTCCCGAGAATTTCATCGCCGGCGCGGTCATCGCCCTCGGCTACCAGGGCGAACCGTCAACCCTGCCCGACGAGCAATTTATCGCCGCGGAGATTGCCCCGCGCACGCGCAGGCCGTGGAATGAATCCTTCCTGTCGGCTTGGGATGAACCCCTCGACCTGGGCTGATGGCGCCGTTCCCAAGCGCGTTCAGGGCAACAATACCACTGCGGCGGCGGCTTCCGCGTTAGAGTGAAGGGTAAGGAGCAAGTTTTGACCTACGCACACGCATTGCGCAAAAGTTCCGGCCGCCGGCGCATCCACTCGCACGCCTATACCCGGCCGCGCCGCCTGGGCTGGCGGAGCCGCGTCACCTTGGCTAGCGTTGCGGCGGTTCTGCTTCTGCTGGGCTGCGGAGCGGTCGCCCGGCGGTTTGCACCCACCTCGAACACCTCGCTCACCCGCTTTGACGCCATCATCGTGCCGGGCAATCCGGCCGATAGCGACGGCAACCCCACGCCGGAGCAGTTGGCCCGCGTCACCGAGGGAGTTCACGAATATGAACGGGGCGTGGCGCCCAGGCTGATCCTGACCGGGGGCGCAGCGCGCAACCACTTCGTGGAGGCGCGTGTGATGGCGCGTTCGGCGGAGGCCGAGGGCATTCCAGCGTCGGCCATCTTCGTCGAGCCGGAGGCCAGGAATACGATCGAGAACGCCTGCTACTCGGCGCGGATCATGAAGGCGCACGGCTGGCAGTCGGCCGAGGTGGTTTCCAACGCCTATCATCTGCCCCGCGTCGGCCTGATCTTCAACAGCCTTCCGCTCCAGTGGCGCACCCACGCCGCTCCGCCGCTCGAACCGCAGTTGGCGGCCTACGGCTGGGCCCAGACGGCCCTGGAAACCATGAAGACCGCGCGCTACCTGATTTGGGCGCGCTGGACCGAGCGCTGCGAGCCGTAACCGGAACAATTGCGCCGGTTTGCATTGTCCCCCGCCGGTCTGCTCCTGTAAGCTGGTGTACGATGCGTTTCTCAGTTAGATTTTCCGTCGCTCTTGTCGTCGTAGCCGCCTTGGCTGTCTCTTGCGGAACCCGCGCCCAGGCGCAAAGCGCCGCCGCCGCAACCGCTGGCAGCGACTCCTACGCCGCCATCAATCCGCTGGCCGGCGTGCGCTACGACAATCGCTACGATCTGTCGGTGGGCATGGCCTACGACCACATGAAGGCCGGACCAAACCTGCTCCAGGGAGCCGACCTGGGCGGACTCGATCTCTCCGCCTCCTATTGGCTCAGCCGGCACTGGGGCGTCGAAGGATCGGGCCGCGGCTATTTCGGCACCAGCGGAGCCACGCCCAACACCAAGAGCATCAACGGACCCTTCGTCAGCGAGTACTTCTTCACCGCCGGGCCGGAATGGCTGGGGCCGCACAACAGGCACGGCGCCCTGATCCCTCACGTGCTGGTGGGCGGCGTTTACGGCCGCTTCGAGCAGGATCTGCGCGGAAACTCGCCCTCGGTGGCGGGCTTCTACAACAACCAGGTTGCCCCGGCCGTCATCATGGGCGGCCACATGGACCTGAACCGCTCGGCGCACTGGGTCTTCCGCATCACGCCCGACGCGGTTGTGACCCACTACGGCATCAACTACGGAAACCGGATCACCCAGACCGACGTCAACTTCGCGATCTCGGTGGGAGCCGAGTACAAGTTCCAAAAGCGGCGTTAGGGCAAAACCCAAAACGATGTCCGCGAGGCTGGGTGCCCCACCCTCGGCGCGTTTTTGTCTTTGCGGCTAAAAGCCACCTTGCGCAGAGTTGTTCAGTGTAGTTGAATTGGAGGACCACTCAGGCTGCCAAGTTCAGCCCAGTGTGTTATTCTCCACCGTTCGGCTACAACTGAGGAGAGTTGTCGCCGAAACAGCAAACTGCATCGAATAACGGCGCGTCCCGCTCCGCTTGGCGGTCTCCGGGCGGAAGTGCGTACAAAGGCAGGGGTCAACGGCTATGAAAGACACTCTTGGAGTTTTGCTTGCAGGCGGAGCCGGAGAACGGCTCTTTCCGCTCACCCGTGATCGCGCCAAACCAGCTGTACCCTTTGGCGGGCACTACCGCATCATCGACATCACGCTCTCCAACTGCATCAACTCCGGCCTGCGCCGGGTCTTCATTATGACCCAGTACAAGGCTCTCTCCCTGAACCGGCACATCCGCGAAGGGTGGACCGGGATTGTGGCCCGGGAACTGGGCGAATTCTTCGAGATGCTACCGCCCATGCAGCGCACCGGCTCGAACTGGTATATGGGAACCGCCGACGCGGTTTACCAGAACATCTACTCGATCGGCAGCGAGCAGCCCAAGCGCATAATCATCCTCTCCGGCGACCACATCTACAAGATGGACTACAGCCGCATGCTGGAGCACCACAAGGAGACCGGGGCCGAGGTGACGCTGGCCGCGCTGCCGATTCCGCCCGACGAGGTTTCGCGCTTTGGCGTGGTCGAGGTGGGCCAGACAGGCGAGGTGCAGGGCTTCCAGGAGAAGCCGGCCTCGACCAGCTTCCGCTCGCCCTTCAACCCCAACGCTGTGGACGCCTCGATGGGCATTTACATCTTCAACACCGAGGTGCTGTTGAAGGCGCTGATCGCCGACGCCGAAGACCCCAACTCGAAGCACGACTTCGGCCACAACATCCTGCCCAACCTGCTGGGCAAGAAGAAGATGATGGCCTACAGCTTTGTGGACGAGAACAAGCAGCAGGCGCTCTACTGGCGCGACGTGGGCACCCTGGACGCCTACTACGACGCCAACATGGACCTGTGCGCGGTTTCGCCGATCTTCAACCTCTACGACAAGAACTGGCCCATGCGCACCCGCATGAGGCAGTACCCGCCGGCCAAGTTCGTCTTCGACGAGCCGGGCCGCTCGGGCATGGCGATCAACTCGGTAATCGCCTCGGGCGTCATCATCTCCGGCGCCACGGTCTCGAACTCCGTGGTCTCGGAGGATGTGCGCGTGAACTCCTACTCGGCCGTGGACGCCAGCATCATCTTCTCGCACGTGAACATCGGCCGCTACTGCCGCATCCGCCGCGCCATCATCGATCGCCACGTGCATATTCCCGAGGGCACGGTCATCGGCTACGACCCGGCCGAGGACAAGCGGCGCTACTTTGTCACTCCCTCAGGGCTGACCATCGTCACCCGCGACTCCTCTCTCTTCGAGAACCCAGTCGAACTGGACTTCGAGCAGCGGTATTGACGCTGTGAGGCTAGAGCCGGGCGGCCCAGAATCCAGGATAGAAAAACTGGGACGCCCGGACCGGGCTGCCGCCTCTTCCACTCCCCAGCCCATGGAACCAATCGCACCACTCCTTCGTACTAGCGCAGTATGCCGTGCGTCGATACGTTAAGCTGGAGCGGGATAGTGGGGCTGGCAGCAGCGGCCACCGGGTCGCGACGACGCGACCCGGTGGCCCGGAGGCAGGCGGACGGCTCTTCAAAGCCGCGTCGGACTCCGGCGGGAAGGACTGTGGCAAAAGGCCGCGCTCAAGACAGCAGGACCATCGCACAGGACCGCGCTCAGAGCATTAGGACTGTTGCACAGAACCTCGTTCAGAACAGTCGGGCTGTTGCACCGAACCTCGTTCAAATGGGCTATGAATTCCATCCCACGGATGAAGAACTGTCCCTTTGCCCCAGTGAGCAGAACGTGATCCCAGGGGGTTCTGAGTCCGTAGGGGCCCCGGACCGTGCGCCCATTGCCCGTCCGGCAGGCGGGGAGGCAGCTTCGTTGCAGATCGACAGCTCCCAGGACTGGACTCAGGTGGTGCGCCGTTGCATGGACGGAGATTCCGGCGCGTGGGCCGAACTGGTCGGCGCCGAACACCGGCGCGTCTACGGGCATTGCTACAGATTCACCGGCAACGCCAGCGACGCCGAGGATCTGACCCAGGATGTATTTCTGAAGATTTACTCGAACCTGTCCAGCTTTGACCCCAACCGCGGCAGTCTGCAGGTGTGGATCACCACCATGACCCGCAACCTGCTGGTGGACAATTTCCGCCGCACCCGCAACCAGCGGGCTACCACTTCGCTGGACGACGGCTGGGAGTCGGCCGAGGAGTTGAAGCCGGTGGACCGGCTGGTGGCCCATGGCTCTTCGCCGCACGAGTCGGCGGCCAAAAATCAACTGGGCGCAGTGGTGCAGGAGGCCCTGACGTGCCTCCCGGCCGATCTGCGCGAGGCTGTGATCTTGAGAGATTTGCAGGATTTGGACTACAAGGAGATCGCCTCTGTGCTGGCGATTCCCGAAGGGACGGTCAAGTCCCGCATCAGCCGGGGACGCGCGGAACTGGCGCGACGGCTGGAACGTAATAGACGGGAGGTAATGTAATGGCGGAGCGCAGCTTCAATTCGGGTTCCACAAATCCAGCCTCCCCGGCCTGCGGCGAGTGGGAGGCGGTTTTGGCCGACGCGCTGGATGGGTTGCTGACGCCTGCGGACGAGGCGGCCTTCACCGCTCACCGCTCCTGCTGCCCGGCCTGCGCGGCGCTCTATGAAGAGGCGCGCAGAGGCCGTGAGTGGCTGGAGTTCCTCTCGCCCGAACCGGAGGCGCCAGAGGGGCTGCTGGCGAGGATTCTGGCGCAGACCGGTCCGGAGCTTGGAACTCCGGGACATGCGGCTGGCTGCGATCTGGCGGCAGGTGGCGGCAGCGCCGTGCCGAAGCCTCCGGTCTTCATTCTCGCCTTCACGCCGGCCTCTGCCCCATCCTGGCTGCGTCCCGGCCTGATGGCCCGCATCCAGCGTTTTGCCGAGCCGCGGCTGATGATGACTGCGGCGATGGCCTTCTTTTCGATCGCGATGACGCTCAACCTGACCGGCCTCCGGCTGAGCAGTCTGCCACTGTCGGAGCTGCGGCCCAGCGCGGTCCGCTCACTCCCCAGCGCAGCGCGCGCATTTTTGGAGCGGCGGCTCACGGCGGCTTCGACCCCGATCATCCGCTACTACGACCACTCGCGGCTGATCTACGAGGTGCAGGCGACGATGCGGGAGCTGCGCCGGACAACCGAGGTTGGAGGCGAGGGCCGGAATGAAGAGAACCGGCCCGGGCCGCAAGCGTTGACGCCCGGCGAGTCAAAAGAGGCTTCGTTGCGCAAGGAGCTGGGAAAACCTCTACAATCGCTGGACAAATCGGCCTTCGGACCGGCTTTTGGGCTGGCCTTTGAACCGTCCGCTGAGCCAACTCGCAACGATTCCGATTTTTACGAAACTTCCGTGAGGTTTCACGGCCAAACCGCGCTCTCCGGCGGCTCCCGAAAAGAAGCTCGGGGAAGGAGCACAGTATGGACTGCGTAAATCACAAGGGCGTGAGCGCGACCGCCTACTGCCAGAACTGCGGCAAACCGCTGTGCACTGATTGCATCATCGCCGGGGCGATGCGCAATCTCCCCAATGGGCAGATTCTCTGCGAGAGCTGCATCAGCGCGTGGCAGAGCCTTCAGCCGCCCTTTGCCGGGCTGCAGCCGCACGGGCCCAGCCCCTCGGCGGCCGCCGTGCTGGGCCTGATTCCCGGCGTGGGCGCGATGTACAACGGCCAGTTCCTCAAAGGCTTCATCCACGTGGTCGTCTTCGCGGTGCTCATCGGCACCACCGGCCACTATCCGCTCTGCGGCCTGTTCATCGCCGCCTGGATTCTCTACCAGTCGTTTGAGGCCTACCACACCGCCAGGGCGCTGCGCGACGGTGAGCCGGTGCCCGATCCGCTGGGGCTGAATGAGGTGAGCAACTGGCTGAATCTGGGTGCGAGGCTGCGGAATCCTGGCCAACCCGCCGCCAGGCAGTCCGCGGCGAATCCCGCCTCCTACGCTCCCGGCGCAAAGCCTGCCGGCGCGGCCGGTCCGTCCACAGGAGGCTATCCGCCTCCGTACTCTGGGCAGTACCAGCCGCCCTATCAGGCTCCTTATCAGGGTCCGTACCAGGCCCCGCCGCAAGCCCCACATCAGCCCCCGTTCACGCCGCCGGCAGCCGGATTTACCGCTCCCCCCGCGCCACCGGCCCGCTGGGGACACCGGGAACCAGTCGGCGCCATCGTGCTGATTGCCCTGGGAGTGCTGTTCTTGCTCGACCAGTTGGAGATATTCCAGGGCCGTTTCATGGAATTCGTCTGGCCGCTGCTGCTGATCGCGCTGGGCGTCTGGCTGATCGTTCGCCGTATTGAAGAGTCGCAAGGAGGTTCCAAATGAACTATTACTTCATGATCCGCCGCCTGCGCGGCCCCGCATTTCTTCTGCTGGTCGGCGTCCTCGCGCTGCTCAACCAGGCGCACATCCTCAGTTGGGGCAAAAGCTGGCCGCTGTATCTGATCCTGGCCGGTTTGCTGGCGCTGGCCGAGCGCGCGGCGCTGAGTGCCGAGGGGGGGTATCCGCAGGGGCCGTACCCGGGTCAGCCCTATCCGGGCTCAAGTCCGAGCACGAACCCAGGTTCCTATTCGGGGAGCGCGCCTTACGCTGGAGCATCGGTTCCCTCGGCGGCCACGGGCATTCCGCCCTACCCAGGGCAGCCGGCGGCCAACGTGCCGGTTGCTCCGCCTGATCTGCTGAAGGACAGCGAGGAGGGCTCATTATGAGCAGCGTACCTCCGACCACGCCGCCGGGCGGCGCGCCGCCCCCTCCTTTTCCGCCTTACGACCCCAAAACCCAGTGGCGGGCCTACCGCGAGCAGCAGAAGGCCGCCTGGCGCGCTCAGCGAGCTGCCTGGAAGGCGAATTGTGCGAGCATCTACGGCCCACGCGTTCCCTCAGTCGTCGGCCCCGTCATCCTGATCGCCACGGGCGTGGTGGCGCTGCTGCTGCTCACAGGTTACATCAATCAAGGCGCGTTCTGGAACTGGTACGGCCGCTTCTGGCCGCTGCTGTTGATCGGCGCCGGACTGGCCCTATTGGCCGAGTGGGCGCTGGACCTGCGCCGCAAGGTTCCCGTGCGCCGCGGCGGCAGTTTTGCGGGCATTATTCTTGTGCTCGCCATCCTGGGCGTCTTGGCCGCCGGATGGAATCACGAGAAGCCCTGGTTGACCAGGCAGGGGGTCGAATTCGGCCTGAATGACTATTTCTTCAATGCCCTTGGCCTGCCCGAGCACGACTTCGATCTGCCAGCGCAGAGCCGGCAGATTCCCGCCAACGCCGCCATCGAGATTCAGAACCCGCGTGGCGACGTGAGCGTGACGGCCGGCGATGAGTCCACCATCGAAGTGCTGGCGCACGAAGTGGCCTACGCCAGTTCCGACGCCGAGGCCAGGAAGATCTTCGACGCCGAAACGCCGCGCCTGACGGTGGGCGGCTACGCCGTGCTGCTCAAGTCCGAGAGCAATTCGAGCGGGCGGCTGAACCTGATCGTCACCGTTCCTCGCAACGCCAGGCTGACGGTGGAAACCGGCAAGGGTAATGTGACCGCGACCGGCCTCGGCGCCGGCATCAACGTCACCGCCGGGGGAGACGTTCACCTCAGCGCGATGGGCGGCCCGGTCCAGGCGCACTTTTCCAGCGGAGATCACGAGCTTTCCGCCCACGATATTCAGGGCAGCCTGAGCGTCGATGGAGACTTGAACAGCCTCAACTTCTCCGCGATCAAAGGCCCGGTCACGCAGAACGGAGAAATCCTCGGCGACGCGCACCTGGTGGCCATCAGTGGGCCCGTGCATCTGCACACCTCGGTGACCAGCCTCGAAGTAGCGGAACTGCCCGGCGACCTGACCCTCAACTCCGACGACCTGCGCGTCAACCAAGCCAAGGGGCAGGTGCGCGTGGCGACCCGCTCCAAGGACATCGACCTCAACCATATCTATGGCGACTGCACCGTGGAAGACCGCGACGGCAGCATCTCGGTCGAGCCGGCCGGCGGCTACGCGGTGGAAGCGAAAAACAGCAAGGGCGACGTCGAACTGACGCTGCCGCCCAACGCCTCGGCCACGGTGAACGCACACACGCACAACGGGGACATCGTCTCGGATTATGCCATCCAGCCAACCCGAGGAGCGGACAAGTCGGTTACATTTCGGGTCGGGTCTGGAGTATCCCGGATTGTGCTCAGCGCCGACAACGGCGACGTGCGCATCAAGAAAGGCCCGGCCTTCCCGCCCGCGTCCTGGCTGAATCTTTCGCCTCAACGCAGGGCTCTAATGCTGAATGTCCCGCCCTACCACAGGGTTCCATCGCTTTCCGACGCGCCCCGTCTGAAAACGCATAAGGAGTTGCCCGCACAGCCGGTTACGCAATGAGTAGAGCCCCTCGGGGCTCTACGATAGTGCGGAAAAGGCCTTAAACCGCAACCCGGCTAACGCGCGCGCCAATGCGGGTGAAGACCTCCCAGGGAATCGTCCCGGTGGCCTCTGCGAGGTCGAAGGCGGTGATGGTTTCGCCGCCTTGCGGGTCCCCGCGTTGCGAGCCCAGAATCATCACCTCGTCGCCAGCCTCGACGCCGGGGATTCCGGTCACGTCCACCACCGCCTGGTCCATGCTGACGCGACCCACCAGGGGGGCGCGCGCGCCGCGAACCAGCAAGCTGAAGCGATTACCAAGTCGGCGGTCGAGCCCGTCGGCGTAGCCCGCGGCCACCAGCGCCAGCCGCATCGGCTCGGTGGCCACAAAGGTTCCGTTATAGCCCACCACCGCCCCGGCGGGAATCGAGCGCACACCGGCCACGCGGGTCTTCCAACTGAGCACCGGCTGCAACCGGGCGCGCGCGGCCGTCAGCGACGGAGGTTCCTGCGGCTCAAACCGCGGGTTGAACTGGGGGATCAGGCCGTAGAGAGCCAGGCCCGGCCGCAGCAACGCCTTCATGCCGTGGCGAGCAGCCAACCCGGCAATCTTTTCCGCCTGGCCGGCCAGCAAAGCGGCGGAGTTGCCGACATTCAGCCACTCGGGCAGCATTCCCGCCTCCCCGACTCTCCCCAACGCCGCGTCCAGCCGCTCCAGTTGCATCGCGGTCACCGCGCCATCGGCCTCATCAGCGGCGAACAGGTGGGTCATCACGCCCTCCAGCCGAAGCGGCGACCCAGGAGTAAACCGTTCCAGAATCCGCGCCAGCGCGTCCGCCTCTTGCGCCTCCGAACGCAGCAGTTCAGGGGCAACCCCCTGGCGGCTCATGCCGGTGTCGATCTCCAGATGCACCGGAACCGACCCGGCCGCCGCGCCCGCCGCATGGGCCGCGCCTTCCAACTCGTCCAACTGCCACGGCTCCCAGGCCACCACGCTCAGGCCGTGCTCGACCACCGCCGCTCCCTGGCCAGGGAAGGCGCCGCCGATGACCAAAATCCGCACCTCGGGGCACACGGCGCGAGCCGCCACGCCCTCCTCGACACAGGTCACGCCCAGCCACCGCGCCCCGGCGCGCACTGCGGCCGGCGCGCAAATGCCGAGTGAGTGGCCGTAGGCGTCGGCCTTGACGATGGCCAGCAACTCCGCGTGGGGAGCGGCCAGAGTCAGCAAAAACCGGAAATTTTCTTCAAGAAAGCGGGCGGAAATTTCCACCCAACAGGGGCGCATTGGCATCAGTTTGTCCAAATCTCAGTTTATCGCGAGCACCCGCCACAGATCGCAACAACTGGGGTTCCACTCCCGGCGGCCTTTTGATTGCGGGCTTTCTTTGCCCTTACATCAGCAGCGCAAATGCCACCACCGTCTCACCCCGCAACGGAATTTCGTTCAGCAGCCGCGCTTCCACTTCGTGCGGAATCCTCATCTCGCAGGCCGCCACCTCAGTCGTGCTCGCGCCCGCAAAACACAACTCGCAGTGCCCGAACGCTTCGCCGCCCGTCACGCGGGTATCCATACGAACGGGCGGCCCGAAGACGCGGCAGGTCATCGGCCTCCAGGCGTAGAGCTGGCAGAGGCCAGTGGCCGGATCCAGAGCCGGACAGGCTGCCTCGTTGGCAAACTCCTCGAAGCGCGCCCGGTCCGCCTCGGATTCGCCCAGCAGGCCGGTGCGAAGATCGCCGGGAAACTCCGCCCCATTTTCAGCAATCCACGCCCGCGCCCGGCCTTCGATCTCCTCCGCAACCGAGGGGTCTGACGTCCGCAGCGCCTCCATGCCGGCGCCCAGCCGCAGCGCGTCAAGCGAGCTGATTGCAAAGGCTCCCTGGCAACACTGCGCGCAGCCCGGCCGGCAGGCCAGCCACTTCCCTGCCCGCCGCGCCGCTTCGGCCAGCGCCGCATCCACCATCCGCACCAGTTGGGAATCGCCCGAGGGCAAACGCATAGAGCGGTTCTCCAGTTGCTGTAGTGCTGTAAAGGAAATCCGCGAATCGCCCCAAAAAGCCTTTACCAGCCGGAGGCGAGACGGCCCTTGAAGAATTCGAGCGACCTTTCCAGCCCCTCTTGCAGATTGATGCGCGGCTCCCAGCCGAGCAGGGCGCGGGCCTTGGCGATATCGGGACGGCGGCGCACGGGGTCGTCTTCGGGCAGGGATTCAAAGTGCAATTCGCTCTTTGAGCCGGTCACTTCCAGCACCGCCTGGGCGCATTCGAGGATGGTGAACTCATCCGGGTTGCCAATGTTGACCGGCAGGTGCTCCTCCGAGCGAGAGAGGCGCAGAATGCCTTCGATCAGGTCGTTCACATAACAAAAGCTGCGCGTCTGGCTGCCGTCGCCGTAGATGGTCAGCGGCTCGCCGCGCAGGGCCTGCATCATGAAGTTGGAGACCACCCGGCCATCGCTGGGATGCAGCCGGGGCCCGTAGGTGTTGAAGATGCGCACCAGGTGAGTGTTCACCCCGCGCGAGCGATGGTAGGCCATCACCATCGCCTCGGCAAAGCGCTTGGACTCGTCGTAGACCGAGCGCGGGCCAACCGGATTCACGTTGCCCCAGTAACTCTCCCGTTGCGGATGCTCGAGCGGGTCGCCGTAGCACTCCGAGGTGGAGGCGTGCAGGAAGCCGGCATTGTACCTGGCGGCGATTGCCAAGGTGTTATCGACGCCCGCAGAGCCCACACGCAGCGTTTCTAGCCCCAGGCGCAAATACTCTGGCGGGCTGGCCGGCGAAGCAAAGTTGAAGACGTAGTCCACCGGGCCCCAATCGGCATCCAGTCCGAAGGGCTGGCAAATGTCCCGCTCCTCGAAGCGAAAACGCGGTTCATTGCCCAGGTGAGCGAGGTTTTCCCGGTCGCCAGTGGAGAAATTATCGACGCCGACAACCGTGTGGCCCTCGTTCAGTAAGCGATCGGTAAGGTGAGAACCAAGAAATCCGGCGGCGCCGGTGACGAGTACGCGCATGGTCAAGAGTTTATGCTCCAAAAAAATCTTCCACAATGCATATTGGCAAAGTTAGCCGCGCCGCTCACACCACTAACTCCGCCAACCCCGCTCTTCAAGCCCCTTACACAACCAGCTTGCGCGGCTTGCCCTGCTGAGCCTGGTAACTCGCCGGCCGGCCCACGCTCACATAAGTGAAGCCATGATCGACCATCTTCTGCGGCTGGTAAAGGTTGCGGCCATCGATCACGATGGGAAAACGAACCGCCTGATTGAGTCGCACCAGATCAATTTCGGCAAACTCTTTCCAGTCGGTCAAAATCAGGACCGCGTCGGCGTCGGTGGCCGCCTCGTAAATGTCCGTTGCATAGCGGAGTGTCTCCGAGGGCGGCAGAACCTCCTTGGCGCGTTCGATGGCCGCCGGATCGTAGGCTGTGACCGAGGCGCCGGCCTCCAGGAGTTTCCTGATGACGTCGATGGCCGGGGATTCGCGAATGTCGTCGGTATCGCCCTTGAAGGCCAGGCCGAGGGCTGCCAGCCGCTTGCCGCGCAGCGTCCACAGCGCCGCGCGCACCTTGTTGAAGAAGATCTCCTTCTGGGTTTCGTTAACCTTGCGAATCTCCTGGAGCAGTTGGAAGTCCACGCCCTGCTGCTGCGCCACCCAGTGAAAGGCGGCCACGTCTTTTGGAAAACAAGAGCCGCCGTAACCCAGCCCGGCGCGCAGGAATTTGGGGCCGATGCGGCTGTCCATGCCCATGCCGGCGGCGATGTCCTCGATGTCGGCGTCCACCGTCTCGGCCAGGTTGGCCACCGCGTTGATGAAGGAGATCTTCAAAGCCAGGAAGGCATTGGAGGCGTGCTTGATGATCTCCGCGCTCTGCGCCGAGGTGACCAGCAGTTTGGCCGGGCATTGCATGCAGCAGTCTCCCGGAAGAGAGTCGGGCCGGGAATAGTAGCCCCCCCCGGTGAGCGGCTCATAAATCCGCCGCAACAGCCCGGCGGCGCGCTCCGTGTTGGCTCCCACTACGAGGCGATCGGGATGCAGGAAGTCGGTGACGGCGGTGCCTTCGCGCATAAATTCGGGATTCGAGACCACGTCGAAGCTGTTGGGGGCCACGCCATGGCGGTGCAGTACGCGCCGGATCCACTCATTGGTGTAAACCGGCACGGTGCTCTTTTCCACGATGACCTTGTAGTGGTTGATGGAGCGGGCAATCTGGGAGACCACGGCCTCGACGTAGGAGAGGTCGGCGGCGCCGGTATCGCCCTGCGGCGTGCCCACGGCGATGAAGATGGCCTCGCTCCGCTCGACGGAAGCGCTCAGGTCGGTCTCAAAGGTCACGCCACGGCCCCGGTGCTTGGCCAGCAACTCGGGCAGATGGCGCTCGAAGATGGGCACGCCGCCCTCGCGCAGGGTCTTCACCCTGGCTTCGTCGTTGTCCACGCAGATGACCTTATGGCCTATTTCGGCAAAACAAACGGCAGCAACGAGTCCCACATAACCGGACCCGATCACACAGATGGAAAGTGGCTTCGACATGCGCTGGTGCTGTCTCCTTTGCGGCTTCCCGCAGGGTGGCGGCAGAGAGATTTTCCCGGCCGGTGGGGCCTTCAAGAGCGGCTCTCCAGTCAACGTGGAGTTTCGAGTACGGTACAAGGTGGCTTTTACTTCCACCCCAGCGACGAAGACCTGCCGCCGGGGACCCCGGAGAGGAAAAAGCCACTCAGCAGCAGAGGTTTCCCTCTACGGCAACTGGAGAACCGCTTTAGCCGCTCGGCAGCCTGTTGGGGCCGTAAGGGGCGATTTCTGGGCGATCACCCCCAAGGCTTGGCGGATCGAGGAGCAATCCACGCCCCAAGGCCAAAGCCTGCCACTACACTGCTAGGTTATTCGTTGCCGGCGGGATGAGGCAAACCTCCCTGCCGTTGAAGTCGGTGTGCTCTGACGCAAGAATCAGGCTGAGCCGGCCGAGTACTCTGTGCCCGGCGCCGGGCGTACTGCCCGTCTGGTAAAGTGAGATTGCGGCCGGAGACCGCCGCTGCGCAGGCGTGCGCCAGGCGCGGCGGCGGGCCGGTGCAGGCTTGTTTTCCCAAAGGAATCAACAGCTTTCATGACAAATCCCCATCAATTCACCTCTTCGGCCTGGGCCCCATTTCGCATCATGCCCTGGTTTTCCCCGCGGGTGTGGGGCTGCCGCGATCTTCGTCCCTGGTACGATGTGGTGGCCGGGGAAGGTGAACCGATCGGCGAGGCCTGGCTCACCGGAGACCAGTGCGTAGTGTCGAGCGGCGACCACACCGGGCGAGCGCTGGGCGCGCTCTTTGCGGAGAATCCCCAAGCCCTCCTGGGTCCGGCGGCAGCAGGCAACGGCGCCCTGGATGGTGGTGCCTCGCCGCTGCTGATCAAGGTTATCTTTGCCAAAGAAAAACTGAGCGTCCAGGTGCATCCGGACGACAAAATGGCGCAAAAGTACGGCGATCCGCGTGGCAAGACGGAGTGCTGGTACGTGCTCGAAGCCGAGCCGGGAGCGCGGCTCGCCTGCGGGCTCAAGCCGGGCGTCACGCTGGACCAGGTCAGGACGGGAATCCAGGCGGGCACGCTCGAAAACAGCCTGAACGCGCTCGACGTCTCTCGCGGCGAGATGATTTTTGTGGATGCGGGAACGGTTCACGCCATCTGGCCGGGCACGATTCTGCTCGAGACCCAGCAGTACTGCGACCTGACCTACCGGATGTACGACTACGGGCGGGGGCGCGAACTGCACATTGAAAAATCTTTGGAGGCCGCGCGATTTGTGACCCGCGCCGGCAAAATTGCCCCACGCATACTGGCTGGCCGGAGTATTCTGATAGACGGAAAGTACTTTCGCGTGGAACGCATCAGTGTCGCCGGCGCACGAAGCAGCGCCAGCCTGGCGCAAATTGTTCTGCCGGGCGAAGACAGGCCGGCGCCGGGATTGGCTTATCTGTTTGCGGCTGAAGGAGCGGCAAGAGTTGCAGGACCGGGCTTCGAGGCGGTAGAACTGCATAAAGGGGGCATGGTGGCCGTGCCCGCGGCTTCGCCGAAGTTTGTCGTGGAAGACTTGGGCGAACTGGAGTTGATGCGCATTACGCCTCGCTGGCCGGAAACCAGCAGGTGAGCAGGGCGGACAGTAAAAAACCGCTTGCGGCCTGCATTTTGGCCTTGCCGCTGTCGCACTGCGAACAGGATGCGTTATAGTTTGCTAGGCAGCGTTTAAGATGTATAGAGTCCGGGTGCGCATCGTGCCGAGTTGCTTTACTCGCTGATTGCCGCCAACCATTACCGCCGCGCAAGAGGGGCGGGTGATTCTTTTCCAGAACTGCGCACGGGGATGATAGCGCCAACTTGAGATTGGCATTCATCGCCGAAAGATTCGCTGAATCTTTGCCTTGTATTTCCGTTTTGCAGATGTACACTCAACCCAAAGGAAATCTCTCAGGGTAAGTGTCCTGCAACCTCATAGGGAGGCGCAGAATGCGTTTGAAGCGGTGTTTTTGGCTGACGGCCATCACAGTTCTTTTCACTTGCGCGGCATACTCTGCTTTTGCGCAAGTTGTTCCGGCAGCCACGGAGAAGCGACAGATTTTGGCCGCTGGCGCTGGCCTTTCCGACTACAACCCTGACTGGGATCAAGGCCGCCTATATGGCGGCACAGCGTGGCTCGACTATACCCCGAACTGGGTGCCGTCGGTTCTGCAGGGAATCGGCTTGGAAGCCGAGGGCCGCGACCTCAACTACGGCCGTTCGTCCGCATCGCCGAACCTGCGGGAGGACACTATCGAGGGTGGGGTAATCTACGCTTGGCCCCATTTTCGCAATCTCCGCCCTTATGGAAAGTTTCTTGCGGGATACGGCAACAGAGACGCCGAGGGATATAATCAGCTGCGCTACCATGACTCCCGCACTATTTTGGCCGCGGGCGGCGGCCTGGATTACCGGGTCTACCGGAATGTTTGGGTACGAGCGGATTATGAATACCAGCACTGGCCCGATATGCATTTTAAAGACTTGAATAATGTAGTCACGCCCATTGGACCGATGCATCCTAATGGCTTCACCCTTGGCGCGTTGTATCGCTTCGGCAGCCGGCAATCTACCCCTTCCGCTTATTGAGTAACCGCTCCACGCAGTGCTCCAGGCGGCGCGCCGCGTGGAGCGGTCGGGAGCGAGCCAATGTTTTCCCTGGGAGCCCCAAGCCGCAGCTATGACAGACGAATCTCAGAAGCCCATCGTCACCCAGCCTATTCTCGGAGTCAATGTCGCCGTCAGCAGCTACGATGAGGTAATCTCGCACAGCCTTGCCTGGGCTCAGGGCCGGAAGTCGCGCGCCCTTTTCTTCGCCAATGTTCACATGATCATGGAGGCTGCTGACGATCCGTCCTTCCTTGGCCGGCTGAATTCTGCCGACGTGGTCTTTCCCGATGGAATGCCTCTGGCTTGGGCGCTGCGCGCGCTGGGCGAGAGCAGCACCCAGCGGGTCTGCGGCCCCGACGCCACGGCGGTCCTGCTGGCGGCGGCCGAAAAGGCCGGGATTCCGGCCGGCTTCTATGGTGGAAGCCCGGCGGTTCTCGACGCTCTCGTCAATGTGGTGCATAGGCGCCATCCGAAGCTCGATGTGGCCTTTGCGGAAAGCCCGCCCTTCCGGACCCTGACGCCGGAAGAAGACGCCGCCGCCGTCGATCGAATTGCTTCCTCCGGGGCGCGGCTGCTCTTTGTCGGTCTCGGCTGCCCGAAGCAGGAAAATTGGGTGATCGAGCATCGGGGCAGAGTTCCGGCCGTGATGCTGGCCGTCGGAGCCGCCTTCGACTTTATCGCCGGCAGCAAGCGCCGCGCTCCTCGCTGGATGGGCCGCTGCGGGCTGGAATGGGCGTTTCGCTTCGCCACCGAGCCGCGGCGCCTGGCCTGGCGCTACCTCAAGCACAACCCCCGCTTTGTCGTTTTTTTCCTTCGGCAGTTGCTGGCCGGCTATGCCTGAGTTGCCGGATCTGCCTGAAAAGCCTCTGGAACGGATAAGGCGTGAGAGAAGGCTTTCCCGCACGGCTCAAGGCACGTTTTCGAGGGCGCTTCAGGCCATGAACGGGAAGCGTTCAAGATAAAATCATCACATTCGGCCGGACGGCCCGCCGCATGGCGCGGCCGCAATCTGGAAGTTCGCCGCTGGCTGAGGCGCATGGCGCCGGGAGGGTTGCACACGATGCGCAAGGCTTTGGTCACTGGTATTACCGGTCAGGATGGCGCCTATCTGGCGGAGTTTCTGCTCAAGAAGGGTTATGAGGTGCACGGCATCAAGCGCCGCTCCTCGCTCTTCAACACGCAGCGCATCGACCACCTGTACCAGGACCCGCACTCGGAGCATCCCCAACTGGTGCTGCACTATGGCGACCTGACCGACACATCGAGCCTGATGAGTACGATTCAGAAGATTCAGCCCGACGAGATTTATAACCTGGCCGCGCAGAGCCACGTGATGGTCTCGTTCGAGGAGCCGGAGTACACGGCCAATGCCGATGCATTGGGCGCATTGCGGGTTCTGGAGGCGGTCCGGCTGCTGGGACTGGGCAAGAACACCCGTTTTTACCAGGCCTCGACCTCGGAGATGTTCGGCCTGGTGCGGGAGACGCCGCAATCCGAGACGACGCCCTTTTATCCGCGCTCGCCGTATGGCGTGGCCAAGGTCTACGGTTACTGGATCACGGTGAACTATCGCGAGTCCTACGGGATGTTCGCCTGCAACGGCATTCTCTTCAACCACGAGTCGCCCATCCGTGGCGAGACGTTTGTGACCCGCAAGATTACGCGCGCACTGACCCGGATCAAGGTGGGGATGCAGGATTGCCTCTATCTGGGCAAACTGGACTCCTTGCGCGACTGGGGTCATGCGCGGGACTACGTCGAGGCGCAGTGGCTAATGCTGCAACAGGAGACGGCGCGGGATTACGTGATCGCCTCCGGCGAACAGCACAGCGTGCGGGAGTTTGTGAATATAGCCGCCGGCGAGTTGGGGATGAATCTGGAATGGCGCGGCAAGGGCGTCGAGGAAGAGGCCGTCGACGAGCGCGGCGAGATCGTAGTGCGTGTCGATCCCCGCTACTTCCGCCCTTCCGAGGTGGCGACGCTGCTGGGCAACCCGGAAAAGGCGCGGCGCGAACTGGGCTGGACGCCGCGGACCACTTTTCGTGAGTTGGTAACCGAGATGGTCACCGAAGATTTGAAGCTGGCCCATCGCGATCTGCTGGTGCAGAAGCACGGTTATGAGACGGCTGCTGGCTTCCACGAGCATTGAGAGCAGCTTCGCCGCCTTTCGTCAGCCGGATTTTCTTTTTTCCTGGGGGATCGATGAACAAAGACAGCCGCATCTATGTAGCGGGACACCGCGGCCTGGCTGGTTCGGCGCTGGTGCGCAGCCTGGAGCGCCACGGCTTCAGCAATTTCGTCTTTCGCACGCACGCCGAGCTGGATCTGAAGCAGGCGCCGGCCGTGGACGCGTTTTTTGCCGAAGAGCAGCCGGAGTATGTTTTTCTGGCCGCGGCCAAAGTGGGCGGCATATACGCCAATAGCACTTACCCGGCGGATTTCATTCGCGACAACCTGCAGATTCAGACCAGCGTGATCGACGCTGCCTGGCGCAACGGCGTCAAGCGGCTCTTGTTTCTCGGCTCCAGTTGCATCTATCCCCGCGACTGCCCCCAGCCCATCCTCGAGGAATACCTGCTGACCGGTCCGCTGGAGGCGACAAACCGGCCTTATGCCCTGGCCAAGATCGCCGGCATTGAAATGTGCTGGTCCTACAACCGGCAGTACGGCACGCGCTATCTGGCCGCCATGCCCACCAATCTTTATGGCCCCGGCGACAACTACGACCTCAAAAACTCTCATGTCCTGCCGGCTCTGATCCGCAAGGTCTACGAGGCCAAGTGCGCCGGGCGGCGCGAAGTGGTGGTGTGGGGCACGGGAACTCCGCTGCGCGAGTTTCTCTTCAGCAACGACTTTGCCGACGGTTGCGTTCACCTGATGACGCTCGACGAGCAACGCTACAGGACGCTGCTGAGCGAGAGCTTTCCGCCGCTGGTGAATGTGGGCTACGGCAGCGAAGTGACCATCCGCGAACTGGCGGAGACGGTTTGCCGGGTGCTCGGCTTTGAAGGCGCTTTGGTCTTCGATGCCTCCAAACCCGATGGCACGCCGCGCAAGCTGATGGATTCCAGCCGGCTGCGGACGCTGGGCTGGAAGCCCAAGGTCGATCTGGAGACTGGAATCCGCCTGGCCTTCGAGGCCGCAAAGCCCATTCTGGACCGCAACCTATAACATTTTCTGGAATTGTTATCGACTGAAAGCACGCACTCAAGCGGCAGTAGACTGTCTTCGCAGCAGGCGGCAAACCGCCTCAACGGATTGCCGCCTGCGAGGAGATCGCGGCCCGCGCCACCCGCCGGGTTGCGGCCTCGCGCGCCAGCACGCGGCGGTTGAACTCGTGAATCACGCGCGCCACGTAAGCCTGCGTCTCGCGGTAGGGCGGAATGCCGTGATGCTCGTCCACCGCCGCCGGACCGGCGTTGTAGGCGGCCAGGGCCAGGGCCAGATTGTCATGGTAGCGGGTGAGCAGCGCGTCCAGGTAGGCCGAGCCGCCGCGCAGATTCTCGTCTGGCTGGAAGCTGTCCTCGACGCCCAATTGGCTGGCGGTTGCTGGCATCAACTGCATCAGCCCGCGGGCGCCGGCGCGGCTGACGGCGCGAACATTGCCGCCGCTCTCGGCCTTCACCAGGCTGGCCAGCAGGTCCTCGTCCAGGTTGTGCTCATGGCCGGCATGGGCCAGCATCTCGCCCAAGTCAGCCGGGGAGAGATTGGCGGCCTGGCTGGAATCCGGTCCGGCCTTGGAGCTGGCCGCGCGTGACAACCCGGATGGCCGCGCCGCGAATTTCCGCTCCGGCGGCGGTTCAGAAAGCATTTCGACTCCCGCAATCTCCTCCGGCTGGAACTCGATGTAGTTTTCCCCACCCGCGCTGAGGTAGAGCCGGGTCCGTCCTTCGACCGCGCCATGGTGATCGCAGCGGATTTCGAAACCATTGCGCAGGGTGACGCGCTCGGCGGCCCAGGCAGAGGGAGTCAAGACTGCCAGGGCGGCCAGAGCGGCCGCAAATCGGCGAATTGTGAGGCAACTGACCAAAAATCTTCCCTTAATTGCTCATAGCGCTTGGAAAAAACTCCCAGGAACGGAGAATCTCTCCGCTTTCGTCTCTACTTACACTTTAACGGCAGCGCTCTTGGCAACGATCACTTCCAGCACCGTGGCCACGCCATCCTCTTTGCTGGGAGGGGCCTGCCGCCAGCCCCGCATCTTGGCCATAGTGCGCAACTCCAGCGCGGCATTGCCCATCATCACACCCTGCCCGGCCCATTTCAGCATCTCCACATCGTTCCAATTGTCGCCGATGGCCACGGTCTCCCGGCGGCCAACGCCCAGCCGCGCCGCCAGCCGTTCGAGCGCCAGGCCCTTCGAGACGCCGGGCGGCAACAGGTCCAGAATCGACAGATCGCGCCCCAGGTACTCGGTCTTGATGCACTCGCAGAGGCCGACCCACTCGCTGGCCCGGAGCGCCTCTTCGGCCTGGCGCATCCGGCTCACCCCGCCCGCCACCATGCCCTGAATGGGGTCCTCGCCATCGATCAGCGCATCTTCCAGCGGCTTGACCACCTCGGCCGCGTGGCGGTTGGCCTCGATCCACAGGCTGATGCGTCCTTGCGCCTGTTCGAGATCTTCCAGAACCAGTTCGCCGCGCCCCGGCCGGTCAAAGGTAAAAACCAGGGCCCCGAATGGCCGCAGCAGCCCGCAAAGCCCGCGCGCCACCCGCGACGCCATCTGGCAGCGGTCGATGGCGTCGCCACCCAGGGTGCGGATCACTGCCCCATTGGACGTAATAAGGGGTGTATCCGCTCGCAGTCCGAGGCCTTCGAGCAGAGGCGTGGTGTAGGCCGTGCGCCGGCCAGTGGCGATGGCCACGCAAATCCCAGCCTGTTGGGCAGCCCGCAGCGCCCGCGCCGTGCGTGGACTCAAGGCCTGCGCAGGGTTCGGCAGCAAGGTGCCGTCCATGTCGATTGCCACCAGCCGAACCGGAGGGTGCATAGCTCCAGTGTACCGGCCACCTGCGGTGGGGCCAAATGCCACCAGCGGTGGGGCCATCTGCCTGCGGTGAGGCTGGCCACCCGCGGTGGGGCTGGCGTTGGATCTGTGGCGCCCGATCCGGTAATCTTGGAGCTATGGAACGGATTTGCAGCCAATGCCACGCCGTGCTGGCCGAAATGGCCACGGCGGACTGGTGCCCGGCCTGCGGCGGGGAGCTGATCGAGCGAGAGAATCTCCCTGCAGACGATCTTCAAACTTTGGCCCCACCGCAGGTGGTCGATCATCGCGGCATTGTGCTGCCCCGGCGCCATGCGCTGGGCGGGATCATCACTCCGCAGTGAATCCCAAGTCTCAGAATCGCGACCTGGGTCACTCGGCATCCGGTCGGTCCTCACGCCCAAATATACTGCGACTACGAGCGGTTCTCCAGTTGCTATAGAGGGAAAACACTGCCGCTCAGTGGCTTTTTCCTTAAGAAAAAGCCACCTTACACGATTCTTGAAACTCCACATTAACTGGAGAACCGCTCTATGAGGCCAAACCGGAGCGTGTCAACGAGTTTGAGACAGCAGGTGGCGTGAGAGTTTAGTCAAAATGGAGTGACCGGTCCTCTGCGCCATACATGGGTTAATCTGTGCAGTCTGAAGGAAGCACAGAACAGAGCCACACGCGGAGAGGAGCCGGTCATGCTGAACAAGGTACGATTTTTGGGTCTTGATGTCCATGCGGAGACGATTGCCGTTGCCGTAGCAGAAGCAGATGGCACGATGCGCAGTTTCGGAACCATTGCCAACCGCGCCGACTCGATACGCAAGCTGATCAGGAAGTTGGGTCCGGCTGAACCGTTGCGGGCCTGTTATGAAGCAGGCCCAACGGGCTATGTGCTCTATTGGCA
>Ga0224555_1001761_pt1 | contig 28196 bp, 16 predicted proteins | sample 714S23034metaG_FD_180687 | JGI IMG/M metagenome (GOLD analysis project Ga0224555, IMG submission 180687) | Peat soil microbial communities from Stordalen Mire, Sweden - 717 S2 30-34 | ecosystem: Environmental > Terrestrial > Soil > Wetlands > Peat | place: Sweden: Norrbotten County, Stordalen...
CTTATTACCTGCAACAGATGCAGCAGTTCGAGCAGCAGCATGGCTATCGACTGCTCGACGTGCTGGATGTGCATGCTTATATCGCGCCCTCGGGGTTGAGCGGCAGCGTGGGCAATGCGGCGATGGAAACGCTGCGCATGACATCGACGCGCGAGTTCTGGGACCCGCATTACCTCCCGCCGGGCGGCGGCTATGAAGACGCGACCGGCGCGGAGCAGGCGCCGCAGATGGTGCCGCGGCTGCGGCAGTGGGTGGCCGGCAATTATCCGGGCACCAAGACCGCGATTACGGAATACTCATGGGGAGCCCTGGATTCAATCACCGGCGCCATCGCTCAGGCCGATATCCTCGGCATCTTCGGCCGCGAGCAGCTCGACTACGGCACGGTATGGGGATCGCTGAATCCGTCGCCGGCCAACCCGGGCGTCTTCGCCTTCAAGATCTTTCTGAACTACGACGGCAACGGCGACCAGTTCGGGGGCACCAGCGTCTCGGCGACCTCGGATAACCCGGACGCGCTCTCCATCTTCGCCGCCCAGCGCTATGATTCCGCGCTTACCGTGCTGGTGCTGAATAAGACCGCCAGTGCCATCGCCGACACCATCGGCCTATCCAACTTCTCGCCCGCTGGAACCGCGCAGGTGTGGCAGTACAGCAGCGCGAACCTCGCCGCCATCGTGCGCCAGTCGCCCGACCTGAGTGTGGCCTCCAGCGGCGTCAGCACGACCTTTCCGGCGCAATCGATGACGCTGCTGGTGATTCCGCAGGCGCAGAACGTGATGAGCGCGCCGCAGCCGGTGGTCACCGCGGTTACTAACGCGGCGTCATACGCTACCGGCGGCGTCTCGCCCGGCGAAATCGTGAACATCTGGGGTCAGGGCCTGGGACCGGCCATGGGCGCGAATCTGCAACTGGATTCGAACGGCCTGGTGGCGACTGAGCTCGCTGGCACGCAGGTGTTCGTCAACGGCAATCCAGCGCCGCTCACCTACGCGGGCAGCGGGCAGGTCAACGCCATCGTCCCCTATGAAGTGGCGACGGCAACGACAGCCAACGTGGTGGTGGTCTATCAGGGAAACGCGTCAGTGCCGTTGCCAGTGCTCATGGCGGCCGTGAAGCCGGGCATCTTCACCAACGGTCATGGGCAAGGGGCAATTTTGAACTTTGACTACAGCGTGAATGGCCCGGCGAACCCGGCGACGCGCGGACAGTACGTCTTCATTTACACGACCGGCGAGGGTGTGACGATTCCTCCGGGCGTCGACGGCCGCGTCACCGGAACGCCGTTGCCGACGGCGGCGGCTGCCAACTGCGCGGCCACCATGGGCGGTCAGCCGGCCCCGACGAACTTTTGCGGCGAAGCGCCTGGTTTCACGGCCGGCGTGATGCAGGTGAACGCGCTGGTTCCGGAATCGGTGACCCCAGGCAATGCCGTACCGGTGACGATCACCATCGGCGGCGTCACCAGCCAGGCGGGGGTTACGCTGGCAGTCAAGTAGCGCCGCGGGCGCGCTCAGCATTGAAAGCCGTGTACCCTAGGCCTTCAGCGCGGCGATACGCTGCTGATGTTGCCGGCCACGCGTCGGTACATCGTTGCCTCGCCGGCTGCCGGGCCAGTCGCCGCCGACCATTTCGGACCAGCGGCCGACAGTAAGGACGGCCGCTGTTTTCAGTGGTGCGCCCTGCGCTGATTCATGTGTTGCATCGATCGCGAAAGTATCGCCAATGCCGTCAAGACCGTTATGTCAGCGCGGCTCCTTGTGGCGTCGCTGCTTCGAGCGCGGGGGAGCATCGGACTCGCGTCGGACGAGGCTGAAAGGGAACTGAGCACCGTGCGACTCAGGAGTTGTAGTGCGGCGTCGCCCGCTTGCCAGGTCGATCAGCAACGTCGTGGCTGCGCGGGCCATGTCTGACACGGGTTGTCGAACGGTCGTCAGCTCCGGCCAGATCGAACGAGCCAGATGCGTGTCGTCAAAGCCGCAAACCGTGAAGTCGGCGGGCACGTCCAGGTGGCGCCTATGCGCGACGGAAATGGCGGCGGCCGCCATGTCGTCATTGCTGGCGAAAACAGCGGTGGGCGGATCGGGCAATTCCAGCAGCGACTCGCAGGCGATCAGGCCGGAACGGTAGGTGAAGAGGCCTGGCGCAATGAGCGCCTCGTCGAGCTCGATGCGAGCGTCGGAGAGCGCCGAGCGATAGCCGCGAGCGCGTTCCGCGCTTGCGATTTGGTCGGGGTTGCCAGAGATAAAACCGATCCTCCGGTGCCCGAGGTCGACGATGTGGCGCGTCATGGCAGCCGCGGCCGCGAAATCGTCGATGCGAAAGGAAGGGGTTTCGGCGAAGCGCGCTCCGCCGGCTACCGAGACGGCCAATAAACCCGCGGACCGAATCATCTTGTGCAACCTGGTGGAATCGCAAAGCGGCGGCGGAAGCAAAACCCCTTGGGCGCCGATACCCAGGAGTTCCAGCACGGCTTTTTTCTCCGCTCCAGACTGGCACCTGATGACCGTCAATTGCGCGTGTTGCCGTTGGGCGGCCTCAAGACTGCCGAGGAGGAATGTGCTGAGAAAAGCCGTGCTCGGATTGTCATAGAAAAGCGCGAGGCGAACCGGCCTGCCGCCGGCTAGGGCTCTGGCGGCAGGATTCGGCGAATAGTGGAGAGCCTCGATAGCCTGAAGCACTAGGCGGCGCCGGCCTTCCGCCACACTCGCCGGATCGTTGATCACGCGTGAAATAGTCATCTGGGAGACGCCGCCTTTGCGCGCGACATCGGCAATGGTTACCTTCAGACGGGGTGGCGAGGACATCCGCACTAGACGGCCATTACTCCACGCTTGGCCCCAGCGGGCGCGAGGCAGACGTAGCGGTTCGCGGGGGCAACCACGTCGTCCAGCCGACCGGCGGCCGCGGTTAGGAGGCTCCGGCCGTTCAGAAGAGAGACCAACTGCTTGGGCCGCTTCTCACGGCTCATCGGCCAGAGCCGGAGGCCGGGACCACCTGCCAGAATCAATGCGTGGCGCATGGCTTGGGTGAACGACTCCTCCATATGTCCAGCCGGCGGGAGTGAAACGCCTCCTGGTTGGCCAGCAGCGCGATGTCGGCGGCGCTGTAGCGGTCGGCTGCCCCGAACGCCTGCAACTCCTGCGCGCTGGCCGATTCCGGTGCGTACATCCACAGCCACCGCCGGAAGCCAGTGGCCGACCGCTCTGCGGGGAAGATGCGCGCATTCCATAATGCGCGCTCAGCCGAATCGCTCACGCCGGGCCAGACTTCCTCGGCGTCCACGCCCACGACGCGTAGCCAATCCAGCAGCGCACACCCGCAGAACAGGCCGTTCTTGAAGGTGTCGCGGATGCCGTAGCAGCGCACGAACCAGACATCTTCGCGGGCGCGATTGCGTCCGGGCAGCACCTCCAGACAGGCGCCGCCGGGCAGCGCAAGCGGCGCGTCCACGTCGAGGCCCACCAGAACATTCCCGCCCGGCAAGTCGACGTCCGCCTCGATCCGGCAGGCTTCGAGCCAGGACTGGCAGCCGCGGATGCGGGCCGGCGGCGCTATGCGGCAATTGACCGCAAGCACGGTTGGCGAGGGGGGCGCGCCTCGGTCCTCGGCGACCAGAGTGAGGCCGCTTTCGACCAACTGGCGGGTCGAGCCGAAGTGCAGGAACCGGCAGGACGGGACGATCTGCACGTGCAGCGGAACACGATTCAGAACCGGGAAGAGGCGGCCGAGGGCTTCGTCCGTCCAGCGCGAGCCGCTGGAGCGCGCGCTGCTTACGTATTGATCGGGCGTGGCGGCGCTTCCCAGGGCGCAGCAGATTTCGCGGTATAGATCGATTCCATCGTCGAGCATGCGCTGGCGCGCTTCCGCCGAAAAGTTGAGACCGCCGCCGGAAGTCTCTTCTACACCGAACGCGTCGAGAAGGGCCTCCGCCGCGCCGGCGTCCAGGCTCATGACGGCTACGTCGAGCGCGGTCTGGCCCGCGCGGTTGATCGCGCCCATCCGTTGCTGCTCCTCAACGGACGGCTTTTGCAGATAGACGGACACCGCGTCGCCCTCTCCGATGCAAAACACTCCGTGCCGGCTGGCCTCTTCCGGTGTTGCATAGCAGCCGAGGGCGATGAGGCCGGGCTCGGAGAAACGGACCTGGCTGGCATCGAAGCGGATCAGCGCATCGCCGGCCGCCACGAGCACCTGCCCCCGTCCGGCAGCGCCGGGTGGAAGAGCCAGGAAGTCGGGCACCAGACGATCGAACAAGGTCACCGGCAGGGGCGCGTCGGAGTTGGTGGGCAAAGGAACGAAGATCTTCCCGCACGGAGCGTAGGCGGGGAGACGGCGGGAGTCGCCGCCAGCATGCACGATCAGGACACGAAGCCGGCCCAGGATGGCGGCAACTTGGTCGCGCTGCCCGCGCCGGCGCTCGATCTCGAGAATCCGGACCAGACACAACAGTGTGCTGCCCCCGCTGCCGATCCGCTGGCCCTCGAGATCGGGGACCACCAGGATTTCGCGCACCTGCGGCAGCAGTCCGTATTGCCGGCGCAGCCCCAACTGGAACTCGTAGGCCCCGGCCTGTGCGGCGTTCGACGCTGTCAGAACCAAGTAATCCCAAGCGAAAGGAGGCACGTTCATTGTCGGACATCGAGAACCGGTGGTATGTCGCCGACGAGCGAGATGTCGACGGTTTCGATCTGCGGCCAGCAGGGGAATCCACGGTCCGCGATGACCAGCGTGTTGGTGTGACGGACGCGGCTGAACAACGAGTTGATGGCTGGGTTGAGGATGCCGGTTTTGAGCATGACTTGAATTCCTGCACTATTGGGTTCTGATTCGCGCCCGGAAGCCGCCCGGGACGTCCTCCTCCGCGACCACCATCAGGTAGCCGCCTCCGCAGCCGGAGTACATGGCGCCGGGATAGCGGGCCTGGAAGTTAGCTAGAAGTGCTTTGAGGTCGATGTGAATCGTGGGGTGGCAAACGGTGTGCGGGAGGATAGCCTCCCAGCACTCCATGCAGGAGTTCATGGAAGCTCCGAGGGCGGCGGCATCTTGGCGAAGGATGGCGTCGTAGCAATCCTTGCCGGTCTGGCCAAGGCGGCGGATCCACCCAGGAGCCAGGTTCTTCACACCCAGCGGATTGTAGCCCTCGGGCCGCTGATTCACCGGCACGAACTGAAGCACCCGCTCGAGCCAACGCGCAATGGCGGGATCGCAGTTGGACTCGATGTGCTCCGGGAATAAGCCGCCCTCAAAGGCCACGTCGTAATCGAGGCGGCTAACCCCGGGGTAGATAAGACCGATCATGTCCTGGGAACCAGAGGGCTCGGCTTTGCCGTCGTTTTCGGCGCGGTAGAGCTCGCGGACAAGCTCTTCGCGCCGACGGTTCGGCAGCACCCCGCTCCACAGTTGCAGTGCCACGCGGCGCGTGCCGCTGGCCATCCCGGCGCGGTCCATGAGCCAGCGATCGGGCTCGAGACAGACCACCACCATGGAACCGGGCGTCGACGGATTCCGGCTTGAAACGAAGGGCTGGTCGATCCAGCCGCCCGCCAGAGCCACCCGGTGAGGGATGCTCCCAATGAGTAATTCGAGGCCGGCCTGCTCCGGCGCGACGATGGAGGATTCGGAGTGCATTTTAGTCCGTAACCACGCGCCGGCCGGCCTTGCGATCCGCGAACTGTGTGGCGATCCAGGCATAGGTGTGCTCCATGCCTGTGCGCAGGAGGGTCCGGGGCTCCCCATGAAGGACCTGCTGGATGAAAGTGTTGTCGCTATTGCGGCCGGCGACGCCTTTCGGCGCGGCCGGATCGTAGGTGCGCGCGAGGTGCACGCCGGCGATCTCCTCGACCATGCCGACCAGGTCGCCGATCGAGATCAGTTCGCTCGATCCCAGGTTGATCGGGGTGGCGATGAGGTCTTTCGAGTGCATGATTCGGTCAATGCCTTCGACGCAGTCGTCAATGTAACAGAAGCTCCGGGTTTGCGTGCCGTCACCCCAGATCTCGATCGAGTGCCGGCCCGAGTCGAGGGCCTCGAGCGCCTTGCGGCAGATGGCGGCGGGGGCCTTCTCCCGGCCGCCGAACCAGGTGCCGTATGGTCCGTAAATGTTGTGGAACCGGGCGATGTGCGTCTCCAGTCCGCGCTCCGCCCAGTACTCCTGGCAGAACATCTCCGAGATCAGCTTTTCCCAGCCGTAGCCGCGTTCCGCCATGGCGGGATAGGCGTCGGACTCTTTCAGCGCGCGGACATGCGGGTCCTTCTGCAGGTCGGTATTGTAAGCGCACGCGGATGAGGAAAAGAAATAGCGTTGTACGCCGGCCATCCAGGCGGCCTCGATCAAGTGCGTGTTGATCAGGATGCTGCGCAGACACTGCACCCGGAAACGCTCAATGAAACCCATGCCGCCCATATCTGCTGCGAGATTGTAGACCTCGACCGCGCCCTCGACGGCGCGGATGGCGTTCTGATTCTCGCTCAGATCCATGGAAAGACACTCCACGTCCGGGACACGCTGGTACCACTCGGGCAGAGGCTTGCGGTCGATGGCCCGGATGCGCGTGTAGCCGAGATCGTGGAAATACCGAGTCAGCGCACCGGCGATAAACCCGCCGGCGCCGGCGATGACGATCAGGTCATCGGACCCAAGCCGACGGTCAATGGAAGAATCGATTCGGACATTCATAGTTATCGATTAAGTAAACGTACATCATGATATCCTTGCGGCACGTCGTGTGTCAAGCTGAATCCGGCAGTTGATTTCCTGACCGCTTGGATTCGCCCTTTGTTTGCCGCAGATCCAGCCGCTCCGCAGTTTACGTTCTGGTTACTGGAGCGGCCTCAATGCGGCCAGTTGTTTTCCGAGTACGCGGCGCGGTCTACCAGAAGTACGTTGTGACGATACTCGGAGGCCCGGGCATATCGTCGACGATCTTCGTGTGCAATAGTACTTGCAGGTTCTTTTTCGGCCAGTCGCTTGGCGCGTTCACGGCCAGAGTGGCCAAAAGCTGTGGAGATGTGAGGAATTCCCCCGCTGCGTGGGTGCCATACTGGGTGATTCCAGCCGCCGCGATCAGAAGCTCGCCGGTGTTGGAGTCGAAAACGCGTGAAACGATCGCGTAGTCCTCGGGTGTGCGTCCGTCCGGCGCAAGGTTCGGCAGTATGTACAATCGGTTATCCGTCCGGTCGCGAATCGTCGGGTGCTTGTCGAAGACGAACCGCAGCTCGTTCGTCGTCTGCAGCGTCCAGGCGTTGTTGAAAGCGCCGATCAGAATCGAGGGCTGGTATCTCAGGTCGCCGAAGCTGAGATCGGCGCCATAGCGCATCTGATAGAGCTTTCCCCTTCGAGCGAACAGCGAAGTGAGTACGACGCTGGCGTACGCGTCGCCAATACACGTGTACTGGCCGCGCACAGGCACCAGACCGTGCGGGGAATCGGTGAGATCGGGAGACTGAAAAACCGTGCTGGTGGCGTTGTAGACAAGGATCGGCTTGGGGCTGGTCAATGCCGGCGCCCAGAACTGGTCCATCGCGGAGGGCGCGGAGGATGGAGTGGTGCGAAGACCGCGCACTACCATGGCGCTGGCGGCAATCACGAGGACCGCTACAAGCGCCCACCGCCATCGGGATTTCTGCAAACCAGGTTTTGGCGACGCGGGCGTCGTGAGCTGGGCCGCCTTCCACTGGAAAACCGCCCGGTAGGAACCCGATGGGATGTCGATCCGAACGAGGCTGTCCGCCCGGTCCTGGTAGTATTGCGCGAGCCGCTTCCGCACCTCGGCTGCCCGCACTCGAACCACGGGGTCATCGCCAGGCTCGTAATCATGGCTGCGGCCGAATACTTCGGTCCCGATGACCCGTTCGCGAAGAAGATCGTTTTCCCCGGCGAGCGTGTGCTCGACTATATACTTCAGAAGGCTCTGGCACTGGCGCGTGGTCCGAAACGGCGCGCTCTGAAGGACGTCGCCCAGCACTTCCCGGATTCGGACGGCATCGGCGTGCGATATGACCTCGGCGCTCGTTTGCGGAATCATCGCTGGACTGCTCCCCACCAAAGTCTACTAGGTACTTTACTCCCAACGTACCCCCTTTGCAAGCCATGAATATCGCTCACTTTACCGCTCACTTTATGGGTACAGCATGGTCTTTTAGGGGTAGGGCACCGTAAAGAACCTTGCGAAAACATTCATAAAGAAATACTTTCACACGGATGGGAGGCAGTGTGTGTGTCTCGCCTTAATGCCTTCTCAAGAAAGGGGTCTTCCATGTTGCGCAAGTACTCTCCGCGAGTCGGCTTGGCCTTCGGAATCGGCCTGGTAGCCGTTCTCGCGTTCCTAAACCCGTCCGTCCACGCTCAGACGCAGGCGTTCAGCGCGTCCTTAGGAGGGGTCGTTCACGATACTCTCGAGGCAGCGGTCCCTGGGGCCAAAGTCAAACTGGTGAGCCCAGACAAGGGCGTCACTCGAAGCTTTACAACCGACACGGATGGGCGATACTCATTCGCTTTGCTGCCGCCGGCAACCTACACGCTGACCGTCGAAGCCAGCGGATTTTCCTCCTACAAGCAGGCAGGGATTGTCCTGGATGCGGGCCAAGCCGCAAATCAGGCAGTCACTATGCAGGTGGGAGAAGTAAAGACGGAGGTTACGGTCACTGGTCAGGGGCCCATCCTCGCCTCCGACAACGCTAACGTTTCCTCGGACCTGACGGGGCAGCAGATCGACCAGCTTCCGGTGGATTTCCGCAGCGCTTTTGGTCTCGTGATGATGAACTCCTCGGTAAATAACGCTTCACAGTTCCAGGTGGTCAATGGAGGAGGACAGTCGGGGACCGCCGATCAGGATATCTCGTTCCTCAACTTCGGTGGCGGCTACTTTGGAACCAGCGCCTACCTGCTCGACGGCCACTGGGACACCGCCGCCGACTGGGGCGGGGTCATCTATGTGCCTTCCATGGAGTCTGTTGAGGAGGCAAAGATCCAAACCAACGCCTTCACCGCGGAATACGGCTGGAGCACCGGCAACATGTACAACGTGATCACCAAGTCCGGCTCCAGCAGCTTCCATGGGGACGCGTTCGAGTTCCTTCGCAATTCCGACCTCGATTCCAATTTCTTCTTCAATAACGCCCACGGCATCCCCAGGACGCCGTTCCGGCGCAACCAGTTTGGTATTGCCGGCGGCGGACCGCTGTACATCCCCGGCATCTACAAGCAGCGCAACAAGACCTTCTTCTTCGCGTATTACGAAGGACTGCGCCAGGGTACTCCGGGTCCCCTCACCACCACCGTGCCGACATCGGCCGAGATAAGTGGAAATTTCTCCGCCATCTCCCAGGTTTTGTACAACCCCTTCACCACGGTGGCGACCGCCGGCGGATTCTCGCGTACGCCGTTCCCGGGCAATCAAATCCCGGCAAGCCTGTTCAGCAACGTTGGGGTCAAGTTGCTCTCGTACTATCCCGCCGCGACGAACAGCGCGCTGACCAACAACTTCTCGGCTTCAGCCAGTGCCGCGGCGAGCTCCGACGAATATGGCATTCGGTTCGACCAAAACATTGGCGACAACTTCCGGTTGTTCGTCCGTTGGTCGAATAAGGACGAGTCCAAGGTGGAAGAAGCGGATTATTACGGCAACGATCCGGGCGGACCGGGATCGATGAACCCCAACAACCGCCTGGATGGCGCCGGCGGTTCCACATGGGTGATCAATCCGACGACGGTTTTCAGCCTCAATGCGGGCTACAATCACTGGTTTGAAGGCAATGTAATGGAGGGCTACCCGTTTGATATGACCTCGCTCGGGCTACCTGCCTTCATCAACAAAACATCGGACCAGTTCCCGGTTGTGTCGGTAGGTGGCTATGCCCCGCTGGGTCCCGAGAACGGAGCGGGCCAAGGCGGCTTCCCCCGCAACGATTTGACCTGGTCGGCCGACCTCAACAAGGTCCACGGTTCCCACTCCTTCACGATGGGCGTGATGGAAGTGGTGAGCCAGACTGGCGGCGGACGTATTTATCCCACGACGTTCGACTTCGGTTCCGTCTCGACGGCAGGACCGAACCCCGAGACTGCTGACCCGAGCCTCACCGGCAACGCCATCGCCTCGATGCTGCTCGGAGTCGGGACGGGCGGCTCGACCGGCGTTACCGCGTTGCAGTTCATCTCGAAGCATTACTACGGAGTCCACTTCCAGGACGACTGGAAGGCCACCCGTAAGTTGACGCTGAATCTGGGTATGCGCTGGGAATACCAAACCGCGCCCACGGATCGCTTCAATCAGCAGAACTATTTCGACTTCAACGCCACCAATCCGATCAGTTCGGCGCTCGGCTCGACGGTTCTAGGCGCGGTGGTCTATAATGGCGTCGGCGGCGTCGGACGCGGCCTTTATGACCCGACCAAGAAAGACTGGGCTCCGCGGCTCGGCCTCGCATATCAGGCTACGGATAAGATGGTTGTCAGGGGCGGATTCGGACTCTACTACGTGCCTTCCTTCCTGGGAGGGGGAGCGGACCTGGGTTACGGGCAGAGTACGCCTTGGAATGCCATCACGTCCGACGGTTACACCCCGCTGGACACCCTCGACAATGCGTTTCCCAACGGCATGCTGCCGCAAACCGGCAACAGCCTGGGCGCTATGACCGACGTCGGCTACGGCGTGAGCGGTTCGCAGTACCACCGGCCCGATCCGTACATGGAGCAGTGGATGGTTGGATTCCAGTACGCCCTGACCAAGAACGATTTGATCGATGTCAGCTACGTGGGGAATCATGGCGTCAAACTGCCTCAGGCCTCACAGGACTACGATCAGTTGCCGACAGCGGACCTTTCGCTCGGAAACCAACTGTTGCAGCAGGTCCCCAACCCGTATTACGGCAAGATCTCCGGCAGCGGTTGCGGCCTTTCGAGTCCGACGGTCGCCTATGGGCAGTTGTTGCTTCCCTATTCGGAATTTTGCAGCGTCTCGATAGCGCAGCCGCTGGACAGCTTTTCGCATTACAACGCTCTCGAGATGAGCTTCACTCACCGCTGGAGTTCGGGGCTGAGCCTGCTGGCTTCGTACACATACTCCCGGTTCATCGACAATACCGCTTATACCACTAGCTGGTTGGGCCAGTCGCCCATTCGCGACAACTACAACCTGGCCGCCGAGAAATCGCTGGACGCCGCGGACACCCCGAACAGCCTGGTGATCACCTACATCTACGAACTCCCGATCGGAAAAGGCAAAAAGGCTGGAACAAACATGAACCCCGTGGCCAACGCGATTATCGGCGGTTGGCAGATCTCGGGAGTCACCACCTTCAAGAGCGGCTTCCCGATTGGTATCACGGACGGCGACAACAACACCAACTCGTTTGGCGGTAGCCAGAGGCCAAACCTGGTGGGCGACCCGACCCTCGGCAACAAGAGTATCTATGAGTGGTTCAATACGAAGGCGTTCGCGCAACCCGCGCCGTTCACTTTCGGCAACGCGCCGCGCTACATGGGCAATGTTCGAGCTCCTGGCCTGGAACAATTCGACATCGGAGTGCAGAAGTGGTTCAAGTTCACCGAGAACCTGAAGCTCCAGTTCCGTGCCGAGATGTTCAACGCGTTCAACCGGGTGAACTTCTACGCGCCCGATGGCAACCTTACGGATTCGGCGTTTGGAACAATCTCGGCTTCCCTTCCTCCACGCGATATTCAATTTGGGTTGAAGTTGTACTGGTAAGCGCGTGCGCGCAGTACTCACGATAGCCCTGGCGGCTTCGACTCTGGCTGTTGCGCAGCCGGATCGGGACGCCAGGTTCGAATCGCTCCTGGCCGAGGCTCACAACGCCCAGGCCAGGAGCGACTTTTTGGGCGCCGCGGCCAGCTATCGCCAGGCCGTAGCGATCCGTCCGGATATCGCCGAACTCTGGAGCAATCTCGGGCTCATGCAGCACCAGTCCGCGGAATATACGGAGGCGGCGGAGGCGTTTGGCAAAGCTCTTCGGCTGAACCAGTCGTTGTTCGTTCCGAATCTGTTTCTTGGTCTCGACCTTCTGCAACTGAAACGCCCGGGTGAGGCAATTCCGTACCTTCTGGCATCGGAAAAACTCCAGCCGCAGGATCCGCAGCCGGCCTTGGCTTTGGGGCGTACGTTCCATGCGCTGTGGGAACCGGAGAAGTCCGGGAGATGGTACCGGCGGGCAGTCGTGCTGGCGCCCCGGAATGGCGAGGCGTGGTACGGCCTGGGACTCGCGTATTTTGGTATGGCGGAGGCGGCGGGAGCGAAGTTGACAGGTTCGTTTGGCGGCTCCGCATACGACGCGGAGCTGACGGCCGGCGTGCTTGCCGAGCAGGGGCGTCTGACAGAAGGCATCCATGCTTACCGCGACCTCCTCGCGTTGAAAGAGCCTTCACCCCCGTGCTCACACAGTTCCTACGGTTTCGTCCTGCTCAGGAACGGCAACGCGGAAGAAGCTCAACAGGAGTTCCAGCGCGACCTGGCATCGTGCCCCGCGGCGCGCGTGGGGGCGGCCCGCCTTCTCTTCGAAAGCGGCGAGCGCGAAAAGGGGCTGACCATGCTGGCTGAACTCGCGAAACAGGACCAGGCAGTCTTCAGCGCCTCGCTGCCCCGCTTCTGGGAGGGCCTCGACGCCCAACAACTCGAGGCGCTGCTCGCCAAACTCAGGCAATCGGCGGATGCCATCGCTCGAGTGGTGGAGGCGGCGGTCCAGGAAGGCGCCCGTTCCACGCCCGTGCTCCAGCCGGAAAACCCGCTTCCCGATCTCGCCGGACTTATGAAGGACGATCTGAAACGCCGCGCGAGCGGTGCGTTTTTCGCGGGCGACTTACGGACAACGGCTCTGGCCAGCGACCGTCTTCGGCAGAAGTATCCGAACGATGCGGCGGGCTGGTACTGGGCGGTGCGGGCCAACCAGAAGCTGAGTGTGGCTGCGCTTGCGCGCGCCGGTGAGGCGGAGCCCGATTCTCCGAGAATCCACGCTTTGCTCGGCGATGTCTACCGGCGCCGGGGCATGTTCGACGAGGCCCGGGAAGAATATTCGAAGGTGCTGGCGATCTCGCCGGATAGCGTGGCAGGTTTGGCGGGGTTAGCCGCAACCGATTTGGCCGACGGCAGGCTCGAACAGGCTCAGGTCACCGCTCGGAAGGCGCTCGCTCGTAGCCCGGAGGATAGCGAGATCAATCTCCAGATGGGGGAGATCCTTGTGGCGCAACGCGAGTACGCAGATGCGGAGCCTTATCTGGAACATAGCTTGCAAGCGCGCCCGGATCTCCTGCCGCGAGTTCACGCCCTGCTCGGCGAGGTGTTTGCGAGAACCGGCCGCTCGAAGGAGGCGCTAAATGAATTGACCCAGGGACTCGCCAGCGACGAGGACGGCAGCGTGCACTACCAGCTTGCCCGCCTATATAAGGAAGCCGGCGACGAGAGAGCGGCGGCCGCGGCGTTTGAAAAATCGAAACAGATCCGGGCCAGCCACGACGAGCTAGCTCGGAAAGCCCTGACGCCTATTAACTGAGATCTATCCTCATCCACAATTACATGAACACTATCCCGCAGAGCAAACGTTTAAGCTATGCCGCGACGGACACCGCAGGACAACTCGTGTTTGCGGTGATCTCAACTTACCTGCTGTACTTCTATACCGACGTGTACGGAATTCCGGTGGGCATCGCCGGCACCATCCTGCTCGTGGCCCGCTGCATCGATGGCATCGATGCGCCGGTCTGGGGGATGATTCTGGATAAGACTCGCAGCAGGTGGGGCCGGTACCGCCCGTGGTTTCTCTGGCTGTGCGGGCCGTACGCCGTGTTCGGGGTGCTGACTTTCCTGACGCCCAACCTGAGCGCTCACGCCAAAGTTTTCTATTCTGCCGCCACGTATATCGTCTGCGGCATCCTTTACACCGGGATCAACACGCCGATTACCGCAATTTTGTCCGCGCTCACGCCGGACCCGAACCAGCGCGTCATGCTGACCACGTACCGGATGATCGGCTCCAAGGTCGGTGTGTTGATCGTCAACGCCACGGCGCTTCCCCTGGTCGCGCTGCTCGGGCACGGGGACGACAAACGCGGATTCATGCTGACGATGCCCCTCTTCGCGGCGGCGGCGGTGATCATGTTCCTGCTGGCGTTTCGCAACCTCGAGGAAGTTGTCGAGGTGCCGAAGAACTCGGGGCGGACACTGGGTTCGTTTGGCGCGATCGCGGGCAACTGGCCCTGGATGATCATCGCCTCGAGCACGTTTCTCTTCTGGATCGCTTACGTTTCCCGAGTATCGGCGGTGATCTATTACTTCACCTACAAGTTGGGCCGCAAGGATCTGGTCCCGCTGGTCAACAGTCTGGACATCGTCTCGCTCAGCGCGGTTATCTTCCTGCCGTGGCTCTGTCGCCGCATTTCGAAGCGGAATCTGTGGCTAATGGGATTGGCCGGGTCGATCGCCGGTCAGTTGCTGATGTACGTAGCGGAGCCGTCGGTGCCGGCGGTGCTGGCGGGCTGGATTTTCGCCGCGATTGCCGGCGGAGTCGCCATGACGTTGCCGTTCTCGATCCTCTCGGACAGCGTGGACTACGGTGAGTGGAAGACCGGGATTCGCTCGGCAGGCCTGCTGACCGCGATCGGCGCTTCGTTGTGCTTCAAGGCGGGTAGCGGCATCGGCGGTGCGCTGCCGGCGTGGACCATGGCCGCCTACGGCTACGTTCCGAAAGCGCGCCAGACGGTGTCGGCGCTGGCGGGAATTGAGATCGGATTCATCTGGCTGCCCGCGGCCTTTTTCGCGCTCGCTCTGCTGCCAACCCTCTTCTATTCCCGGTACGAGGCAATGGAGCCGCGGATCCGTCAGGAGCTGGATCAGCGCCGCTCCTTAGCGGCGATCGACAAGGCATGAACATGTATCAACTCGAAAGTAATCGCGAATCGCTCATCCTGACTGGCGAAACAGCGCGCCTGCGGATCGGTTTCGTCAGTGAGTCCATCGTGCGGGTGACGATGACAGAGAAGCAGCCGTTCCAGGACCGCGCCAGTCTCTCGGTGGTAGCGAACTCCTGGTATCGGAATTACCGGATGGAGGAAGACGCGAACGAATTCCGAGTCGCGACAGCGGGGGTAGCCGTCAGCATCAACAAGAAGACCGGCGCGATCGCCTACTTCGACGCACAGGGCCGGCTGCTGATAGGCGAGCCCGAGCGCGGAGGCAAATGGCTGACACCGATCGAAGTCTACAGGAACCGCTTCAGCAACTCCGCGACGGCATCCGCGAACGGGATTGACGGTGTCCGCGTTTCGGCCGCGGAATCGGAGCGCATCCTGGATCGGCATGCCTTCCAGGCGAAGCTGGAATTCGTTTTCGCCGAGGGCGAAGCGCTTTTCGGCCTGGGGTCCCACGAGGAGGGCTACGGCAACCTGCGCGGCAAGTCGCGAGAGCTGTACCAGCACAACCTGAAGGCGGTGATTCCCTATTTCGTCTCCACGCGGGGATACGGGATACTGGTCGATTGTTACTCGCTGATGGCTTTTCACGACGATACGCTCGGGTCATACATATGGGCGGACGTCGTCGACGAGCTCGACTATTACTTCATCCGCGGCGAGCAATTCGATGACATTACCAGGGGATATCACGCACTTACCGGCCGCGTTCCCATGCCGCCGAAATGGTACTTCGGCTACACGCAATCCAAAGAGCGCTACGTAAATGCCAGGGAACTCGTGGATATCGTCCGCGAATACCGCCGGCGCGGCATCCCCCTGGATCTGATCATACTGGACTGGAAATCCTGGCCTGACGGCGGGGGCTGGGGACAGAAATCGCTGGATCCGGTGCGCTTTCCCAATCCGAAGGAACTGACCGCCACGCTGCACGGGATGGGCGCGAAGCTGATGGCGTCGGTTTGGCCGGCGATGACCGGCGACGGCCCTGACCGGAAGGAAATGCTCGAACGCGGCCTGATGCTGGGGAATCAATCGACTTACGATGCTTTCCGGGAGGAAGCGCGGCGGTGCTACTGGGAGCAGGCCAACCGCGGCATGTTCTCAAACGGGATTGACGCGTGGTGGTGCGACTGCACGGAGCCGTTCGAATCGGACTGGCGCGGCGCGGTCAAGCCCGAGCCGCATGAACGCCTGCCGCTCAACACCGGGGAAGCCAAGCGATACCTTGACCCGGGTTACATCAGCGCATACTCGCTGCTGCATTCGCAGGGGATGTATGAGGGCCAGCGCGGCGCCACCTCCGGCAAGCGCATGGTCAACGTCACCCGGTCGTCCTACGCCGGGCAGCACCGCTATGGGACAACCACCTGGTCCGGCGACATCAGCGCCACCTGGGAGACGCTGCGGCGCTCGATTCCCGAGGGGTTGAACTTCTGTGCGGCGGGGGAGCCTTACTGGAATCTGGATATCGGCGGCTTCTTCATCAAGAACGATCCCGCATACTGGTTCTGGCGCGGTGACTATGACGCCGGATGCCGCGGATTGACCGATGGCTCGGCTGGCGAGCCCGATCCGAAGGACACCGGCTGCACCGACCTCGGCTACTGGGAGCTCTACACACGCTGGCTGCAGTACGCCGCCTTTCTACCGATGTTCCGCTCGCATGGAACCGACGCGCCGCGGGAAGTCTGGCGCTTTGGCGAGCCGGGCACCCCGTTCTACGATGCGATCGTCCAGTCCATCCAGCTCCGCTATCGATTGTTGCCCTACATCTACTCTGTCGCGGCGCAAGTGAGTCTGAACAGTTGGACGATCATACGAGCGGTGGCGCTGGATTTCCCGCGCGACCTGCGGACCCACGGTCTTACCGATCAATATCTGTTCGGGCCTGGCCTGATGGTCTGCCCTGTCACCAAGCCCATGTACTACGATCGGAACTCCGAGCCGATCGCCGGGGCGGAGAAGAGCAGGCAGGTATACCTGCCCTCGGGGACCGGATGGTATGACTTCCGGACCGAGACCTGGTTTCCCGGCGGAGCGACTGTCGAGGCGCCGGCGCCGCTCGAGGCGATGCCGGTGTTCGCGCGCGCCGGCGCAATCGTGCCGATGTCGCCGGTCATGCAGTACGCGGATGAGGTGCGCGACGCTCCTTATGAAATCCGGGTGTTTCGCGGCGCGGACGGCGTTTTCCCGCTGTACGAGGATGAGGGAGATAACTACAACTACGAGTCTGGTCGATTCTCTATCGTGATGCTACGCTGGAGCGAACTCGACGGCGAACTGATCGTTGCCGCGAGGGCCGGTGATTTTGACGGGATGGTGACGTGGCGCCAATTGCGAATCGTGTTCATTTCGCAAAGCGGCCGGAAGTCGTGCAGCGTGGTCTATAACGGAGAGGAAATACGGGTGCGTCCAGCCGACTGAGACTGGTGCCGGCGGATTTTGCCGAGAGGACATCATGCGAATCAGTCTTACTGCGATATCAATGCGGGACTGGCTGCTTGTGGCAGCTTTGGCCATGAGCGCCTCCGCTGCCGCGGCGCAGAGCGCGCCCGGCGCTGTCGAGTTCCACGTGAAGCCGGATGGTGGGCAGCCCTTCACTTCCTCAGATCCGTCGGTCCGGCCCCAGCTCGGCAGGCCAGGCAAGCCGCAATGGGCGACCGGCGGCTTCGAGCCCGGCTTCTGGCTTTCCACAAGCGGCAGCGCGGAGCGGCCGTTCGCGACGCTCTACCAGGCCCAACTGGCCGTCCGCGAACTACTGCGAACCAAGGGCATGCCGGAGGGAGGAATCCGAGTCGTCGTGCACGGGGGGCTCTATCGCCTGACCCAGCCGCTGGAATTCGTTCCGGAAGACTCGGGAACGCCGGACTTGCCGGTGGTCTACACAGCGGCGCCAGGCGAGAAGCCCATCGTGAGCGGCGGGTTACCCATTACCGGATGGAGGAAGCTGAAAGCCGCTACGCCAGGCGTGCATGCCGCCGCCGTTGGGCACGTGTGGGTCGCAACAGCGCCGGAAATCGGCGCGGCAACGCTCGATTTCCGGCAGCTATACGTAAACGGCACGAAAGCGGTGCGTGCGCGTTCTCCCAATGGCGACGATTTCCATCGGATGGTCGAATGGGACCTGGTGAACCGGCAAGCCATCGTGGATTCCAAGGATGTCGGCGAGTGGCGGAATCTCAAGCGGGTGGAAATGGTCCTGCATGAGTCCTGGGTGATTTCCTTCCTGCGCATCGAATCCATCTCCGTCGAAGGCCCCAAGGCGCGCATCACCTTCCAGGAACCGGAGCGGGACTTGGTGTTTTCCCACCCGTATCCATGGCCGCGCAAGACCGACCCCTACTGTTTTGCAAATGCGCTGGAATTCCTCGATCAAGCGGGGGAGTGGTATCTCGATTACAAGGCTGGACTCGTCTACTATTGGCCTCGCGCCGGCGAGGACATGGCGACGGCCCAAGTTGTGGCGCCGCGGCTGGAGACTCTGGTCCGAATCGCGGGCTCCGTGGATCGCCCGGTGCATGACATCCAGTTCAAGGGTCTAAACTTCGAGGATTCCACCTGGCTGCGGCCGACGCAGGCAGGGCTGGTGCCTCTCCAGGCAGGTCAGTATTTCGTGCAACCCGCATACAGGATCCAGGGTGGTATTCCACAGCAGCCTACCTTGGATAACCTGGGCTGGTCGGCCCGGCCGCCGGCCGCGGTCTATCTCATGGGAGCAAGCCGGATCCTATTCGAGCGCTGTACGTTCCGCAATACGGCCTCCGCCGCTCTCGACCTTCACTACGCGACCAGCAAGAACCAGATCGTCGGCTGCGTGTTCCACGGCATCGGCGGCAATGGGATGCAGATCGGCCGCTTTTCCGAGCAAGGACTCGAAGCCCACCTGCCCTACCGCGTTGCCGACGAGCGCGAGCTTTCTCTGAACGATCGCGTGGCGAACAGCTATTTCCGCGACTGCGGCAACGAGGACTGGGGCTCAACGGCAATCGCGGCCGGGTTTCCGCGCGGACTGGTGATCGAACACAACGAAATCGTCGAGATGCCGTATTCCGGCATCAGCGTGGGCTGGGGATGGACACCGCAGGAGAATGCCATGCGCGACAACAAGATTCTCTACAACCGGATCCACCAGTACATGCAGCGAATGGGTGACGGCGGAGGCATCTACGTCCTCTCCAATCAGACTCCGTCGGAAATCCGGGGCAATTACGTATTCGATCTCCGCCACTCGCCGGTTGGCGATCCGTCCTCCATGATTTACCTCGATGAGGGCTCTTCGGGATTCCTCGTCAAAGATAACCTGACGGATCGTAACGTGTTCTTCAAAAACCGAAACGGCGAGGGCAACCGTTGGGAAAACACCGGCACGGACGGTCCGCTGGGGCTGAAGGGGGCTCCAGGCAGCGAGGGCGCCGCCGGCCTGGAGCCCGCTTTTCGCGACCTGCTCCAATGACCAATTCGCCCTCTGCGAGCCAATTCAACGCGACTGCCAGGACGATGCGGAGACCGAAACTATCGGGAGTGCTACATCAAGTTGACTGGTTAGCCCAAGTTTCAGGAGTTTGACATGCGTTCATTTTGGAGGCTTCTCACTCTCGCTGCGGCTGCGCTCGGTGGCTGGGCTTGGCCTGCTGCGGTTCCCGCCGTGGAGAAACAGGCGCACGGCGTACTGGTGCGCTTGGATGCCGGCGCGCTGCGCCTCGAAGTCTGGTCCGACCGCGTCGTGCGGGTTACGTACGCCCAGGGCGCGGAGATTCCGGCCATTCACAGTCTGAGTGTTATTCCCGCGCCTGCCGCGGTTCTCTTCGAGATTCAGGAAACGCGGGCCGCCGTGGACCTCTCCACGCGCGCGTTGCGCGCGCACGTTGACAAGAGTACGGGCCTCGTTTCGTTCCGCGACTTGGCGGGCAGGACGATCTTCGAAGAGAAGGGTCCCCGCGAATCCAGCGCCGGCGACAGCTTTGCGCTCGCGCCTGATGAACAGATTTACGGCCTGGGCCAGCACCAGGACGGTTACATGAGTTATCGCGGGACCTCGGTCCACCTGCAGCAGAAGAACATGGAGATCGGCATCCCGATGCTCGTTTCGAGTCGCGGTTACGGCATGCTGTGGGACAATCCCGCCATCACGGATGTCGAGGCCGGCATCGAAGGCAAGGAGAATGTGCTGCGCTGGATCTCGGAGACCGGCAAGGCGATCGATTACTACTTCCTGTATGGACCCAAGGCGGACGATGTCATCGCCGCCTACCGTAAGCTGACCGGCGCGGCGCCGCTGCTGGGCAAGTGGGCCTGGGGGTTCTGGCAGTGCAAGGAACGCTACTCCACCCAGGAGGAGATGCTCGGAATCGTTTCGCGATACCGCGCGGACCATATGCCCCTCGATGGCATCGTGCAGGATTGGCAGTATTGGAAGCCGGGTGGCTGGGGCTCGCATGAGTTCGACCCCTCGCGTTATCCGGACCCGAGGGGCATGGTGGACTCCATCCACAAAATGCATGCGCACATCCTGATCTCGGTGTGGGCGCGCTTCGATCTCGACACCGCCAATGGAAAGGAACTGGAGCAGGCCGGCGCGCTTTACCCTCCCGTGATTCCGAATGTGTATCCGAAGGGTCAAGGCAAATGGTACGACGCCTTCAACGCCGAAGGCCGCCGCATCTACTGGAGACAGATTTGGGACCGCCTCGGCACGATGGGCATGGACGGCTGGTGGCTTGATGCCACCGAGCCCGAGATCGGCGGGAAATGGGGCGAGTATCGTGCGTTTTCCACGGCCGAAGGGCCAGGGGCGGCGGTATTCAATGCCTTCCCCTTGATGACAACCACCGGCATCTATCAGGGCCAGCGCGCGCAGTCGGAGAAGAAGCGCGTCATCGTTCTCACTCGTTCCGCCTATGCCGGTCAGCAGCGCAATTCGGCCATCTCGTGGTCGGGCGACATTCAGGGCAACTGGGACGTGTTTCGCAAGCAGATCCCGGCGGGCCTCAACTTCTCGATGAGCGGCATTCCGTACTGGAACACCGATATCGGAGGGTTCTTCGGCGGGAATCCCAAAGACCCGAAATACCAGGAGCTGTTCATGCGCTGGTTCCAGTTCGGCGCCTTCACGCCCATGTTCCGCGTGCACGGCACCGGCGCCGGCAAGGAGTTCTGGCAATTCGACCAGCCCACACAGAAGACCATCGCGAAGTTCGAACGGCTGCGCTACCGCCTGATGCCGTATATTTATTCGGTCTCGTGGCAGGTGACGAACCAGGGCAGTTCGATGCTGCGCCCGCTGGTGATGGACTTCGCCGGCGACCGGACCGCGCTCACCATCGCCGACCAGTATCTGTTCGGCCCATCGCTGATGGTGAATCCAGTGACCGAGGCGGGAGTTTACTCGCGCTCCGTCTATCTTCCCGGCAAAGCCGCCTGGTATGACTTCTGGACCGGCAAACGCGAAGCCGGCGGCGGTCCCGTGGACGCCGCTGCGCCCATCGATTCGATGCCGTTATATGTTCCGGCGGGCTCGATTCTGCCGCTCGGGCCGGACGTCGAATATGTGGATCAGAAACCGGCCGATCCGGTTGAATTGCGGGTCTATCCGGGCGCCGACGGCTCGTTCATCCTCTACGAAGACGCAGGCGATTCCTACGACTACGAACACGGCGCCTACACGACGATTGCGCTCCGCTGGGACGACGCAACGAAAACGCTTACCATCGGCAAGCGCGCCGGCGCCTATGAAGGTATGTTGCGGCAGCGGACCTTCCGGGTTGTGCTGGTGAACCAGCAGCGCGGCGGCGGCCTGGATGAATCTGCCGGGACTCGGACCGTGACCTATTCGGGCGAAGAAGTTCGCGTGAGACCGCAATGAAACCCGGTAGCTTGGAACGAGTTGTGGCTGGCGGAGCGGGCGGCGCGCCATACCTGGATCCGGCCGAAAGGGCAATGGGCGGGTCCGGCTCGAACCGCACCACGAGTACACCATCGCATTCGAATAGGAGTTCGACCGGGTTGGCGAAGTCATCGCTTGGAGAAAGGGGATACCGCACATGAGCCGTGGATCTGGAAGCTTCGGCCGGAGGAAGTTTCTGGCGGGCAGCGCCGGCCTGTTGGCCGCCGGAAGCGCGCCAGGTGCGCAGGGTGGGTATGCGGATGGCAGCTTCGCCGGCGGCGAGATCACTGGTCCTTTTCGGCCCTACTGGGAATCGTTGAAGGCTTACCGGTATCCCGATTGGTTTCGCGACGCCAAGTTCGGAATCTGGGCCCACTGGAGCCCGCAGTGTGTCCCTGAACAGGGGGATTGGTACGCCCGTGGCATGTATGTACAAGGCAGCGGCCAATATAACTACCACGTCAAGACATACGGCCATCCGTCGAAATTCGGCTATAAGGACGTCTGCCACATCTGGCGGGCGGAAAACTGGAATCCGGAAGAACTGATCCGGCTCTACGCCAAGACCGGGGCCAGGTACTTCGTCGCGCTGGCCAACCACCATGGAAACTTCGATTGTTGGGATTCGAAGTATCAGCCTTGGAACTGCGTGAACGTCGGGCCGAAGAGGGACATCGTGGGCACGTGGCGACAGGTCGCGCGCGCGCACGGGCTCAGATTTGGGATCACCTATCATGGCACGCCCGGACGAGTTTGGCGGGAGTTTATGCCGGTCCGGTACGGCAGCGATGAGACCGGGCCCATGAAAGGCGTGCCCTACGACGGCGTTCTGACGAAAGCCGATGGCAAGGGCGAGTGGTGGGACGGAATGGACCCGCAACAGCTCAATGGGCGTCCGCACGGCAAAGACGATCCCTGTCCGGAGTTCGTCGAGAGTTTCCTGCTGCGCGTTCAGGACCTCATCGATCAGTACAACCCGGATCTTCTGTATTTTGACGATAACTGCGATTGGGACTTTGACCGAGGAGCGCCCTCCGGCAGAGTCCTGAATGTATGGCTGGGCATGCCCGAACTTACGCCGCATATCATGGCGTATTACTATAACGCCAATATCCGCCGGAACGCGGGCAAACTGGACGCGGTGTTCAATATCAAGAACGTGCCAGCCGCGGTGTTGAGTACATTGGTGCGCGACTTCGAGATGAGCCAGGCGGCCGCGATCGAACCAGATCCCTGGCAAACCGATACCTGTATCGGAGGCTGGCACTACAGCCGGGCGATTTTCGAAAACCACCGGTACAGGACGCCCCAGTCGATGATTCACCTTCTGGTCGATGTCGTCAGCAAGAACGGCAACCTGCTGCTGAACATCCCGCTGCCCGGACATGGCAAGCCAGACGACGATGAAATAGCTTTCCTCGACAAGTTCGGTGGCTGGATGGCGCTCAACGGCGAGGCGATCTACTCCACCCGGCCCTGGAAAATCTCCGGGGAGGGCCCGACAAAGAGTAGCGGCGGTTCGCTGTATGGCGGTTCGACGCCGCGATTCGTTGCCAGCGATGTGCGGTTTACCATCAGGGGAGACGCTCTTTATGCGATCGCGCTGGCTTGGCCCGAAGACCGGAAATTGACGATCAAAGCGCTCGCCGCCAATTCTCCTCATTACCGCGGCGAGATCGCCAGAATCGGACTGCTGGGGTCGGAGTCCACCCTCGTCTGGTCGCGGAACACGGACGGAGTGACGGTCACCTTGCCGGAACGGCCGCCGTGCGATTACGCCCATGTGTTGAAAATCAACCCTCTGGGAGCGTGAGCTATGAACCGCAGAGCCTTTATATGTTCGACCGGGGCTACCGCCATGGGACCCCTGCTGCCTGCTCTCGCCGTGACCGAGGCGGAAGCCGTGGCACTGGAGCCGTTCGAGTGGACAACGCCGGATTTGACGTTCTCCTTCAGTTTCTCCGCCGGCAAGCTGCGCCAGAAATTCCTGCTGCCGGCAGGCTATCCGAAGACGACGCCGCAGCCCCCGGCGTCTTCCGGGGTCGAGACTGCGATCCACTGCAGCGGAGAAGACTCGCCGGATCCCGGCATGAAACAGGGAATGGGCCAGCCTGGGGAGCGCCTGGTTTTTGTGGACAAGAAAGAGGAGACGGCCGGCAAGGGCCGGCGCCTCACGCTTACACACTTCGACCCGGTGACGAAACTTCGGGTGGAATCGTTTTACGAGGCCTTCGATGGTGTGCCGGTGGTTCGACGCTGGACCAGGGCGACCAATGGCGGGAGCGCAAACGCTGGCATAGAGTTCCTGAGTTCCGCGATGCTCCACGGCCTGGGCGACGGTCAACGTTTCGACCGCGAGCTGAAGATCCATCTAGCCGTGAATAGTTGGATGTCGGAAGCTCAGTGGCATGCTTTCCGCCCGTCGGAATTAGGCTTCGTGGAGAACGAGCGCACCAGTTGGTCGCAGGCTTCGGCTGGAAGCATCGGGAGCTGGTCGACCGAGAAGTATCTGCCGATGGCGATGGTGGAGAACACGCGGCTGGGGCTGACGTGGTTCTGGCAGATCGAGCACAACGGGTCGTGGTATTGGGAGATCTCCAACAACGCCGCCGTCGGCCAACGAGCTGACGATGTGTATGCCTGGCTGGGCGGGCCGGACGACCTGCATTCCGCGGCATGGAAGAACCTGGCTCCGGGAGCGAGCTACCGCTCGGTACCGGTTGCGGTGGGCTGCGTCGCCGGCGGCTTCACGGAAGCGGTCGCGGCGCTCACGGCATACCGGCGGGCCGCCTGCCTGCTGCCGCATCCCGATAACAAGCGGTGCTCCGTCATTTTCAATGACTACATGAATTGTTTGTGGGCCGATCCGACCGAGGAGAACGAACTGCCGATGATCGAAGCCGCGGCGAAAGCCGGCTGCGACTACTATGTCATCGACGCGGGGTGGTACGCCGCACTGCACGAGGACTGGAGCCAGACCCTCGGAGCGTGGCAGGCATCCCAAGACCGATGGCCGCATGGCCTCGCCTACGTGCTGGACCGAATCAAACAGCTCGGAATGACGCCCGGCCTGTGGCTCGAACCCGAGGTCGCCGGCCTGCGCTCGCAGTTGGCGCAGCAGCCGGACAGTTGGTTTCTGATGCGGCACGGCAAGCGGGTGCTGAAGAATTCGCGGTATCTGCTCGACTTTCGGAATCCTGAGGTGACCCGCTATCTGGATGGGGTAATCGATCGCTTGGTCCACGACTATGGCGTCGGGTACGTGAAGATGGACTATAACGTGGATTCGCTGCAGGGCACCGATCAGAACGCGGATAGTCTCGGACAGGGCCTGCTCGACCACAACCGCGCGCTGCTGGCCTGGTTGGAAGGACTCCTGAAGCGCTACCCGGCGCTGGTGATCGAGAACTGCGGCAGCGGAGGTGGGCGCATGGATTACGCGATGCTCAGCCGTCTCCAGATTCAGTCCATGACCGACCAGGAAGACTACCTGAAGCTTCCCGCAATTCTGGTGGGGGCGTCCGCGGCGGTCTTGCCGGAGCAACTCGCAATCTGGTCGTATCCGCTGGCAAAGGCGGATGCCGATCAAGCCAGCTTCAACCTGGTCACTGCCATGATGTGCCGCGTTCACCAGAGCGGCCGTCTCGACGCAATCTCCGCTAGCGCGCTTCTTCAGGTAACCAACGGCATCGGAATATATAAGGAAGCGATTCGCGACCACATACCTCACGCTGTCCCTTTCTATCCTTTGGGTATGCCGGATGTGACGAATCGGAATGCCCCGGTGGCGCTCGGAATGCGCGCTCCGGGCTGGACCGCGTTGGCGGTGTGGCGGTTGGAAGGGGCTGACACCGTCGAACTTCCTGTGGAGGCCGCGAAAGAGATTCTCTATCCGGTTGACCTCGGTATCGAATTGGGCACAGTTGAGGGCAAACTGTCCGTTCGCTTTCCGCGGCCGAAAATGGCCTGCATCCTTCGCTTGTGACGCTCCACAGCGCCATCCAACGCAGATCTGGAGGGCCCTTCCTCAGGCGTTCCACGATAGACCACCAATAGGAGAGCTTCGAATGATAGATCGTTCCCGCCGTAATTTCCTAAAGACGAGCACCGTCGCTGCTGGCCTCAGTCTCATCCGTTCCCTGGCGCAGACGGAAGTCTTGTGTGCGGATGCTCCCTCTTATGCAAGCGCAAGGCTAACCCCCTTTCCGCTGGGCTCGGTCCGACTCGCTCCCGGCATCTTCAAGGAGCAGGCGGAGACCAATGCGCGCTACCTGGATTCACTTTCCGTCGATCGGCTCCTTCATTCATTTCGAGTCACGGCCGGCATCTCCTCGAGTGCGACGCCGTACAAAGGTTGGGAAGATCCTGCCTGTGAATTGCGCGGCCATTTCGCCGGGGGGCACTTCTTGTCAGCCGTCGCTCTGGCTTCAGCCACCTCCGGAAACGAAGTGCTCAAGAGGAAGGGCGATGAGCTGGTCTCCGGCCTTGCACAATGCCAGAGAAAGATCGGGACCAGATATCTGAGCGCCTATCCGGCCGATTTGTTCGAACACCTCGTTCAGGGAAAACCGGTCTGGGCGCCCTTCTACACCTACCACAAGATCATGGCCGGCCTGCTTGATATGTACGTCTTGGCGGACAACTCCGAGGCGCTTCAAATTGCCGAAGGCATGGCCGAGTGGGCTGGAGACTATTTCTCGGGAATCAGTGCCGAGCAACGTCAGCGCATGCTGCGCACCGAATACGGAGGAATGAATGAGGTCCTTGTCAATCTGGGATCGCTAGCTAAGAAGAGCAGATATCTCGAAACCGCGCGCCTTTTCGAACAGCCAAGCTTTCTCGATCCGCTGGCGGAGCGCCGGGACGAATTGCAAGGCCTCCATGCAAATACCAACGTTCCGAAGATAATCGGCGCTGCCCGCATGTACGAAGTCACAGGCGACCGCCGCTACAGGCAAATTGCCGAGTACTTCCTCGAAGAAGTGCTGACCGCGCGCAACTATGTCATCGGGAACACAAGTCTCGATGAGCATTGGAAAACTCCACCCGGACAACTCGAGGGGAGCCTAGGCTGGAAGAATGCGGAATGCTGCGTGGCCTACAACTTGATGAAGCTGCAGCGGCTCGTCTTTGGCTGGACCGGGGACGCACGCTGGATGGATGCGTATGAACGTTCGCTTTTCAACTGCAGACTGGGGACGCAAAATGCAAGTGGTCTGAAGCAGTACTTCTTCCCGCTTGCTGCCGGGTACTGGCGCGCCTATAACTCGCCGGAGGAATCCTTCTGGTGCTGCACGGGAACTGGCGCGGAGGAATTTGCCAAGTTTACCGACACGATCTTCTTCCGCCGCGGCAGCGATGTTTACGTGAACCAGTTCATCGCATCAACCCTCGACTGGAAAGAGGAAGGCCTGCTCATCGACCAGGTCACTCAATTCCCACGAGAGCAGGGGGCGACTCTCAAGATCAAAACCTCGCGTCCCATCGCCCGCACAGTTCATGTGCGGATTCCGAGTTGGACCACAGATGCTGCCCAGGTGAAGATCAACGGCCGAGCCTCGGAAGCCGTTGCAGATTCGGGATCGTATCTAGCGATTCGAAGAGTTTGGCAGGACGGGGACACCATCAACATCACCTTGCCCATGGAATTGCGGCAAGAAGCACTGCCGGGTGATGACTCCGTCACTGCCGTCTTGTATGGCCCGCTGGTTCTTGCCACAGATCTGGGACCCGGTCCGGCAGACGGTCCGAGCAAGGTAATCCACAGCGGGGCCACCGCCCCGGATAACCTGCCTTCACCGGATCCGCTGCCGAAGACATTTGCAGATCCAGGTATCGGGCCGGACCAATGGGTCCAGACTGAATCCAAAGCGGAGCTGCGTTTCAAGGTCGCCGGAGAAGGCGCCAAATACGAGCTTATGCCGATGTATCAAATTCGCGATCAGCGGTACGCGGTTTATTGTCAAATCGGGAACACTAAAGAGCGGCCCTAGCGTGGGGTTCCTCGCGGGATTTCCTAAAGGAAGAGTGCGAGATCCCTTACATTCTCGAACGCCGAAGTATGTGCGGATAGAAAGGTGCAATCCGATGATGTTCCGGTCTTCTTGTAGTAGGCGCGATGCCATTCGTGCCGTCTGGCGTCTTTCGAACCATGCCAATCTTGTTCCTGCTCTGGGCCGCACACAGTTGTATGGCCCAGATGCCTGGCCAACACCTCCCTGGTTTGGAGCCAACAGCCGGGTATTCCGCTGATTTCTTGCGGATTATGCCTCGGTGATCACCGCAAAACCGGCCATCTGTGATCACTTCAAAACCGGCCAACGAAGCCGCGGCCAGGACATGAAGTTGTTTTACCGCGCCGGTGCCGGTTCGGGCAAGTTTTGTTTTGGCTTG
>Ga0224555_1001762_pt1 | contig 28176 bp, 25 predicted proteins | sample 714S23034metaG_FD_180687 | JGI IMG/M metagenome (GOLD analysis project Ga0224555, IMG submission 180687) | Peat soil microbial communities from Stordalen Mire, Sweden - 717 S2 30-34 | ecosystem: Environmental > Terrestrial > Soil > Wetlands > Peat | place: Sweden: Norrbotten County, Stordalen...
CGTTTACCGCCTGGTTTTCCGGCAGTGTCACAGTAATTCAAGCATTACCATTTGTACTCTCGCATGGTTCTCAAAATCAGTCAAACATTGAGTTCAGAAAGAACTATTTGAGTCGGTATTTTTAAGAGAATGCATATTCTCTTAAAATTACGGATGCGCAGATTTATGATTGTAAGAAACAGATCGTAATCCTTGTAGAGTATGCAGGACCTCTATCTTTTATCAATGAGGATGTTTATATTTCTCTTTTAAAATAAATTAATAGTGCTACTGTGATTGTGATATCCATCTCACCGGAAAAAGCAAAATCCAAATACTAATTATTAGTCATAGAAGATGTCTAATAAAGAAAGAAGATTGAACATTTTTCGCTATGGCTCTAAAGCAATAGCGAAGTATAAATCATTGCTGCGATAAGCTATATTTCCGAAATATTTGATCTATCAGGAAGAAAGGCTTCTTGACTACACATATAAAGTTTCAACGAAGGGATTCATATAAACTGAGGATTAGGTACGGAAGGGCAATAAATTCGTATTTAGATTAAAACATCCATACTGCAAATGCTACGATTGAAAAGAAAATCGAAAGATAAATAAGAGCAATAGTCCTGCACCCCATCATACGTCCCAATTTCCTTTGACGTCCCTGACTGGTCAATGGTATTTTAATCTTTCTCGAGATTTTGTTTTTCAAACCGGAAATTCCGACTGCACGCTTCCATGAAAAAGAAATACCAAATTTTTTACCCATACTATCATCCCTCATTTCACTAAATTTGATTTTAAGATCACTTGACTGTTTATATCTCTTATAACATCCTCTATAGTTTTATGATTTAATGAAAAATTCAACCGGAGCGTAGTGATCAGCTTTTGTAGACTATATTCTTTCAAGCAATGGCTTTGCATACTCAATGAATTCTTTCTTGTAACTTCCTACTCGCCCTTTATTACCCAAATGCAGATCATCATAGAAATAACCACTACCAATCAACCAGAATACTCCGTCGACGTTGTACGGAGAAACACCGGCATGATTTGCCACGCGAATTATGGCTTTGAATAATAGGTAATCATCAGATTTATTGGAACAGAGACTTAAAGCCGTGAAAATATCACGAAGGTGGACATCGGGTTTGGGAAAATTGACGTAGCCCATTCCTTTGAGAAAGCCGCATGACAATGCAAAACCAAATCCTTCAATTTCTCGACTTAACAGCATGGGAAGGCTTGCACGAGCTCTTTCATCTTTATCAAAGAAATCTACCCAGCCAAAAAAGTCAGAAGCCGACGAGAACTGTTCGATGAAATTGGCTGCGGAGAGTATAGTTTGACAGTAGTGGGGCCAAATACTTCGTGATGTTCGACGAACCTCCCCAGTTGGGTTAAGTTTATCCACAATGTCATCAAGAATGGCCTCACAGTCGGCTGCGTATTTTTCAAGGATGGCTTTTGCATTAAAACCTTCTAATACCGTGGCAAGTTTTTCGACACCACCTATAGCCCCACCGATAACTCCCGCTTTCATATTGGCATCTTGGGCGGACTCCAAAATTCTTTGATAGATAGCTTCTTTGGTAGTTGGTTTATATGATAGTGGGTTTAGGTATTTCTCGACAAGAACTGCCGTGACTCCCGTAATCTTCCTACTTAGTAGGTAGTCCTTGGCCAGATGATAGATTCTCTTGTCAATTAGAACAGTATCTTTCATTTATTTTCTCCACAGAACTATTGTTTATATTTATGCTTGCTAATAACCCAAACATCGCAAAATATAGAAACCCGCATTAAGATAAAGCTATATTTTTGCTCATCAGTTCTTTATTACTCTCGAATAGTCGTCTTTATAATCCAATATATAATCCGGCTTATCTTGTTCACCGAACTCTAATACACTTCCAAGTATTACCTGCTGACAAGGTTGCTCTTTGACAAATGCACGAATCACTTGTTTTAGCTCTTCGTCAAGCCTTCCATAGGGTGCATCAAAAACGGCCGGAAGGTTAAGATTTAATACTTTACGAACTGCAAAAGAATAAGCATAACCAAGACAGATTCGTTCACCAGCGGCCATGGTGTTGGGGTTTAAATCTTTATGGGCTTCAATTTTCCATGTTTTTCGGGATAACATGGTTTGGAAGTTCTCTTGAGCTTCATCTTTAACAGCTTTTAATTGCTGGTGATCAAGAATATCTATAAATGGATCTTCGTTATTGAACATATGTGAGGATGTAGACTCTTCATCTAAGAAAATGAGTCTGCTATATTCCTTAACAAGATTCCGATTACCCTCTGTCACTACCTCCACGGACATTTCGGGACTCTTTGCTTGAAAGTGCGGCTTTATTCCTATTGTTGGACCTAGGTTTGCAAGAGCGTTCACAATAGTTGTTTTTCCAGTGCCGCTAACTCCAACAATCAGAGTACAAAGGCTGTCAAAATCAATTTCATTTGAACCCAGAAAAACTCCATAATTTCTCAGTGATAATTTTATGAAGCGAACAGAATTAAGTATAATCTCCTGCATAGTAGCCTCAATTATTTAAGAATATATAACTGCTCTATTATATCCACCATACCCATAGTATCTAAGCCGCAATATTCTTCCAGTAGTTTTCTGACTTTTTCCTTATCTTTATTATCATCCGTAAATGTAACCCTGCAATATTCTGCGCTGGCCGTTCCACCATCACCTATCTCCATATCATCATATGATTTGCCTGTTAGTACCGGCAGAACTTTCTTGAGAGAGCAACTTCCATCCTGTTTGGGATTATAATAAGCAAAACTCCTAAAAGGCTGGAGTAGATCGATAATTCTTTCTTCTATAGAGTCAACCCATTTATTATAGTTTGGAAGCACTTCTGCACATTTCTTAAGTTTGTCCATTTCAAAGCCGGCATTATAGGCAATGACCGAACCATTTGTTCCCATAACTTCTTTTAGCTTTGCCATAAACTCAGGACGGGGATCTTTCGTTCCATCTGCCAGAAATGAAAAGTGCTCCGGTTTGACTCCTTTTTCTTTCACCACATGCACGGAGAACTGGAAAGGTATTTGCTGATAAGGACTGGATTTATCAAACATTGGGATAACCGAACCGCATGTTTCAAAATCCATGTAATATGCAGGATATTGAATTGTAGATAGAAACTCTTTTATTTTCACTGCATCAATATGAGGTTTGCCGGTCTTTTCACAATCAACCTGTATTTGATTCTTTTCGCTGAGTTTATATTTTTCAGGTATTTCAGTTAACTCAAGAATGCCATCTTGAATCAAATTCATGGGAAGTTTCTTGTTTCGATAGAGTAAAAATACATTTCTTTCCGGCAGGAATGACCAGCAATGATCTATTAACGGGCAATTGTAGGGATCATTGCAGTGTGCGCCAATGCCAATTTCAATAAATGTTTTAGCTTCTATGGCTTTGACCATGTATGCAACATTATTTTCAACGGTTTTACTGTATGAAGTTTTAATTTCATCAGTGACATCAATTTTCTTAAATAATTTATTGGGATCTATATCGCCCTTGCGGATATAGGTATTATCGATACACATTAAATAACATTTATCTATTTTCAGCCCCGCCCCTGTATAAACATAGCATTGAAACCCGATATCATCATAATTAACATCTTTCAGATCTGTAGAACTTTTAACTTCAATCAAGTTCCATTTATCTCTGCCAACCGGCTCCAGAATATCTGCTCTGGCATAGCAATTCCTATATGTTAAAGCCGCTTCAAATATTGGAACTCTTTTCAATATTAATTCTTTTGTTGACTTAAGTCCTTCTTCAAAGGATTTTGTATGATCAACCTCCATGCCCCTTGGGAATAATTTCTTTGAATAGTCACCTACCAGATGCCCTTGTGCGAATATAGCTTGAGTTGATTCATCTGGTTCGGGAATTGCATCCGGTTCATTGTAAACATACCAGATCAGTTTTTTACACTGTAAGCCGTTAAGATATTTTGTTTTGGATAGTCTGATATTCATATTCACTTCCACAAATTTGTCTTGTCATAATCTCTCAATAACTGAAATAGCTCATGCGCAATTTTAATTCCAACTTTTTTTTGCCTTTGGCCATCCATGTGCCTAATGTCTTGTATATCTTTGGGGCTTATCCCATATTCTTTCTGCAGTTGATTTTCATCGCATCCCTTGATTCTTTGTAACTGATTTAAAAAGATCCATAAAATTTCACGATTATTGAAATCTAATGTCCCTTCGACATATTCCAGCCAACTGGGAGTTATATTCTTTAAAAGTATGATTTCTCTATGGCTAAGCCGTTCTTCCTTCTCCCACTTTTCAAAACAAGAGATATATTCCTTGACTGTTCCTTCTTCATATAAGTCGATGAGCTTTTTAAAATAGATAGACATTACTTAATCAACCTTTTAACTTATAATAATTATATCTTTTCAACTCCCCACATAGCATCAATCACATTCTTCGCGTGATAATCTTTTTTTGCTTCCATGAATGTTTTGAGAAATTCAAAATTAAAAATACAGGTTTCACCAAGCCTGCTTTTTAGATTATGCGATATAAATATTATGAATTCTCTTTCATTGAAGTTCATTGCATATAATCGCTGCGCCTCGCTTTCCAATAAGCTGAACCAGTCATAATAAATGTTTCTTATTAACTCATAATCAGTTGTATGAATTTTTTCTCCTATTGCAATTTTGCCGTTATTGAGCAGCCGCATAATCTGCCTGATAGTCTCTTGGTAATCATATTGATCGGATTCGTCGTAATGCCATATGTTTTCATGAAAATAGAAATTGTGTTCCCATGCGTATAATCCGCTAACGTGAGGTAAAAATATTTTTCTTAAGTATTCCTTTTCTTTGACTGAGAATTCATCGATGGAGATTAAATCATCGGTATTAAATTTCTTATTGTATTTATTTTTTACAATATTTATTACTTTACAAATTAAAGCATAGTGAATGTTTTTATCATCAAGAATGATGGAAACTTTATTTGTAATCATAAACAATGGTCCTACTTTATTTATTTAAAGAAATTTATACTATCAACAACTATAATATCCCATACTATCATTCCATATTACGGCACGATTTGTATTATTTAGATTTACATCATCTACGTGATGGGTTATGTTATGGTAAATCTTGTTTCAAAGGAATCCTGATAGCAATGAAAGAGATCGTTTATATTGCTAATTCTTTAAATCGATATCCTCTTGTGTACAATCCACTAATAACTAATTTGAAAGCTAATGGAATCGAAGTTGAAATTCTTGACAGCACTAATATTTGGGTACGGGATTATATGCCCATTCAGACTAAAAATGGATTTATCAAATTCAAGTATAAGACTTTGGCCTATGATGAATGGCCTCAATTGAAGATTGATCCTGAATCTGATTATTGGCTTGCTGTATTTGGAAAATTCAAGAATTTGATAAATACAGATATCATCCTCGATGGCGGTAACTGTCAGATGAATCTACGGAGAGATGTAGCCGTTATCACTGACGTAGTATTTAAAAACAATCCTGAATATGAAAAAGAAGATCTGATAAATAAATTGACTGAGCTTCTTGATGCCAAAGTAATCATTATCCCAAAAGAGTATGAAGATGAACTGGGTCATGCGGATGGTATTGTTAAATTTATCGATGAACATTCTATCTTGCTCAATGACTATTCCGGTTACGGTACTCTTAATTACAGAAAAAAAGTCGCTAAGATTTTAAAAAGCAATGCATTGAAAATTATTGATTTTCCGAATTATTATCATTTAATGCCAAAAATGACCGAGAAGGAATTTAGGGCTAAATATCCCTATGGTGATGATTTCAATCCCGCTTGGGGATATGCGATAAATTTTTTTAAAGTTGCACGATTAATTTTTGCTCCAATTTTTAATATTAAAGAAGACAAGATAACTATAAGTAAAATAAAAGAGTGCTATCCTGATTGCAGGGTTGTCACAATTAATTGTTCTGACTTGTCTATGGAAGGCGGACTTTTGAATTGTGTTACAAGAGAATATAATATAACTTTATAGATCCGACCCTATGGAGGGAATATGCCCGAAAAATTTGATCTTTATAAAAGTTATGGCGAAAAACTCATCGGTTTGTTTGTGCATTTGCTTTTTTCCGGAGAGCGTCACTCTCTGACTGAACTTGCTCACATGCTTGATTGCTCCAAGCAGACAGTTCTTAGATTGATTGATAATATTCGTAAATCCTATGGTATCAACATTGAAGAAACCAAACAGGGTAATAGAAGCTTTTATCGTATAAGGAAACCCTTTGCCTCTCTCAAGAATATCCCTCTAACTGAGGCTGAACTACAATCTCTGCTAATGTGCAAATCCTTCACTCAATATCTTATTGGCAAAAAACTTTATGAAGAAGCAACACAGGCTATTTTCAAGAGTAAAGCCACACTTGCCGACGGTCAGCAGATAAGCGAATGCCACTTTACAGCATTTCGTCCAGGCACCATTGATTATACGCCGCAACATCAGATCATCCACACATTGATTGAGGCAATGGAGAAACAAAAGGTCTGCAAATTGACCTATCAGGCCATTGAAGCGCCAAGTCCAAAAACATTTTACATCAAGCCACTGAAACTCTTTTCTTATCATGACGCAATTTATCTCCACGCACAAAAGGCAAAAGAACCGGGCAAACCATACCGTGCACCGAAATTTGATCCTCTGCTAGCGGTACACCGAATGAAATCAGTAGAAATGACAGATATTAAATTTCTGCCAGATAAATTTGATTTTGAGAAAACATTCAATCAGCAATTTGGTCTTATCAAGGATAAAGCGTTTGAAGTGGAAGCGGCCTTCACAGGTTGGTCTGCTGCTTACGTGGCAGAGAGAATATGGAGTCCTGATCAGGAAATCATTAAAAAAGGCAAAAATAAAATCGTTTTAAAATTTAAGGCATCTTCAGAATCGGAGTTGATCAGCTGGTTGCTTTCCTTTGGCGAAGAGGCAACTCTCATAAAACCGGACTGGCTGGTTACTGAGATAAAATCAAAAATTGATAAATTAAAGGGTTGCTACATATGAAAGTTCAAAACTGTTATTGGGGAAATCCTAAGAAGTCTGATTACGACTTAATATTGGATTATTATTCCGCAACTAAGATAAATTCCAATTCAAACATCATCAGTTCCTTTGGCTCAATACTGGAAAAATACAGATCGGGCATTAGAAAAAGTTGCTAAATCATTGGGTTTACAAGTCGAGGTTGCGGACGTGTATTTCGAATATCCAACAAAATCCTCAAAAAGCAATAAAGCGTCAATGTCTGATGTTATGATTATTACCGAAAACAGTAAAATTGCGATTGAAGCAAAATATACAGAATATGCAAAAATTAAATATGAAACAATCAATGATTGGTTAAAGAAAGGCAATAATAAAAATAAAATCGATGTTCTGGAACATTGGAAAAATATTGTAAGCACTTTTTCAAATTTAGACTTAAATAATTTACAGAATTTGCCTTATCAGTTTTTACATAGATCCGCATCTGCCTGTTTTGAAAATCCTGGAACTGCATTTGTAATGTTTCAGTTGTTTTGGGATGATAAAACTAGTGGTAATCTCAAAATATTTATTAACGACATCAAGAAGTACGTTGATATTATAAACCCAATGCCAAAGCTAAATTATTATATCCATACTATTGAAATTACTAATTGTAAAATTATAGACAAGAATGATGTGTTTCAAAAAATAAAAGACGATGATGTTTATTCTTTTGGAAAAGAAGAATTCATTAAAATATTGAGTACATAAAAATAATTTTCATCTAACCACCTGAATAATTTAGACAATACTCACCCAAACATCTATATTCATAATTTTTAATACCGTTCCTTAATATGGAACGATCATATGGTAGCTTATCCCTATAACAGATATAAAAAAGGGGGCACTACTATGGCAAAAGAAAAAGAACGCGAAGAAAAGGAATTATCTGATTACGGTATCATTTATCTTTCCGGTATTATTAATGAAGCAAAGGCAGAAAGCGTCTGATAAAAAAGGCATTCATATCTACAAGAAATATTACTTTTTGCGTAGGACACCTCTCTCGGTAAAGGACTTTTTATTGGTTCTCGATCATCTGGTTACTTCATCAAGATTTTTCAGGATAGGATCATCAGATAAGAATATATTAGTAGTTTTAGTCTCGTCATCAAAAACAAGCACAGCCAATCCATTTTTAAGTTTATCTTTTACCTGTCTGAATTTTGCTTCCAAGGAAGCTTCAACTGCTCCATAATCAAGTTCCGCCTCTGGAAATAAATTCTTCAAGTGTGCTTTATTTAAATTGATGACCAAAGACTTTCTATGTAGGCTAGTTCAGCATCAATTATGGGTTTAAAATTAGATGTCCTATTTTGTGTATATAATTTGGCATTCCTGATATCAAGGACACTCATTTTTATATTTTGATTAGCCGAAGATTTAAGTTTAATCGCCATGAGATTTGTAATAATATCGCTTTTAAATTTTGATAAGGGATCTGATTTAAAGTAAAGCTTTATGATATGGTCCTCGCTGCCGATTTTAAGACCTATTTCAGGATTTACAATTATTTCAATTCCGTTTACCCTATAATTACTTCTGGGCGGTTCTATCCATTGAAATACATTTCGGCCCCACCACTTCTTATATCCATCAATTATTTGTGCATAACTGGTAAGCTTTTTCTTATCGGAAATGTTCCCAAATATTTTATCGATATCCTTTTTGGGCTTATCATCTTTATGGATTTCAATTATGAATTCTCGTAGTGGTTTGTAGAAATCATGGGCGGGTTCATAGTCAGAACGTAATTTTACCTGTTTTACTTTTGTTGCTTTTGGCGTACCGCTTTTAGAAATAATATCCACGAAATCTGTTAACGAAAGTTTGATCATCTTTGCTCTCCTTTTCGACTGCTATAAATATATTTCCAAGTCTCTAAATACAGATCCAAAAGAATTTATTTATTTGTTAAAACTTATGCGTCGTAGAATTTTGGAATGATCAGCGCATATGTATCCCCCCAATAATTTTTTGCTTTAACTAAGATTTTATGTTTCGGCAAAATGTCTCCACTGCTGGTCGCCCACCAAGATAAATCTTCCAGAGCTTCAGCATAATCAGTTTCGCCATTGTGAACAGTATGTATTATAGATTGCTCTGGTACGCGCATATTCTCAAAAATTACAATATTCTTTTCCTTTGCAGATTCATTGACAGTGATTTTTACGGCGCGTAATGCAGGAACTGGAAGGACATTGAAATTAAAGCCACACTGGATAATTTGTTTGCTTTCCGATTTTTTTAATCCTTCCTTGCAAAAAAGCAGTATACATGGTTCTGGCCATGCCTTAACAAAGCCTATGAGAGAAGACAGATTACTTGCTTCTGGACAAAGAGACTGTTTAAGCGAATCGATTTGTTCAAAGGACATTTCACCATTGATATGCGGCTTTATGAATGAATTATAAAATCCAAATTTTCCGGCAATGATATCGATCATAACTTCTTCCGGGTCTTTGTCCGAAAGATGCATGGTCCTCATAAAACATAAGCGTGACTGATTGGTGAGAATAAGAAGGTGAGCCACCTCATGCCATTTGGTATAATATGCTTTTTTGGCATTGCTTCCACGACAATCGATGATAGATACGAATTGGGGTTCCCAAAGTTCTCTATTTGATCTTCGATATGTAATGCCTAGCACTTCATCAGAAAATTCCTGATCCAAAGTTGCGAATATCTTTTCACCTTTTTCTAGATATGTTTTTTTTATTTCAGATAGATCACTGTTGCTGTGGATTTCCTCAAAAGACGTCCCAAGCTTATTCGCTACCCAGTATAGAAAATCAGATAACGAAGAGCAGTCAGTCGTTTCTTTTAGTAATTTCTTGATTCGTTTTTCACAGAATATTAGGATATCAGAAACAGGATCATTGCTTGTTTTAATACCTAAATCTTTTGCTAATTTCCAAATTTTATCTGACTGCTTTAGTTTCGAGGACATCTATTCTAATGCCTCCTTTATGGCTTCATGGAATTTTTTCCATCCGTCAACCGTAAGCTCCTTGCGATATGTTTTTCCCCTTCTGGCAATGGCTGAGTTGAAAGTCTTCAACACATCCAGTGTATCGCTATAGCTCAGATTCAGTTCTTCTGCCGCCTGGGATAATTCTGGTGGTATTAAGATTTGTTCATTTCCTATAGTCTCTGTGACTTTACCTGTAAGTAAATAATCAACAGACGCACCCAACTCATTGGCTATTCTCAATAGGCCCTGCGATCCGATATTCCTTTTGTTATTCTCAACATCGCTTAAAAAACCTTTGCTAATATCGGCCTTTTTTGCGAGTTCTTCCTGAGTCAGGTTTCTCTTTTCTCGAACTTCCCGGATTCTCTCGCCAGTGTTCAATTTTCAGTCCTCCACTTACGTAGCATTTACGTTCTGTATACACGTACCGGTTACGCAATGCAAGAAAAATAATTCTTGACATATCGAAATAAGTTCGCTATACAGTATCATAAATCGCGTATAGCGAAATAATAATACGGAGGGAATTATATATGGCAACAAATCCACCCTATGGAGATGGTCGCAGACAAGGCGCTGTAAGAGATCGTTCTCAGACGTATAACCCCAAGAATGATCGCTGGACCAAACGGGATACAGAAACGGGAAAGTTTATAGATCAGAAGGCCGATGAAGACCCCTTTAAGGGCGTTCGAAAAGAAAAATAGGAGGAATAACTCATGGAAAACCCTGAAAACAAACAGAAAGTTGAAGCAAAACACGAGGTACGAATTCATATTGACCGTAAACCTTACGAGTCACCAACCCCGACAACTGGCGTAGCACTTTATGCGCTTGCGCACATCCCTTCTGAAAAAGAATTAATCCGGGAAGTTCAAGGAGATCATGAAGACGTGCCAATTCCACGTAATGAAGATCAGATTCATCTCAAAATGGACGAGCACTTTTATAGTGAAAAAGAATTCAAGATCATCGTGAATAGCCGGGAGAAGATTGTAACGGAAAAGGAATTGTCATTTGCTGAGATTGTTTCTTTAGCATGCGATAATCCCCCGAGTGGCCCAGATATCTTGTTTACGATCACTTATAGGAAAGGTCCACACAAAAACCCAGAAGGAAGTCTGCTGGAGGGTGGAATAGTCAAAATAAAAAATGGGATGATCTTCAATGTCACATCAACTAATAAATCATAGTTCTGACCTAAAGCGGTTACGTGACGAAGGTTATGATATAGAAATTAAGTCTGGCCATTTGCTGGTCAAGGATGTCCCGTATGTGAACTCAAATAAGGAAGTTAAACGAGGAATTCTTGTTTCAGTATTAACCTTGGCAGGCGATGTAACAACGAGGCCTGGTGATCACGTAATTTATTTTGCGGGCGAACATCCTTGCAATCAGGATGGATCAGAAATAATTCAGATTAAGAATAATAGTTGTCGTAATACACTTGGAAAAGATATTATAATTGATCATACATTCTCGGCTAAGCCGACTTGTGGTTGTTACGAGGATTACTATGCAAAAATAACGAATTATGTTGAAATACTGTCTGGTCGTGCTCAAGCGATTGATCACACTGTTACAGCGAAAACCTTTCCGGTCGTTGTACCTGAGGAAGAGGAGTCGGTGTTTAATTACATTGATACCGCTTCCAGTAGAGCTGCAATAGATATTGTAACGCAAAAGTTAAAGCTAGAAAAAATTGCAATCATAGGTCTTGGTGGTACTGGTTCATACGTGTTAGACCTAGTTGCCAAAACGCCGGTAAAAGAAATCCATCTTTTTGATGGAGACACATTCCTGCAACATAATGCGTTTAGATCACCAGGCGCGCCATCGATTGATGAATTAAAGACAAAGCCACGAAAGGTGACTTATCTTAAAAATCTATACTCAAAAATGCGTCAGGGTATTGTTATTCACGAAACCACTGTAAACGAAGAAAATGTTGAGCAACTTCGAGGAATGAATTTTATATTCCTTTGTATCGAGGGCACAAAAAAGCTTATTATCGAAAAGTTGGAAGAATTTGCCATTCCTTTCATTGACGTCGGTATGGGCGTTTATATGGTTGATAATTCATTAGCTGGAATTATTAGAATTACTAGCAGTACGCCCACGAAGCATGACCATTTGAGAAATAGAATCTCGTTTTCCGACAGTGATGATGGAAACAATGAATATGCTCAAAACATCCAGATCGCTGATTTAAACGCACTTAATGCCGCACTTGCAGTGATAAAATGGAAAAAGTTATTTGGCTTTTACGTCGATCTTGATCATGAGCATCACAGCACGTATACTATCGACGGTAACACCCTAGCTAACGAAGATAAAGTATGAAGCATATCAAAACTCTAACACATGAATTTGTCGAACATATTCCTAGCGATCTCGATGATGGGAAAATTTATGTGTCTATGACATTCGCGACAGCAATTCATAAATGTTGCTGCGGATGTGGACAGGAGGTTGTCACTCCGATTTCTCCTACAGATTGGAAGTTAATTTTTGATGGCCAGTCGATTTCTCTTTACCCATCCATAGGAAACTGGAGTTTACCTTGCCGGTCTCATTATTGGATAGAACGCAATATGGTCAAGTGGGCGCCGCAATGGTCACAAAAGAGAATTAACGCCGGACGAGATCATGATGCATTGGCGAAGAAAAGATACTTCGATAGCAACAAGATGCCTACCGCTAATACCACAATTGCAAACCTTGAAGTTTCAAAAAAAGGAAAATCGAGAAAAAGCATTTGGCAGAAGCTAAAGAAGAGGTTTCTCTAGTTCTTTGCTGTGGCGATTTGAATACATTGTGATTATCAACATATCTCACATTTGTGGTCAGTATTTAATTGACATACAAGACCCTTATTCTTATACTTTCACCATGAATAATTAAGTTCTTATCAAAATACATAACCATGAAATGCAACCGAAACCATATAATTCTGATGGTGTTGAAAATTATTTTAATAGTGTCGTTTATAGAAATAGGATTTTTATTAAATGGTGACAATGTTCGAAAAAGATCGTATTCTTGATTCGCAAGCAGATTGGACAAAGTGGCTTTCATCGCAGGAAGAACAACGAATAAATATCTATTCAATGTCTCCTGATCAGTTAATCGCAGACTATCGACGAGAAAGACAAATAACCAGAGACTATCAAGGCCGGGAAATTCTTGAACTACTTCAAAATGCGAACGATGCGGCAGCGGAAAAAAATATCAAAGGTAAAATCAAATTGATCCTTTCTCAAGATGGTCTGACCATAGCAAACACAGGGAAACCATTTACAATAGGTGGTGTTCAATCCTTAAGAATTAGCGATCTGAGCCCGAAACGAAATAAAAAATCTCTTATTGGAAATAAAGGATTAGGATTCAGAGCCGTTCTAAATTGGTCTCGCAAGCCTCTGATTCTTAGTGGCGCTCTTTCTCTCTCATATAGTACCCAAAAGAATGCGGACATTTTTAAATCGCTTAAATCTAGAGATCCTTTTTTAAAGGGCAGGATCGAAGAGGAACAAAGTCGTAATGATGAAATCATTCTTCCCGCATTGGCTTTCCCTGCTTTTATCAAAAATGGTCATGCACATCCAATATATGACCTTTGTGAAAAACTTCGTTGTCAAGATTATGATACGGTCGTCGGCATGCCATTTGATAACCCTGCTTCTTTTGTGACTGCGAAGAATGAGATCAGTCTTTTAAAACCGGAGATACTTCTTTTTACGGATAACATCGAAGAATTATCCTTAACACTGCCTGATCAAAGCGAAATAGTTTGGAAAATTATTGACCAAGAAGATCACATGAAGAGCATTGAGATTCTTTCAGATAAGATAGAAAACCCACCGGTACCCCGCAAATGGCATATCTTCAAAAATTCAGACAAGGTGCCCTCTGAATATCTCGAAGAGCATAGCGACACACTTCAAGAATATGAAATCATTATTGCAGTTCCTGATAAAAAAGAGGATATTCAGGAACCAATGTCTCTTTTCTCATTTTTCCCCACGGAAGTTTTGTTTCCTTATCCGGTCGTTTGCCATGCTACACTTGAATTGGAAACAAATAGAAAACATCCGCAAGACAGCAGCGTAAACAAATTCATCATTGAAGAAACTGCGACCCTTCTTGCAAGAGTTGCAGAATGCCAAAGCAATGATACAGACTTATGGTGCAAAGCCCGAATAGTTGCCAGGACAAGAGATATAGACCCTCTTATGGTTCGTTTTGGTTTCAGAGAACGCCTTCTGTCAGAGGCAAGGGATCGTAACATTATACCGACGCTATCTCAAAGTCCCATGAAGCCCAAAAATATTAAGCTGATTGAAGCGAAGGATCTTAGCTGGTTACCAGTTGAGTCTTTTGGTGATATTGTTTTAAGTACACAAAATAGTTATATCAAAACCCTGATAAATGAACTCTCCATAGATAAATTACCCAAAAGTGTATTCAGGGATCGTTTAAATTCAATTGTGTTCGCTGATCTTGATAGTCGCGCTCGGATCATCGCGGGTTTGATTGCAAATGATTGCATGCCTTCAGATCCTCCACCTGAACTTCTGTTAGATGAAGCTAATAAAATCATTAGCCACAGTGCAAGAATTTATCTACCGCCTATTGAATCGGCAAAGAAATTTGACATTCCCGATTGGTTAAACCTCCGCTTCATTAACAGCGATCTCAGAAAAATGCTTGCGTCGTATTTACACATTACAGATCAAAGAGAGCTAAGACAAAAATTATCTACCTTCGAAGTCAACGAGTATGCGCTGGCAAATATTGCAAGCGCCATCATTGCTGATGTAAGACGCCGCATTGCCGATGAGCCTGAACGAACAAAGCCGTATATTCAAGATACCCTGATAGCGTTGTTTCTTATGTTTCCGGAAAATGATGAACCACCCAAATTAGCTGAAACTGCCGGGATGCCACTTCCCAATAAAAAAGGTTCCTTTACAGATGCACGATCTATCTATTTCAGCGCAGATTATGCATCAAATGGAGACCTATTAGAATCGATGTATGGGCATTGTTGTCCTGAAAATCTCATCGCAGCACCGGAAGAATTTGATCTTGGATTCAAAGGCGCTGATCAGGTTCATAATCGTTTTTTAAAATGGCTTGGTGTAGCAGATTTGCCACGTGAGACAGTCGTTGAGCGTGTAGAAGAATCTTATTTAGGCTATGTACTCGATTCTTTAAAATATCCTTGCAATTTTGAAGAATATTTTACCACATCACGAGAAGATGTCAAAAGGCCACATTTGAATAAAATAAAATCTATAGATCATATCGATGGTATTTTAAAATCCGATCCCGCTGCTATTTTAACCTGGTTAACTATAGATGATCGCGCCCCGACATGGAGATATCAACACATTGAAAATGCAATCCTAAGTGATCGACGCGGAAATGATTACAACTATAGACACTATACAGGAGTCTTGCCATCTTATATACATTGGAAAATTAGAAACGTAGATTGGCTTCCTGTAAGAGATGATAAAAAAGCAAAACCAGGATTATGTATGTATGGAGAAAAAGCCTTGGAAAAAATACTTCCAATGCCAGCAGATTTCAAACATCCACTTTTTGAAAAATATCATATTGACCGCCTGAAATTACGAAATGCCTGGGACAACGCGGGAGTATTACCAAATGTTTCATATCTAACACCAAAACAAATAATAGAAATTCTTCTTGAATTGCCAAATGTTGATCCTGAAGGTAAGTCAGCAAGAGCGCTGTATCGCAACATAGTACAAAATATTGAAATAGATCGGCATGACTGGAAAGAGCCTATTAAAGGTTTCAAGAAAAAAGGTAAGATGTGGGGCAAAGGTCCAGATGGTTATAAATATTATCCGGTAAATGATCTAAGATATGCGGATACGGACGACATACCGGAGCAGCTAGTCAATAAAATTAATGTTGTCGATCTACCCAAAAGAGTGGGAGCGCAAAAAGTTCAGAATGTTTTTAGTGTGGAACCTATAGATCGTCGAAAAATAAAAATAGAAATAAGACATTTCGATAAGAGCCCGCGTCATGGCAACATTCAATATTTATTTCAAGCATGTAAACCATATTTATATGCGCTACGTCAGGTAAAGACAAAACAGCCTCAGGAAATCAGTGCTTTTAAAAAGCTAAAACTTGTCTTATGCAGCGCAATCCAGGTTTCCCTTACTTACGAGAGCATAAACCTTGAATTATCTCTAACAGAACCATATCAGTATATTTTAAAGGAAGACCAAGCATACATTCTAGAGGGTCCACGAGAAGAAGCATCATTCAGATCGGATATTTTTGTCGACAGTATTGGAGCAATAATTGCCACTATACTCCGTCTTGAAAACGGAGGAGATTTTGCCCGGATATTGAGATGCGAAAGTACAGGTGATCGTATAAACTTATTGAAAAGAATTGTGGGCGAAACCGCCTTCCCAGATATTGAAGAATTGAAGAAAGAGTTTGCACAGGCAGATATTCAGCCAACCATTATTTATTTACCGGAAAAAGAAGATGCTAAAGAACCATTATCTATTACACAAGAGGCCAAGAAAGAAGAAAAAGAAACAGAGAGTACTCAAGAACAAACCGCTGAACTACCAGTGACTATGAATGATATGATTATTACAAAAGAGGATCACCATCCCGTAGTTACTGAACGTAAAAAAATTGTAATTCGCACAAAAGCAAAAGCGGCAACTCCTTCGATTACGACGTTACGGCGTATTACGGATGGCGATATTTGCGAAGAAAAGGTTCTGATATTTGAGGCATCAGAGGGGAGATGGCCAATCAAGGTATCTCACATACAGGGATATGAGGGGCCCCGTTGCGATGTTATCAGTTTCCAAACCGAAGGAGATTGGCAGGAGTATAATGAAGATCCAATTTCTAAAAGCCTGTTGATAAAAAGATTCATCGAAGTGAAAGGAAGATCAAACGAAAAGGGATCAATATCCTTAAAAGGCAATGAATTGGATGCTGCAAGGGTTTATGCGGAACAATATTACCTGTATCGACTTTATGAAAAAAATAATCTTGAGAATGTACTTCTCATATTAAACAATCCGCTTGAACACAAAGAAGCCCTGGAAAATATCATCGAAATAGACCTTTCGAGAACGGCTGAAACAGAGAGATACCAGCTTACGTTCGGCGAAGCGTCGGATACGATAAAAGCTGAAATTTAGTAGGCATTAATGATAAATATTTTCTTAAAAAAACCGAAGGACAATAAAAAAGAAATCGAAAAAATGAGAATTATTTATCCGTAGGACGCACTTTGGGGGAGTAACCGTAGTAAAAAGGTTCTAGAGACAAGACGAAAAAAAGAGGCACACTTCGATCTTCCGTTTGTTACTTGCCGCAAACTGTTAACCGTAAACGATTTTTTGTTGCAATGTTTCGAAGAAGTTGTATTATCTCAAAATTCAAATTTCAAAAGAGAAGTGTAAATTATTTTTATTTCAAAATTTGACCCGGGTTGCGCAAAGAAGTTAAAAATAGAGTAAGTTAAACCTACTTTTTAAAACTATACATTGAGGAATTAATTCTGGTGCCAATGATTTCAAACACAGCGGGATGTCTTGCAGAGCAGGTTCTAAGTAAAATCGATCATCTCTATGAGCTTTATCATTGGCTAATGATTATCGCTGCGCCGACCGGTTCTGGAAAAACAAGGACACTTCAAGAAGTTCACAAAAGGCTTAACGCGCCATTAATTAATCTGAATATAGAGATATCGCGGCGCATGCTCGATCTCACAGAACGGCAACGAGCAGTTCAAACTCCGCGTCTTCTGGGCGAGATGATCGACGCGGTCCAAGGGAATACAATTCTTCTTGATAATATTGAAATTTTGTTTGACGTTGCTTTGAAACAGGATCCACTTCGGCTTCTTCAGGGGCTTTCGAGGAACCACACGATTATCGTGAGTTGGAATGGGTCTACTGAAAATGGGTTTCTTACCTATGCCGTGCCGGGTCACCCGGAATATAGGCGCTACCAATTGCACGAAGGTGACTTTCTGGTCATCGCTCCGGCATAAAAATAAGATTCTAACAAGAACTATGGAAGGAAGGGAAAATCTATGAAATACAGAGACCTGATCCAGTTCGAGCCAATCGAAACAGTGGTTCAGTTACGGGATGCTGATGAAGTCAGCGCCGCCCGCAAGTTGGTCGAGACCTATGTGATCTCCAAGGAGATGGCCGAAAAGCTCATCAATCTTGTTGTTCCACAGCTTCAGTTTGATCAACCGATGGATAATAAGGGATTACTAGTTGTTGGTAATTACGGCACCGGTAAGTCTCACCTTATGTCTGTGATTTCCACCTTGGCCGAGAATGGCGATCTTGCGAATTATCTGAATGACAAAAATGTGGCCAGCTCTATAGGTAAGATCAGTGGACGATTCAAGGTGGTCCGAACCGAAATTGGAGCGACCACTATGTCCCTGCGTGATATAATTGTGGCTGAACTGGAGGAGCATTTGGACTCTATGGGCGTTTCTTATTCCTTTCCGTCTGCGGATAAGGTGACCAACAATAAACGCGCCTTTGAAGAACTGATGACAGCTTTTCACCAAGAGTTTCCCGATCACGGCCTGCTTATGGTGGTGGACGAGCTGCTCGACTACCTGCGCACACGAAAAGACCAGGAACTCATTCTTGACCTTAACTTTCTGCGCGAGATCGGCGAAGTCTGTAAAGATCTACGATTCCGCTTTATCGCCGGTGTTCAGGAAGCCATTTTCGATAGCCCACGTTTTTCCTTTGTGTCCGACAGTATCCGTCGCGTGAAAGATCGCTTTGAGCAAATCCTTATTGCCCGAAAGGACGTCAAGTTCGTAGTTGCCGAGCGTCTGCTTAAGAAGACAGCTGAGCAGCAGGTGAAAATTCGGGAGTACCTGACACCCTTTGCCAAGTTCTATGGCCACATGAACGAACGCATGGACGAGTATGTGCGCCTTTTTCCCGTGCATCCGGACTATATCGATACTTTCGAGCGGGTGACAGCGGTGGAAAAGCGAGAAGTACTAAAAACCCTGTCACTGGCCATGAAGAAACTTCTCGTTCAGAACGTTCCTAACGACCGGCCAGGCGTCATTGCCTATGACCGCTACTGGATGGCCTTACGTGAAAATCCATCCTTCCGTGCCGTGACGGACATCAAGGCGGTCATTGACTGTAGCCAAGTGCTTGAGGCGCGCATTGAACAAGCCTTTACACGACCGGCGTATAAGCCCATGGCCCTGCAGGTCATCCATGCGCTCTCCATTCACCGGCTCACTACAGGCGACATATACGCCACCCTGGGCGCCACGGCGGAGGAACTGCGCGACAGTCTGTGCCTTTTCCAGCCGGGCATCGGAGATTTGGGTGGCGATCCTGCCGACGATCTGCTTTCCCAGGTGGAGACGGTTTTGCGCGAAATACACAAAACGGTGAGCGGCCAATTCATCTCGCACAATCCGAACAACCGCCAGTACTTTCTGGACCTCAAGAAAACCGACGACTTTGATGCCATAATTGAAAAGCGGGCTGAGAGTCTCAACGCCTCGCAGCTCGACCGCTACTATTACGAGGCGCTTCGGCGTGTTATGGAATGCACCGACATGACCTATGTAACGGGCTATAAGATTTGGCAACACGAACTGGAATGGCTGGAGCATAAAGCGGCGCGTCGTGGATACTTGTTCTTTGGCGCCCCCAATGAGCGATCAACGGCGGTACCGCCGCGTGATTTCTATATCTACTTTATTCAACCCTTTGATCTGCCGCACTTCAAAGACGAAAAGAAGACAGACGAGTTATTTATACGCATGAAAAATTACGATGAGGATTTTCGCACGGCGGTTCGAGACTATGCGGCGGCTTTGGACCTTGCGTCCACCGCTTCGGGTCATGCTAAGTCAACTTATGAATCCAAGGCGTCAAGTTTCCTTCGTGACCTCGTGCAATGGCTTCAAAAGAGCATGACCACGGCCTTCGAAGTGACCTATCAAGGTCGCACAAAGTCGTTGACCGAGTGGGCCAAGGGGAAGTCTATCCGCGAACTTTCAGGCATTAGCTCCCATGAACGCATCAATTTCCGTGACATGACAAACACGATTGCAGACATTTGTCTCGCAGCGCATTTTCATGATCAAGCGCCCGAGTATCCGTTATTTACAGTGCTCATCACTGCTGCAAGCAGGGCGCAGGCTGCACAGGACGCTTTGCGTGCCATAGCGGGACAAAACCGCACGAAGCAGGCAACAGCAGTGTTGGATGCACTTGAACTACTCGATGGCGAAAAACTTGATCCCTATCGCTCCAAATATGCCCAACATATCCTTGAAATAGTGAAGAAGAAAGGCCATGGCCAGGTGGTCAACCGCACAGAATTGATCCAGGAGGTTTACGGCGTTGAATACTTTGCACCTGACAAGGGTTATCGCCTCGAACCCGAATGGGCAATGGTTGTCATGGTCGCCCTGGTCTATGCTGGAGAGTTAGTCCTTTCCATTCCGGGCAAGAAGTACGATGCCACAGGTTTGTTGCAACTCGCAGGAACCGGCATCGACGAGCTGGTTCAGTTCAAACACATTGAGCGGCCCAAGGACTGGAATATCCCGGCGCTTAAGGCACTCTTCGAGCTTCTCGGATTGACCCCGGGTATGGCACAACTGGTCACACAGGGGAAGGATGAACCACTTCAAGAGCTTCAGGCCCAAATTACCAAGGTGGTTGAAAGCATTGTGCGAACCCAACAGGATTTACGCGATGGTCTGCATTTCTGGGGACAAAGTCTTGTTAACGAGGCAGAACTTAGAACTTATAATTTTCAAATGGAATCAACAAAATCGTTTCTTGAATCGCTGCAGGCTTTCAACACGACTGGTAAGCTCAAGAACTTCCGATATGACGCTTCTGAAGTTACGGCCCATAACAATGGACTCACTGCTCTTTCTGAGATCAAAGTTCTTGAGGCGTTGGCGGATGACCTTGGCCTTACGGCTTCTTACCTCTCCACCGCTGAAGCGATTCTGCCCACCGGCCATGAATGGATCAATAAAATGAAGGTGTTAAGAAATGAAATTCTTATCCAAATTGCCGATCCTGTAAAGAGAAGCGCGGCGACATTCCGCCAGCAAACCCAGCGCAAGCTTGCAGATATGAAGAAAGCTTACGTGCTGGCATACATGACCATGCACACCAAGGTGCGCTTGGGCGTGAACGAGGATAAACACAAGACCCGTCTTGCAACCGATGAACGGCTCAAGGATCTGCAAAAGCTTGCTGCCATTGACCTGATGCCGCGACAACAACTTTCAGATTTTCAAACAAGGCTTGACAGCTTAAAAAGTTGCTCTAAACTGACTGAACACGACCTGTATGTATTGACGGTTTGTCCCCATTGCCGCTTCAAACCGGTTGAGGACTCCATGCAGGGTGGAACGCCTGCGGCGGCTATACTCGATGCCTTGGACGGCGAGCTAGATAAACTGGTTGAGAACTGGATTCAGACACTGCTGACAAATCTTGAAGACCCTACGACCAAGGTGAATCTGAGCCTGCTGAAACCCGAAGCCCGCAAACTTGTGGACAGCTTCATCAAGAAACGGCAGTTGCCGGATGACCTGAAGCAGGATTTCATAAATGCCCTGCAGGAGGCTTTCTCGGGTCTTATCAAGGTTCCGATCAAGATCACAGACCTGCGTGACGCTCTGCTTGCGGGCGGTTCGCCTGTTACAACGACGGAGATAAAAAAACGTTTTGAGGAATATTTGGAAAGGCTTACAAAGGGCAAAGAACTGGAGAAGATCAGGATAGTATTGGAGTGAAACGGTCGAATGGGTAGGTTAAGAAAAGATTAATGATGAAGAAGTCAAAAGCCAACAGCGATAAGAAAGAATTTTTTACAGCAAAGATGATTCCGGGTAAAGAAGGTTCGGAGATGCTCTTTGAAGAAGAATTTGTGGCGGATAACGCCCCAGTGGAATGTCTCGGTATGACTTTTCCGAAAGATGAGGAACGGCGGAAGCATTTCCTTGGCATTCTGCGAGAGAAGCTCAAAGACCCTGAGTTTCGCAAAATTGAGGGCTTTCCCATTGGCTTGGACGAGGATATCCTAGCACTGTCGGACCCGCCTTACTACACTGCCTGCCCAAATCCGTTCATTGCGGATTTTATCAAGCACTACGGTAAACCCTACGATGCAAGCAAGCCATATAGCCGCGAGCCGTTTGCTGCCGATGTGAGCGAGGGGAAAAATGATCCGATCTATAACGCCCACTCCTACCACACCAAGGTGCCGCACAAGGCCATCATGCGCTACATCCTCCATTACACTGAACCGGGCGATGTGGTCTTCGACGGATTCTGCGGGACGGGAATGACGGGCGTGGCTGCGCAAATGTGCAATGATAAAGTGGTAGTCGAATCTCTGGGATACCGGGTGGGTGATGACGGAACTATTTCACAGCAAGAGACGGACGAGAAAGGGAAAGCGGTCTGGAAGCAGTTCTCGAAAATTGGGGCGCGTCGCGCGGTGCTAAACGACCTTTCTCCTGCAGCTACGTTCATCGCCTACAACTATAACACGCCTGTGGATGTGAATGCCTTCGAGCGTGAAGCAAAGCGAATCCTGAAAGAAGTCGAGGAAGAATGTGGTTGGATGTATGAGACGCTCCATACGGATGGCAAAACCCAGGGCAAAATCAACTATACGGTATGGTCGGATGTCTTTGTCTGCCCAGAATGCACAAGGGAAGTCATCTTCTGGGAAGCGGCGGTAAATAAAAAAGAGGGAACCGTGAATGACGAATTCCCCTGTCCGCACTGCAAGGCAAATCTCACTAAGCGAAAGATGGAACGTGCGTGGGTTACGCACCATGATAACGCCATCAATAAAACGATCCGTCAAGCCAAACAGATTCCGGTGCTCATCAACTATGCCGTGGGCGGTAAGCGGGCAGAGAAAGCACCGGATAAAAATGACTTGGTGCTCATAGCAAAAATTGAAAATAGTGACATCCCCTACTGGTTCCCGACAGATCGTATGATGGAAGGTGGTGAAACCCGCCGCAATGATCCCGTCGGCATCACCCATGTGCATCACTTCTACGCAAAGCGACAACTATGGGTTTTGGCAACTCTACTTTCTAAGTGCGATCTGCATACTCGGCTGATATTTCAATCTATTGTAGCCACATTATGTTCTCGACTTGTCAGATACAATCTCGGTAACCGTGGTAATGGTCCATTGAGTGGCACACTATATGTATCATCACTGAACGCAGAAGCCGAAGTTACTAAAGTGGCAGAAGGCAAAGCGAAGGACTTTGTGAAGGCTTTTCTGGCAAGGGATCGAGAATATATTCAATGCCAGAGTTTTGAGAACACTGTAATCTTACCCAACACGATAGATTACCTGTTTTTGGACCCGCCATTTGGGTCGAATCTAAACTACTCTGAACTGAATTCCCTCTGGGAAGCGTGGCTTAAAGTCTTGACGAACAACAAGCCCGAGGCCATCGAAAACAGCGTTCAGGGGAAAGGTCCCAATGAATACCGCTACCTCATGACCACTTGCTTCAAAGAGGCATACCGGGTGCTCAAACCTGGTCGGTGGATGACAGTAGAGTTCTCCAATACCAAGGCATCGGTCTGGAACAGCATCCAGACGGCACTCATGGAAGCGGGCTTCATCGTTGCTAATGTATCAGCGCTGGACAAGCAACAGGGGAGTTTCAAGGCCGTGACGACGCCAACCGCCGTCAAACAAGACCTCATCATCTCCGCTTACAAGCCTAATGGCGGTTTCGAGGAGCGCTTTCAGAAAGAGGCACAAACCGAGGAGGGTGTTTGGGATTTTGTCCGCACACACCTAAAATACCTCCCCGTCGTTAAACGCGGCGCCAGTGCTCACCTGATAGCTGTTACCGAACGTGATCCGCGCATCCTGTATGACCAGATGGTGGCCTACTTCGTCCGCAAAGGTTATCCCGTACCGCTGAACAGCGCTGCCTTCCAGGAAGGGCTGTCCCAGCGCTTTTCTTATCGGGATGGCATGTATTTTCTACCCGACCAGGTGGCCGAATACGACAAGAAGAAGTTGACCGCAGGAGGCATGGAACAAATGTCGGTTTTTGTCTTTGACGAATCCTCTGCAATTGCATGGCTGCGCCAACTACTCAAAGACAAACCGCAAACGTTTCAGGACATTCATCCGCTGTTCATTAAGGAACTTGGCGGATGGCAAAAGTATGAAAAACCGCTGGAGTTAGCAGAACTGCTGGAACAGAACTTTCTGCGTTACGATGGTAAGGGCGAAGTGCCAAATCAGATTCACAGCTATCTCTCCACCAACTTCAAGGAATTGCGCAAGTTGCCTAAAGATGATGAGAGCCTCCGTAACAAGGGGAAAGATCGCTGGTATATACCTGATCCGAACAAGGCCAGCGATCTGGAAAAGCTGCGTGAGAGGTCGCTCATGAAAGAGTTCTGGGAATATCTGCCGGTAGGTTACAAGCCAGCCAAGCCCGAATCACAGGAAGGTTTCATTCCCGGTCTGGAGCCCAAGCAGGCGCCAGTGCCCAAGGGCAAGAAGATGAAAGTCATCCGTCTGGAGGCCGTCCGTGCGGGGTTCAAATATTGTTGGCAGAACCGCGACTACCGCACAATTATCACCGTCGCCCAGCGTATACCCGAAAACGTCCTCCAGGAAGACTCGAAGCTTCTGATGTGGTATGATCAGGCGCTTACCCGCACAGGGGAGGAATAACTCATTGTGATATGGGTGAAAGGGAATAGCTATGAGTAGCTGGCGAGATAAAATCCTGAAAGAGTTCACCCCGAAAGTATCAAGGCTCACTCTGGTGGCCGATCCAGATGGACTTTTGCTCGAAGAAGGGATTCTCGAAGGTATCCGCGAGCGAGGATTTGAACTAATTCCGTTTGAAGATCACATTGCGTTCCGCTATGCCTATGAGTCGCAATTCCGGTCCCGCTGGGACAGGGGAGAACAGACAGATCTGGTTGTTGTCTTGCGTACACAAACCAGCGACCTAGGCGCGTTGCCCTATGATCTGCTTCATGCTGGCCGAAGGCTGGCATTTAGTCTTGGTGAAATCTTTCCAAATCTCAGTTATCCGGTTGTAACTGCTTTAGATCGGGGTGATCTCGATGCCTTGTATGAAGCACAGAAAAGGCATGCACCTGGCCAGTTGGGCGATAACGCCACTAAAGAGTTTGTTCTGCGGCATGTCTTTGAAATAGCACCGGAGCTGATCCGGCAAACTAAAGACTTGTTGCACATGCTTTTGCGCCGTCATTACCGCAACCAACGTATTCCAAAATTACTGGACGAGAGATTCATCCAACTGCTACGTCAGAATTCTCTTTTCAACGACTGGCCTATTGAGTCGTTGCTGGCTGATAGAGAATCTTTTTTTGCGTTTCTGCAAGAACGCTGGCCAGTCTTCTTGGCCAATGAGACGGCCAAATCGTCCACTGGTGTTCACGATAACAAGGATTTATACGGCGTCATGTCTATTAAAGGTCCCATTGATTTACCCTTCGACCATGATGATATACGAGTTTACATAGATAATCTTTTTGTCGAAGGTTTTTTACACCCTGTATCTCATGATTCCGCAAATGCCCTGTCCAAAACGTGGATGAGTATAGGTATTCAAACCGCGCCAGCCGAGGACAAATCACGCCGTCTTGTAAAGCTCATCGCGAGTTTAAAAAAATCTATTCCAGCTTCTGATGCAAAGCACACGGAATGGTTTCAATTCGCCCGTGGTTGGTCTGAGATGCTTTATCTCCAGAATGAGTCATCCGATGCTGCCGCAGGGGATATGCACGAGTATGTTCAGAGCTTGCTGTCAGAGGTGGATGCTGGTTTTACTACTTGGCTCCTCAAGCGTTATGCCGGACTTGTCAATCTACCGCCGGCACCACCTGTTATGCTGCATCACCTGCCGCGATTTCTTGTCCGTCAGTTGGACGATGATCGAAAAGCGAAAATTGCATTGATCGTTGTGGATGGTCTCGCCATGAATCAGTGGCTGGTGGTTCGCAGTGCACTTTCCTCGCGACAGCCCGCTTTACGATTCCGGGAGCAGTCTGTCTTTGCCTGGATACCATCTCTTACATCCGTTTCGCGGCAAGCTGCCTTCGCCGGCCGGGCACCCGTCTTTTTTCCGGACAGCATTCAGACCACAGACAAAGAACCTGCGCTCTGGTCGCAGTTTTGGATGGATCAGGGTCTTACGCCGAACGAGGTTGTCTACATCAAGGGGCTGGGTGGCGGCAGTTTGGAAACCATTTCCGAGGCAATTTCTCATCAAAAGGTGCGGATTGTTGGCCTGGTTGTGGATAAGGTTGACAAGATCATGCACGGAATGGAGCTGGGTGCCGCCGGGATGCACAATCAAGTGGGCCAGTGGGCTAAACAGCCGTATCTGAACACGCTCCTCGATATCCTTCTTGATCGGGGCTTCCATGTTTATCTGACATCTGATCATGGTAATATTGAGGCGGAAGGTTGTGGACGTCCGTCCGAAGGAGCTATGGCGGACTTACGTGGTGAACGCGTCCGTATCTATTCTGACGCAACACTTCGTAGAAAGATGAAGGCACGTTTTTCTGCCTCGTTGGAATGGGACCCTATCGGGTTGCCGAATGACTACTTGCCGTTGTTGGCTCCATCACGAAGAGCGTTTGTTAACGAAAAGAAACGGCTTGTCAGCCATGGTGGAATATCCATAGAGGAACTCATCGTGCCTCTTGTTCAAATAGAACGGGTGTCGTTATGAAACCCGAAAGCAGAATACAACAGATTGGCATTGACAGGATTGTGCGCCTTGAATGGTTGGAAAAGGCGGCTCAGCTTGCACAGGCAGAGATTCCCAAAGTTATGGCAAAACAAAATTTGTTGGAAACCTTAGCGATCAACTTTCCAACATCCGATCCAACTGTGCGGGGATCTCTTTCTAAAACGGTAACAATTTTGATGAATGTTTGGTTATCCGGCCCCAAAGAACTTGCCAACTTGAAGAAGTCAGGATTGGAATTGCTCCGCATAAAATCGGAAGGTGACCGGCTTGCAATTCATTGGGCGATGCTCATAGCAACTTATCCCTTCTGGGGCGCTGTTTCGCACCAAACGGGACGGCTGCTGAGGCTTCAGGAAACCATCACTGCGGAACAGGTACAGCGCCGTATATGTGAACAATATGGCGAACGGGAATCCGTTTTCAGAAGAGTTCGTTATGTTCTGAGATCTTTTATTGCATGGGGAGTGTTACAAGAAACCAAAACGAAGGGCATCTACTGTAAGGGGTTGTCTTTATCGATTGATGATGTACAGCTTATCGCCTATCTAATTGAATCCATCCTGCATGCGAAGACTGATGTGTCTGCAAGACTCGCTGACATGCTGGACAGCACAAGTCTGTTTCCTTTTCGTCTGAAACGAACAACCGCACAAAGCCTTTTAATAGCCTCGCCCCGGCTGGACTACGTCCGTCAACACATGAATGATGATTTGGTTATGCTGAAAAAATAATAGGCGGTGATAAGAACCAGATATCACCAAAATGTCGAGCAAGGCTGGGCCAAATCTTTAATATTTATAATTCAGTATCAGTAGTCAGTTTACAAGCGATAGTTGACAGTTTAAAAGATAGATTGCTTCTTCACTTCGTTCATACTCTGATAATCATTTTATTTTTCTATTTTTATGCGAGTAATCTATTTCCCACCCTGCTTGAGGTTGGTATAGACATGATAAGGCTGTAAGCATATTTGTGATTCTATCCGCTGAAAAAGTGTGCCGCTTATTCCGCTATCGCTCTGGGCTTGCAGCACGTCGCTTGCCGCTTCATAATCAACACACCTTCAGCTAATCACAAATACAGCCTTATGTAATGCACAACATAAGGCCGTTTATGTTGAGTATATTGTTATGTGGAGTCCGCTCTTCACGGACCCCACCAACCGGTCATCTTGACCACTTTTTACTCCGCATAACAATACCGGTCCGTAATTCGGCGATCAGTTTGTCGGT
>Ga0224555_1001763_pt1 | contig 28174 bp, 30 predicted proteins | sample 714S23034metaG_FD_180687 | JGI IMG/M metagenome (GOLD analysis project Ga0224555, IMG submission 180687) | Peat soil microbial communities from Stordalen Mire, Sweden - 717 S2 30-34 | ecosystem: Environmental > Terrestrial > Soil > Wetlands > Peat | place: Sweden: Norrbotten County, Stordalen...
GCTCGGTCACCTGCCGGGCCGAGAGCGGGTAACAGGTACCAGCGGACGGCGGCCAGGATGACCTCGGCTGGCCAGCGGTAGCCGGCGAAGATCGAGGAGGAGCCGGCGGTGAAGTCCCGGTGGCAGGACGGCAGGCATAGCGCTGGCGGCCGCGGTGGTCGCGACCATCGCGCTGGTGGGAGGTCGCTGGCAGGTGGAGCAGGTGATCATGGCCCGTACGTACCCTACCCGGCACCCGCCAACTTCGCGAACTCCATCGCTCCATCCTCTCAAGGAATGTCACTTTCGCTGAGCTACGACGCGAGGGAAGACGATCTCTTGACTAACCCCACCCCGGTCGCTACACTCCCCGCCAGTAGGGGACTAGATACTGGATTGCGCGAGCATTGGAGCCCTCATGAGCGTCATGCACATGCGGATTGACAACCGCCTTATCCACGGACAGGTCACGATAGCCTGGGTTGGCACCCTTGGCGCAAATCACCTCATCGTGTCCAACGACGAGGTGGCCGCGGACGAGATGCAGCGGATCATCTTGCCGCAGGCCGCCCGGGGGGTGAAGACCTCTATCTTGTCGGTCGCGGACACTTTGGCCTACTGCGCTGGTGAGCAGGCAAGAGACGAGCGCATCTTCGTCATCGCCAAACTCCCCGCCGACGCCCTGGCCCTCGTCGAAGGCGGTCTGCAGCCGCAGGAGATCAACGTGGGCAACCAGGCACCGCGTGGCGGCAAGGACTTCAAGATGGTGACCCGGTCCATCGCCGCGACGCCGGCCGACGCCGCCACCTACCGGGCCATCGCCTCCAAGGGGTTCGAGCTCAAGCAACGCATGATGCCCGGTGACCGACCTAACGACTTCATCAAGCTCCTGGCGGAGAAGCATTTGTAAATGGCGACGGGGGCGCTGGCTGACCTCCAAGATGGCATCGCCCAGGTGGAACCTATCCGGTGCGTCGCTACCGCGGTGGCCCAGGCACTGGAGTCCTGACACCGCGTTCTCGCCTTCGGCACCGGGCACTTCCACATGACCGCCGAGGAGTTCTACGCGCGAGCGGGAGGCCCGGCAGAAGTGCAAGCGGTCCTGGGCCGTTCCCTGGCGCTGCACGAAGGACCGAGCAAGAGTTCGGTCCTCGAGCGCCTGGGCGCCCTGCTCGTGGAACAGGTGGGGATTCGGCGCCGATGACGGGGGCATCGTGATCTCGAACTCGGGTCGCAGTGCCGTGCCCAGGAGTTCGCCGCCGAGTCCCAGGCCCTAGAGCCACCGCGGTGGCAGTCACCTGGCTGAGTCACAGCTGGTTGGTCATCTTACTGGCGCCTGGCGGGCAGAAGTTTGTCGAAGTCGCCGACATCGTGCTCGGGAACGCGGATCCCCTGAGCGACGGCCTCGTCGACGTGCCTGGGCAGGCCAACAAAGTCGGCGCGGTCTCGACTGTTACCGGGGCACTGCTGGCCCAGGCCACCGTCGCGGAGGTCGCTCGGCAGCTGTCCGAAGCCGGACGCCACCCCAGGGTTCTCTGGAGCAACGAGCGGGATTTGAGTGGTCCCACTCGCCGGCCGGGCAGTGTTATAACATTCGGTCTGGAGCCGGTTGGGCGGTTAAGATGTGTATCGCATGGGGGAGGACGTGAGTTCCTATGCGAGGGCCTGCGAGGGGGCCCCAGCGTCCTCGATGCTGATCTCCGCGTGACCTTTACCATCGCTGGTGTCCAGATCGCCTGCGGGACCAGGGCGCGAGGCCCGTGAGGGGCTAGAAACCGCCACATGATCCTGATGGTATGACCAGCATGAGGTTTTGGTATACCTAAAACCGGATTGAAGCAGGTTATTAAATGTTCGAAGCACTTCTCTTGGGGCTCTTGTCAGCGGCCTGCATATATGATGTGCTGGGGCCGACTCTCCTCTACGCCGGCCGCCCACTCATCGCCGGGTCGCTGGCCGGCCTTATCATCGGCCACCTCACGCTGGGCATGGCGGTGGGCGGCACCCTTGAGCTCACTGCGTTAGGCGTCTACACCTATGGTGGGGCGAGCACGCCGGACTACCAGACGGGGGCCATCGTCGGGACCGCCCTAGCCGCTCACGTGGTAGGCGGCCTGATCGCCCAGGTGCCCGTGGGCATCGCCATCGGGCTGCCGGCCGCAATACTGCTCACTAGCCTGGACCCGGTCGCTCGCACCCTGACCACCCTCTGGATCCACAGGGCCGATACGTACGTGGACGAAGGTTCTTCCCGAGGCGTGACCTGGATGCACTGGACTGCCTTCATCCCCTGGGGGCTCTCTCGCGGGATTCCCGCATTTCTTGCCACCCTGGCCGCGGGGACGTCGGTTGTCATCAACGTGGAGCACGCCATCCCGGCTGGTTTCACGAATGGGATGACTCTGGTCGGGGGGATGCTCCCGGCCGTCGGCTTCGCGATGCTTCTCACGATCATGCCAGTGAAACGCTTCTGGTTCATGTTGCCGATCGGTTTCGTATTGTTCGCATACCTAAGTGTCCCGCTCGTGGGGATCGCCCTCGTTGGTGTCGGGATCGCCGCCATCTACATGCGGCTTCAAAGCAGCAACGTGGAGGCGCCGAAACTCAATGTCTGACACTGAGACGCCCGTGACCCATGAGGACAGTCAACCAGCCTTGCCAGAACTCACCAAGCGTGAGCTGAGCCGGAGCTTTTGGCGCTACTTCTGGTCCTTCCAGATCTCCTGGAACTATGAGCGGATGCAAGGAATGGGCTTTGCCTGGGCCATGGAGCCCGTCCTGCGCAAGCTCTTCTCGCGCAAAGCAGACTACATCGCTGCCATGAAGCGCCATATGGTGTTCTTCAACACGGACGCGATCATCGGGGGCCCGTTGATCCTCGGCTCGGCCATCGCCATGGAGGAGGCGGGGGCCCCGGCCTCCGCCGAAGGGATGAAGGTCGGCCTGATGGGCCCCATGGCCGGGGTGGGCGACACCCTAACCTTTGCTCTGTACAACAGCATCATCTTCACCATCGGTGCCTCCTGGGCCCTGCAGGGCAAGGTCATCGGCCCGATCTTCGCCGGGGTGATGGTACTGGTCCCTTACTTCTTGGTCCGTCGGTGGCAGTTCTACTTCGCCTATAGGCAGGGAAAGCAACTCGCGTCGACACTTGCCGGCGGAGCCCTGGACCGCCTAAGCGAGTCCGCCACGATCCTCGGCCTCGTCGTACTGGGCGGCTTCATTCCCAGCATTGTGCACGTGGTGACCGTACTGACTTACAAGCAGACCATCATCCTGACAAGCGGCAAGCACGTCACGCAGACGGTCCCCTTGCAGACCCAGTTCAACGCGGTGCTGCCGTTCGTGTTCGCAGTCCTGCTTACGGCGGGTGTCTACTTCACGCTCACCAAGCTCAAGTGGAGCCCGCTGGTGGCCATCGCCTGCGTGTTCGCCATCGGCTTGGCGCTGGGCTGGTTGGGCTGGTTCGCCCCAATCCTGCCCGTTGCGGCAGCCCACTGATTAGGCGGCTGACCCTCCCTAGCGGAGGGTCAGCCGCTCCACCTATCACGACAATGGAGGGAACGCAGCATGATGAACGAGACCACCGGTCGCCCCATCATCGTCCTGGTTGGGCACGGAGGACTTCCCCAAGGAATGCTGGATGCCGCTGAGATGATCCTCGGGAAGCAAGGGGGAGTGCATGTCATCACCCTAGCCCCGGGTGAAGACCCGGAGGACCTCGGTCGGCGACTGACCGCCCTGACCGCCGAGGCGCTCGCCCAAGACGGTGCCCACGACTTGCTGGTTCTGGGTGACCTCTTCGGCGGGAGCCCGGCCAACGCGGCGGCGGCCGCGACGATGCGCAACCCGCTGATGGAGCTTGTGACTGGGCTGAACCTACCGATGCTGCTCGAGGTGTTGACTGCCGGGGGGTCCGCCCATGAGGCGGCACGCGTGGCTACCACCGCGGGATCCGAAGGAGTCGTCGACGTGCGGGCCCGGCTGGAGGGCTCTGCGGAGAAGAGTTAATCGTGCGTACAGCAGGCGTGGCCCTGAGACAAGAGCTCGCCGGCGCAGTGCATCGCCTCGACGTGCCCGGGCTCGCCTTCGCGTGCGGGCTCGGGGACCGGGTCCTCCTCCACGAGGTTGGCGGGGTGACCGCGCTCGGCCCCGACCCCTCGGCGATCACCGAGGATACCCTCTTCGATCTCGCTTCACTGACCAAGGTGGTCGCCACGACCTCGGCGATCCTGGCGTTGACCGATGCTGGTCGCCTCAGCCTGGATGAACCGTTGGCCGTGTTCGAACCGGACTTTCGCCAAGGATCGAAGAGTAAGGTCACGGTTCGCGATCTGCTGCGGCACACTGCAGGCCTGCCCGCCTCTCGTCGCTACTACCTAACCTGCACCACGGCCGACGAGATGCGGCGCAGGCTTCGTGCCGAACCACTAGTCGCCGACCCGGGAACGACTGTGCTCTACTCGGACCTTGGTTTCATGCTCCTCGGGGACCTGGTGGAGCACATCACAGCAGACACCCTCGATGTGGCCTGCGACAAGCTGGTCTTCACGCCACTCGCCATGGATGCGTCGTGCTTTTGCCCGAGGGACCATCCGGGCACCGAGGGCCTGTCGATCGCCGCGACCGAGCCGGACGCCGACGGCAGATGGACGTTCGGGGTGGTGCACGACCGCAATGCGCGGCGCCTGGGTGGAGTCGCCGGGCACGCTGGTCTGTTCGCTGCACTGTCGGATTTAGTGCACTTTGCCATCTGGTGGTCAGGGACCGAAGAGGGTCCGATCTGCGCATCGGGCCGTCAAGATGCCATGCGCCGCCAGACCTTCGGGCTTGGGGGTGCTTACGGCCTGGGATGGGTCTGTCGCGGGGATACACACGATTTTCTCGACGACGCGTGGTCGGTGCACGCAGTCACCCACACGGGCTTCACCGGAACCAGCATAGCCATCGATCCCGAGCGGGGGTGGTGGGCCTGTCTGCTCACTAACGCAGTGCACCTCGGGCGGACTCGGCACCGCGTGAAGCCGTTGCGGAAGCGAGTGCACCTGCTGGCTGCGCGGCTGCTTGCCGCTGCGGAACGGGAGGGTCGCGCTGGGCATGCATGAGCACCTTTATAGCGGTCACCCTGGTAGGTGGAGCGGGCGAACTCGACAACCCGACTATCGCTGTCACGGGATCGTCGGCAGGAACGCCCCGCGCTGGCCGTAGCTGAAGGTCGGGATCCGCCTCGAACGGCCCCTCTAAGCCTCCCGGATCGCAGGGCTGGCCGCCGCAGATAGCCGCGCCAGGCTCGGATAGAACCGCTCGAGGGCCTCCAGGACGCCCTCTTCGCTGTTGCTCGGCACCACCAGATCGGCTGCTTCGCGCACCTCGGCCAGGGCCTGGGCCATGGCCGCGGACCGACCAGCGAGACGGAGCATCGCGATGTCGTTGCGCCCGTCGCCGATCGCGGCGACCTCAGCCAGGGGGATCCTGAGGTGGGCGGCCAGCGTCCGCAGCGCCTCGCCCTTGCTCGCGCCGAGTGGGAGCATCTCGACCGAATGCTCGTCCCCCGAGGTGACGGTCGCGCGGCCGGCGAAGGCGCGGTTGGCCGCGGCCCAGATCTGCTCGTGCATTCCCCGGGGCGTGTAGAGGAAGGTCTTGATCGGCCGCTCCTCGACCAGCGGATCGAGGTCGAGCACGATCAGAGGAAGCGGTTCCTCGTACGGTGCGAATTGGGCCTCGACCTCGGGGGTGAGGACCTCGCTGCGGTACCCATCAGCGAAGCAGAGGAGCGGCACGGCACCGACCTGGCGGGCGAACGCGATATGGGCCCGGGCCTCGGCCGGCTCGAGCCGCCAGGCGGCCAGAACCGAGCCGGTCAGGGGCGAGGCGATCAGGGCGCCATGCATTGTTATCTGGGGATCGTCGAGGCCCAGCTCCTGGCAGAGCCGGCGCATCGCGGCCGGCGCGCGCCCCGAGGCCAGCACGACGTGGACTCCACCGGCCCGCAGGCGCTCGATGGCGGCCCGGGTCCGGGGCGGCACGTCGCCATCCGGACTGAGCAGTGTGCCGTCCAGGTCGAGAGCCAGCAGGCGCGGCTCGCCGGGAGTGATCACGGCATCTTCCCCGCGGCGGCCGCCCCGGCGGCCTCGTCCGCGCCGCCGGGGGCCGAGCCCGGCGGCCGCGCCTCGGCCCAGACCCGCCGCAGCAGGTTGATGGACGCCTCCACCAGACGGCGCCCGGCGGCCGCATCGAACAGGCTGGCCGAGGCTTCGTAGACGCCCGCTTGGTGGGCGGCCCGGTCCGCGACGTAGCCGAAGTAGCCATCGGTATAGCCCACGACCCGGGTCCGGGCGAACGGGCTGCCGGCGCGGATCGCCAGCCCGAGCGAGGTGAACAGCTCCACCGGCAGGTGCAGCCAGGCGTCATCGCCGAGCGCGACGACGGTGACCGGCACCTCCACGGCCAGCGGGAGGCCGATCTCCGCGACGCTGGCCAGCAACTGGGCCCCTTCGTGGCGCGTCCGCGCGATCCGCTCGCGGGGACACGGTCCCTCCGCCGTCGCGATGGCGCGCCAGGCCGTCTCCGCCTCGGCCGTCAGGCGGCGTGCCTCGGCGGGGGAGGGGAGGGGCCGCGTCGGGAGCCTGACCGTGTCGCGGCGGAGCAGCGGTCCGGGGCTAGCCGCGGCGGGGCCAGCCCCGAGGAGCGCCTCGAGGGCGTGGGCCGCCAGCAAGCCGCCGAGCCGGTCGACCTCGCCGAAGGACTGGGCCCGCCGGACGAAGCGCGGGCTGGCATCGCCCGCCGCTCCCTGGACGACGGCCACGGTCGGCGAGGACCTTGGACCGGATTCGCTCCCTTCGGCGAACGGGCGACCGGCGGCCAGGGCGGCGGCCAGGGTGCGCCGCGTGGCCCCGGGCCAGTCGGCCGACCAGTGCAGGTTGTCGTGGCCGAGGACGGTGGCGTGGCAGGCGTGGTCCACGAGGAGCCCGCCGACCGCTCCCGACGCCTCGATGAGCGCGAGGAGCCCGACGCTCGCGTCGTGTGCCCCGGCCGGGTCCGTCCGGTTCGTGCCGATGCCAGGGGCGGCCCCGGTCGCGACGAGCAACCGGACCTCCCGTTCCGTGCCGGCCAGTCCGGCCGCGGCCTCTCCGACCCGGCGGACCAGCTCGGACCGCATCGCCTCGTCCGCGCTGTCCGGGAAGCCGGGATGGACGCGGTGGATCCAGCCGGCGGGACCCGAGTGAGTGTGGGTTGCGCAGACGAGAACGGCGTCGGGCGGACAGTCGAGCGCCGCGCCGACGGCTTCCGCCACGGCCCGGGCCAGCTCGCCGTCAGCCGCGACCGCATCGACGACGACCCAGATCACCCGCTCGCCGGCGGGTCGCGCGTCGCGGAGGGACAGGAGGACCGCCTCGAGCGGATCGTGCGCGCTGGCCGCCACGGCATCGCCGCGGGCCACGTAGCCGGCCAGAGGAAAGCCCGGGGGCGGCGTCAGTTCGACGCGCGTCCCAGCGAAGCGGAGCCCGGGCTCAACGCCCACCTGTCTCACCAGCCCCGGATCCGGTCCCAGTAGCGGTCCAAGAGCTTCTTGTTCCATTCCCCGCCGCCGTCCACGTTGCCCGATCGGAAGACGGGCGGTTCCACGCCCCAGGCCAGGAGCTGGTCGGCCGCGCCGATCACCAGGATCTGGCCGAGCAGGGCGCCCATCACTGTCGACAGGGGACCCATCGGGATGTCGTTGGCCAGGCTGACCGCGCAGTCTCCGTTCGGCGCTCCGTTGTCGATCGTCAAGTCGACCACGTCGTGGAGGTGCCGGCCCGAGGAATGGCGGGACGGCTGGCCGGCGGAGTGCAGCAGCGAGGTGATGGCGATCGTGCGGATGCCACGGGCACGGGCCGCCTCGGCGACCTCGATGGGCACCGCGTTGCGCCCCGACTGGCTGATCACCAGCAGGACGTCCGGCGGGGCCATCCGACGGTGGGCGACGATCAACTCGCCCAGGCCCTCGAGACGCTCGGTGAACTCGGACTTCGTGACGTCCCGATAGCCGCTGACGGCGTCCTCCAGGACGGCGTCGATCGGTGCGAGTCCGCCCGCCCGGTAGCAGATCTCCTCGGCGATCAGCCGCGAGTGGCCGGTCCCGAAGGCGCGGACCAGACCGCCGTCGCGGATCGCCTCGGCCATCCAGATCGAGCCCCGGCGGAGATGCTCGGCCTCATGCTCGACGGTGGCCTTGATGGTGGTCGTGGCGGCCTGCCCGAAGGCCTGGGCCGGCTCGGCCAGGGGGCCCTCCCGGCCCGTCGTTTCCGTCATCGCCTCGGCCTCGGTCGCCAGGGCCGCCGGGACCCGGGAACTTGGCAACGAGCGGGGCCCGCTCGCCGGGACCCGCTCGGTCGAGGCCCGAAGGCGGTCACGCCGTCGGTCCCTGGTACCAGTGTCCCGCCCGCATCACCCGGCTAACGCGCAGGTCGTCGTCAAGCTCCACCAGGTCGGCCAGATGACCGGGGGTCAGGCGGCCGCGATCGGTGACGCCCAAGAGGGCCAGCGGGTTCTGGGTCGCCGCCGCCACGGCCCGGGGCAGTGGTAAGCCGGCCAGGGTCAGGTTCCGCACCGCCGTGTCGATGGCGATGACGCTGCCGGCCAGCCGGCCGTCAGAGACGAGCTGGCACTCGTCGCCACGGACCTCCACCTCCAAGCCGCCCAGCGAGAACCGGCCCTGACCGACCCCGGCCATGGAGAGAGCGTCGCTGACCAAGATCAGCCGGTCGGGCCGCTTGGCCCGCAGGATCAGCGGCCAGACGCTCGGATCAACGTGGTGGCCGTCGGCGATTAGCTCGACGTAGACCCCGTCGTCGGCCAGAGCCGCCACGGCCAGCCCGGGCTCGTGATTGTGGACGCCGCTCATGGCGTTGAAGAGATGGGTTGTCGTTCGGCCGCCAGCCGCGTAGCCGGCGACGGCCGCCTCGTGGCTGGCGTTCGAGTGCCCGAGCGAGACCGCCACCCCGCGGACCGCAAACCAGCGGATCATCTCGACGGCGCCGGTGACCTCGGGTGCGATCGTGATGATCTGGAGTCCTTTGAGCAGCGCCTCCAGGCGGCCCGGGTCCGCTTCGGAGGGAACCTGGATGAAGGCGGGGTTCTGGGCTCCCTTCTTGTCGTGGCTGATGTACGGGCCCTCGAGGTTGAACCCGAGCGGCTCGGCGCCGTCGGCAGGCGCTTCCGAGGTCCAGCCCCTGACGTCGCCAGCGAAGGCCACCAGCGTCTCGAGGGGCGCGGTCACGGCTGTGGGCAGGAACGCGGTGATCCCGTGGCGCAGCAGCGCGCGGGCCATCCCGGAGAGGGCGTCAGGGCCGCTCATGGCGTCATAGCCGCCCCAGCCGTGGACGTGGACGTCCACGAAGCCTGGGCAGATGTACGGGCCGCCGTGCTTCGCCGCGTCCGGCTCGACAGCGACGATCCGTCCGTCTTCGACCCGCAGCCAGCCGGGGAGGATTCGGTCCTCCAGCACGAGTCGGCCGCCGACCTTGGCGGAGGGCGAGGTCGTGTCACTGCCCGCCATCGTTTACCCCACTATCTCGAGACGCCCCAAGGCGAAACATCCCTCAGTCATTCTTACCACTTGGGCGTTCGTCGGGCGCGCCCGTGATGGCAGCGACGAGGTGTTCGGCTGCCGCGGAATCGGCCAGCGTCGGAGCGAAGCCCGGGACGGGATCGCCGCCGAGCACTCGGAGCAGGAAGTGGTGGAGGGCAGCGGCGTGCCCATCTACGAACGTCCCGAGCGTCAGCTGGGCCGGCGGCCGGAGATCCCTGACCGCCCGGAGCTCCGGATCCGCGGCCGCCCGGCCGCGGAACTCGGCCTCCTGCCCGTCGAAACGGTGGAGGCGCGGCGGCCGGCCGTCCTCGAGGTCGGCGACCAGGCTGCCTTCGGACCCATACAGTTCCAGCGGTTCGCCCTCGGTGCCGAGCGAGATCCGTGAGGCCTCGACCGTAGCGCGGCCACCTCCCGGCAGGCGGACCTCCGCCCAAGCCCAGTCGTCGACATCGACCGGCCGCCGGCCGCCGGTCCCGTCGGGCCGATCCCCCAGGAAGGTGGCGTGGCGAGCGGCCAGCAGTTCGGGCTCCCCAAACAGGAAGCGGAGGAGGTCGACCAGGTGAAGGCCCAGGTCCAGCATCGCTCCGCCGCCCGCCTGGTCCGCCTGGAGCCGCCAGGAGATCGGCCGGGCCGGGTCGAGGTAGCTGCCGTGGAAGAGTCCCAGGCGGCCCTGACGCAACTCGCCGATCGCCCCGATCCGCAGCAGGCTGCGCGCCTCCACGACCGCAGCGGCGTAGCGGGTCACCAGCCCGACCTGGGAGGGCGCTGCCGAGGCCACGGCCAGGGCGGCCAGGGCGTCGGCTTCCTTGGGCGTCCGCCCGATCGGCTTCTCCAGGTAGAGCGGCTGCCCCGCGCGGAGGATCGCGCCAGCCTGATCGAGGTGGCGGACGTTGCGGGTGGTGACGTCGAAGACGTCCAGGCTGGTGTCCGCCAGGGCCTCGTCGAGGGTGAGGACGCGAGCCCCCAGCAGCGCGGCGTCGGCGGCAACGTCGGTCGGCCGGTCGCTCACGATCGCGGCCAGAACCGGTCGGAAGGGGAGGGCGCAGACGGACGGCAGGGAGGCCAGGGCGCTGGCGTGGGTGCGTGCGATCGATCCGAAGCCAACCAGGCAGATGCGGAGCTCTGGTGGGGTCATGGCTCGCTCCAGCTGAGGCGATGAGGCGGCAGCTCGCCACGCCGGCCGAAGCCCGGCGCGCCGTCGTCGTCGGTCGCGTCTTGCGGCAGCTCGCCACGTCGGCGCAGGTCGGCCAGGACGTCAGCTAGGCGGTGCCATTGCCGGAACGGGAGGCTGGCCGTCGCGCAGTGATCGGCCAGCAGGTCCCGCGCATACACGAAGTCCGCGTCTTCGGCTGCGATCCGGTCGCTCCGACCGTCCCCGACGAGGATCACCCGGCGGCCGGCGGTGTGAAGGTCGGCGACGGCGTCCAGCTTGCAGGTGGTGCAGTCGGGGCAGCGGTCGCCACCCCGCGACGCCCAGGGCGCGACCAGCCGGAGGCGTTCCCCATCGGTCGCTAGGTCGGCGCAGCGGGCGGCGGCCTGGATGCCGGCCCGGGCGAGCATGCGCCCGACGTAGAAGCCCAAGCCGTCGCTGGCGACTAGGACGATCCAGCCCGTGGCGCTCGCGGCCTCAATGAGGGGCCGGGCCGCCGGATCGAGTTCGTGGGCGAGCGCGAACTCGAGCAGCGTGTGGAGGTCCTGGGGGAGGTAGGAGAGCACTCGTTCCTGCGCCCGCCGCGATCCGGCGCCGGTGGCGCGTAGGGCCATCAGTTCCTCCCGCCAGCCGTCCCGGCCGAGCGCCGGCCCCATCTCGGCCGTGATATCGACCGGGCAGAGGGTCCCGTCGAAGTCGAGGAGGAGGGCGGTCGGGACGGTAGGAGCGACCGACGCCGCGCGAGCGGCCCCTACGGCACCTTCAGTCTCCAAATGGACCGTCACGTCGGCCTCCCCGAAGCGACGAGATGACCGACGCTACTTTGCCGCTCGGGACAGTTTCGGGAGGACCGGGCCGGCATCGAGGGTGCCGGTGATAGGGCTGGCGTGGTCGGCGTCCCCGCCCATCGCGGTTCCCGCGTCAGCGGGCAGCGGGCCCGCGGCACAGCCGACGAACAACGAGTCGGACACGACATCATCCCCCGGCCAGTGCTTCGCGTACGCTCATGCCGCCGGCCAACCGCGCCCGTGCCTGCTCGACCTCGAGGCCGCCCAGGAGCATGACAACCGCGGTCTTGGCGCGGCCATCGGCCGCCCGCAACGCCTCGCGCGCCTGCTCGGCGGTGGCCCCGGTCGCCTCCACCACGATCCGCTCGGCGCGGTACCGGAGCTTCTCGTTGGTCGCCCCCACGTCGACCATCAGGTTGCCGTACGTATAGCCGAGCCGCACCATCACCAGCGTGGACAAGGCGCCCAGGACGACCTTTTGTGCCGTACCGGCCTTGAGCCTGGTACTCCCGGCGATCAGCTCTGGGCCGGTCGGGACCTCGATCGCGATGTCGGCCTCCGCTGAGATCTTGGCGTGGGTGTTGCAGGCCAAGGACACGGTCAGCGCGCCTCGCGAGCGCGCGGCGACCAGCCCGTGCACCACGTAGGGAGTGCGTCCGCTGGCTGAGACCCCGACCACGCTGTCCTCGGGGCCCAGCCCAATTCGGACGAGATCGGCAGCCGCCGAGCTCTGGTCGTCCTCGACGTCCTCGCGGGCCCCCAGCAGGACCTCATTCCCTCCAGCGAGCAGGGCGACCACTCGGTCGGGACTGACACCGAAGGTCGGTGGGCACTCCGCGGCGTCGAGTGCCGCCAGGCGCCCTGGCGTGCCGGCTCCCAGGTAAATCAGTCGTCCACCCTGACCCATCCGTTCGGAGACGGCGTCGACGGCCCGCACCAGAGCCTCGGCGCCGGAGGCGAGCGCCCGATCCACGGCGTCCTGCTCGGCGAGCACGAGGCGGACCAGCTCGGAAGTGGGGCGCAGGTCGAGGTCAGCAAGTTCGACTCGACGGCGCTCTGTTTCCAGACCGGCGAGTTCGGCGAGGTCAGCCACGAGTGAGTCCTTCCCTTCAGCGGGCGTCCAGGCGGGTCAGGGCCAGGGCAGCGTCGCGCGCCTGCCGCGCGTCGGTGGCAGCCAGGGCTGCTACCCCCATCTGCTGGCAGCGTTCAAAGTCGGTGCCCGACAGCGCATGGTCGACCTCGCCGAGCAGGGAGGCGGCCATCGACAGGCTGCTGACTCCCAGGCCGACCAGGACGCATCCGAGCAACGGGTCTCCGGCCGCCTCGCCGCAGACTCCGATTGGCCGTCCGTTCGCCTGAGCTCCGGCCGTAGCCGCGGCGACCAGTCGTAGGACCCCGGGGTGCCACGGGTCCTGGTACCGCCCGAGCGTGCCAGCCTGCCGGTCGGCGGCCAGCGCGTATTGGGTCAGGTCGTTGGTCCCGATGCTGGCGAAGGTGGCTACGGTGAGCAGGTGGTCTGCCTCCAGCGCCGCCGTGGGGATCTCGATCATGATCCCCACCTCCTCGATGTCCAGACCCTGGGCTTGCTCGCAGAACCACTGGGTGTCGGGTAGGTCGGCGACCATCGGGGCCATGACCCACACGTGGGCTCCCGACCCGTGGGCTGCGGTCGCGATCGCGTCGAGCTGTTGGTGCAGCAGCGCGGGGTTGGCCTGCAGGGCGCGCAGCCCGCGCACGCCCAACGCCGGGTTCGCCTCGTCGCCGAGTCCGAGGAACGGTAGCGGCTTGTCGGCCCCGGCGTCGAGAACGCGGATGACCACCTTGGAGCCGGAGAACGCCTCGAATACCTCCCGGTAGACCTTGACCTGCTCGTCGGTCCCTGGGGCCTCGGAGCGGTCGAGGAAGCAGAACTCGGTGCGGAACAGCCCGACGCCTTCGGCGCCGGCCGCCAAGGCTGCCTTGGCTTCGCTCGGTGCCCCGATGTTGGCCAGGAGCTCGACGCGATGACCGTCCATCGTCGCCCCAGGCCGGTTGCTGACCCGTCGGCGACTGGGCGCGGAGCCAGCGTTGGCCTTGAGCACCGCCTGGACCAGCTTGGGATCGGGGTGCGGGTCGACCAGGCCGGCCTGGGCGTCGACCAACACGGTGCGCTCGGCGGGCAGGGACAGGGCCCCCGGGCAGCCGACGACCGCCGGGATCCCCGCGGCCCGGGCGATGATCGCGGTGTGGCTGGTCGGGCCGCCTTGTTCAGTGACGAACGCGGCGACCCGGGTCGTGTCGAGCCCCGCGGTGTCTGCCGGGGCTAGGTCCACTGCCACGATCACACACGGATGCACGCCGTCGCCCAGGGAGCGTCCGATGTCGCGTCCCTGGATCCTGGCGACAGTGCGATCACGCAGGTCGTCCAGATCTGGGGCTCGGGCAGCAAGGTAGTCACCGGCCCCTGTCAGCAGGCTCCGATACTCTGCCAGGCTATCCCAAACCGCCCGCGCCGCGGACAGACCCTCGCGGGTGCGCCGAGTGATCGCCTCGGCGAGGTCGGGGTCGGCGGCCATCAGGGCGATGGCCGAGAGGATCTGCGCGGCGGGCCCTGACGTCCTGCCCGCCTGGTCCTCCATTTCGTGGGCGATCGCGGCCATTGCGGCGATCGCCATGCCCGCCTCGATAGACGGGTCGTTGCTCGGATGTGCGTCTGGAGGGCCGGTGACTATCGGCTCCCATTTCACGACCGCTCCCACCGCGCGCCCCGAGCCGATCCCCATGCCATGCAGGACCTGGTCGGAGAAGCTCACCGCGGATCCGGGGTCGGCAGCCGCATTCTCAGTTTCTCCTACGGCGTCCTGGTCGACACCCGGGACCGCCTCGAGTGCGTCGGGGGCAGCCGCATTCTCAGCTTCTCCTACGGCGTCCTGGTCGACACCCGGGACCGCCTCGAGTGCGTCGGCGGCAGCCCCATTCTCGGCTCCTCCCACGGTGTCCTCGTCGGCACGCGGGACCGCCTCGACTGCGTCAAGGACAGCCCCATTCTCGGCTCCTCCCACGGTGTCTTGGTCGACAAGCAGGACCGCCTCGAGTGCGTCGAGGGCAACTTCTGCTCCGTCGCCGTCCGCGGTGAGCTCGACCACCTGACCGTGTTTCGCCCCGAGGCCGAGAACGGCCAGGATACTTGTCGCATTCACCGGCTGCCCACCAGGCAACCCTATCCGTACTGGGACCGGTTGCCGGGCCGCGGCCCGGACGAATACGGCGGCAGGCCGGGCGTGCAGGCCAACTCGGGAGGCAACTTCCACTCGCCGCACTGCGGTCATGTCCACTTCCCTGACTCGTGTGATTCAGCTGGCGGTGTGGCGGAGTCAATCATCGCCGACTGGTCGGGTCCCTTGCCGGTGTGCAGACCTCACAAAGGGAACCAAACAACATCCAGCATATCACGACCGGCTCATCGGTTTGCAGCTCGATGACATCGTCGTGGATGGCTGCATCACCAAGGCGCCCTGCGGTGAAGAGATGGCCGGGCGGAGCCCAGCCGATCGTGGCAAGCAGGGAACCAAGCGCTCGATTCTCGTGGATGCCGCGGGCATTCCGCTCGGGGTCGTCCAGGCACCGGCCAATCGGAATGACTCGCCGTTACTCGCCTCCACGCTGGACACACTCGCCGATCGTGCCCTGCCACCGGGCGAGACCACCGTGCACCTCGACCGTGGCTACGACTCAGGCAAGACCCGCACCGAGCTCGATCGCCGCGGCCAGGCGCCGTGCATTGCCAAGCTGGGCAAGCCGGCGCCGTTGCGAGCAACCTCGCGCTGGGTCGTGGAGCGGACCAACCCCTGGCACAACGCGTTCAAGAAGCTGGCCTGGTGCACCTTCCGGACACTACGCGCAGGAAACGCCACCAAGTCAAATCCGCGATACGCCACTACAGACCTTGCCACGCTGGCTTCGATGCCCATGTTGTCCGGTAGTAGTCGGCCAGCTTCAGTTCGGTGGCAGCTGACTCGTCTACGATCACGCTGACGTGTGGATGCAGTTGGATGGCGGATGCCGGAGCCATCGCAGAGACCGGACCTTCAATGCAGTTCGCGACGGCGCGGGCCTTGCCGGTGCCCCAGGCAAGCAGTACCAGATGACGTGCTTCCAGTATGGTGGCGATCCCTTGGGTAATCACGTGGCGGGGGACGGCGTCAATGTCTCCTCCGAAGAAGCGGGCATTGTCGCGTCGGGTCCGTTCAGTGAGTGTCTTCAGCCGGGTCCGTGATCCGAGCGAGGAAACCGGTTCGTTGAAACCGATGTGCCCGTCGGTGCCGATTCCGAGCAGTTGGAGGTCAACACCGCCGAATCCGCTCAACGCCTGTTCATATCTCGCACAAGCCTCGGGGAGATTATCCGCACTGCCGTCTGGCCCGATGACGGCATCCGCGGCGAAATCTAGTTGACTGGTCACTTCTCGTTTGATAAATGCCCGGTATGACGAGGGATGGCCCGCTGGTAGTCCAACATACTCATCGAGCTGGCAACCACGAGCCCTTGCGAACGACAATGCGCCAGCCCGATACCGAGCGATCAGATCGTCGTAGACGGGGCGTACCGAGCTTCCCGTCGCCAAGCCGAGTACGGCTGTTGGCCGCTTGTCCAGAAGTGTCTGTATGGCATCACCAACCAGTGCTCCACCGGAAACCTGGTCCTGTACGATGACGACTTCCATCTGCGCTCCTAAGTAACGGATCGTCAGTGGGACGATAAGCGGCCCCGCTTGCCGCTCCGCTGACCATGTCTACCATTGCCGACGGCGGGCCGCTCAGGCTGGACGCACCCTCTTGGCTCGGGCCTCGGACGTGGCCCAATTTCCCGGATCTAGCGTAGCATCCCCCCACTCTGAACCGCTGAAAGAATCCGTGGATGGGGACAAGCAGCGGTGGTGACCGGGGGATGGGGGTGCGGGTGAAGGGGGCCGCACGTTGGTGGAAGATGTGCACAACCATCTCGCCACTCGGTTTCCGCCGTAGCTCGACGCCTTGTCATCCCCGGCACCGGGGAGCCTTCCGCACGGGCCTGACCACTGAACCGCCGGCCGGCCGCCCCGTGCCTTCCCGGGGATCTGTCGACCCGCCCGCTCCTCCTCGCCGAGGTCGTCCACCCGGTGGCGCTCGCAGCGGCTGCTACTGCCTTCCAAGCTGGATGCCGCGGGTTCGAGTCCCGTCTCCCGCTCCACTCCGGCTGGCATACTCGGCGCTGTGGTCCCGCACTCCGTCGCCCCGCGACGCCGCTTCAACGTCCGCATCCCGGTGCGTGACGGCATCAACCTGGCCGCCGATATCACCTTCCCCGAGACACTGCCCGCCGCGGCGGTGGTGATGCGCACCCCGTACGGCAAGGGCGGGGAGGTTCCGTCCAAGCGGGCCGGTGAGCTCGCCGCCGGTGGCTACGTGTTCGTGACAGCCGACGTCCGTGGGCGCGGGGATTCCGAGGGCACCTTCGTGCCCTACCGAAACGACGGTCCCGATGGCTACGACGTGATCGAGTGGGTCGCCGCCCAGGACTGGTGCACCGGAGCGGTGGCCAGCTTCGGAGGCAGCTACCCCGGCCAGATCCAGTACCTGACCGCGCTCGAGCGACCGCCGTCACTACGGGCCATGGTGGTGATGGTGACGCCCAGCGATCCGTTCGTGGAGAACCCGACCGGGGTGCTCTCGCCGATGAAGATCGAATGGTTCCGCCTCGTCGACGGCAGGGTCCCCCAATACCAGGGAGCAGTGGACTGGCTGAACGTCTACCGCCATCGGCCCATGCTGACCATGGACGAGGCCGCCGGCTTCGTCTCGGAGAACTGGCGCGAAGCCCTGCGCAACAGGCGGCTCGACGACTTCTGGGCTCCACTCCGCTACCAGGACCGCCTGGCTGAGGTCACGGTGCCCGTGCTGCACATCTCCGGCTGGTACGACGACGAGGAGATCGGCACCCCAGCGAACTTCGCCGCCCTGGCGGCGGCCGGGTGCCCGGGTCAGCGTCTGCTCATGGGCCCCTGGGGACACCACGTCAATGAGTCACGGGTCCTCGGGGACGTCGACTTCGGGCCTGAGGCGGTGATCGACCTGAACGGGTACGTGCTCCGCTTCCTCGACGAGCAGCTGCGCGCCGGCCCGCCGGCCGGACCCAAGCCGGTGCGGATCTTCCTGATGGGTGCCAACGAGTGGCGCTACGAGGAGACCTGGCCTCCTGCCGACGTGACGGAGACCACCCTCTACCTGCACGGGAGCGGCCGGGCCAACAGCTGCTACGGCGACGGCGCCCTGAGCCCCGACCCGCCCGGCGACGAGCCGGCGGACCAGTGGATCCACGATCCCGCTGACCCGGTGCCGTACCCGACCGCCGCCTCCTCCAGGCAGATCGGCGGCCCCGACGACTGCGCCGGCGTACAGGGACGAAGCGACGTCCTCGTGTACACCACCGATCCAACCAGCGAGCCTCTTGACGTCGTCGGCCCAGTGCGGCTGATCTGCCATGTAAGCACCTCCGCCGCGGACACCGACGTGGTCGCCCGGCTCAGCCTGGTCAGCTCCAGCGAGCGCGCCCAGCGGCTCTGCGACGGCATGCTCCGGCTGCGCTACCGAGAGGGCTTCAACCAGGAGCTGCCTGCCGTTAGCGGCGATGTCTATGAGATCGAGGTGGCGATGTGGGACACGGCGCAGCGGGTGTCCGCCGGACAACGGCTGCGCCTCGACATCGCGTCGGCCGCCTTCCCCAAGCACGAGGTCAACCTCGGCACTGGCGGCGACATCATCACCGAGACCCGCGGCGTGCTGGCGACCAACACGCTGTGGCACAGCTCCGCGCGTCCGTCGCGTCTGGTTCTCCGCACCCGCCCGGCGAGGTAGACGACGGCCCGCCGTCGCAGCGACGAGCAGAGCAGGGGTTGACCCTCGTCCCCGTCATCACGCTCCTCAGCTTCGCGTCGCTGGGGGCAGCGCGCGGCCCCGTTCCCGTTGAGGGCGCGGCCCTGGGAGCACTCTTGGCTCTACCGGCGTCTGTTGCCTTCCTCGTCGTGGGCTACGTGGCGCTGCGTATCGGCTGGGGGGTGACGCCGGCGCTCGTCCTTGCCCCCGGGGGGTGGCTCGCCACGGCGTGTGCGCTGTCCCTCCTCATAACACGGATTGGCGCATGACCCCGCCCTTGATCGTGCGATGGTCCAACCGGCGCGGCCAGCTTCGTTGCCAAGCGCACGGTGTCCATCTACCGACCGCACCCGTGCGTATGCCGACCTCCTCCATTGACCGGGCGCCGCCGAAAGCTTCCGTGCCTGGTGACGGGCGTAAGTGTAATATGGATAAGGATAGACTCACATGCTTGTGGGGGCCCCTGCCATGGTGATCTCATGACGATCCTGGCTCCGAGCAATGGCGTAGTGCAACGCGAGAGCACCTGGGCGAATGCGCAGCGACAGTTTGACCGAGCGGCCGAAATCCTCAACCTACCGCCGTCGCTGAGGGCTTGGCTTCGCGAGGTCCGGCGCGAGTTGACGGTCAGGTTTCCGGTGACGATGGACGACGGCGGCTGGTCATGTTCGAGGGCTACCGCGTCCAGCACAACCTGTTGCGTGGGCCCGCCAAGGGTGGCCTTCGCTTTCATCCCGACACCGACCTCGACGAAGTCAAGGCGCTGGCGATGTGGATGACATGGAAGTGCGCGCTCGTCAACATCCCCTTCGGGGGAGCGAAGGGAGGGATCGCGGTTGATCCGAGCCTGCTGAGCCGCAGCGAGCTGGAGCGCATGACCCGCCGCTTCGCCAGCGAGATCTCGATTCTCATCGGCCCCAAGTCGGACATCCCCGCCCCGGATGTCGGCACCTCCCCGCAGATCATGGCCTGGATCATGGACACCATCTCCATGCAGGCGGGCTACTCGATCCCGGCCGTGGTGACCGGCAAGCCCGTCGACATCGGGGGCTCCAGGGGGCGCCCTCAGGCGACCGGACGTGGGGTGAGCTTCATCGCGTCCGAGGCATGCCGACGGCTCGGCTTGGACCCGACGGCCAGCACCGCCGCAGTGCAGGGATTCGGCAACGTCGGCAGGGTGACCGCCCGCCATCTGGCGGACAGCGGCGTTCGCGTAGTCGCGGTGTCCGACGTGACCGGTGGTGCCCACAACCCTAATGGGCTGAACCTCGACGAGCTGGACATGTACCTCGCGCGCTCCGCCGGGATCGCGGGGTTTCCTGGAGCAAAGCCGGTTAGCAACGAGGAGCTTCTCGAGCTTCCCGTCGACGTGCTGGTGCCGGCCGCGCTGGAGAACGTCATCACGGTCCGCAACGCGCCAAGAATCCGCGCGCGACTCATGGTGGAGGGCGCCAACGGCCTGACCACCCCGGATGCCGACGACATCTTGGAGAGCCGCGGCATCGTGGTGGTCCCCGACATCCTCGCCAATGCTGGCGGAGTGACAGTCTCCTACTTCCAGTGGGTGCAGGACTTGCAGGCTCTCTTCTGGGACGAGGAGGAGATCAACGGCAGGCTCGAGAAGGTCATGCGGCGAGCGTTCAGCGAGGTGGTCGCCGAAGCTGATGACCGCGGCATCTCGCTTCGTGCTGGCGCGTATGTGGTGGCGGTCCAGCGGGTCGCCGACGCAGCAGCCGTGCGCGGCGTCTACCCATAGAAGGGATGGCATGGGCGTTATCCCACCAGGGGCGACTGGCACTGAACTTGCACCGCCCGGAGGAGTGCGCCTGCCGCCGGGGATGGTCTCGGTTTGGAACGGGGCCCACAAGGCAGTGATCCGAGCGCTGGGTTTTCATTGCTCGCTCATCTACGAGTGTCTGGGCCGGTTTCGACCGGATCGGAGGTAGGGCTATGGTGACACGCGGTGACGAAAGCGAATTCTGTGCAGTCCACCGGGCTCGCCAGACATGAGTGGCTTCATCACCGACGTCGTGACTGTCTCGTGCCGAGTCCCCTTGAGGCTGCCATTTGTGACCGCGCTGCGTCGGACCGAAGCGGTGGGCGCTGTCCTCGTCGAGGTGCACACTGATGACGGGTACGTGGGCCTCGGTGAGGCCACCCCCATCGGGGCGATCACCGGTGAATCGGTCGCATCCGTGCAGGCCGCCTTGGGGGGACCGTTGCGCGAGGCCGTCGTCGGTCGCGAGGCGGACGACTTGGTGGGGGCTCTCGGTGCCCTCCAGCGGGCTCTGCCGGCCAACCCGAGCGCCAAGGCCGGCCTCGATATCGCCCTCCACGACCTTACGAGCCAGCGTCTTGGGATAACCCTGCAGCAATACCTAGGTACCACCTGCTCGAGTGTCGCCACCGATGTGGGCGTAAGCGCAGCGAGTCCCAAGGAGATGGCGGCTGAAGCCGTGGCGCGAGTGGGAGCCGGTTTCGGGATCCTCAAGCTGAAGCTCGGTGACGGTCGCCACGACGACATTCGCCGGGTCCTGTCCGTGCGCGAAGCGGTCGGGGCCTCAGTGGGTCTGCGCTTGGACGCCAACCAGGGCTGGGGGGCAAGGCAGGCTGTACGGATCTTGGCCGAACTAGAACGGCACCAGGCAAACATCGAGTTCGTCGAACAGCCAGTCCCCGCCCTCGACCTTGGCGCGCTCGCCTTCGTCACGGGGAGCACGGCGACACCCGTTCTCGCCGACGAGGCCGTGTGGTCGGCCCGAGATGTCCTCGTCGTTGCCGAACGGAAAGCCGCCGACCTTGTGAACCTGAAGCTCATGAAGTGTGGCGGGCTCGGCCCGGCTCGTGCCGCCGCCGCTGTGGCTGAAGCCACCGGGATGGGTTGGTTGGTGGGGGGGATGATGGAGACAGCCGTGGCTGTCACGGCCGGGGCGGCCTTTGCCGCGACCGGCGCAGCGAATGTCGTGCATGATCTGGACGCAGCGTGGTGGCTTGCGCCGCCCAACCAGACCCTGCTCTATGAGGGTGGGAGGCTCTTGATGCCGAATGCCCCGGGACTGAGATCGGTAGCTGGAGAGCTCGGAAGGTGAGATCGAGCTGGCCAGTCCTGGTGGCGACAGAATTGGGCCGACCCGGACGCTCCTCGGGCTGTCCACGACCCCGCTCTCGGGTCCCAGCCCAACCTCTGTGCTTCGACCAGCCACGCTGCGGTACTCCGAGCCGTTGGGACTGCACGGTCGGGTCCGTTTTCCGGCAGCCGTCGGGGGAACCGTTGGTGCTGTTCAAGCTGGCGCTGCTAGGCTGCCTGCACAACCTCCGGAATGAGGGCCACCTGTGTGCGGAGGCAGGGCTCACTCTCGGCTAGCGCTGGGTCTTCGGCCAGTCTCGCGAGCATCGCCTCCATTCGATCGAGCCGTTCGGCCAGATCAGCATTGTCCTCGTCGGGGTGGGGCCATACTTGCGGGGGCGATCAGGTGAGTTCGGAGGATGGGACATGGCATTGAAGTCATGGGCGCAGATGCAGGCAGACTCTCAGCAGAGAGCGGCAGAGCGACGCCAGAAGGCGCTGGACAAGCTGGCCAGAGGCGAGAAGCTCGGTTGGGCAGAACAAGGCCTGGTAAAGAACCGACTCGAGGCTGCAAAGGCGGATCAACTGCCGATGGAGAAACTGGGGGGTCGCACCAGCAAGCTCCTCGCGGGAACGCTGGGAAGGGACGAGACTGTCCTTGGTCAGATGAACGGGAACTTTGACAATCAGACGCTTGTGATCACGGACCAGCGCGTCCTCATCATCAAGGCCGGGTTCATGATGGGGCCGACACTTGGGGGGAAGGTGATCTCCTTCGCTTACCCAAACATCACCGCGGTCGAGGTGCGGAGTTCGAGGGCGAGCGGCGTATTCGAGATCAGCACACCGGGGATGCAGGGGAGCGAGAAGTCCGTCTACGATTTCAGCAAGAAAGGCTCCGCGCAGTCGGGCAATGCCATCTTGATCCTCAAGAAGCAAGTTCCGAATTTCCAGCAGGCAGCAAACGTGATACGGGAGCAAATCCGGAAAGGGTCAACTCGAGCCCCGGCGGCCTCCAGCGCCGATGAGATACGCAAGCTGGCTGAGCTGCGGGACTCCGGCATCGGGACGGAGGCTGAGTTCTAGGCGAAGAAGTTAGCGCCATTCCAGGCGTCAACTCCACCTTCCGTCAGATTGGCTTCGCGGTCGCCATTGCTGCGTTGGGTACGATCTTCGCCTCGTCGTTCCAGAGCAGCCTCACGGCGGGGCTGTCGTCCAGGCCGGCGCTGGCCAAGCACGCGGGACAGATCGCGACCCTGGTACGGCAGGGGAACGTAGCGCAGGCGCTCTCGTTGGCTCCGGCGCCTCTCCGTGGGCAGCTGGCTGCGCTGGTCCGTTCGAACTTCGCCAGCGGGATCAACGAGCTGCTGATCGTCAGCGGCATCGTGGCCTTGATCGGCGCAGTCTGCTCAGGGCTCTTCATCCGGAGCCGGGACTTCCTGCCTCGCCAAGCGCTCCCAGATACCCTCGACGCGCAACCGGTCCCGGAGCTTGCGTGATCACGCTCGACTGCTCGCTGCCTAGCAGCGCCATCTCAGGCCGATTGTCGTTGCGTCCGGGGTCTCGACGCAGGTGAACTAGGGGAGGAGCGCCGCGCTAAACCCCGTCCGGCAGCGGTATCCTGTGCGGCGTCAAGCCACCTCATTGGAGGGCTCAGAATAAGACGTTCGCCAGCCACAGAAAGTGCGCCATGCTGGCGTCGAGGGCCTCTTTGAATACACGCACCGCCCGCGCGGTGGCGTCTTTCCTTCCAAGCTGGATGTCGCGAGTTCGAGTCTCGTCTCCCGCTCTCGGCTCCGAATCCGAGTTGCGTCACCGCTTCCCCCCGGGCGTCTCGGCGGGATGAGGGCCTCGGCTCAGAACTTGTGGCGGGTGTGACCGAAGGGATCGCCCTTGGCATGCGCGAAGACTTTGGTCGGCGCCACCCTGAACACGTGGCTCGGGGAGCCTCCATTGTAGAAGCAGCCGTCTCGAACCATGAATCGCCACCGCCCATCCCACTTGGTTCCCCATGCTGCAGCGAGGTGCTGAAGCACCTCGTGGTCAGTGACGCGCCGTGCGTCGCCCTCGACCACCACGTCCAGCCCTCCGTCCCAGCGGTTGCAGCCGGTGGTCAGTACCACGTGCGGGTTGGTGCGCAGGTTGGCGTACTTCTGCTCCTCGGCTCCGGTGGAGAAGTGGAGGGCGTCGTCGACCCACACCGCGACCACTGGGGTCACATGCGGCCGGGCGTCGGCCCTGACGGTGGAGAGCCAGAACAGCTCGGCCTTCGCGAGTACGCGGCGGGTTTCATCCCACGGGGTGGCGACCGCTACTGGGTCGCTGTACCGCGGGTCCAGAGTGGTCACCGGTGTGGGCATCGCCGACCTCCTACATCTGCGCTCGTGACTATGATGGACCCGTGCTTGGGCAGACTCCCGACCCGGCGTGGAACGGGGATGAGCGAACGACCCTGACGGGTTTCCTCGAGGATCAGCGCTCCACCCTGGCCTGGAAGTGTCAGGGGCTCAGCGATGCCCAGCTCAAGACGCCTTCGGTCCCTCCCTCCAGCCTCACCCTCCTGGGACTTGTCCGCCACATGGCCGAGGTCGAGCGAAGCTGGTTCCGCCGGCGCCTTTCTGGAGAGCCGATTGGGCGGATCTGGTGTACCGAGGCTCAGCCCGACGCCGACTTCGATTCGGTCGCGGCCGCCGATGTTGCCGAGGCCTTCTCAAGGTGGGGGGATGAGTGCCGGATCGCGCGGTCAATCCTGAAGGATCTGGACTCGCTGGACGTGACCTTCAGCACCCCCGACTACCTCGAGATGTCGGCGCGCTGCATGGTCAACCACATGATCGAGGAGTACTCCCGGCACAACGGTCACGCTGACCTGATCCGGGAGCGGATCGACGGGAAGACGGGGGATTTCCCCTCGCCCGAGGAGCAGGTTCCTCTCCCCGGCCAAGACTAAGAGGCCGCCTTCCCGTGCATGGTCGAGTTCATCGAACGGAACGGCCGGGAGTTCAAGCTCTGAGGCGAGGACACCGCTGAGCCCGGTTGGGTTAGTTCGGGGCTTGCGGCGCGTTCGTCGCCTACATGGTGCCGGTAGCGTGACCCGTGTCGCCCTGTCGTCAGAAGCTGAGGCAACGTGCTCCGTCGCCGCCTACAGTGCCGGGGTGAACTCGGAATCGTGGATGTGCCTTCCAATCTGGATGCCGCAAGTTCGAGTCTCGTCTCCCGCGGAGCGCAAGAGCGGCGGCGAGGCGGCGGGTCGGCGCTTTCCGAAACTCCTGATATCGGATCTCCAGGTACTCGGACGCCGGGTAGTCCGCCGCCTGTCAGGGCAGCGCGATCGGTTGTCTGTGCATGGCTGATCCGGCTGGGCGCCTTCGTCGCTTGCGTTCAGCGCTTATCTGGCGACCATCCCCGGATCTTCATCTCGGGTTAACCGGAACGGACAAACTGCAGCTCGCGAAAACACCCAGACTGTCGAGATGGCTGCGCCGCCCGACGCTGACGCTGGAACTTTCACGGCACTCGACGACAGCAAGGTCACGCGGTTCCAGTACAAGATCATGTTCATCTCCGGTATGGGCTTCTTTACGGACGCCTACGACCTCTTCATCATCGGTGTCGTGGTGGCGATCCTCAAGACGCAGTGGGCGCTTTCGACCGGCCAGGTATCGCTTCTCAACTCTGCGACCCTGGCCGCGTCAGCGGTCGGCGCCATCATCTTCGGCAGGGTCGCGGACATTCTCGGACGCAAGAAGATCTACGGCTACGAGGTGCTCATCCTGGCCATTGGGGCCCTTGCCTCTGCGCTCTCTCCCAACTACATCGTCCTGCTCATCTCACGCGTCGTTCTCGGCATTGGAATTGGCGGAGACTATCCAGTGAGCGCCACTATCATGAGCGAGTACTCGGCCAAGAGGTCACGCGGAAGAATGGTTGGCTTGGTATTCGCCATGCAGGGGGCTGGGCTGGTGGCAGGGCCGCTCATCGCGGTCATTCTGCTGGCCACGCACGTCCCGATGGACGTCATCTGGCGCATTCTGCTCGGCCTCGGCGCGATTCCTGGGCTGGCGGTCTTCTATCTTCGGCGTCAGATCCACGAGACGCCCCGCTTCGCCCACGCCGGGGGCGATCCCGACGAGGCAAAGGCCGCGATCGGCGCGGCCACCGGCGCGGCAACCGTCAGAGGACGCAAACCCGCCTCGAAGGCTCGCCAGCAGCAAACCGCGCTCGAGGGCTTCTCCACCCTCGCCCGCAACCCGCGCATGCTGGTGTGGCTGGTCGGCACCGCCGGCGCGTGGGCGTTACTCGACTTCGCCTATTACGGCAACACAATTTCGAGCCCGGAGGTGTTGAAGGTTATCAATCCCCACGGGTCGCTATTGCAGAACACACTGCTGCAGTTGGTGATTTTCGTCGTGTTCGCCCTACCTGGCTACGCATTGGCCATTCGATTGCTGGACAGTACCGGTCGCAAGACGATCCAGTGTTTCGGCTTCACCCTGATGGCGGTCGCCTTCCTGCTCATCGGTCTCGTCCCGGGGGTTACGATCACCGTGGCGCCCTTCGTCATCCTCTTTGGGGCGAGCTACTTCTTCACCGAGTTCGGACCGAACACGACAACATTCGTTTACCCTGCCGAGATCTTCCCCGTGAATGTACGGACGACCGCGCATGGCATCTCGGCCGCTACGGGCAAGCTGGGTGCCTTCGCAGGGGCGTACCTGTTCCCCGACATGCTCGCTTCCTCGTGGGGGTTGCGAGGCGCCGAGATCGTCGCCGGCGTCGTCTGCCTGCTTGGGCTCGGACTTTCGGTGTGGCTGCTTCCCGAGCCCAAGGGCCTGAGCCTTGAGCAGCTCGAGCAGTCGGCGCTCGCCGGGCGGCCTTCTGGCAAGTTCACTCCGGCGGTCCTATGACGTTCCGCATTGTGGTCGGCGTTGATGGGTCGGAGCACGGCAACGCCGCTCTCCGATGGGCTTTGGACGAGGCGATGGTCCACGAGGGTGAGATCGTCGCAGTGCTCGCTTGGCAGATGCCATTCATCGGCATCCCAGGTGCGTTCGACCGGGAGGAGATGGAGAGAATCTGCAAGCGCTTCGTGGAAGAAGCGGTCGCCGCCATTGTCCCTCATCCGCACGTTCCGATAACCAGGCTAGTTGCTGAGGGAGATGTGAGCGCTTCGCTGATCGCGGCTGCAAAGGACGCCGACATGCTCGTGCTCGGATCCCGCGGCCGGGGCGGCTTCGCCGGTCTCAAGCTGGGCTCGGTTAGTCAGGAATGCGCTCAGCATGCTCCCTGTCCGGTAGTCATCATCAAGCAACTCGGGGACATCTGAGAAGAGCGTCGCACCTAACCGAGCAGCCCGTCACGGGCTCGGCAGCTTCGCGGGAAGCTCCGAGGGCTTCGCTTCGACCGCTGACGCGGCCCCTTTGTCCAAACTAAAGGGCCCTCTCTATATGTGTGGTGATTCCCACGCTCCCAGATCGGCACTGCCAAGCTCAGGCTGACCCTGACGCTCACCCACCCCGTCGATCACGGCTTGGGGTCGAGCCCCAGGCACCGCGGCCCCGGGCGCCGGACGCGGGCATGATCCGAGCCGAGCTGGAGGAGAGGTGGCGCACTCTGGAGGACGAAGTGCGAGCCCTCAGTGAGCACGACCCTGCGGAATCCGCCAACCTGCAGTTCGGGAAGCGGATCGGGGACGGCACCGCCTACGCCATCGACCGAATGACCGGGGCCTACCAGGCGCGAACCCTGTACCAGACCATCAGGCAGATCGAGGCGGCGCTTGACCGTCTCCGCGACGGCACGTACGGCACCTGCCAGGGGTGTGGCGAGGCTATCCCCTCAGAGAGGTTGGTGGCGGTCCCATGGACCGCTTTCTGCGTCGGCTGCGCCTCGCGTCCGAGCTCGCGCCGGTAGGAGCCCGCTGCGCGTGGGCGGGCGTCGATCGTAGACAACCTGCGAGCCGGCTGGTCTGAGTTGTCCTGCTGACCGCCCGGCGGTGCAGGCCTCTCCGTCCAGAAAAGAGGACGATTCTGCGGGCGCCCCCTCACGGTCCAGCCGTTCAGGCACCGCTCGCCGCCCTGGAGGCGGTACCTCTGGGAGCTTGTCCAATTTCGCCCTGCGGCCAGAAGCTCAAGTCACGCGCTCTTGCGTCGCTCCCGCCGAAATCCGAATACGAATCGGTGATCATTCCTTCCAAGCTGGATGTCGCGAGTTCGAGTCTCGTCTCCCGCTGTCCATTGGTGACCGCTGCGGCTGGTGGCGCGAGGACAACGAGCCACGTTCGATATCCCCAGCGATGGTGTGACCGACAAGACCTACAGCCGCGGCCGGCCCGTCACGACGGTGAAGCCGGACGCTACCAGCCGCCGTGGTCAGACGCCCTCACGTCCGCGGTTGGCGGTGAGACAGCCACCGGCGGGCCGTGAGCGGGCGATCAGCTGGTATATCCAGCCCTTGGAGATGCCGTGGAGACGGGCGATCTCCCGGCGGCTCCGACCTTCCAGAACCACCGCATCGACAACGCAGCGCTCGAGACCCATTGGCCGCAACCCTCCTGGAGGGAGGCCACTATGTCCCGAGACAGCTGTCCACTATATGTGGCTTGGATTCCATCGGTGGATGCAACACCTCGCGCGAGTAGCGATGATCGCTGATCGCGGGAGGTTCCATGAGAAGACCACGACGGTTCACCGAAGCAGAACGGGCTGAGATCTGGGACCGGCTCGA
>Ga0224555_1001765_pt1 | contig 28162 bp, 20 predicted proteins | sample 714S23034metaG_FD_180687 | JGI IMG/M metagenome (GOLD analysis project Ga0224555, IMG submission 180687) | Peat soil microbial communities from Stordalen Mire, Sweden - 717 S2 30-34 | ecosystem: Environmental > Terrestrial > Soil > Wetlands > Peat | place: Sweden: Norrbotten County, Stordalen...
GCTATAGGATTGCAGAAATTAATGGTCGGGACGGGCAGATTTGAACTGCCGACCCCTCGCACCCCAAGCGAGTGCTCTACCAGGCTGAGCCACGTCCCGACACAATGCAGCCGGCTCAGGGCGAGTCGGCTTTTTGGGGTCTTGATTAGTTTACACCGGCGCGGCTTGGTGCGCTTGCGAACAGGCGCCCGCGGCCCGTCCCTGCCCGGCCAATCGATCTCGCATCAATGCGAGGGCGGAACGTAATCCGACGGCAGCGCTGAGCCCGCGCCGAAGAAGAACTCCTCCATCTGTTCGACCAGGAATTGCTGCGCCTGGGGCGTCCATGGCTGCAGGCGGTATTCGTTGAGCAGCATCTTCTGCCGGTCGACCCACTCGGCCCAGGCTGCCTTGGAGACGTTTTTGTAGATCTTCTGACCGAACTCCGAGTCGAAGGGCGGCTCGTCAAGGCCCTCCATCTCCTTCTTGTTGCGAACGCAAAAAACGGTGTGCGCCATCGTGAATGCTCCCAGGATTTATTGTATTGGATCGCGCGCGGCGGGGCGCCTTGCTGCCGCGGCTCTTGCCGGATGTGAACCAATTCCCCCGCTGGTCGAAAGTTCCTGCTTGACAATCCTGCGTTCCGCGGCTTTTCTTATCTCAAACAGTCTCACACTCCTGTGCGTATCCGCTGCTGGTGTTTTCCGTTTCTTCCCCTGCCGGTATTGAGCGTGGGCTACCCGGCCCCACAATTCTGCCTCGATCGAAAAGGAGTCAACGTGCCCGAAGAAACCGGTCTAAGCAACAACGCCGCTTGCGGCCTTGCTTACCTCACCTTCATTCCGGCAATCATCTTTCTGGTGGTTGCGCCGTACAACCAAAACCCAACCGTGCGATTTCATTCCTGGCAATCGATCTTCCTGGCGATCGCATGGTTTGCGGTATGGGTGGTTCTGGTGATCATCGGAGTGATTCCATTCATCAACTTTCTCGATGTGATCCTGTTCCCGGTCCTAGGGATCGGATTCCTCATCCTGTGGATCATTGTGATGGTCAACGCGTTTCAGGGCAAATCCTTCAAAATCCCCGTTCTTGGCCAACTCGCCGAAAAGCAGGCAGGCGGCCACGGCATCTGAAACTGCCGCTCGTTGCGCCGTGAGGCTCAGCGCCGCTTGTCTTTCCTGCTGAACCGTCTCTTGCCCTTGGGCGCAGTTGCGGGCGCGTCCCTGCGCTTGCTCTTTTTCGACGTAGTCGGCGGCTTGGTTGGCTTGCGGCCGGTGAGGGGAATGCCTTCCTCGACCAGCGAGAACTGGAGCCTGCGCTCCTGGGCGAGAATGCGGTCGAGGATCACCTGGACGCGGTCACCGGCGCGGAAGCGGCGGCCCCAGCGCTCGCCGATGATTTCGTGGGTATTTTCGCGCCAGGTGTAACGGTCGTCGCGCATGGTGTCGATGGGCACCAGCCCCTCAACGAAGAGGTCGGTGAGTTCGACGAAGAGGCCGAATTTGGCGGGGTTGAGGACCAAGGCGGCAAACTCCTCGCCGACCCGGTCCTGCATGAAGCGGATCTTCTTCCACTCGATTAGCTCGCGTTCCGCCTCGGCGGCGCGGCGCTCGGTTTGGCTGGTTTCGTCGGCGATCTGGGCCAGTTCAGCCTCGGGGATGGGCGGGGTGATGGCCGGACTCTGTGCTTTCCCAGGTCCCCAAGTGCGAGGGATCTCCACCCCACGGACTAAGACCTGTCCGTGGGGACCCCGGACCTGGGGCACCCAGTTCGTTGGCTGGCCCTCGTTGGGGTGGGTCCACGGCGAGCTGTGGCGGCCCTCCGGCACTTTGCCTGAGCCGTCGACGCCGGCACGCAACAGCGCTTTTGTAATGCGGTGCACGATGAGGTCGGGATAGCGGCGGATGGGCGAAGTGAAATGAGTGTAGGTGGGCGCGGCCAGCGCGAAGTGGCCCTCGTTGATCTCAGAGTAGCGGGCCTGGCGCAGCGAGCGCAGCATGAGGTAGCTTAGAATGCGCTCCTCGGGCTTGCCTTCAATGCGCGCCGCGAGTTTCTGATACATGCGCGGCGTGACGGCGATGTCTTCAGCGATTTCGTGCTGGCGGGGATTGCGGCCACGGCCGTGCGCGTCGCGGCGCTCTGCGCGAGTTTGAATGCGCTTGACCGGCAGCGCGCCCAGGCCGAGTGAGTAACCGAAGCCGGCTGCGAGTTCCTCGAACTGAACGACGCGGCGGGGTTCGGGTTTCTCGTGAATGCGGTAGAGCGAGGGCACACCAAGGTCTTCAAGCCAGGTGGCGACACATTCGTTGGCGGCCAGCATGAACTCCTCGATGAGGCGGTTGGCCCAGGTGCGCTCGGCGCGGGTGACACCGCGCATCTGGCCGTGCTCGTCGAACTCGATGACCGGTTCGGGAAGATCGAAGTCGATGGAGCCGCGCTGCTCGCGGCGTTTGTTCATCAGCACGGCGAGCTTCTTCATGCGTTCAAAGCGGAGCTTCCGCTCCTTTTTGTCCCGATCAGGATTTTCGTTCTGCTCGGGGTTCTCTTTCAGGTCGAGAATTTCAGTGACCGCGGTATAAGTCATGCGCGCGGCGGAGCAAATCACTCCTTCGACAATCTCATAGCTCTCGATGCGGCCTGCGGGATCAAGCTGCATGATGCAGCTCAGCACCAGGCGGTCTTCATTGGGGCGCAGGCTGCAGATACCGGTTGAAAGCTCCTGCGGCAGCATGGGGATGGCGCGGTCAGGGAAGTAGACGCTGGTGCCGCGCAGGCGGGCTTCGAGGTCAAGGTCGGTGCCGGCACGAACGTACTCGGCCACATCGGCAATGTGGACCTGCAGCTCGTAGCCACCGTCGGCGCGGTCGGTGACCAGGACGGCGTCGTCAAAGTCGCGAGCGGATTCGCCGTCGATGGTGACGATGGGCAAACTGCGGAAATCCCTGCGGAGATTGGCTTCCTCGGGGTCGAAATGGGCCACGGCGCGCGCTTCGGCCAGCACATTGGCCGGAAAAATTCGCGGCAACTGGTGCTTGCGGATCATCATTTCGACGTCCACACCGAAATCGTCGGGTGAGCCGAGCACTTCAATCACTCGACCGATGGCGGGGCGCGTGGGCGTGGGCCAACTGGTGATCTCGACATCGACCACCAAGCCTTCAAGACCCTCCGGGCTTTCGCGTTTTGGACTGGCGCTACGTTCGGCCCCCATTACGCGGTGCGGCGTGGCGGATTCGGCCGCGGGAGGAATCTCCTGACCGGGCGGAATGAGGATGGGCTGGGACATGCGCTCGTCGAAAGGAACGACGTTATGACCCATTGCGCGGTCGGAACGGGCATAGTGAAAGACGCCGACGACGGTGGCGTTGCGGCGCTCGAGGATGCGCGCGATGCGGCCCTGGCGGCGGCCGTCGGCCTTGGGCGGATCGAACTCGACCAGCACCTGATCGCCCTGCATGGCGCCGTTGATCTCGTTGGGAGGAATGAAGATGTCTTCGACCACCCCGGAAGCCTGCCTGGAGTTGGGGCGGACAAAGCCGAAGCCGTCGCGATGGAGATCGAGCCGCCCGGCGGCTAAATTGTCTCTCCCGGCGTAATTCTCGCGTCCGCCTGTCCCAGCACTGGAAACGGGCCGGGGAATGCTCCAGATTTCGCGCTCCAGCTTGGCCAGTTGGCCGCGCGCCGTGAGCCGGGCAAGCTGTTCAAGGAGCAGTCTCCGCTCGCGTCCGCCGCCCAGGCCCAGCTCGCGCACCAGTTGCTTGTATCCGGCTTTGCCGCCGGCGGAGCGGGCGATCCGCGCCAGCAGGTCCTTGTCGGTCATAGTTCAAGAGTAAGGCTATCGTGCAAGGGACGCGCAGGCGGGGCGCAAACAGAATATTGATGAAAGGATTATTGTCAGAGTTGGCTACCGGAGAAGTTGTTGGTGCGCCGATTCGTGCAACTGCGGTGGTGAGGCTTAGAATAGCGGGGATGCACCAATTTGGGGCGGACCAAGATGGAATCGCACCAAGCCCTGGTTGCCGGCGGGTTTGCTGAAAGGGAGAAAATACGGCAGGCCGCACTCTTATTTTTTTGGAATCAAGCCATTGGCCGCTGCCTTGGCATTTCCCCGTCCCCCTGGGACAGAAAAGGAATCACTTAGCGCTATGTGGAAACCAAATCAGACCGGATCGATGAATCTCAACCCCGTCCCGGAGCCTCCTCGCCCCACGCCGCAGGCCGCCCCGGTTGAACCGCCCAGCCGCGCCCAGACAGCCATCTCGGGCGAGCAAGCCACGATCGGCAAAGGCCTGGTGATCAAGGGCGAGATTACCGGCTCGGAGTCGTTGTATATCGACGGCAAAGTGGAAGGCACAGTGAATCTGCCTGGAAACCGCGTGACCATTGGCCGTAACGGCCAGGTGTCGGCCAATATTACCGCGCGAGAGATTGTGGTTCTGGGCAAGGTCCGCGGCAACGTCTCAGCCACGGATCGCGTTGACATCCGCGCCGAGGGCTCACTGAGCGGCGACGTGGCGGCGGCGCGCATCAGCATTGAAGACGGCGCATTCTTCAAGGGCGGAATCGACATCCGCAAGCCCGACTCGAAGCCGGTGGCGGCGAACGGTACGCCGGAAGCAGTGAAAGCGGCACAGTCGTAGCGCCGCTCTAAGACTCATGCTTGTTTCCAGGCGCTCCCGCCCTGGCGGGGGCGTTTGTGTCTATTGGAGCCGTAATCGCTTCAGAGCGACCTTGGGCAGGGCCGATCCGGTTTTGTCGAGGATGACCTTTACCACTGCCAGCCAGAGCATGATTCCGGCGATGAGGATTGCCAGGTCCGCCGTGTGCGCCTGGCGGAGCAGGTGCGCACCATGGAGATGGCTGGAAAAATAGCCAAGCGCGCTGCCAATGGCCCAGGAGAGAAGCGCCACTGCGCCGCCGCCGGCGAGAGCGGCCAGAAGGCAGCGGCCCATTTCAGCGTAATCGAGGCTGGCCAGCGACACCATGCGGCGCCGGTGCAGCAGAATGGCGATGACCAGGGTCTGCATGGCGATGCCGATATTAGAGGCGTAGGCCAGGCCGATGGCTCCCTGCGCGTTATACAGCGCGGAATAAATCGGCAGCGAGATGACGGTGATGATGGTTCCCGCCACCATGGGGACGAAGGTGTTTCCCGCCGCGTAAAACGCGCGCGCGTAGATAGCCTGCGCTGCCCAGAGAAACATGGAGACGGAGAAAACGGCGAAGTAGGCGGCGCACTGGCGCGCGTCGGCCGGCGTAAAGCGTCCGCCAGTGAAGACCAGGTCGATGGCGGGCCGGCCAAGCGCGATCATTCCCGAAGCCACGAGCAGGCCGAGCGAGGCCACGCGCGAAACCGAGTCAGCCACTCTGACGGCGAACTCGTAGCGGCGCTGTTGCGTCCAGAGTATGGCGAAAAACGGCATGGAGGCCGCGCCGGCAGCCTGGGCAAGTATGGCCATGGGCGCGGAAAAGAGCTGTTTGGCATAGCTCATGAGCGAGACGGCGCCGCCGACTCTTGAGGCAAAGTGGGCGATGATCCAGTTGTCGGCGGTGACCAGGGAAACACCGGCCATCAGGGGCAGCGAGAGCCGCACCCACTCGCGCAATCCCTCGTCGTGCCAATCGAGAATCACGCGGTAACGCGTGCCGGCGCGGCGAGCGAAGATTGCGTTGAGGAGGAACGGGCCCAGAATTGCGCCGCCCACGGTGCCCACTGCCAGCGAGGAAACACCGATGTGCTTGACCAGCAGCAAGCCGCCGACGATGGTGCCCAAACCGTAGATGAGGGGCGCCACCGCCTGCACGCTGAACTGCTTGCGCACCATGAGCACCGCGCCAAAGACGCCGCCGGCGAAGAAACACAACTGCGCGGGCAGCAGGATGCGGGTGAGCTTGACGCAGAGCGCGGCTTTTTGCGGATCGAATCCGTTGAACCACCAGCGAACGTACCATGGGGCAAATATCTCGGCCAGCACGATGGCCGCGCCCAGAACCAGGTACATGGTGGTGAGGATGACGGATAGCGAGCGCTCGCCCTCAGCCTCGCGTCCGGCTTCGCGATAGCGCGTAAGGATGGTGACGAAGGTGATGGAGGCCGCGCCGCCGACCAGGAAGTAGGAGATCATGTCGGGCAGGACGAAGGCGGCGTTGAAGGCGTCGGCGGCAACGCCACTGCCGAAGAGCCACACGATGTATTTGACCCGCACCAGCGCGATGATGCGCGACAAGAATGTGGACACCATGAGCACCACGGTGGCCGAAAAAACACTGTGCGCATGGGAGGGGTGAAAGAGTCCCAGGCCGCGCGCCCACCACGAACGCGCGCGCGGGGAGGGTTGGGTTGAGGATGAGCCTGCCACTGGAGTCGATTTTACCGGTCTGCGTGCCTCACAGTCTGTTATTAACCATGGAGCGGGCACCCCGCGGTCAATACCCAGCCACAAGGTATGCGGAAGATGGTCCGGCGCGCGTGTATTCTGTCCCAGAGGATATTGCATGCAGCGGCGTCTCATTGGTTCAGGAGTGTTTTTTTTGCTCGGATTCACGGTCGCAGCGCAGACGATTCACGGGCGCAGCGGCATTACGCTTCCCCCTCCGCCCGATGCGCAGGCTGTCCCGGTCAGCGACGATTATTTCGGGACCAAGGTAGTGGACAGCTACCGCTGGCTTGAGGATGCGAAGAGCCCTGAGACGAGGGCGTTTATCGACGCAGAGAATGCCTACACCGACCGCTATCTGAAGCAGGCGCCGATCCGCTCGCAGGTGACCGACGATCTGGAGTCCCTGGAGCGCGTAACGCAATGGTCGATGCCGATCGAGCGTGGCAACGATTATTTTTTCGAAAAGCGGCTGAGCGGCGAGGATCAATCCTCAATCTACGAGCGCCACGGCTGGACGGGAAAGGACGAGCGGTTGATCGATCCGGCTCAGTTCAGCCGCGATCCCAACACATCGGTCGACCTGGCAGATGTGTCGCGCGACGGCACGCTGGTGGCGTACAGAGTTCGCGCGGGCGGAGCCGATGAGACCACGATCTGCGTGTTCAACGTAAAAACACGCAAGAAGCTGGAAGATGAGCTGCCTGCCGCAATTCACTGGTCGGTGAACTTCACGCCCGACGGCAGCGGTCTCTTTTACACGCGCACCGACCGGCTGCATGCACTGCTGTTTCAGCACGTGCTGGGCACGCGCCCCTCGCACGACACACTGCTGTTCGGGAATGAGTTTCGCGGCGAGGAACTGGGCCCGATCGACATGATCCAGTCGAACGTAACCGATGACGGACGCTACCTGGTGGTGGAGGTGAACCGCGGCGTGCCCGCCAAGCGCGTAGACATCGTCTTCCAGGATCTGACCAAGCCAGGCGCGCCGTTTGACGTGCTGGTGTGGGGTCTCGACGCGCATTTTTCCGCCATCTACGCCAGGGGCGCGTGGTATGTGCGAACCGATTACCAGTCTCCCAATGGGCGGATTATGAAAGCCGATCCCGGCGTTTTGCCCGACCAGTGGGCAACCGTAGTGCCGGAAGGTCCGGACGTGATCGACGGTTTCTCCATCATCGGCGGCAAGATCTATTTGAGGCGGCTGAAAGATGTGAAAACAGAGGTCACAGCCTACACACTGGACGGCAAGCCGGCTGGAGCGATTGCGATGGACGGCATCGGCTCGGCCTCTGCCGTGTATGGGCGCGCGGCGGATCGCTACGGATTTTTCAGCTTCGAGTCGTTCATTGTACCCCCCACCATTTACCGGCTCGACACCACGACCGGCCAGCGCGAGGTTTTCGCCCAGCCGCGAATTCCGTTCGATTCCAGCCAGTACGAGCTCACTCAGGTCTTTTTCAAGTCGAAGGACGGTACGCGGGTTCCCATGTTTATCGCCGGGAAAAAGGGCCTCAAACGGGACGGCTCCACAAGGCTGCTGATGACCGGATACGGGGGGTTCGATCTGAGCGAGCTTCCGGTTTGGAACCCTGTCTATGCATGGTGGATGGAGCAGGGAGGATGGTTCGCCCTGCCCAATCTGCGCGGCGGCAGCGAATATGGCGAGCATTGGCATGAACAGGCCATGTTTGAGAAGAAGCAGAACGTTTTCGACGATTGGTTTGCGGCGGCTGAGTACTTGATCGCAGAAAAGTACACCTCACCGGAGCATTTCGCCATCACGGGCCGGTCGAATGGCGGGCTGCTGATGGGCGCTTCCATTACCCAGCGGCCGGAGCTGTTTTCAGCCGTGCTGTGCGGTTATCCTCTGCTCGACATGCTGCGTTACCATAAGTTTCTTCAGGGTCCCCACTGGGTGACGGAGTACGGGTCGGCGGACAACCAAAAGCAGTTTGAGTACCTGCTCAAGTACTCTCCATATCAAAACGTGAAGGTGCGCACGGATTATCCGGCGGTGATGTTCTTTACCGGCGACAGCGATACGCGCGTTGACCCGCTTCATGCGCGCAAGATGACCGCGCTGCTGCAAGCGGCTTCAAAGAGCGGCCGCCCGGTGCTGCTGCACTATAGCGTGAACGGCGGGCACTCGGCCGGGGTGAGCCTGGAGCAGTTGATCCAGGACAGCACGGACCAGCTCACCTTCCTGTGGACCGAAACCGGACAGTCGGCCGATCGCAAGTAACTTCACAAATACTTCCATATGAGTACCCAAGGCGGTGGTCCAGCGTAACCTGATGCGCCTGGTAAAGGACTCCGATAAAGAAGGTGCGGGACCGAAAAATCAGGTCCGATGCGGTGCGCTTTATTGGCCGCAAACGCAGGAGAATTGAAGGTTGACAGCCGGACGCAGCTCTGCTCGACGGGTGAAACTGCATCCAGCACGCTCAACCCGGCCTGTCCGCGACTGAATTCAAGTTGACGCCTCGGGGCGCAACCGGAGCCACAATGGCCCAGGCAGAACAGGTAATCCGCAACACGGAGTGGCCGCAGGAGGATGCGCGTCTGGCTGCACTGGCTGCAACGGGAATTCTGGACACGGAGCCGGAGCCAAGTTTCGATGCGATTACCCGGCTCTCTGCCGAGTACTTCCAGGCGGACTCAGTGCTGCTCGGCTTTGCCGACGAAAGCCGATTCTGGATCAAGTCGTACTGGGGCGAGCCGGTCCGCGAGTTGCCGCGATACGGGTCTATCTTTGATATGGTGCTGTCCCTGGATGGCCCGGTGGTGGTTCCGGACATCTCGAGACACCCGAAATTCCGGGGATGCGGGCTTCCGCTCAGGCGGCTTGACCTGCGCTCGTTCGCCAGCGTTCCGGTGCGTTCCTTCGACGGAAAGGTACTCGGCGCGCTCAGCATTTTTGGTTGCCGGCCGCGACGCAGCATGGCTCTCGACGAGTTGCGGATGCTGGAGAGCCTGGCCGATATGGCAGCCAGCCAGCTGGAATTGCGCAGGCTTCGCAACAACTATCAGGACCGTGGATTGCGGCCGGTTCTTTCGGCCCAGGGTGAAACCCGGCGGGCGACCCATAACTGGCCCGGGGTACCGGACCTGCGAACCGCCCTCGAACAGCGCCAATTCGTGCTCTATTATCAGCCGGAGGTCGAGCTCACCACCCACAGGGTCGTAGGACTTGAGGCGTTGATCCGATGGCAGCATCCCGAACGCGGGCTGATTCCGCCCATGGATTTCATTCCCCAGGCCGAAGAAACCGGGCAGATCCTGCCCATTGGGGATTGGGGACTCTCCGAAGCCTGCAATCAGATTCAGGAGTGGAACCGCGAGGATCCCGGCCACAGCGCCTTGCGCGTGTGCGTGAATCTATCCGCCCACCAGTTTTCCCGCGAGGGTCTGGCCGATCATGTGGAGGCGCTGCTGTCGCGATTTCACATATCGAGCCGGCAACTCGGCCTGGAGATGACCGAGTCCAGCCTGATTTCTGACCCGCGCACGACCCTGGATGTACTGGGCAGCTTGCGCCGGCTGGGCGTCTCGCTGCTGATTGACGATTTCGGCACCGGATACAGCTCACTCAACCACCTGCACTCGTTCCCCTTCGACGTTCTCAAAATCGATCGCTCTTTTGTGGGCCGAATGACCCACGGCGAACAGCCGCTACAGATTGTGCGGACGATTATTGAACTGGCGCGGGTGATGGGGATGGACGTGGTGGCGGAGGGCATCGAAACCCCTGAGCAGCATCGGCTGCTGCGGGAAATGGGCTGCCGCTACGGCCAGGGCTTTCTGTATGCGCGTCCCATGAGCACAGAAACCATCACCCAGTTGCTGCGGCTGCCGGGACGGATTCTTCCCAGTTCTGAACTGTGCTAGGCGCTCATTCCGTGGCTGCGTTCAAGGCGCTCCGTGGCCGGGCCGTTTCCATTTCGGGAGCGTCGGACCGTTTTTCCCCGTTTGAAATCTACACGCTATTCACACCGGAATCTCCTCATGTCCCCGCTCGCTTTCCCCGTATGCTCGAAACCATGCAGAACTGGGCTGAATCCGCAGTTTCTCCCGTAACCTCACCGCCATCCCTTCCCATATTTTCGAGCTTTGCGAGCGCGCTGGCCGCGCAATCTTCGCGTGCATCAGGGGCCGAAGACCGGGCGCCCACGTGGGACGACGGCGATCTGGCGGACGACGTGGCAACTCTCAGCTATGAACGGGTGCTACGCGCTCACGCTGGCTACAAGCCGGCCGATTGGCCGGTCCTTCAGACCGGTGTTGGCGGCGGCGAAGCAGCGGGGCCGGATGCAATTGTGGACGAAGAGACTCCGCAGGCTCAAAGCGCGGCCACGGCGTTCGAGAGGGGTTTGAAATCGGCCAGCATCACCATCCGCCTCAGCAAGGCGGAATGTGCTCAGCTCAGGAAGCGCGCGGCGGAGGCCGGCCTCACCATCTCGGCGTACCTGCGTTCCTGCACGTTCGAAGCTGAAGCTCTGCGGGCGCAGGTAAAGAAGGCGCTGGCCGAGTTGCGCGCAGCCGCATCGGACGGAAAGCAGCCCGCGCCGGTTCCTGCCGTGCAACTTGTGCGGCGCTGGTGGCAGTTCCGGCTGCGCGCAAGTCCCCGCTCCGCGCCGGCGCGGAGCGTTACTCCACTTCGAGCACCAGGCACTTCAGGTATTCCGTCTCCGGCAGATTGAGCACGACGGGGTGGTCGAGAGCGGCGCCGCGGCGCTCCAATAGACGCACACGCCGTGACGCATCAGCCGCGGCTGATGCAACGGCAGCTTCGAGATCGGACCAGCCCACGTGGTGCGAGCAGGAGCAGGTGACCAGCAGGCCGCCAGCGCGCACCATGCGCAGAGCACGGAGGTTCAACTCCTTGTAGCCGCGCAGCGCGCCCTCCAGAGCCCGCTTGCTTTTTGCAAATGCAGGGGGGTCGAGGACGATGGCGTCAAAACGCTGGCCGGCGCTCGACCAATCACGCAGGATCTCGAAGGCGTCGGCCTCAATCCAATCCACGTCGGCAGCAAGACGGTCGCGATTAGCCTGTAGGTTCTGCTCCGCCACTTCGAGCGAGGCGCGGGAAGTGTCGATCCCGGTAACCTGGTGGCAGACCTGGGCCAGATGCAGCGCGAAACCGCCCTGGTAGCAGCACACGTCGAGAGCCCGGCCGGCGGAGAGTTTTTGAGCCCAATCCCGGGTGGCGGCGTAGTTGGTGCGCTGGTCGAGAAACGCGCCGGTTTTCTGGCCGGCATTGGCGTCGTAATGAAACACCAGTCCGTTGAGGTGAAACCGGGTGTCCGCCAGCGGTGTATCCGCACCGGCGAGCCATAGTGGATCGGTACCGGGTGCGGCCAGGCCTTCGAGCTCACGGAAACGTGGGTCTGGGCGCTCCAGAATCGCCGTGGGCGCCAACTCTTCGCGCAGAATGCGCACACACGCCTGCCGCACGCCTGCGGAGTCCAGCCCTTTGACCAGCAGTTGGACGATGATCAGGGGCCCGTACTTGTCCACGACCACGCCGGGCAGCTCGTCGGCCTCGCTGAAGCAAAGGCGGCAGGCATCGTTGCCGGCGTCGAGGAGCGGTTTGCGCCGGGCAATGGCCTGCCGCAGCCGGAGGGCGAGCAAGCGGAGCCATGCAGCCTCATCGAGAGCCGCGCGCGAAACCAGCCGCAGAGCAATCTGCGACGAAGGGCTATAAAGCGCAGTGCCCAGCAGCAGCCCACGGCTGTCGGCTACCGGCAGCAACGCGGGCGGGTTCGCCAAGTCAGCTTCGGGCAGCGCGATCGACTCGATCTCAGAGGCGTACACCCAAACCTGGCCAGCGCGCAGGCGGTCGGCGGCGCGGCGATTGATCAGGGCTCCGCTGCCGGCTGCCCGCGGGTCGGCCGTGGGCGCATCTTGCTTCCTGTCAGGCCGAGGCTTGTTCTTGCGAGGTTCGCTCGGCTTTGCCATAAGCTCCCTTTAAGGTCCCTCAATTGACGGGGCCGGGAGCACCTTGGCCCGGCGGCCGCTACTGAGCCTGAATCGTCCGCAGAAACTGGCTCAGATTATTGATCCTGAGCAGGCCTTCCTGAGGGTAGGTCTTGTCCATCTTACCAAGCACAGGTCCCCAAACCGGCATTTCAGCGGTGCCGTGGGAGGGAATCTCCGTGCCGTACTCCATCACGGTCGTGATGTGGCTCGCCGGGAATTTCCCGCCATTGTTTCTGGTCAATACGGTCAAATCAGCCGGTTGCTGTTTGAGCGCGGGCGCCACTGGACCGCGGCCTCTAGCGTCAACGCCATGGCATGGCGCGCAATAGTTGGCAAACATCTGTTTGCCGCTGACCGGTGTCGTTGTTTTCAGCGCGATAACTACCTTCGATTGATCCGCATATCCGGCTCCAGCGGCAAGAGCCGCGGCCAGTGCGATAAGGAAGAGGCTTTTCAGCATAAAATTCCTCCGTTTTGGACCTCTTATCCAATCAGACATTACGCGCCTTTTTCCACAGGGCAGGATGTGATGAAAAACACACTGCTCTCCGCGTTCCGGCAACGGAAGAACTTGTATGCTAGTTAATCCAATGTGGGAAGCGTGGTTTAAACTCCTTCCGGACGCGTCTGGAACCGTGAAACGCATGCGGAAGTTTGGAGCCCAAGCGGGTGCGAAGCGGATCCAGTCCAAGCCGACGGCGGAGCATTCCCGGCGCGGCCGGCGGACGCCTTGATGCCTTGAAATCGCAAGCGGCCTATAATAAATCATGGCGACAGCGAGACAGGCCATACCGGCAGGCGTTACCGGCTCGTCTCCCGCGAAGGAGACGCCGGTGGCGGAGCGCCCGGGTGGCGACCGCCAAGTGGATGCGCGATTTGACGCGCTGTTGCGCCATGTCCAGTCCAATCGCCCCAATGAAGACGTTTCTCTGATCCGCAAAGCGTGGGAGTTCTGCGTCAAGCATCACGAAGGGCAGACGCGCGCTTCCGGCGAGCCGTACATCATCCATCCGCTGGAAGTGGCCGAGGTGCTGGCGGAGATGAAACTGGACGCATCGGCCATTGCCGCCGGCCTGCTGCACGATTCAGTCGAGGACACGCCGGCCACCAATGAGGAGATTGCGGCCGAGTTTGGCGATCAGGTGGCGCACATCGTTGAGGGCGTGACCAAGATTGACAAGATTCAGTTCGCCAACCGCGAAGACCGCCAGGCGGAGAACGTGCGCAAGATGCTGCTGGCCATGGTTTCCGATGTGCGGGTGGTGCTCATCAAGCTGGCCGACCGATTGCACAACATGCGCACGCTCGAACATCTCAAGCCCGACCGCCAGGAGGCGATCGCAAGAGAGACGTTGGACATCTACGCTCCATTGGCGCACCGGCTGGGGATGGGCAAAGTGCGGGGCGAACTTGAGGATCTGGCGTTCCGTTACACCGATCCTGTGAGTTACGAGCGGGTTTCAGCGGCCGTCGAATCCCGGCGCATCGAGGGCGAGCAGTTTTTGCGCGGCGTGGAAGACACGCTGACGGAACAACTGCGCGAGAACGGCATTGAGGCTCGCGTGGAGTGGAGGATCAAGCGGCTCTATTCGATCTTCCAGAAGATCGATCGGTCAAAGGTTTCGTTCGACCAGGTGTACGATCTGCTGGCGGTCCGCGTGATCACCCAGGACGTGACCGCCTGCTATGCCGTCTTCGGGCTCATCCATACGCTTTGGCGGCCGGTGCCGGGCCGCATCAAGGACTTCATTGCCATTCCGCGCGCCAACCGCTACCAGTCTCTGCACACCACGGTGATGGGCGCCACCGGTCACCAGTTCGAGGTGCAGATCCGAACTGAAGAGATGCATCGCATCGCCGAAGAAGGCATTGCCGCGCACTGGAAGTACAAGGCCGGCGACAGCAGGGTCACTGCCCGCGACGAGGAGCGTCTGAACTGGATTCGCCAACTGGTCGAGTGGCAGAAGGAGATGACGGACCCCAACGAATTTCTCTCCAGCCTGAAGATGGACCTGTATCCGGACGAGGTGTACACCTTCACGCCCAAGGGGAAGGTGGTAGTGGTTCCTGCCGGCGCGACACCGATCGATTTTGCCTATACGATTCACACCGAAGTGGGCCACACCTGCGTGGGCGCCAAAGTGAATGGACGCATGGTGCCGCTGCGCAGCAAGCTGCGGACGGGCGACATTATTGAGATTGTCACGCAGAAGGACCACAAGCCAAGCCGCGACTGGCTCAGCTTTGTAAAAAGCCCGCGGGCGCGCAACAAGATCAAGCACTGGCTGAACGAGGACCAGCGGGTGCGCGCGGTGGAAATTGGCCGCAAGCTGCTGGAGCGCGAGGCGCGCAAATTCAAAGTACCCATGAACCAGATCGACGACCAGGACCTGGGCCGCATCGCGGGCGATTACGGCGTGGCCACGGCCGCGGATCTGCTGGCTACGCTTGGCCAGGGCAAACACTCGGCCCACCAGGTTCTGCTCAAGCTCGCGCCGGGCTGCGCCACTCCTGCAGAGACCGAGTCCACGCCGGAAACCAAGCCCGGCAGCGGCGAAGCGGGCATGTCTGACGCAGTGCGCAAGCTGCACCTGACCGGTTCCGATTCGCTTCAGGTGGAGGGTCAGAACGATCTGCTCGTCTATCGCGCGCGATGTTGCAACCCGATCCGCGGCGAAGAGATTGTGGGTTACGTGACGCGCGGCAAGGGGGTGGCCGTCCATGCCCGCAGTTGCCCCAACATTCAGAACCTGCTCTACGAGAGCGACCGCCGCATTGCCGTCGAGTGGTCGCGGGTCGGTGACGATTCCCCTGGCCGCGCCCAGCGCTATCCGGTCAAGATGACCATTTTCTGCGACGACCGCACCGGCATGTTGAAGGAGCTTACCGCCGTGATCTCCGACGAGAATACCAACATCCGCAGCGTGGGTATCGGCCGCGACGACGATGGCGAAGCCATCATCGAATTCGTCGTCGAAGCCGAAGACGTGCGCCATTTGAACCGCATGGTTTTGGGCCTGCGCAGGGTGAACGGCGTGCGCGCCGTGCAGAGGACGCAAAAGTTGTAATTGGTCCGGAGTGTGTACCGGATTTGCCTAAATCCTGCGCCGAACTCTCCCTGCCGCAGGCGGCTCGATAGAGCTAAATAGAGCTAAATAGATCAGACAACTGGCGGCTGTGATGGCACCCTACTCTGGTGTGCGTTCATCTTGCGCTATGGACCCGCATGCGGGCTGCCCTTCATTGCGGGGCTCTATCCGTAACTGAAACGCGAAACAGAAGGAGGTCCCTTCAGTGGTGGGCAAAGCCAGAAAGCTATTTGATACAGCGGTTTATCTCTCGACTGAGGGGCCGGGACGAACCATCCTCCGCCAACCGGCAAGGAAGGACGTCTTCTCTCAGGGAGGGGTGGCCGATGCTGTCTTCTACCTTCAGAGCGGCAGCGCGAAGCTCACAGTCGTATCCCGGAGAGGAAAGAAAGCGACCGTTACCCTGCTCGCCGCAGGCGATTTTTTTGGCGAGGAATCGATGGTTGAGACCGGAATGCCCCGAACCGGGACGGTAACAGCCGTTTCTCTCTGCATGGTGCTCAGGATCGAGAAAGACCAAATGCTCCGGACCGTGCACGATGAGCATGTGTTCTCCGATTTTTTCATGCAGTTCATCCTGTCGCGAGGCATCCGGACCCAGGCCGATCTCGTCGATCAGCTCTTCAGTTCCAGCGAAGGGCGGCTGGCGCGGACTCTGCTGCTGATGGCGGACTTTGGAAGTTCAGGTGAGCCGGCGCCACTGATTCCGCACATAACGCAGGAGACCCTGGCGGAGATGATTGGAACCACGCGCTCGCGCGTCAGTTTCTTCATGAATCGCTTCAGAAAGCACGGCTATATCAACTACGACGGCCGCATTCGGGTCAATGCATCGCTGCTCGACGTGGTTCTGCACGATGCGCTGCCGGAGGGGGGCGCGTCGAAGCCCAACCTGTTCGATCCTCCGCCACGGCGAGCGCGAAGCGCCAAACGAGCCCAGCCGGCGTTAACGGCCTGACCCATCTCTTGCCGGCAACACGGAAAGCAAACTCGCGCGACAAGTCGCCAGGGAGGAATTATGTCATTTGGAATTTATGCAGCCGGGTTTGCCATTTTGATTGGCGGACTGGTTTATGCCGCGCACCTGTTGCGCTTGCCCGCTCAATGGATTGTGGTGGGCGCGGTGATCATGGTCGGCGTGGGAATTCTGTCGGCGGTGAAGGCCACGCGTCAGAAGGATCCAGCCAGCTAATAGCCAGGGGAGCGGGGAATCGCCTCGGGCCAGCGTCAATCACCGGTCTGGCACCGGTCGGGCGGCACGCAAATAAAGAGAAGCATCGGGGCTGAGGCAGCAGATGCCGATTCCGCGCTTCGCTCCTAAACCAACTCCAGCGCGGCGGTCCCTTTGTGGGGCGGAATGAAGCGGTCGGCGCGCCAGGCGATAGAGAGTTTTTCCCGGCTGAGCAGCTTGCTGATCTGGGCATGGGCGTGGTCGGCCCAGGGCCCGCGGTTGTCCAATTTCACATATGCCTGCCAATGGCGCAGGGCGTGACGGTGATGGCCTTGGCGCTCGCAGGCCAGGGCCAGGTTGTAGTGGGCATCGGCGTAGCGCGGCGAGAGCGCGATCGCCCTGCGGTAGGCGGCGATGGATTCGTCAATCCGCTCGAGTTCGTCAAGCACATTGCCCAGGTCGAAGTAGGCCAGAACGTAGCCGGGATCGATCTCGGTAGCGCGGCGGTAGAGTTCTTCTGCCCGGCCGTACTGGCGCAGGTGGAAGTGCACGGTGCCAAGGTTGATGCAGGCTGCCGCGTAACCGGGATCGATGGCCAGAATCTCCTCATAGAGCGCAATGGCGCGTTGCTTTTCGGCGGCTTCCTCAGCCTGCACCGCCTCGAGGAATCGGTCGTGCGTGTCGCGGCCCGCAGGACGCAGCGGCGCCGGATCGGAAACAGCCGACGGGCGTTCCAATCCGTCGGCACGCTCGAAGTCAAACAGCAACTGGCGGCGGATAGGGTCAACCATGGCGCCGTGATGGCGAAAGGCAATCCGCGTGCCGGTACGCACCACGCAGGCTTCGAGCAGCGGATTGGCCATGCCGGCTACCGCCTTCATGGCCAGGATGGAATCGCGGATGGAAGCGGCAGGCACGGCTTCCTCGCGCAGAACGCGCAGCGTGCGCAACTGGCCAAGATCCTGGAAGGTATAAACCTGCTGTTGAGGAATCAGTCCGGCTCGCTCCCACCCCTGCAACTGGCGGGAACTGATCTGCATGATGCGCAACACGTCCTGACGGCTATAGCTGGTCACTCTTCGTTGCTCCCGTAGCAGCTCTTGGAACAGTTACGGAGGAACTTCCCTGTGGCATTTCTCCACATTCTGCCAAGCCGGTTATGCCGTACCGGAAGGCGTTGACCGCGGCCAACACCGCCCCGGCATATCGTCTTGCGAGGACTTCAGCTCAAAAAAACGCTACAGCTGCGATTATGCCAAGAGTATGGGTGGATAAGCAGGCCGGAACTATCCCCGGAACAAAAAAATACGTGGATAACCCGTGCCTGATTTGGTTCCACGGCGGGTGCTGGGAACGGTACATTTTGCATTCTGAAGCAGTCCGTTCTTTGAATTGGATGGGGTGACGGCGGCCTCTCTTGTACTTTATTTATATGACGATGTTATATTTTCAGCCGGTGCAACAGTTGGCCGTGTGCGAGGTCGGTTGCAAAACATGGCTGGGCCGCTGATTCAGGCAAATTTAAGGATTGCGCTCACTGGCGAGTATCCGGCGCAGTCTGTCAGCGACGGGATCAAGTCACTTCTCGGATTTCACCGAGAGGAATTCCTTGCGTCCAAAGTCACTCTGAAAGACCGCGTTCACCCGGACGACGCCGACGTTGCCGCGGTTCTTTTCTCTCCGCAAATTCAGCCGCCATCCGGCGCCTTCAACATCCGTCTTCGCCACTCAGACGGCCGGATTCGCTGCATCAAAGGACACTACAAGAAAGAGCTTGATTTGGCCGGAGGTCATGTGGTCCTCGACCTGGTCCTTACCGATGCCAGGTGCGTCAGGGAGACCGGCGATCGATCCCTGGCCGCGAACTTCAAGACCTTGATCGGACATGCCGAGGATTTCATCTATATCAAGAATCGCAACCACGTCATCCTCGCCGCAAGCCTTCCGCTGTCACGGCTTGCCGATTCGATGAAGGACGGGAGCGAGTTGGTGGGGAAGACGGATTACGACATCCACTCGGAAGAGATTGCCGACACAGGTTACAGGCTCGAAAGGCAGGTGCTGGCCCAAGGACAGCGCACGAATGAGATCCAGCGGTTGACCGGGCAGGACGGGAAACTGTATTGGATCGATAACCGCAAATACCCGATCAACAATCGGCGCGGCGAGATTGTGGGCATTTTGGGCATCGCTCCGGACATCACTGTGTACGTTGAAGCAGAATTGAAAATGCGCCAGAGCGAGGAGTCGCTTAGAGAGGCCCAGAGCATCGCCGGCCTGGGCAGCTATGTGCTGGATATTCCCTCCGGAAAATGGACAAGCTCAAGCGTGCTGGACGACCTGCTGGGAATCGACGAGAAATCTGTGCGCACCGTTTCGACATGGCTTGAGCTGGTCCACCCGGATGACCGCGCAATGATGAGCGCCCATCTGGCGGACGACGTAATTCGCCAGGGCGGGAACTTCGACAGGGAGTACCGCGTCGTCCGGTTAGCGAACGGGGAGGTGCGCTGGGTGCTGGGCCGGGGAAAACTGGATTACGACGCAGACGGCCGGCCCGCTTTGCTCCGCGGCACTATTCAGAACATTACTGAAAGCAAGCGGGCCGAATCGGCGCTGCGCGAGAACAAGGAGTTATTGCGGCTGTTCATCGAACATGCACCGGCGGCACTGGCAATGTTTGACCGCGAAATGCGCTATGTGGCCGTCAGCCGCCGCTGGATCGAGAATTACTCCCTGGAGGGCCGCGAGCTCATCGGGCATTCGCAATATGAGGTCCTACCCGAGATTCCGCAACGCTGGAGGAAGGAGTATCGCCGCGTCCTGGCCGGTAAGGCGTTGCCTCCCGCAGAGGACAGGTTTGAGCGGGCAGACGGCACCGTCCAATGGCTTCGCAGGGAGCTGATGCCATGGCGTGCAGCCGATGGCGCGGTGGGCGGCATCGTCATTTTTACCGAGGACATAACCAAACAGAAGCTCAACCAAGAGCGGCTGGGCCTTGCCGCCACTGTGTTTACCCACGCTCGCGAAGGCATCACCATCACCGATCCTTCGGGAACTATCCTCGACGTCAACGATGCCTTCACGCGAATCACCGGGTACAGCCGCGAGGAAGTGTTAGGCCGCAACCCGCGCATCCTCAATTCCGGCCTCCAGAACCGGGAGTTCTATGCCAACATGTGGCGCTGTCTGCTTGAAAATGGCGAGTGGTCCGGTGAAATCTGGAATCGGGCCAAGAGCGGCGATATCTTCGCCGAGAGGCTGGTCATCAACGCGATCCGCGATGCAAACGGCAGCGTGGCGCAGTACGTGGCGCTATTTTCAGATGTAACGGACGTCAAGGAACACGAGCAACAGCTCGAACATGTTGTTCATTACGATATGCTGACCGGGCTGCCCAACCGGGTTCTGCTTGCCGACCGGCTGCGCCAGGCGATGAGCCAGGCTCACCGCCGCAAGCAGTTGCTGGCCGTGGCGTATCTCGATATCGATGCCTTTAAAGTAATCAACGACCGCTACGGACACACGGCAGGCGACATCGCACTGACCACTCTGGCGGGACGGTTGAAGACCGCAATTCGCGAAGGCGACACACTGGCGCGCCTGGGCGGAGACGAGTTCGTGGCCGTGTTGCTCGACCTCGATGACGCCGCGGCCAGCATTCCGATGCTCGACAAGCTGCTGGAAGCCGCCTCACAAGAGCTGCAGATCGACGGCGAGGCCGTGCGCGTTTCCGCCAGCATCGGCATCACGTTTTATCCGCAGCCGGAAGATGTGGATGAAGACCGGCTGGTGCGGCAGGCCGACCAGGCTATGTATCAAGCCAAACTGGCGGGAAGAAACCAATACCAACGGTTCGATCCTACTCACGATTTAAGTGCCCGCGGTCACCATGAAAACCTGGAGCACATTCGACGAGCCACGGCGGCGCGAGAGTTCGTGTTGTTCTACCAGCCCAAGGTGAACATGCGGACCGGCAAGGTGATAGGCGTGGAGGCGCTCATCCGGTGGCAGCACCCGCAGCGCGGCCTGCTGCCGCCGGCGATGTTCCTTCCGGTCATCGAAGGTCATCCGCTGGCTGTAGAAGTGGGCGAGTGGGTGATCGACAGCGCTCTCGCGCAGATGGAAGCCTGGCGTGCCGAAGGACTGGATATGCCGGTCAGCGTGAACGTGGGCGCCCTGCAGTTGCAGCAGGCCAACTTCGTCGATCGACTGTGCGCATTGCTCGCGGCCCACCCGATGGCCAAGCCGGGCAACCTGGAAATTGAGGTGATCGAGACCAGCGCCCTGCAGGATGTGGCCCAGACTTCCCAGGTGTTGAATGCCTGCCATGAGCTTGGGGTATCGTTTGCTCTGGACGACTTCGGGACCGGATATTCCTCGTTGACTTATCTCAAGCGGCTGCCCGCCGATGTTCTCAAAATCGACCAGAGTTTCGTCAGCGACATGCTGGAAAACCCGGAGAACCTGACCATTCTGGAAGGGGTGCTGGGGCTTGCGTCGGCATTCCGGCTGCAGGTAATCGCCGAGGGAGTGGAGACGGTGGGGCACGGGCTGATGCTGCTGCAACTTGGCTGCGAGCTGGCCCAGGGATTTGGCATTGCCCGACCCATGCCGGCACGCAATTTGCCGGCCTGGGCGGCTGGCTGGCGCGCCGATCCCCGCTGGGCAAATGTACCGTCAGTCAATTCAGGTAACCGCCAGGTACTCTATGCCAGCGTGGAGCACCGCGCATGGCACGCTGCCCTTGAAGCCTATCTACTGGGCAAGCGGCACTCCCCGCCGACCCTCGATCCCCGTCACTGCCGGTTCGGTGTGTGGCTCGACGCAGAAGGTCAGCTCGAACGGGGCTCGCTGCCAGCTTTCAAGGCCATCCAAATCTTGCATCGGCAGTTCCATGCCCTGGCCACGGAGATTTTCACATCCCAGGCGCAAGGCCACAAAGCGGAGGGATTGGCGCGTTTGAACGAGCTGAAATATCTTCGCGACGAGTTCCTGAAGCAGTTGGACGCCTTCAGGGACTGATTGCTGCAATGCCAACCGAGGGTTGCCAACCGATGGTTGATGGAGCGATGGGGAAGAATTGGGCTGGGTGCGGAGGTTGGAGGGAAACGATTCAGCCCGATTTTTTTCAAAGCGCCGGCGCGCTGGGTACTGAAAGCAAACTGGAGCCGACGGTCAGACTTGAACTGACGACCTGCTGATTACGAATCAGCTGCTCTACCAACTGAGCTACGTCGGCCTGCTGCTCAGATTGTATCGTTCGGCCGGTAGAAGGTAAAGCCGAGCCAAACGCGCTGCGCGCCCGGCACGATCCATGCTTCGATCCAGGTTCAATTCCTCCGTGGTTTTGTTTTGGTCTTTCATTTCTGCGGTTTATCGTGCTCCGCGCGAGCCATAATGCGTCTATACTGCTGCTCATGCAACCCGATCACGTGTTGGAATGGCGCAGGCTGAGCGAACACTATCGAGAAATAGGCGACGAGGAATTGCGCGAATTGGCTGCCGGCTTCAGCGACCTGACTGAAACCGCGCAACAGGTTCTGCGCGACGAGTTGAGGCATCGCGGCATGGGCGAGCCCCAAGCCGCGGCGGAGGCAACGGGGAGAACATATCCCGCTGCGGCCCTGGCTGCGCAACCACTGGACAGCATCACCGCTCCATTAGAGTCAGAAAGCGCAGAGGGCGAAAGCGACGCTCCTGTCGAATACACATGGAAGACCATGCTGTGCGAGTGCAACGATCACGAAGAGGCCTGGCAAATCTCCGCCACATTGAAGCAATCGGGCATTGAGAGCTGGATCGACGGCCCGCGCTCGAGATATGTGATGAGCATGACCAGCCCCCGCGTGATGGTAGCCGCAGATCAGCTTGAGCAGGCGCGCGCTGTTCTCTCCAGGCCGATCCCGAGGGAAATCATCGAGGAATCCCGACAGAGCATACCGGAGTTCGTGGCGCCCAAATGTCCGGAATGCGGTGCCGGGGACCCGGTGCTGGAAAGCGCCGATCCTGTCAACGCGTGGCGTTGCGAGTCGTGCGGCCGGCAATGGAGCGATGCGGCGGAGGTCCAGGCCGAGGAAACGCAGACGTCCGGGTGATGAAATTGCGACGGTCTGGAAACGGAAAAAGCCGCCCGGCAACAGGGCGGCTTTTTCCTTAGGGAGAATAGTTCCAACGGAGGCAAAACCATCAGAACTTTCTGGCTGCATAGTAGGAGCGGGGGGGGGCGGTGTCAAGGAGAAATGTAGGTGAAAATAAAGCATTTATTTTCAGTATCTTATAGAACGGAGTTTCAATCGGAGGGACAATGGATCTTCGGTTCTTCTTCGCCTTTATTTATCCGTCATTTCCCGTTATTTAGGGGTGTTTCTTGGGGTTTATGCCCACTTTTCCACAGGCTTAAGCCCCTTTAACCCTGTGAATGCGGCCCCTTCACCACCACCGGACTTTCCTTCCATTTTTCCTGGAGATCGAGATGGATGAACTCCTCGTCGTAGACCGAGGAAACCGGTCGGCCGCGCGCCATGCGGTAGAGCGCCCTGCCCCCGCCCAGGAAGAAGCCCAGCAGGATGGCGGCAATCGACCCCACAACCACCAGGGTAGCGATGCCGATGAGCAGGCGGCTGGTCTTCAGGATCTCCGAATCGACCGGCTGGGAGACCGAGGTGAGGTTGGCCTCGTAATGAACAGATTCGAGCAGCCTGTGGCTTTCCTCGGGAATGGCATCGCCACTGACGAGAACCACCAGCACGCCGCTGCGGCGAACCTCGAGCGAGGACAGGTCGGAGTCCGTGAGAGGCTTGGGCCAGGGTGGCTGCGCCTGACTGCCGGCCTTGATGTAGGCGCGAATCGAGGCTTCCTGCGATTGGGCAATCTGCGGCGTCGGGTATTCAATGAGCGTGAGTGTAGCCAGACCGGAAGTAAGGGAGTAGTTTGCCGTGACGGTCTCGGCGCTGCGATCGAAGCCCACTAGGCCAGGGGGCAGCACTCCGCCGGAGCCTTGATAGCCAGCCGGCCCCTCGGCGTAGTGCGTGGTTTGGCCATCCAACTCGGCTGGAGGCAGAAACGCGAGGATGGGCGGCGCAATCGCCTTGTTCCCATCGGGAAGTGGCAGATGGTTGGCAATTTCACGAAGTTCGCCGGCGGACATGGGCCCGATTTGAGAAAACGTCGCGTCTACCACGGTGGCGCCGCGCCAGAACAGGACGCGATTGTGGTTCGAGGTGGCTCCGGCGCCGATCGCCTCTTTCGGCCAGCCATTCTGACGGTAGTACGTATAGGCTCCGTATGCCCCGCTGGTGTCGTCAAACCCCAGCGCGTGGATGGTCAGCGTCTGGCCCTCACGCTTGTAGCTGGCCAGCACGGCGAAGTTGAAGTCATACTCCCTGAGGGCCGCTGCGTTTGCGGGGTCAACCTGGGCAAGGTCGGTTACCGTCTTTGCCGGCTCCGCCGGTTCCCAGCCGTCAAATTCGTCGGGCAACAGAGCCTTGGGCGACGGCGGGAGCAGGATGGGCGTGGCAACTTGCTTGACCGGGGCTTTGATCGCGGGCTTGGGCGGCGCCGCTTGCGCGGCGGCAAATGTTGCGCAACCGGCAAGCACAATCGAAACAACGAGAATTGCAATCCGACGCGTCAATAAAGTTCCCCGCAAAATCTTCCGCCCCCTCAAAAAGCTCCGCTCCTTCAGGGTACACGGTCAAGTGAAGCGCTTCTGGGCCGCGCGCCTCTTCTATGTTTGACACTGGCCAAGGCGGAAAGGTTCCTGGGAGGCGGTTTTCGCTCCCCTGCCGGAGCGCGAGTCACGGCAGACAGCGAAGCATACAACGCCTGGAGCGGCGATGTTGCGGTGACAGGCGGGCAAGGTCAGACTATTTCCAGCGTACCCACGACGGCCGGCGGCGGCGGGTAGAGCATGTCTCCCAGTGCCTGATAGCGGCCGCCGTAGAAAATCAGCGCATACTCCCGCAGCCCCGTGCTGACAGGCCCTCCAACGCAGATGCCGGCCAATACCGCGAGGCCGAATGCAACCAGTCCAAAAAAGACCTCGATAAGAACGCCGGCAACCGCGGCGCCACCAGTGGCATCAGCGAAGGTCGAGTGAAGACCTAACTCAACCGCCGCCAACGAACCAGCCAGGGCAAGCCCCGGAATGGCCAGCACCAAGAACAAAGCGACAATCGCAATGAGCGGCATCACCACGCGCAACAGCGCATAAACAAAGAAATCCTTCTTCTCGGCCTTGATGCGGGCCCACACCCGAGTCCATGCTTCGCCTGCCGTGGCGTTATCCAGCGCGAAATGGGGTAGAATCCAATCGCGCAAAACCAGGTCGGTCACGATTCCAGCCAGCACCAGCATAAGAACGATCGGAATCAAGGGCAATACGAGGGAAAGCAGCAGCCCGAGATCGGTATGGCCGCCTTGCGACGTCTCACGAAACAGCCGCCAAAACCCGGCTGCGAATGGAAGCGCCACCAGCGCCACCAGCAGCAGAAAGCAAAATCCCACCACGATGTTCAGCCAGAAAAAGCGAGTCGCCTGCGTCCGATAGAGCCGCCAACCAGGCCGAATCTCCTTGGTGTTGTGGATCAGACAATGAAAGTAGGCAAACCGCAGCCGCGTGATCAGATAGAAAATCACAATCGACAGAACCATCGCGACCAGCACGGCCGCCACAATGATCGCGACCCATTCCGGCGTGAGGCTGAAGGGGGATTGGACGGTCGATCCTTGTCCCGACGAGGTGCCGCCATGCGTCGAGGATTGAAAATTGCTCCCAAGACCTTCGGTGATAATCGCGACCAGGCCAAGCTTCAGGTAGGTGCTCCAAATGAACGGCCTGAAGAGGAACTCCCTGGTGCGTTGAATGGCAAGCGAAACGGAATCCACGGCAGAGATAGCGCGCATATGAGACCTTTCCGATGAAGGCACAGCGTAACACAGAAGTACGCGAATTCTACCTGCGAAGTTCCGCAGCCGTATGCGGCATCGCGCTCCACCAGGCATCGAATGCCGCCAGCGAACGCTCGCAAACCAACCGGTGCCGTTCCTTCTTGTCGCGAATCTTTTTGCGCAGCGATTCTTCGAGGGGCTCGAGCAGATCGAAGGTGATGTTGGCGGGCTGGAAGTTTTTTGGGTCGGCGTGGGTGATGTAGTGGACCAGGGAACCGAGCGCGGTGGCCCGCGGAACGGGCACAGGCTGGTGGTCGCGCGCGATTGCAGCTGCGTAGATTCCGGCGAGCATTCCGGTGGCGATCGACTCCGTGTAGCCCTCGACGCCGGAAAGCTGGCCGGCAAAGAGAATGGTGTGTTGGTCTCCCACCTTTTCCGCATGAGGCGCGGAAGGGATGGGGCATCCAGGTTCGCTCCCGGCTGCACGCAGGGCGCGGGGCGCCAGCCGAAGCGTTTCGTCGAGCAGGGCCGGCGCGCAGATGTAAGTATTGCGATGAATCTGGCCGTAGCGCAGAAAGCGCGCGTTTTCGAGGCCGGGAATGAGGCGCAGTACGCGCGCCTGGTCGCCAAACTTGAGGTGGTTCTGGAAGCCGACCAGGTTGTAACTCTCGGCGCGCAGATTTTCCTTTCGCAACTGAACCACGGCCCAGGGCCTCTGGCCAGTGCGCGGATCGCGAAGGCCCACGGGTTTCATCGGCCCGAAGCGCAGCGTATCGCGGCCACGGCGGGCGAGTTCTTCAATCGGCAGGCAGCCTTCAAAGTAATCGAGCTTCTCCCACTCTTTGGCTTCGGCGGGCTCGGCGGCCAGCAAGGCGTCGAGAAAGCGATCGTACTCCGCGCGGTCCATGGGACAGTTGACGTAATCGGCGGTGCCTTTGTCCCAGCGCGCGGCAAAGTAGACACGCTCCATGTCGATGCTCTCGGCGTCGACGATGGGCGAAATGGAGTCGTAGAAGGCGAGATGGCCGGAGCCGGTGAGGCGCTCGATTTCCGCAGCGAGCGCATTGGACGTGAGCGGGCCGGTAGCGACAATCGTGAGGTGCTCCGCACTGTCCTCGTTTTGGAGGAGTGAAACGTCAAGGCTCGTAACCTCCTCGCGAAACACGCGGATCGCAGGCTGGTCGGCAATGGCCGCGGAGATGCGCCGGGAAAACTCGACGCGGTCGACAGCCAGGGCGTGTCCGGCAGGCACGGCAGTCTGGTCGGCAATGCGCAACAGAACCGAGCCGGCGCGCCGCATCTCTTGTTTCAGCAGCCACGGGGCGGTGTCAGGAGACTCGCTCTTCAATGAGTTGGAACAGACCAATTCGCCAAAATCCGAGGTTTGGTGGGCGGGCGTAAGGCGCAACTTGCCGTCAACGACAGCGCGCATCTCGTAGAGGTCTACCTGGCAGCCGAATCGAGCTGCTGTCAAGGCGGCCTCGGGTCCGGCCAGTCCGCCGCCAATGACACGAATTCTCACGACGCAGTTTCCTCGTTTGCCGACGAGGGTTGAGATGCCGGTTCTCCCACCCGTTCGCCTGGAGAGCGTCGAAAGAATGGGGCACTCAACTCATGTTCCACGGGCTCAGGAGCTTTCCCCGGCGACTTTGGTGCGGACGCCGATGGCGAGGCGGATCGGCTTCCGCCCTCAGCCAGCCGCGCAATCGCTTCACCGCCCAAGCGCACATTGCGCCACTCGTCGAGGAATTCGGCGCCCATGGCACGATAGAAATCGATTGCCGGAGTATTCCAGTCCAGAACCTCCCATTGCAGACGCCGACAACCCTTTTCCAGTGCTGCAAGGGCCACTTGCTGCAGAAGCGCCTTTCCGATTCCAAGGCCGCGAAGCTCGGGATAGACAAAGAGATCTTCGAGATAGATGCCGGGACGCCCCATCCAGGTGGAGTAATTAAAAAAATACAAGGCAAAGCCGGCCGGCTTTCCGTCGTGGTCCGCGATCAGGCAGGTATAAAACGGGTTGGGGCCAAAGCCATCGCGCAGGAGGCCCTCCTCGGTGGCCGATACAGCGTCCGGAGCGCGTTCGTAAACGGCCAGGGCGCGAATAAAAGCGAGAATCTGCGCGACATCCGCCGCGGCAGCCGGTCGAATCATGATGCCCATGCATCTATTTTAGAGTGTGATCGAGGCCACACCGGCCCGCCCCCCGGCGGCCATAGGATGGATGGTGACTCCGCATGGCAAGGTCATGATTCGAAGGTCGATGAATCCCGCGGAGGAGTTCCGTCGTCTTCCGGGGTGCGGCGAAGGAGCGGTTGGAGGAGCGTAGCCGACCCATTGCTTCGGGCCCTGACCTCTTGTGCAGGGGGAGCGGTTGGATTTAACGTTGGTTCTGCTACGAAATCAAGTCTGCGAGAGGGACTCTGCGCGGTAAAAGCGTTCCGGTCGCAGAGATCATTCACGCCCGGACTACCGGGGAATTCAGGAACGCACAAGAACTCGCGGCACAGGCCCGGAGAGAACGCCTGTTGAGCAAAGACGCCGTCTGGGCCGCCGGTTTGTGCAGGCAAATTGAAGATTTTTTTGAGCTCACGGGCTGCACGGCTCGCGTGGCTCCCAAGGAGAAGAACATGAAACGCAACATTTCGCTCTGGCTGGGCCTGCTG
>Ga0224555_1001766_pt1 | contig 28160 bp, 29 predicted proteins | sample 714S23034metaG_FD_180687 | JGI IMG/M metagenome (GOLD analysis project Ga0224555, IMG submission 180687) | Peat soil microbial communities from Stordalen Mire, Sweden - 717 S2 30-34 | ecosystem: Environmental > Terrestrial > Soil > Wetlands > Peat | place: Sweden: Norrbotten County, Stordalen...
CACATTCCCTCCGCCCCGGAACGCGACGACGAATATAATTCATCTTTCAAAACCCGAAAGGACAAAAACCCGGCTTCGCCTACCCTTCGCTTCCTTCAGGCTCATCCTTCGATTGGAAAAGACTTTGCCCGCGCTAAGTCTTCGAGCGTAAGCGGGCCTCCGATGCCGCATCCCAGTAGCCGCAGCCCAACTCGATAAAAACCGAGGTATACGGAATCGTCATGGTCGATTTGACGATGAGAACGGAAAACATGTGCGCGGCGCGGTCCAGGCTGGAGATGATTTCGTCGTGCGGGGTCATGGTAACGCTGAGTCCTTTCAGCGCGCCTTTGAGCCAGTTGCGATAGCTTTCGACTCCCGGCGCATCCTTCTCGTCAACAAGAGCCAACTCCTGATCCACATGGATGACGGGATGAACATGCCGGCAGGCGCGAAGGCGGGCAAGCACTTTCTTGATGGCGACCTGCTGGCTCACCCCGGAGACAATGGTTTCTATTCCCATGCTGGATTGGGAGGGATAGGCTGCGTCGGTTACCACAATCCAATTGCGGTGGCCATACAACGGCAGCCGCTCATCGAGAATTTTTTCCCACGATACAGGCTTCATAGCGTCCTCTCCAGGTCCGAAAAGCGGACCGATCTGCTATCGAGTTAGTGCTCCAATTCTATGTTTCAGTGTGCTGAATTCTGTAATTCCTCGTCCGCGCAGACTGCTACTTTTCCGCACTTGCCGGAAGCCATCAAAGCATAGGCATCCGCGGCCCGATTGAGCGGGAAGCGGTGGGTGATAATGTCGGCCGGATGCAGATTCCAACGCACCAGGCGCTCGACCAGCTCCTCCATCAACCAGGTGGAGGTGACCCAGGAGCCGTAGAGAGTTTTTTGGTCGTGAATCATATCCGGTGAGGGATTGAAATCGACGGTTCCACCCTCGCCGATGAAAACAATCTTGCCCCATTTACGCGTGGCTCGAATCGCCACAGCCCGCGCCGCTGCATTGGCAGAGCACTCGATGGCGCGCTCGACGCCATAGCCTCCGGTCAGCCGCATTATTTGGGCGACGTTCTCCGGTCCAGAGACCAGCGTATCGTCGCAAAGGCGCAGCTCCCGGGCCAGCTTCAACCGCTCATCGACTACATCGACTCCGATGATTTTTTGCGCGCCTAGCTTGCGGGAAAGTGCCGCGGCAGCAAGCCCCACTGGACCGAGGCCAGTGATCAGCACCGCATGATTGCCATCGATTCCGATTTTTTCGATGCCCTCGTAGACGGTTCCGAATCCGCAAGCCACCTGCGCGCCGTCGGCATAAGAAAGTTCGTCATGCAGCGCGATCAGGTCCTTTTCTTCGGCGATCATGTAATCCGCCATGCCGCCATCCCGCTGCCAGCCGTAGGCGCGCCGGTACTTCTCGCTGGTGCAGGAGATCATGTAGCCGCGCCGGCAGTCGTTGCACACGCCGCAGCCGGAGATGTGATAGACGATCACTCGATCTCCCGCCTTGAAGCGCCGGCAACCGGGACCAGCTTCAACGATTTGGCCGCAAGGCTCATGACCGGCGATGACTCCCTGATAGCCCTCAGGTCCTTTGCCCAGATGCTCGTGGTAAATGCAGCGGATGTCCGAGCCGCAGATGGTGGAGGCTTTCACGCGGATCAAAACCTCTCCGTGTCCCGGACTCGGCACGGGAACGGTGCGCATCTCGACTGTGCTGTTCCCTGGCAGAAATGCTGCTTGCATCGTTTTTTGCATGTTGCTAATCTCCCTCGGTTCAAGACTGCAATCAAATTCGGCGAACATACTGATAAGAAACAAGATTTTGGTTGTGCTGCAAGTTGAAGATTCAAAATGAACGAACAGAAAAGAATCTTGGATCAAGTGCAGCAAGTTAGCCCCCGCTGCGCGGGGTTAGCAAGTTAGCAAGTTGGCAAACAGCATCTGGCATGGCAAGTTTCATCTTTCGCGGGTCGGCAATGCCGGAGGTGGACTAAGCCGGAGTGATTTCTCCGTTCACGTCCCACAAGGCTTCCCAGCTTTGCCCCTCTTTCCAGAGAAAGACCTGGCCTTTGATGAGGCGGCAATTTCTGTCGAGCGCGGCGATCTGTCGCATCTCCTCTTCCGTCAATGGATCGGAAGTCACTCCGAGAAGGTTGTTGAAGATATTTTTCGGGTTGGCGGAAAACGGAATGGGTATCTGCCCGCGCTGCACCGCCCACTTGATGCAGACCACGGCGGGATGCACACCATGCCGCTGGGCAATGCGCAGGATCGCGGGATCCTCGGTGGGCGAAGTGTCTTCCGGCGTACGATCTCGCTCCGGGCGATGAGGCGAGCCGAGCGGCGAATAGCCGATGGGCTGCATTCCGTTCGTGCGCACAAACTCGAATAACTCCGGCTGCTGAAAGTGCGGATGGAGTTCCATTTCATTGGCCGCCGGCTTGACGTTTGCATCGCGGAGCACCAGCTTGAGCTTGGGGATGGTCATATTGGATGTGCCGATGTGGCGAACCAGCCCGCGCTTGACCAGTTCTTCCATGGCGGCCCAGGTCTTCATGTAGTCGGCGTGGATATAAGGCTTGGAATCCTTGCTGCGTGCGGTAACATCGCAATTCGGCGGATGAAAATTTGGAAACGGCCAGTGGACGAGATACAGGTCGAGATAACTGAGCCGCAGGTCGGAGAGCGACTTCTCGCAGGAGGCGATCACATCCTGTGGGGCGTGCTTGTCGTTCCAGAGCTTGGAGGTAATCCACAGCTCCTCCCGCTTTACGCCCGAGGCCATCACTTCAGTCAACGCGCCGCCGATCTCGGCTTCATTGCCGTAAACGGAGGCGCAGTCGAAGTGCCGGTAACCGCAGCGCGCCGCGGCCTTTACAGCCTCGGCAATCTGGGCAGCGGAAACATGATCGGAGCCGAAGGTGCCCAATCCGATAGCCGGCATTCGCGCCCCTGTGTAAAGCGTTCTTTGCGGGACCGAGGCTGGATCGATTTGATCGGCAGCCTTCCCGGCGCTCGTACCCTTTGTCTGCATTCTTTTCTCCTGGCCACAACAGAACCACGCCGCGATGCGCGAGTAAATCGAAGTATCAGGCGCGAAACTGCTGCAAAGAATATACAACCCCTTACAGTAAACGTTTACTAACCGGGAATGCAAGCCGGCGGATTGTGTACGCGCGGGTTGTCGATTACTCGATCAAGCCGATGCGCGCCAGCCACGAGGATTTCGTCTCATCGGGCAGGAAGCTGGAGCGGATGGAGTTGGCCGCCAACTGACGCAATTCGTCACGGGTAAAGCCCTGCTCGGTGTGGGCCAAAAGGTATTCGTTGGCCAAATCGGAGCCGAAGAAGGCCGGGTCGTCGGAGTTGAGCGTGACCATGAGGCCCAGATCAAAGAGGCGGCGCAGCGGGTGGGCGGCAAACGAGGGGCAGACGCCGGTGCGAAGGTTCGACGTAGGACACAGCTCGAGAGGAATGCTCCGGGCTTTTAACTCCTGGACGAGTTTTTCATCCTGAGGGACAGAGAGGGCATGGCCGATGCGTTCCGAGCCGATGGCTAGCGCCTCCCAAATAGCTTCGGGGCCGGTGGTTTCGCCGGCGTGGTTGGTGAGTCGCAGGCCCGCTTCGCGCGCCTGGGCATAGGGGGCGTGGAAGGGCGCGGAGCCGGTACGGCGCTCGTCACCGCCCAGGCCAATTCCGATGATGGAAGGGTGAGCAAGACGAAGTTCAGCGGCTTTGCGGAAGACGCGCTCGGCCTCCTCGACGGAGAAGTGGCGCACGGCGTCGAAGATCCAGTAAATCGAGAGGCCCAGTTCGCGTGCAGCGCGCTCGCGGGCTCGCTCCAGGGCGGCGAAGATGGGCTCGACGGCGGCGGGGTCGTGGTCGCGCCAACGGTAGATGACGCCGACCGAGATGTAAACCTCGGCGTGGACCACTCCCTGGGCGGCCAGATGCTCCATCATGCGCCAGGCGGCTAGCTCGTAGTCCTCGGGACCGATCAACTGCGCGGTGACGGCCTTGAAGGCATTCAGGAAGCCGGTGAAGTCGGTGAACTGATAGAGAGCTTCGGCATCGGCGATGGTGAGCGGGCGGGCGTCGTGGCGGGCGCTGAGTTCGACCAAGGTCGCGGGCAGAATCGCGCCTTCGAGGTGCAGGTGCAACTCGGCCTTGGGCAGGCGGCGGATGAAGTCTTCGATGTCGGTCATAGTTTCAAGTTTAGCGGGCAGGCGGGCGTCAGGACCGAGTTGGTTTCCCCGGCACCAAAAACGGGAGTCGGGCACCCATGCAGTTATTGATCGGGTGATTTGACTTATTTAAGTCGCTGGGAACACAATAATGCATGGAGCAAAAGGCCATACGCACATCCGTCGACCTTCCGCGGGATCTGCACCGCAGGTTGCACGAGGCGGCCGCGCGCAAGGGCTGCTCGGCGCGCAAGCTGATTCTGGCCGGAATTGAACGGGCCGTGGCGGAGCCGGAGCCCCCGCGCCCTCCGCGGCGGCTCAATCTCGACACTCCGCTTGTGCCGCCCGCGGGCCGTAGGATTACACTCACGAACGAGCAAGCTTATGAACTCGCTGAGTTTCCCTGATATTAACCTTTGGATTGCGCTGGCCTTCAGCGAACATATGCACAGCGAAGTCGCCCACCGATGGTGGAGAGACTGTGAGGGAAAGATTGCGTTTTGCCGCATCTCCCAGCTTGGGTTTTTGCGTCTTAGCACTACCTCTGCGGCAATGGACTCCAAGCCTCTCACAATCGATGAAGCTTGGAGTGTTTACGATCGCTTCTATGAAGATGATCGCCTCGTCTTCGTGCAGGAGCAGGCCGAAATCGAGAGGCTATTCCGTCAAAAGGCCGTTGGAATGACCGCGTCTCCCAAGGTCTGGGGAGATGCGTGGATGCTGACGGTGGCGCAAGCCGCCGGCGGAGAACTCGTCACGCTCGACAAGGCGCTTGCGGCGCGGGGCGCGCACTGCCTGCTGTCGAAGATAGGATGAGGCGGCAGGCGGCGGATAAAGGCGGAGGTATTGGGCCCATCAGATACCATAAGATTCCGCAGACGTGCTCTCGTTCAGTAGATATACGTCACCACTCTGACAGGCATCGGCAAAATCGCCTGTGTTGTATGTCAGAAAGAAATCGAAAGGCCTCTGCCGGTCAAGAATCATGGCGCGGAGCACTCGGTCCACTAAACTGAATTGCCTTGAACGTTCCGCGAGATGCTCTTCCAGTGGTCGTTCCCGGAACGCGCTATCATCCATCAAGACGAGTCTTCCGTTTCTCTGGAGATAGTTCCAATGCTGACGCAAAAGAGCGGCCTTCCTGGGGTTCGTTGCCTGTCGGGTTCCGCAGCACTCATACAGAATGGGCCAAGGAACAACCAGTTGGTTGCGGGCAGCCTTTTCACCAAATAAAGCATCAAAATGACGGTTGGAAGTGGAATGGTGGCTGTCGGACTCATCATAGAGACCAATCAGGAAACATGCATCCACACCAACTTTCGGCATTAGAAGGCCTCATCCAGAGCGCTTGAAGCGTGAACGGCAAAACCAGCCCAGGGTGCGGCCTTGCGGCCTCCGGCAACAAATTTCCCCCCGAACCTTCCGTCGGGTTGTTTTGAAATAAGATATGCACGAGCCCGAGGAGCATCCTTGAGAATGTTCTGAATTTCGGCAACCATCTGATCGCGTGCTTGGGTCGAGACAAGGGACGCCAAGCCGGAGCCACATTCTTCGGCTCCCTGCGAATCCAGCCACTCATAGAAGCGGCTGTAATCACCCATCAAACCGAGATCGAACGAAATCCAATACCGGGTCTTTCCAGTATCCTTCCCGTCAAATATGCGCGGGACATCTTCTCCATTTGTTTTTGCTCTGGTCGCCATGGATTGACCCTCTAAATAAGTATAACGCTGATTCATGTGCGTCTACTTGATCCCGGCGAACTCGGAGCGGTGGCGGCTATAGAAGAAATAGATGAGCAGGCCGACGACGAGCCAGGCGAAGAAGGCCATCCAGGTCATCACTTCAAGGCCCATCATCAGCAGGACGCAGAAGAAGATGCTCAGCACCGGGAAGACTGGGCCCAGCGGAACACGGAAGTCACGACGCCGCTCCGGCTCGCGGAAGCGCAGGATGAGCACCGCGATAGAGACCAGGACAAAGGCAAAGAGGGTGCCGATGTTGGAGAGATTGGAGACGGTGCCGATGTCCAGCAATCCGGCGGGAATGCCGACTACAAAGCCGGCGACCCAGGTGGCCACGGAGGGGGTGCGGAACTTGGGATGAATGTGGCTGAAGACGGTGGGCAGCAGGCCGTCGCGGGACATGGCGAACCAGACGCGTGCCTGACCCAGTTGGAAGACCAGGATGGAGGAGACCATGCCCAGCATGGCGCCGATGAGGACAAAGAGCCGCACCCATTGCAAGTTGCCGGCGCCGGGCAGCAGGGAGAGTTTCTTGATGGCGTTGACCACCGGGGCGGCGTCGCCCATGACCGACTGCCAGGGCACGATGCCGCTGAGCACGATGGCCACCGCGCCATAGAGCACTGAGCAGACCACCAGCGTGGCCAGAATGCCGAAGGGAAGGTCGCGCTGCGGATTCTTGCACTCCTCGGCCGCCGTGGAGACGGAGTCGAAGCCGATGTAGCTGAAAAAGATGATGGAGCCGCCGGTGAGCACGCCGGTCCAGCCGTTGGGCATGAAGGGATGCCAGTAATGCGGCTTGATGAAACTGGCTCCGGCAAAGACGAAGACCAGGATGGCGGCCATCTTGACCAGCACCATGACGTTGTTGGCGCGAGCCGACTCGCGGATGCCGCGCACCAGGAGCACCGTCAGGAGCATCACGACCAGGAAGGCCGGAATGTTGAAGCCGAAATGCCAGCCGGATCGGTAGAGGTCGTTGCCCGCAAAGTCCTGCAGGCCGGTGGGCAGGTAGGCCGGGGAGATCCACTGGACGGGCAGATGGACGCCAAACCAGTCGAAGAGGTCTACCAGGTGAGCGGAGAGGCCCACGCTGACGCTCATGTTGCTGAAAGCGTATTCGAGAATCAGATCCCAGCCGATGATCCAGGCGACCAGCTCGCCGAGGGTGGCGTAGGTGTAGGTGTAAGCCGAGCCGGCAATGGGAATCATGGAGGCCAGTTCGGCGTAACAGAGGCCGGTGAAGACGCAGACGATGGCCACCAGCACCAGCGAGAGCGCCAGCGCCGGCCCTGCGCCGGGACGGCCTGCCATGGCCGTGTGGTGGATGAGGTAGTGGAGCAGCGGCGTGTCGCGGATATTCGGCACATCGAACTTTTGCCCGGCCATGGCGGTGCCGATGACCGTGAAGATACCCGAGCCGATGACCGCCCCGATGCCCAGCGCGGTCAGCGACCACGGGCCGAGGGACTTTTTCAGGGAGTGCCCAGGCTCTTGCGAGTCCCGGATCAACTTATCGATGGACTTGCGGGCAACAAGCTGTCTGAACAGGACGGTTCTCCTCATTCCGCCGGCAGCGGAGGGCTGAGAATAGCAGGGTCCTGACGGTCAGGAGGACTTATTCGGTTCAGGATGCCTTCGAAGCAGTTTACAAGGTTAGGCTCTGCTCATGGAACTGCGCAAGGTTCCGTGGGGTGCAGAGAGGGCCGGCAGGGCAGAAAAGCTGCTGTGAGGGGGAATAAGTAGAAGCTGTTTCATCACCGAATACTGACCGTCTCAGGGAACCTCTGACCAAGTCATTGTTGCGGTCCAACATTCCCTCAGGGGCTAAAGCCCGCGATTTTTCTGCTCCGCCAGCGGCACGGCTAAAGCCGTGCCCTTTCAAAACTTTTCTGCTCCGCCAGCGGCACGGCTAAAGCCGTGCCCTTTCAAAACTTTTCTGCTCCGTCAGCGACACGGCTAAAGCCGTGCCCTTTCAAAACCAGGTTATGAAATAGCCTCTAGAATGGGGCTCCGAACCAAGCACACTTACTCATGCCGGTCCGGAACCCCACTGTTGATACGGAGCTAGTGCTTATCTCTTGGAAACGCCGCGCGCCATTTTCTTCACTTTCTTCTTCTTTTCGCCGCGCGCTCCGGTTCGTGGGGCCTTGGGAGCGGCCTTCTTACGGGCGGCGCGCTTCAGTTTCTTCCGTTCCAGCTTGTCTTCAATCTTGGAGGTGTCTGCCACTTGGTTCCTCTTTCGCTCAAATCTCTTCCGGTTTCCCGCAAATTAGGCGGATGTGATTCATAGAATAACAGGGTTTGTGCGCCCGCGAAAGCGGTGTTGGCGCGTAAACCCGCGTAGAATCGGTTTCCGGCGTATAATGAAGATAGATCAAAATGATCAGGCCCGACATTTGAGCTAGAACAGCCTGCTCGACTCTTGCCTTCCCATCGCTCCTGACGAGTTCCGCACCGCACGCAACAATCACCTGTTGACCGGAGTGAAGTTATGCGTTCCGACAAGATCCACCGCGCCTTGGCGCAGGGAATGAACCGCTTTGAAGTCTGCCAATTGGTCTCCAAAGGGGTCAAAGCCACCCACAAGACCGGCGGGCGCTTTGAAGATTCAATAAACGATGTGCTGCAATATTTAGGCACCCACGTCACACTGCTGGAAAATCTTCACCCGGCCGCTCCGCAGGTCAGCGTCAAGAGCCTGAAGCCGGCGGCGTAGCAGTACAGAGATCAGAGATCAGGGGTCAGGGATCAGAAATCGAACACACAGAGCCCTGTACTGGCCAATGCAATCTGAAAGAGAAATACTTCATCAAACGCAAGAAAGGGACGGCAGTTTGCCGTCCCTTTCTTATTGATTCCGAACCAGTTGCTGGGCGTTATGCCTTAGACAACCTGGACGTTCTCAGCCTGCCAGCCCTTGGGGCCCTTGGTCACGTTGAACTGGACCTTCTGGCCTTCTTGCAGGGAACGGAAGCCGTTCGACTGGATGGCGGTGTGATGAACAAATACGTCCTCGCCGTTTTCGCGGCTCAGAAATCCAAAACCCTTGGCGTCATTAAACCACTTGACTGTGCCTGTTTCCATTGTGTGATGCTCCTTGATACTGATTTACCGCGAACGCAATGTGGAAGTTTGCGAGTAGGCGGTAACCGGAACAGGCAAAAACTTCAGATCGAATTCTACGATTGAATAGAGTATAGCATGGATCGGTCAAGGGGCTGGAATTATTCTGGCACGACCTGTGAGGGGGCCTCAGAGAGGGTTCCGATCTGTCCCAATCCAGGGCCGTGGTAATCCGGCATCGCAGGAACGCGTGTTCAGGGCACGGGGTACAGGGTACACTCGTTCTGGTATTGGAGGAAGGACGCTTGAATAACGAAAACATCCGGGTGCTGGTAATCAATCCCGGATCGACCTCCACGAAGTTCGGGGTGTACGGCCGAAATGGCGCCGAGCTGGTGCGCACGATCCGGCACGGGCAGGAAGAACTTGCGGGTTTCATCGGGCAGCCGATACAGTCGCAATTGGACTATCGCGCGCAACTGGTGGAGCAGGCGCTGGCAGCGGCCGGGTACAGGGCGCAGGGATTTGCCGCAACGGTTGGGCGGGGAGGGATGCTGCCGCCGCTGGCCTGCGGAACTTATCAGGTGGACGAGGCGATGGTGGAAGAGCTGCGGCAGGCGCGCCGCGGCGAACACGCATCCAACCTGGGCGCCGTGCTGGCGCTGCGCTTTGCACAGGCGGCTGGGGTGAACGCCTACATCGTGGACCCGGTGACAGTGGACGAGTGGCAGGAGTGCGCTCGCCTCACCGGCTCACCGCTGGTTGAGCGCGTGTTCGTCGGTCATGCGCTGAACACCAAGGCCGTAGCGCGCCGGTATGCACGCGAGCAGGGACGCGCCTATCAGGAGCTTCGGCTGATCGTGGCGCACCTGGGCAGCGGAATCACCGTTTCCGCCCTTCAGGACGGACGGATGATCGACAGCAATTCCATCGACGAAGGCCCCTTCGGCGTTGACCGCAGCGGCGGGTTGCCGGTGCGTGCGCTGGTCAAGCTCTGCTTCAGCGGCAGATTCACCCAGGATCAGCTCGATCGCCATGTCTTTGGGGATGGCGGCCTTTTTGCTTACCTGGGTACGCGCGACCTTGTGGAGGTGGAACGGCGCATCGACGCGGGAGACCAGGAAGCCGCACGGGTCTTCGAAGCGATGGTTTATCAGATTGGCAAAGAAGCCGGTGCGATGGCCGTGGCACTCAAGGGCAAAGTGGAGGCAGTGCTGCTGACCGGCGGGATGGCTCATTCGGAGAAAGTAGTGGCGCTGCTTCGCGACGCACTGGACTGGATTGCGCCGATCTGTGTTTATCCGGGCGAGGATGAATTGCAGGCCTTGGCCGACGGGGTCTTCCGCGTGTTGAACGGGGAGGAGCAGGCAAAGAAGTTGAGAGCCTAGAAAGAAACAAAAACGCAAGTCCAACAAAACAAAGAATAATTCCAAGACGGTTTTTCCGTTCCCACCCTAGCCGCAAATTACGAAACGCAGATCCTTCGACTTCGCTCAGGACGGCGAGGGTGGGGCACCCAAAGTTTTTTGAACAAGTGCAGCAAGTTAGCCTCCGCTACGCGGAGACGAGCGAGTTAGCAAGTTAGCGAATTGCTGCTACCCGTTTCATCTTCCGTGGGTCAGCGAAGATGGTGGGGGATTGATAAGAAACAAGCGTGGACCGGGAGGTCCACGCTACAGCCGGCCGGGAGGCCGGCGCTACAGTTTCATGCACTGCGGGTCGGTAACGCCGGTGAGGGACTAAGCGGTTCAACCGGAATAAACTGTTGCCAGGAGTCTCTGCCGCGCATCTCAACAACCATGAGCCAGGAGAAAGCAACCTTCGGAGCAGGATGTTTTTGGGGAGTCGAGGCGGCCTTTGCGGCCATCCCCGGCGTGACGGCGACGGCCGTCGGCTATGAGGGCGGCTCGTTGGAGCGGCCCAGCTATAAGGACGTTTGCACCGACCAGACCGGCCACGCCGAGGTGGTCGAGGTGGACTTCGACCCCGACAAGGTCAGTTTCGAGCAGTTGTTAGACGCATTTTTTACTCTTCACGACCCCACCACACTCAACCGCCAGGGACCGGATTGGGGCACGCAGTACCGCTCGGCCATCTTCTACCATTCGCCGGAGCAGGAAGCGCAGGCCCGCGCTAAAATCGTGCAACTCACCTCCGAGGGCCGCACCAAGCGCATCGTCACGAAGGTCGAGCCGGCGCAAACCTTCTGGCGCGCCGAGGAGTACCACCAGCGCTACCTGGAAAAGCGCGGCCAGGCAAGCTGCCATATCAGTGGTCAGTGAACAGTGGTCAGTTGTCAGGGGTCAGTTTGTGGTGCTGTAGACTTCGCGGGGCTTGCGGTTTTCCAGAAACGACTGATTGTGATCGATGCATGCTTCCAGCAACGAATCCCCGATCGACAGATCAAACCGCATCCGGCCAAGTATTTCCGCAATCTGTCCGGCCTGCTCGGTGGTAATCTTGCCGGACTTGTCCCAATGAAACTTCACGATCAGGCCGTTGGCGTTGGCCACCTCTTCCATCGGCTTTTGTTGTAGGGCAAGCAGCGCATCTTGCATTTTGTAGATGTCGGAGTAGCGTTCGGCTTCTTCGTAGGGCATGTAGGCCAGCGCGCCGGTCATCTGCGCGGTCTTCCAGGCTGTGTCGGTCATGGTGACGGAACTGGAGTTGATGCTCATGCTGGCGTGTTGCGCCTTGGGGTCGCCGGGGTGCTCCTGGATGCGCTGCATCGCCTGTAAGTCGGCGTCGATCTGTGCGCGCCACAGCTTCAATCCCGGCTGCATTTGCTTGTAATCCTCCAGATTGTGCGCGATCTCCGCGCGCAAAGCCACGCGCGCTTCTTCGGACAGATGAAGGTGGTGGCGCCACTCCACAAAGCTCTCTATCTGCACCGCGATCAGCAGACCCACGGTAATCGTGAACAGATGGAGAAAAAACTCCCCGGCTCCATGCAGCTTATGCGGCAAATGAATGTCGAGCATATGTAAGCAAACCTCTATGCGGTGTTCCACGCGCGCGGCTCATACCAAGCCCGCGCGCATAAGCACTTTATATCATGAACAAAGGAGCCTCTTGCAAAATCAAAAACCGGCACAAAAGATTCGGGCGCCCCTCCGGGGCTTTGGTTTGTTCTGACGGGCTTTCCCAGGATTCCCCCTTCGCTGCGCTCAGGGTCCATCCTGGGCTATTATCGATGGCCCCTCCGGGGCCAAATAATCGCCCTCTCAATAGAATTTTGCAAGAGGCTAAAAGTCGTGGTTTACTCGGCAGGCGGCTCCGGCTTGGCTGCACCCGGCTCGTCCAGCCACAGCCACACAATCCACCACACCAGCGCGGCCAGGAACACCAATTCGTGGGCGATGGCAAAACTCAACCGCAGGTGCATCACGCTCGCCGATTCAGCTTGGGTGTAATGAAGCGTGCGAAGGACCACCACCTCCAGCGCCAACAAGGAGACGGCCACGGCAAAAAGCCCGATCACAATGCTCTGCGTGTGGCTTCGCCAGCCGGCCTTGTAATGGCGGCCATAGAGCATCACCAGCAGCCCTAACCCCACGGTCAGCAAAGCAACCAGCAGCTCGCCCTTCTGCGCCGCAAGTTGCATCACGTAGAGCTTTATCATCGTCGGGTCCAAGGCCGCCAATTGCTTCCACACTGGCCAAGGCCCCATAACGTAGAGAAACCCTCCAGCGAGCAACAGCAGCCCCACGGAATTCACAAGAACAACAGAGCGCTGAACCGTGGCAAAGGCTGACCGCGCCATCTCCACCAGCACCAGCAGGCCCACAATCGCAGCCAGATCGCCCAGCGTGAGCATCGTGAAGCTATAAGGGAGCTTTGCCATCCGGCCATTCAGCAGTTCCCCGGCCATCAGTTGCAGGGCGAACAGCACGATGCCGGCGGTGAACCACGGATAGCGCCGCGCCCGTTCACGGCCAACCAGAACCACCAGCAAAACCAGTTCCGCGGCAAAGGTCAGCGTCCAGATAATCCGTTCAATGGTTGCGATCTGTCGAGCAAAGAAATCAAAACTGAGTTGCATTTGCACCTTGTCCGGGCCAAAAGGAAAGTGAGTCCTTGGCCCCTATTCAGTTGAATGATCCACAAGCTACTTCCGGGCGCGGGCAATCCATGCGTTCAGGCAGATCGCCTTATCAGGATTGGCGGCAACAATTGCCTGGCAGTATGCCACCCGCTGCTGCTGAAAGGCGGCAACCAACGTCGCCGGGTTGCAAGCATTCGTCGCCGCCATGGTCTTGGGGCCCCATTCGCCATCTTCGACAAGCGGATTGCCATGATAAAACGAATTGACCGCTAGCTGCAAACAGCGCACCGAAGTACGGCTGCCGCCATTGACCGCAAAATCGAAGATTCGCTTGCAGAGCTCGTCGGAATTCAGATGCGCTAACCAGTAGTTCCAGAAGTGATCCTGATAGAAACGTTGGACGCGCGGCTCGCGGCTGGCCTGGTCTGCCGCCGCGATAGCCGCAAACTCCACCGGCCATGCGCCCGAGTTGATTCCGCTGATGGCAAAGCAGGAGCCGGCGACTCCCTCCGGGCTGGCGTCCGCAACCTGAGCGCAGGCGCGTGCGGCATCCTCGTTGTCCATCATCCAGTTGTAGGCGGTATTCCAGTCTGCCATAGTCCCTCATTTCACCGAAAATCAGGAAGATAAATACGGTTCAAGAGAACGGGCAAAGTGATAACTAGGACGCGCAAAGAGAAATTTGAACTACCGGACTGAAGCTCCGGAGGCGATCAACAAGCAGAAATCAAAACTCTGCGAAAATGAAGAAGAATGCTGGGAAGTTGCCGGAAACACTGATCCGGCGCGGCCCTTTGCTCCATCACTTCTCCCAACGATAAAGTACCACAAGACATGAAGCAGATACAAAAGTTTGCCTGGGAATTACGCTGTAGACGCAGCTCATTGACCACTGGTTGTTACATGAATTGCACACGCGCAGGTTTCAAAGACATGTATCCGAGAGTTTTTTTACGAGCTTTCCAGGTTGCAAGTCCGCTGTATTCATATAGAATGACAGATCAGAGAACGAATAGAGATGTTTCCCATTTGCAGTGAAATAGGCTGGATACGTCCATTTGGAGGATGAAAATGCGCGAGGACTTGATCGCAAGTTTGCGGAAAATGATCGTCACCGACTTGTTCATAGAGGTAGCAGAGAATGATATCGGCCTGGATGACGGACTGCGGACAGTTGTAGGCCTGGATTCGGTCGGGTTTGTGGATTTGCGCGCGCTTTGCGAGCAAAGGTTTAATGTCGAGATCAGCGACGACGACTACACGCCTGAGAATTTCACTTCGATTCGGGTGTTGGCGGACCTGATCGATCACTTGCAGGCCAAAAAAGCAGCAGCGGATTCTGCCCGGTAAAACCAGCCAATCAGCATCTAATGCGGAAGCCCTATGCGCCGGAATGATTTTAACGCTGAGCCCAAACGGCTCGGCAGCCGGCTATTCTTCCTTGGCGCTTCATTCCGTAACAGTGCCGATCCGCCACGAACATAGAAACAAACGCGGGTGTCCACCACATAGAATGCGAGCAAGACTGGCCCATTGAGCCTTTGTTTTTTATTGCGCGCTGGAGATACGATAATCGTATGTCATCAGGTTCGCGAGTAGCAGTTACGGGAATGGCATGGCTGACTGCCTTGGGTGACGGCCTGGAGCCCGTGTGGCAGGCGCTGCTCGATGGCAAGACCGGCATGAGGCCCGTTGCGTATGCGGGGCGGCTGCGCAATCTGCTGGCCGCGACCGCCATGGACACGGAGATTCCGCCTTCCGAGCGGCTTACGAAGATGGCGTGCGCGACCATCCGGAAAGCGCTGGCGCAAGCCAACCGCGAGCCCGGCGATCCGGAGGTGCGATTTATTCTGAGCACCAGCCTCGGCGCTTATCTGGACGATGCGGCTGCGCGCACGCCACTTTCGGGCTGGGCAACAGATGTGGCGCGGGAGTTGGGAGCAGCTACGGCGCCGATCGTGATTTCGACCGCCTGTTCATCGGGCGCCGATGCGATTCTGGTGGGCGCGGAGTTGATTCGCACTGGAGTTGCGAAATGCTGCGTGTGCGGCGGCGCGGATGTTCTGACGCCGAACAAGCGGCTGGCTCATTCTGCGCTGGGAACCATGTCCCCGACCTGGTTGCGCGCCTTCGATCTCCGGCACGATGGTACGCTTCTGGGCGAAGGCGCGGGGTTTATCGTTCTCGAGCCTGAATCGCCAGGCCAATCCCCCCATGCGATTCTGAGCGGCGCTGGTTCGGCAAATGATGCCTCGGGGATGACCGTAGCCGATATCACCGGGTTGTCCGCGGGCTATGCGATGCAACGATCACTGGCGGATGCAAATCTGCCCTTGTCAGCCATAGGGCTAATCAATGCGCACGGTTCTGGAACCATAATGAACGACACTACGGAAAGCAATGCGTTCACAGCTTTGTTCACGGGAGTATCGCGCCCATTGGTTTTCGCGACGAAGGGTAACTTCGGGCATACGCTGGGCGCCACCGGCGCCATTGAAGCGATAGCCTTGATTCTGGCTATGCGCGAAGGCCGCGTTCCACCGATCTATGGTTTGGAACAGCCGCTGCCGGAGTTTACTTTGCCGCTGGCAATTTCCCAGCCAACATCCTGCGCGCCTCGCGCGGGGTTGAGCCTGACACTCGGGTTTGGCGGATTCGATACAAGCCTGGTCTTCGAGGCGGCGGCATGAACGAACTGCACAAATTGATAGTCGCGGGATCAGGGGAAGCTGGCGCATCCCAGCGCGATTTGTTTGATGCTCGAGTTCGCGCTACCGTGCGATACGCCGATCCGGCCGCATGGACGACAGCCGCGGCAGTCATGAGCGCACTTGCCGGAGCCGAGGATTTGCTGGCAAAGTGGCAGCACGAAATCGGCATCATTGCCATCAGCGATCAGGGACCCGGCGGAACAATCGCAGAGGTTCTTGCTGAGGGAAGCAAGGGATTTTCGCAACCCATGCATTATGCGGCAGCGAGCCCTGGGACGCTGGTGGGAGTACCGTGCATTGCGTTTGGATTGCGCGGACCGACGATGAATTTGACCATGGTTCCGCGGGATGGCGTTCCCGTGGCCCTGACACTATGCGCGGGCTGGCTGGAGCGGAAGATTGCGAAGTTGATGGTTGTGGCGACGTGCGGCACCAGCAGTTCCGGCGACCTGATGAGTCGCGCCCTGCTGCTGGCGCCGCCTGAATTTTCGGAGCCGGGCACTTCGCTTACGGAAGCGGAGATCGCCTGGCTGGCGGCCGTTGAACCGGACAGTGGGGCCAGCGCATGAAGAACTTTCTCTCCCCGCGCCTGTTGGATTCCTTTGTGGAAAGAGCAGTTGAGGCGCTTCCCAGCGGTATTCCTCCCTGTTCGCCAGATTGTGAGTCGCTGGGACGAGCGTGGAAGCAGCTTGGTCTTCGCCCAGGTGATCTGGTATTGCTGTGCCTGCCCAATTGCAAGGAGTTGCTGCACCAGTATTTTGGTGTGCTGATGGCCGGCGGAGTGCCGGCGCTGCTTCCTCCGCTCATGCACGCGGCGCGCCTGCGTGAAATCGCAACAGCGATGGGGGCATTCGCGATTGGCGGGTTGCGCTTGTCGACCGGCGAACTAGGGGCGGAGTCCTATCACTCCATCGGCCCACTGCATGTCGCGATTCTCAAACCTCCGCCTGAACCGGCCGGGGCTCCGGGCGAAGTCGTCCTGATGACATCGGGAACATCAGGCGTTGCCAGCGGCTGCGTCTTCGATTTCGAGGCAATCCTTCTGAATGGCAAGCGTCACGTCCAGGCTATCGGCCAAGGCGCGAGCGATACCGTTTTAGTCACACTTCCCATGTTTTTTTCCTTTGCCTTGTCCGCGCAGGCTCTTTCGTCCCTGGCGTGCGGCAATCGGCTAATTATCAGCGGGCCGCCGTTCAGTTTGGGGGGTTATCGAAAAGCGCTGGAGGATTACAGCATTACGGTTTCCTCGTTGACGCCCGTGGGAATCCGTTCCGTTCTGCAGACGGATGCAACTGTGCTCGCCGGCTTGAGAGTACTATCCGTTGGCGGTGACGCGCTGGAACCGGATCTGGTTGCCCGCCTGGTGGAACTGCGGAAAGGGAAAGCCGTCTACTTGACCTACGGTCTCACGCAAGCCGGTCCGCGCGTCTCTACCCTGGCGGCGCACGCCGAACCCTCCTCCCGGTACAGCTCAGCGGGTCTTGCACACGAAGGAACCACGGTGTCCCTTCACCCTGTCGGAGATGGAAGCGGACGGAAACAACTTTATGTGAATTCGGCAACGGTGATGAAGCGCCCGATTGGCCGCGTCGAGGGACGGACGAAGAATGATCTTGTGGCGCCGCAGACGATTGCCACGGGCGACTCGTTCGATCAGGACAAGGACGGTTATCTTTATTATTTGGGCCGGCTCAGCGACTTCATCAGCCGGAAAGGGGAAAAGATCAACCTGGCCGCGGTGCGCCGGCTGGCGGCCGGAATTCCCCATGTAGTCAGCGCCAAAACGCATATTATCAAACATGGGGACGGAACAGAAGATTACGATCTGGAGTTGCGGGTGGACGCAAGCGCCAATGAGCCGCAAGAGAAATCGAAGATGCGCGGATTGCTGAGCGGCCTTCTGCAGCGGGCGGAAATGCCGAGAGCAATCCACATCGAGCCTGCAAATGAAATGGACGGACAGAGGTACAAATGAACGCCGAGCAACCGCACAATGAAACCAAGAACAGCGGGGCGGTCAGGCCATCGCTCCGCAGGCGCCTGGCGACTTCTCAGGGAAGCCTGGCGCGATTGCTCCGCTGGGCTTACCGGGCAATCAACAATTTCACAGTGCCCGCCCCCAGGATCGTCGTGAAGCCGCTGCTTGAGGTATTTCTATTAGCGCGCAACTTCTATTATTTTGCCGTTCGCGTGTTCATTTGCGAGCCGCTGTTCAAGGCTTATTGCACAAAGTATGGGCGAAACCTGCATACCGGCACCTATCTTCACTGGATCACAGGCAAGGGCGATATTGTTCTCGGCGACAATGTGACACTGGATGGCAAGTCTAACATTTCATTTGCGGCTCGCTTCTCCGATCATCCCACGCTGCAAATCGGGGACAATTCCGGAATCGGCCATAATTGTTTTTTCACCATAGGGAAGCTGATCTCGATTGGCCGCAACTGTATCCTTTCCGGCGACATTTCGATCATGGACTCCAACGGCCATGACGCGGATCCAGTAACGCGGTGGGCTAGCAAACCGCCCGGGGCGGAAGATGTTCGTCCGGTCGTAATACGCGATGGAGTGTGGATCGGCAAGCATTGCATCCTATTCCCCGGCGTAAAAATTGGTGAAGGCAGCGTCATTTCCGCCGGTTCCATAGTCCGTACTCACGTGCCTCCCTACAGCGTTGTAGCAGGCAATCCGGCAAGGGTTATGTTCCGGCTGAAAAAACCCGATCAATCCAGTCAGACAGTGTGACGAAACGGAGCCTTTGATGGAAAAGATAACAGGCGGGCTGTTGTTGATTCGGACGTTGAAGGCACACGGAATCCGCCGCCTTTTTACGATTCCCGGCGCGCCGTTGTTTCCGGTGTACGAAGCGTGTCTGGATGAGGGCATTGAAGTATTTACAGCCCGCCATGAATCGGGACTGATCCATATAGCCGAGGGCTGGTCGCGCGCTACCGGAAATCCATCGGTGGTGCTGGTTTCTCCCGGTCCGGGCCTTGCCAACTCAGTGGCGGGGATTTCCATCGCGTTTGCCGAATGCTCTCCGGTCATCGTGCTCAGCGGCATCGATGTGCCGGCGAACCTGGGCAGAGGCGGCCGCCAGGAACTGCCGCAAGTGGCGATGTGCGCTCCGGTCACCAAATGGTCGGCAATGCTCTCCAGCGGCACGCGGATTCCTGAGTACATTGCCAAGGCGTTTCGCATTTCCATGAATGGAATGCCGGGGCCGGTCCATATCAGCATTACGACGGATACGATCTCCGGACTGGTCGAGGTGGATGAAGGCGTCGTTTCGCCTCCGACCAACACGCAGCCAACCGCCGCCGCGCAGGCGGAACCTGCGTTTATCGAGCAGGCACTGGAGCTTCTTTCCACCGCGGAGCGGCCGTTGATCGTCGCCGGAGCCGCCGCCTTTTGGTCTCATGCCGGCGATTTGCTTCGGCAATTTATTGAGACCGTGAAGATTCCGCTGATGACCGTGGAACAGGCGCGCGGAATAATTCCTGACAATCATCCATATTGTTTTGGCGATGGTTATGGCACGGTGAATATGGCTGCGCAATTGGAAACCCGCGTCGATGTGCTGCTGCTGCTGGGCGACCGGCTGGATCACGCCTTTGCTTATGGCAGTTGTTTTGGTTCCGCCAAAATCATTCACATCTGCCCCGATGCGAATGAGATCGGGAAGAACCATCCAATCGAATGCGGCGTGGCATGCGATGTGCGTGCGGCGACCGCGCAGCTTCTTGAGGCGGCAAAGTCCCGGCCATGGAAGGAGCCGTCCGAATGGGTCGCGCTGCTTCGCCAGACGCGTTGCGATCAAGTTACGCGCGTGCAGAAAATGTCCGCATCCACTCATCCCGGCGTACCTCCGGCGCGGATTGCGCTGGAGGTGGAAAAGCTGCTCGACGAGCAAAGCATTTTAGCTTTTGACGGCGGCGATTTTTCCTCCTGGGCGCGCTACTGCATGTTCGCCCGCCGCTCCGGTGGGTGGCTTGCAAGCACGGTGCTGGGGCATCTTGGTGTCGGCCTGCCCTACGCGGTGGGCGCAAAACTGGCATTTCCTGAAGCAAGAGTAGTCGTCCTGACCGGCGACGGCGCGCTGGGATTTTCGGCCATGGAAATGGAAACTGCCGTGCGCTATCACATTCCGGTGGTGATCGTGGTGGCCAACGATGCGGCCTTCGGCGTCGAGGTTTACTACCAGCAGAAATGGTTCGGCCCGGATCGCGTGGTGGGCACCGAACTGACCAATACTCGCTGGGATCTGCTGGCCGCGTCCCTCGGCGCACACGGGGAATACGTCGATGCTCCCGAGCAGCTTCGTCCCGCGCTGGAGCGCGCCTTCGCATCCGGGAAGCCGGCTTGCGTCAACGTGATGTCTCAGCGCACGCCCAGTCCGCAGACCGAAATATTTTCGCGCATCTACTTGCGAAAACGAGCCAACGCCCGAAAAAACGCATGAGGATCAACGCATGAGCGACAGCGCAACTCCCAGAGCACCCGTTCCTCCGCCTCCCGCCGATCCGCACGATCTGCTGGCCGAAGGAGCGCGCGCGCGGAAGTTATCGGGCGAAGGGGAGGGCGTGAAATGCCTGGTGGAAGGCATGCGCATGATCAACAACACCACCCTGGCTTATGTGTTGTTTGCTCTCTGGGATAGCGGCTTCTACGAGTATTCGCTCACGCATCCGCGCTTCAGCGTCGCCGAGGCAGCCGAGGAGTTGCACCTGGACGCGGAAGTCTTCGCCATGCTGCTGCATCATCTCGTCGGCTGCGGAATTCTGCGCGTGGCAGAGGAGCAGATGGAGCTGACCGAATACGGCTCCCGGTTTTCCAATGTTGTCTTGCGCGGCACATTGAACATCAATCTCGGAGGGTACGGTACGCAGTTGACCAACATCGGCCCGCTGCTGCGCAAGGAAATTACGCGCGAAGAAATCGAAAAATCCCACTCCGGAAAACATTCCGGCCTGGGCACGGAACAACTAACCAGCGTCCGGCTCGTTCCGTCGGTGCTGAAGATTCTTGCCGAACACAACCTCCATTCCATGCTGCATCTGGCCTGCGGCTCGGGCGGATTTCTGACGCAGATGGCCCTTTCCGATCCGTCGTTCCACGGAATTGGAATCGATCGGTTGCCGGAGAAGATCGCCGGCGCCGAAGAGAAGCTCCGCCGCTATGGCCTGGAATCGCGCATTCGCCTGATGCAGGCGGTGATCGGCATTGAGCCTTTGCCGCTGGATGAGGAGACGCGCGGCCAGATCGATGTGGTCGCTTCGATCTATCTATTGCACGAGATCGGCCGCTACGGCAGGCAGCGGATTGTGGATGTGCTGCGGCAGATCAAGGCGTCCTTCCCCGGCAAGCTGTTCCTCTTTTCTGAAACGATGCCGCCAGCTACGCCGGACTCGGTCAAGAAGATGCCGGCCCAATATTCCCAGCTCGATTACCTGCTGATCCATCGCCTGCGCGGCAAGGGCATGCCGCTTCCGGCAGAGGAATGGAAATCCATTGTCGCCGATGCGGGACTCAAGCTGATTGATTTCAAGGAAGTCTATTCGATCGGACTATTTCTGGCGGAACTCTGACGGGAGATTTTCAAATGTCGCAGAAGACGGCTTTAGTAATTGGCGCGAGCGGCGGATTAGGCCGCGCCATTGCATTGATGCTTGCAGAGGAAGGATACGCGCTGGCTCTGGTGGGCCGCGATGTCGAGAAACTGCAAAGTGTTCGCGATGAATTGGGAACGGCAGCGCAGGCAGCGCTCCTTCTTACTTGCGATCTGACCGACCGTGCGCAGGCGCAAGCCATGGTCGAGCAGGTTCTTGCGCAGATGAGCTTCATCGATGTCCTGATTTGCGCCGCCGGATTGAACGTGCGTCAGCGCAGCCTGCGTTCTCTCGATCCCGCTGACTGGGACCGCGTGATCGCCGCCAATCTCACCACGGCGTTCAATGCGATTCACTTTGTGCTGCCGTCGATGCGCACACGGGGAGGCGGTTTGATCGTGCAGATCTCTTCTCTGGCCGGTTTGCGTGCGAACACCATAACCGGGGCGGCGTATTCCGCGGCTAAATTCGCCCAGGGCGCGTTGGGCATCAGCATCGGCCGCGAAGAGCGCGGACGAGGGATCCGTTCAACCGTAATTTACTCCGGCGAAGTGAATACTCCGCTTCTGGGCGTGCGAGCCGACCGCCTGGGCGCGACGGCCGACGAGGGGCGCCGTGCCAATATCCTTCAACCCCAGGATATTGCCGATGCGGTGCGACTGCTGGTGAAACTTCCGCCTCACGCGCACGTGCCGGAATTGGTCATCAAGCCAACCATCGACGATTTTTCCTGATCGCTCTAAACGCTGTAGATAAAGGGATTGTATGGTGCGCCCGGAGAGATTCGAACTCCCGACCTAACGCTCCGGAGGCGTTCGCTCTATCCAGCTGAGCTACGGGCGCGCATTACCAGCATACCGCACTTGGGATTCCTGCGGGCATTATCCGCGCGTTCGCCCCAGGAAAACACCTTTGGCGTTCTTGAGGGTATGGCTTTGTCTGTGTAGTTTCAATAGGTTGCTGCTCGCGCCTCATCCAAAGTCCGGGTCTTTGCCGGAAACGCTGTTGTTATATTGCTCCCCGCTCTGCACCTGGCTGTGCCGCGAATCCATCCATTGGCCAATCATGAGAGTCTCTTCGGGGGTTGCCGCGCCTTCGATCTCCGAGGCGCTCTTGATCAGCCTCTTGCGGACACCGGCGGCTCGTTGCGCAGCGGCTTTCTCCTGCTGGGCGGTGGAGTAAAAGCTGGCCGCGTTGATGGTCATGGAGTTCCCGTGAATATGCATCGTTCCCTCCTGAGGTCGGAAGGGCAATCATCCTGCCGAAGTTATGTCGCAAATATAAGAAAATAATTATGTTGAAGCCGCCGGTAATGATTGCTCGGGTTGACCTGAAAAAGTGGACTAAGTATACTTAGTCCATGGCCTACACCGTCCATCAGGCGAAAACGCACTTCTCGCGGCTGCTCAAAGAAGCAGAGGCGGGCCAGGAGGTCATCGTCATGCGCGGGAGCAAGCCCGTGGCCAAAATCGTGCCCATCAATGAACTTGCCGCGCCTAAGCGTCGAATTCCCGGAGGGTTCGAGGGACTGGTCCAAGTCGACGACAGCGCATTCGATCCACTTACCGACGAGCAATTGGTTGAATATGGCTTCGGGTTCATGTTGGAGGGTGAGTTGATAAAGCCAGCCGATGAAGCCGAGCCGGTACTGCGCGAGCGGGTTGGATGAAGTACCTGCTGGATACACACACCTATTTGTGGTTCCGTAGTTCGCCGAAGGTGTTGCCGGCGGTGGTGCTTGATCTTCTCACTAACTCATCATTTGAAGTGCTTATTTCCATTGTGACGCCGTGGGAACTTGCCATCAAAACGGGGATTGGGAAACTCAACGCTACAGGACTTCTCATAGATTTGGAGAGTCGGGAAACCGCAGCCGGGTTTTCCTTTGTTTCCATCTCTACGGCTCAGGCCATTCGTTCGGGACTGTTGCCCCTGCATCACCGCGATCCCTTTGAGCGGCTGCTGGCCGCGCAGGCGCTGGACCTGCGGATTCCGATTTTGAGCCGGGACCGCATCTTCGATTTGTATGGAGTACAGCGAATCTGGGATTGAGCTGTACGGATTGTGCCGGTTAAGTGGCGATGGGAGACACGTTTTGTCGAAGTATCACAAGTCGGTAATGCCAAACAAATCACGCGCGTTCGCGCTTCCGCTGGTGGCCATTGTGGGCCGGCCGAACGTGGGCAAATCCACGCTCTTCAACCGGCTCACCGGCAGCCGCCGCTCGATTGTGGGCGACGAGCCGGGCATCACGCGCGACCGCATCTACGGCGAGTACGAGTGGATGGGACGCCACTTTCGGCTGGTCGACACCGGCGGGATGGTGCCGGACGATGCGGAGCTGATTCCTACGGAGATTTATGCCCAGGCACAGGTGGCACTGGAGGAAGCCGACGCGCTGGTGCTGGTGGTGGATGCGCGCACTGAGCTGGCCAGCCCGGATTACGATCTGGTGCGGATGCTGATTCGCGGCGGCAAGCCGTTGTTTCTGGCGGTCAACAAAGTCGAAGGCGAGGCTATGGCGATGGCCGCCGAGAACTTTCGCCAGTTGGGCATTCGCAATGTGTTTCCCATCAGTTCCGAGCATGGATTGGGCATTGGAGACCTGCTGGAAGCGATTTCCGAGGCGATTCCCGCGCCGCCGGAGGCTGTGGCCGAAGAGGAGACTATAGCCGCTGAAGAACCGGCCGCCGAAGAACGCTTCGCTTTGAAAGGGCGCGTTGCTTTGAAAGGGCACGACTTCAGTCGTGCCGCAAGCTCCGCAAAATCAAAGTGGGCTTTAGCCCCTGAGGGAAGGTCTGAGACAAACCAAGAACTTTCGCCGGACGCGCAGTCCTCGCCGGACGCGCAGTCCTCGCCGGACGCGCAGTCCCTCCATCGCACGCACGGCGAGTTTGAGCAGCACGAGACCTCGGTGGCCATCATCGGGCGGCCGAATGTGGGCAAGTCTACTCTGCTCAATGCTTTAACCGGGACGAGCCGGGCTATCGTCTCGCCCATCGCAGGGACGACCAGGGACGCGGTGGACGAGGTGATCGATTTTGAAGGCCAGCAACTGCGGTTTGTGGATACTGCGGGAATACGGCGCAAGGGCAAGACGCACCTGATGGCCGAAAAGATGAGCGTGGTGATGGCGCGGCGGCATCTGGAGGCTGCGGACGTTGCCTTGCTGGTGCTGGACGCGGTGGACGGCGTGACGGGCGCCGACGCCACCATCGGCGGCTATGCCCACGAGAGCGGGCGCAGCGTGATTATCGTGGTGAATAAATGGGACTTAGTGACCACGGGACGTACGGACGGCAAGCCTCCGGCGGACCGGGACGTTTTTGAGGAGCAATTGCGCCGGGTGCTCAAGTACCTGAATTATGCGCCAGTGATCTTCCTCTCCGCGCTGGAAGGCACAGGCCCGGAAGCGAAAAAAATGCTGCGCGTTTTGCACGAGGTTGTGGCTGTGGCCGCCGAACGGCGCAAGCGGGTTTCGACCGGGCAGATGAACCGGTTTCTGGAGAAGATTGACTTTCAGAGGGCTCCGGTTCCGATGGCTAAACGCATTCGTATCTTCTACATGACGCAAGCCGCCGTGGCCCCGCCGACCTTTGTGCTGTTCACCGATCGGGAGATCAAGCTGCACTTCAGCTTCGAGCGCTTCCTGGAGAATCAGATCCGCGAGGCCTTCGGCTTCAAGGGGACTCCGATCTGGTTCAAGGTGAAGGCGCGGAACGAGAAAAAGGGCGAGTAGGGCGGGTCAGCAATAAGCGATCTTGAACTTGCAAAATGGTGCGCTATAGGTTATTGGTTTTTGCAAAATGTGGAGCTATAGCGCACCGGTTTATCGAACACCGGAGAGGTAATTCCCAGGTGCCCAGAAGCGAGGCACCTGGGGCACCCGTAACCTTTCGCAGCGCCCCGACGGGGCGCAACTCTTCAACTGCCCTCGTTCCCCGGATTGCGCTTCGCTCCATCCGGGGCTATTATCCTCCGCTCCCTACGGGAGGGGGAACAACGATGGAACGAGCTTTTTCATATCCCACCCATCGCAAAGAGCGCGATGGATGGGGCACACATTCATTTTTCGGATGGTCAAATGTTGATTACCCGCCTTAACGCTCCGAAAAATAAATCACATCTGTTTACCGCTTTGGCGGGTTGGATTGGCTGGAGCCGGGCGGGGCTTGTGCAGGCTCTTCGAGCTTGGTGATGTGGATGCTGGCTTGGGTTTCGGGGACGGTGCCGTCGTTGACCTGGACTTCGGTGGGCTTGCCTTGGATTAGGACGCGCTGGATGGCTTTGCCGCGGGCGGGGACGCGGACGCGCTGGGCGACGGAGCGGGCGTCGGAGCCCATGCCGGAGCGGACGATGACCGGAACGTCCGCGGCTGCGTAGCCGGCGTTGGAGACGTTGACGGCGACCAGCCAGTTACCTGCCGAGGCGGAGGTGGGAAAGACGCCGTCGATGGTCAGATCGGGCAGGCCCTTGTCGGCATCGACCCAATCGGCGAAGAACCAGGCTAGATCGGGATGGTATTCCGTAGCTTCGAGGAGTTTTTCGAAGGATTTTCCCGAAGAACCTCCCTCAGGGGCTAAAGCCCTCGTTGAATCTTTGCTGTTGATGTACGGGCTAAAGCCCGTACCCTTCACCGGGGCGGGATTCTGGACGGCTGGATTGTCAGCAACCGAATTGCCGGCAAGCTGGTAATAGGCGCTGAGGGTGGCGGAGAGAGCGGGGTCGCCGGCGAGGTCGCGGAGCATCCAGAGGACATAGGCGGCTTTGGTGCGGTAGTAGACGGGCGAGGTGGCTGCGGCGAGCGGCTGGCCGGGGCTTTGGCCGGGGCTGGCAGGCTCGGAGAGGGCCAGGGCGGGGCGGCCGGCTTCGAGGGCGCGCAGGGCGGAGTCGCGGCCGTTTTGTTTTTCTTCCCAGAGAGTGCTGATGAAGTTGGCTACGCCTTCGTTTAGCCAGGCGGGAGGCGGCTGGGGCGAAGTGGGCGCGAGAGGCGAATTTGGCGCGGCAGAGTTTGGCGAGGCGGCCGAATTTTGGGAAGCAGACAAGTTTGAAGAGGCAAGCGACGTTGGTGTAGCAGGCGCTGTTGGCGAATTAGGAAGTGCAATCCAGGCGTGGGTGAGGGCGTGGACGAGGACGCCGTTCAAGGCATTGGGATTGGCTTTGGGGCCGGGCTCGCGGAGGGGCGCGGCGAGCAGGGCACCGGTTTCGAAGGGGGCGTCTTCGGGGTCGGGCAGGTCGAGAAGTGTGAGCGGGGAGCGGGGTTGCAGGCCGAGCCAGCCTTTGAGGAAGGGCGTCACCGCTGTGGCCGCCGTGGTCCAGAATTCAACGGCGACGTTGTCCTCGGGGAGGGCCCAGGCGGTGAGGTTGGGGCCGGGGTGGGGCGCGCGGATGGCGACAAAGAGGCTGGGCGCTTCAAAGCCGAGAGTGGAGTGGCCGGAGTCGGCGGTAGCTATGCTGGCGACCTCCTGGGACTGGTCCAGAGAGCCGGCGGACTCGGTGATGGCCAGCGGGACAGAGTGGCCGTTGACGAGAGCGACGGTGGGGGCCTGGCCGTGGGGGAATTCGACGGTGAGGCGGAGACGGAAGCGCGCGCCGCTGAGGCGGAGCTTGTGGGAGCCGATTTCGTCGAAGAGGCGGGCGCCGTCGCCGAGCATCACGGGGACGCTCACGACGGGGTACCAGACCACGTTGCCAAAGCCGCGCAGGCCGGTGAAGGGAAGGCTGATCTGGTCCCAGTCGGAGTGCAGAGCGAGGGCGTCAGGCGCGCCGATGGATTGCAGGCGCTGGGCGGAGAGGGCGATGGGGCCGGAGTAAGTGACGTCGAGCTGGAGGGTTTGACCGGGGGCGAGCGGGGCGGCGAGCGGAATGAGGGCTTCGTGCAACTGGCCGGTGTGGTCGGCGTCGGAGTTGATGGTGGCGACCTGGAAGGCGACGGCTTTGTCCTGAACGCGAATGGCTTCCCAGTTGAGCGAGGAGGAGATTTGCAGAGGGATGCGGGTGAGCGGGGTCTGGCCGTCGTTGCGGATGGTGACGAGGGCGCGGACGGCGATCTGCTGGGCGGCCGGGAGGAGATGAATGTCGAGGTCGAAAGACGAAAAGGAGACGGCTTGGCGCTCAGGCACCTGCGGCTCGGGCACCTGCGGTGCGGGCACCTGCGCCTTCGGCGCCACCTGCGGTGGGACGACGGCGGGGACGGTTTGGGTGGTCGTCTGGCCGGACTCGTCGGTGGAGCGGGAGAAGAGGATTTTGCCCTGATGGGGCTGCGAGGCTGGGGGAGCGGGTTGTTGGGATGGCTGAGTGGGGGTGGTTTGCGCCGTGCAGGGGAGAGAAGCCAATGCGACGAAATACAAGAGAAGCCCTAAGCAAATCCGGAAGAAATTGCCCTCAGGGGCTAAAGCCCGCGCTTGTTTTGTTGCATTTACGGCACGACTAAAGTCGTGCCCTTTCAAACCCAGACTTTTACCACAGGCTGCTAAGCAAATCCGGAAGAAATTGCCCTCAGGGGCTAAAGCCCGCTTTTGTTTTGTTGCATTTACGGCACGACTAAAGTCGTGCCCTTTCAAACCCAGACTTTTACCACAGGCTGCTAAGCAAATCCGGAAGAAATTGCCCTCAGGGGCTAAAGCCCGCGCTTGTTTTGTTGCATTTACGGCACGACTAAAGTCGTGCCCTTTCAAAACCAGACTTTTACCACAGGCTGCTAAGCAAATCCGGAAGAAATTGCCCTCAGGGGCTAAAGCCCGCGCTTGTTTTGTTGCATTTACGGCACGACTAAAGTCGTGCCCTTTCAAAACCAGACTTTTACC